>OGQG01000036.1_pt1 | contig 118722 bp, 113 predicted proteins | sample 1553201 | NCBI WGS metagenome assembly OGQG01 (sample SAMEA2579925, study PRJEB22360) | human gut metagenome | biome: human gut; feature: human-associated habitat; material: faeces | place: Denmark | collected 2008/2010
CCCGTGTGCCGACGGCAGTAGATGCCCACCGCCCCCCCCCCGGCGGCCCCTGCCACTAAGGCTTAAACCATGAAACACAAAACGCGGCTGTGCAATGCAGGGCCGCGTTTTGCTTGCAACAGGCGGTTTTGGATGGCAAACCGACAACTAGGGGAGGAAGGTGAACGGTCATGGCAGAGCTTTCGCCCATGATGCAGCAATATCTGGAAATCAAAAAACAACATAAGGATGAGATTCTTTTCTACCGCATCGGTGACTTCTACGAGATGTTCTTTGACGATGCGCTCACAGTCTCGCGGGAGTTGGATCTGACCCTCACGGGCAAGCAGTGCGGCCTCGAAGAGCGCGCGCCCATGTGCGGCGTACCGTTCCACAGCTATGAGGGCTATGTGGCCCGCCTCATCTCGAAGGGCTACAAGGTCGCCATCTGTGAGCAGATGGAAGACCCGGCCAAGGCCAAGGGTCTTGTGAAACGCGACATCATCCGCGTGGTCACGCCCGGCACCGTCATCGAGAGCAGTATGCTTCAGGATGACAAAAACAACTACATTGCGAGTATTTTTCTGAAAGGCGGCGCAGCAGGCCTCTGCTTTGCGGATGTCTCCACCGGCACGGCCCATATCACCGAGCTCAAGCGGGAAAAGATCGCCCCGGCGGTCATTGCGGAACTCTGCCGCTACCACCCCAGCGAGGTGCTGATGAACCCGGGTCTGCTGGACTGCCGGGAGATCACTGCCTACATCAAAAAGAATATGGACTGCGCCGTCGAGCTGGTGGAAGAGGAGCGGTATGCCCCGGGCCTCGTGGCCATCTCCCTCGAGAACCAGTTTGGCCGCGACTGGGCTGCAAAGACCGGCATCGCAGAAGACGGCCTTGTCCGCCTGGCAATGGCCGCTCTGCTGGAATATCTCCATGATACGCAAATTAAAGGCGTTGAGCGCCTGAAAACGGTCATCACATATAATGAAGCTCAGTTCATGAGCCTGTCGCCGGTCACCCGGGCAAATCTCGAGCTGACCGAGACGCTGCGGGGCCGCGAAAAGCGGGGAACGCTGCTCTGGGTGCTGGACAAGACCAGCACCGCCATGGGCAAGCGGATGCTCCGCAGCTGGATCGAGCAGCCGCTCATTTCCAGTGCCGCCATCAACCGCCGCCTCAACGCGGTGGAAAGCCTCGTGAATCAGACCATGCAGCGGGGCGATTTGATCGAACAGCTCCACTACATCGCCGACCTCGAGCGCCTGATGACCCGCGCGGTCTACGGTTCCGCCACCCCCAAGGAGATCTACACGATGGCCCAGACCTGTGAGCGCCTGCCGGAACTGCGGGCGCAGGCCGAGAGCTGCAGCTGCCCGGAGCTGACTGCTCTTGCAGGACAAATCGACCTGCTGGACGATGTGAAGACGGCCATCCTCGCCGCCATCGACCCGGAAGCGCCCTCCACCCTCAAGGACGGCGGCGTCATCGCAAAGGGTTACCACCCCGAGGTGGACGAGCTGCGCTCCATCCGGGACAACACCAAGGGCGTCCTCGCCCAGCTGGAAACGCGCCTGCGGCAGGAGACCGGAATCCCCAAGCTGAAGATCGGCTACAATCACGTCTTCGGCTACTACATCGAGGTCAGCAACTCCTATAAATCCATGGTTCCCGAGACCTACATCCGCAAGCAGACCCTCACCTCCGGTGAGCGCTATATCACCCAGGAGCTGAAAGAGCTGGAAAGCAAGATCTTAGGTGCGCATGAGCGTCTCATTGCGCTGGAGCATCGGCTCTTCTCGGAACTGCTGGAAACGATCGGCGGTCAGCTCGACCGTATCCAGCGGACGGCAAATGCTGTGGCCGAGCTGGACGTGCTGGCGGCGCTGGCGCAGGTGGCCGCTGAAAACAACTACTGCCGCCCTGTGGTGGATGACAGCGACGAGCTTGCCATCACCGAGGGCCGCCACCCGGTGGTCGAGCAGATGCTGAAAGGCAGCCTCTTCGTCCCCAACGATACCAAACTCAACTGCACCACCGACCGCTGTCTCATCATCACCGGCCCGAATATGGCAGGCAAATCGACGTATATGCGCCAGAACGCTCTTATCGCTCTGATGGCGCAGATCGGCTCCTTCGTCCCGGCGACCAGCTGTCATGTGGGCGTCGTGGACGCCATCTTTACCCGCATCGGCGCATCGGACGACCTTGCCGCCGGCCAGTCCACCTTCATGGTCGAGATGACCGAGGTTGCCGAAATTCTCAAGAACGCTACCCCCAAGAGCCTCGTCGTGCTGGACGAAATTGGCCGCGGCACCTCTACCTTCGACGGCATGAGCATTGCCCGGGCTGTCGTGGAGCATATCTCCGACCCGGCCAAGGGCCTCGGCTGCAAGACCCTCTTCGCCACCCATTACCACGAGCTGACGGACCTGGAAGGGGCCATCGAGGGAGTCAAAAACTACAACATCGCGGTCAAAAAGAGGGGAGAGGACATCACGTTCCTCCGCCGCATCATCCGCGGCCCCGCCGACGACAGCTACGGCATCGAGGTGGCGAAGCTGGCCGGTCTGCCCGGCACCGTGACCCGCCGCGCCCACGAGGTGCTGCGCACGTTGGAAGCGTCTGCCCCGAAGAACAAGGTGGAGCAGATGGATTTCGACGCCCTGCAGGAGTATTCTTCGCCTGCCGTCCCCAGCGAGATGATGGAAAAGCTCGAGGCACTGGACGTTGAGACCCTGACCCCCATCGAGGCGCTGAACTTCCTCTACGAGCTGAAAAAGACCCTGAGCGGCAGCCTGAATGGCTGATTTTATTTGAAACGGAGGGAAACGAATGGCAGAGATACACGTTCTCGACAAGCACACGGCAGAACTCATTGCCGCCGGTGAGGTGGTCGAGCGGCCCGCATCGGTCGTCAAGGAGCTTCTGGAAAACTCCATCGACGCCGGTGCGTCTCAAATCACCGTCTCCATCGAGTCGGGCGGCGTCCGTCTGATTGAAATCAGCGACAACGGCACCGGCATCGAGGCAAAATACATCCCCACGGCCTTCATCCGCCATGCCACCAGCAAGATTCGGACGGAAGACGACCTCACCAGCATCCACACGCTGGGTTTCCGCGGCGAAGCGTTGGCCTCTATCGCCAGCGTGGCCCGCGTCGAAGTGCTTACCCGCACCGAGGCCGACGAGTGCGCTTCCCTCTACCGGATCGAAGGCGGGGAAGAGCAGCCCATCGAGCCGGGTGCGCGAGGCGTCGGCACCACCATCCGGGTCCGTGACCTCTTTTTCAATACTCCTGCCCGGATGAAGTTCCTCAAAAAGGATTCCAGCGAGGGTACTTTCGTGGCCGACATCGTGGGCCATGTGGCCCTGAGCCACCCCGAGGTGAGCTTCAAGTTCATCCGCGAAGGCAAACTGCAGTATGTCACCCCCGGTGACGGCCAGCTCCGCAGCGCAGCTTACGCCGTGCTGGGCCGGGAGTTCAGCCGTGACCTCGTGGAGGTGGATAATCGCGAGGGCGTTTACCGGGTCTGGGGGCTCATCACCCAGCCCCGCAGCTGCCGCGCCAGCCGCAGTATGCAGTATTTCTATATCAATGGCCGCTATGTCCGCAACCGCACCATGATGGCGGGCATGGAGATGGCGTTCAAGGGTACTATGATGCAGGGCAAGTTTCCTGGAGGGATCCTGCTTCTTGAGATGCCCGCCGACCTTGTGGATGTCAACGTCCATCCGGCAAAAACAGAAGTCCGCTTTGCCCGGGAAAACGACATCTTCGACCTCGTCTACCATGCCGTCAAGCTGGCACTGAGCCAGCCGGGTACAGGGGAGAGACGGTTCGTCTTTGACAGCGAGAAAGAGAACGATGTATCCAATGAGCATGAAAATAGCGGAAATAAAGGAAAAAATGCTGTAAAGAATAATAACTTTACAGGGCTTTCGGCGGTGATTTCGGGCCAGGCAGAGCCGGGAAGCCTGCCGCACCCGGAGGAAAAACCTCTCCGTCCGGCGGCACCGGCAGCGTCTGTGGCACCCCGCCCGACACAGCCCTCTGCCCCGGAGCGGGACATCCTCCCGCTGCCCGTAAAAGCCCCGGAAAAGGCTGCGCCGGCATCGGAGCACACATGGACAACGGTTGCGGCCTCCGAGCCTCTTCCGATGAACGCTGCCCTCCACAGCCCTGAGCCGCCGCAGGGGGAAAGCGTCCTTGAGCCGCCGCCCTTCCGGGCTGCATCCAGTGAGTCACAGCTGGACATCGAGGCAGACATCGACCTGCCGGATGTCACCCGCGATCATATGGCCGCGTGGGAGCCTGCCCCAGAAGAACCGGAGCGTCCGCCGCTGCCGGAGGCTTCGGATGAGCCGCAGCAGAGCGCAGCCCCGGAGCAGCTGGGCTTTGACGTTCAGGACGGCCCGGAGCCCCTGCGGTATGTGGGCGAGATCTTCCGCACCTATATCCTCGCGGAGCGGGGCGACGAGATCTGCATCATCGACAAGCACGCCGCCCACGAGCGCCAGCTCTTCGAGAAGCTGGCCGCCCACTACGGCGATGTCCCCAGCCAGCTCCTCCTGGAGCCGCTGGTGGTGGAGCTCTCCGCCGAGGAAAAAACCGCTCTGCTGACCAACCTCGACCTGCTGGAAAGCGCCGGCCTCGAGGTGAGCGATTTCGGCGGCAGCTCGGTCTGCCTGCGCTCGGTCCCCGCTGATGTGGAGCAGAGCAGTGCCGAAGATTTGTTGGTCGAGCTGGCGGCAAAGCTGGCCCACGGCAGCCGCGATGCCCTGAACGAGCGGACAGAGTGGGTGCTCCACTCCATCTCCTGCCGCGCCGCCATCAAGGCGGGCGACCACACCTCGCCGCAGGAGCTGATGGCGCTGGCCGAAAAAATTCTCTCCGGCGAAGTGCCGCCCTTCTGCCCCCATGGGCGCCCCTGCGTCCTCAAACTCACCCGAAAGGAGCTGGAAAAGCAGTTTGGCCGAATCGTGTAACAAAAAGCATCCGGTGCTGGCCGTCGTCGGCCCCACTGCCACCGGCAAGACCGCTCTCGGCGTGGCGCTGGCCGAAGCTTTCGAGGGCGAAGTCATCAGCGCCGACTCGATGCAGATCTATAAAGGATTAGACGTCGGTACGGCGAAGGTCGCGCCCGAAGAGACCCACGGCGTCCCGCACCATGCGGTGGATATTCTGGAGCCGGACGAGCCCTTCAGCGTGGCGGATTTCGTCGCGCTGGCCGGAACGCTCGAGGCTGACATTTCCGCCCGGGGCCGTCTGCCCATTCTCGTGGGAGGCACGGGCCTCTATGTCCAGAGCTTTTTGTACGGTGTCCGCTTCGCCGCTGAGAAGACGCCGGACGGCCTGCGGGAACAGCTGGCCGCAGAGATGGCGGAAAAAGGCCCGGAGGCCATGTACAAAGAGCTGCAGGCTGCCGACCCGGAAGCCGCCGCCGCCATCCACCCGAACAATCAGGTGCGGGTCCTGCGGGCGCTGGAACATTTCCGCGCCACCGGCAAGCGTCTGAGCGAGCAAAAGGCCCAGTCCCTCCCGCCGGAGCGGCCCTATCGTTCGCTGGTGCTGGGGCTGGACTTTCCCGACCGCGCCCAGCTCTACCGCCGCATCGACCTGCGGGTGGACAAGATGCTGGACGCCGGTCTCCTCGATGAGGCAAAGCTGGTCTATGACCACTGCCAGACCTACCGCACGGCAGCGCAGGCCATCGGTTACAAGGAGTTCTTCCCTTATTTCGAGGGAACGGCCCCGCTGGATGCCTGCACCGAAAAGCTCAAGCAGGCCTCCCGCAACTACGCCAAACGCCAGCTGACCTGGTTCCGCCATATGGACGGCGTGGTCTGGCTGGACGCCTCTGCGCCGGATGTTACAGCCCGGGCTGTGCAGCTGACCCGAGAATTTTTAGCGAAAGGGTGACCTTTTATGATGGATAGACCACGCTCTGATCCCGGCGCGTCCGGCGCTTTGGGCAAGCTGGCAGGCTTCGTTATCACTGTCGTGATGCTGGCGGGCATCTATGTGGGCTATCAGGCCCTGCAGGTGCTCTTTCCGCCCAACACCTACGAGACGGCGCTTCTTGCCACCGTGGCGGATACGGTGGACGCCGACGGCGTTCTCCTCTTCGATGAAGTCTATGTTCCCGGCGGCGGAACGCTGGGCTATCTCGCGGCCGACGGCGAGCGCGTCTCGGCGGGGGCTGCGGTAGCGGAGATCTACAGCAGCCCGGAACAGGCGGGCCTCCGCCAGCAGCTCACCAGCCTGAACGACCAGACTGAGCTTCTGCAGCGCTCTCAGAATACCACCGCCACCCAGCTGGATTCCCTGAAAAAAGAGCGGGCTTCCGCGCTTTATGATATGATGGATGCGCTGGACGGCTCTGCCTACGACGAGACAGCCCAGGGCGAAGAGAACTACATCCTCGCTCAGAACAAGCTCTGGGTCATCACCGGTGAAGTCTCGGACTTCTCGGCCCAGATCGCCTCCCTCACCGAGCAGTCGGCGCAGGTGCAGGCCCAGCTGGGGGGGCCGACCCAGATCACCGCCCCTCAGACGGGTTACTTCATCCGCAGCTCTGCCAGCGGGCGGCTCAACGCCGGGGCAGATGACATCCTCGCGCTGAACACCACCGACCTGCAGGCGTATCTGAACTCTGACCCCGAGCTGCCGCTGGACGGCTGCGCGGGCAAGATCGTCTCGGGCTTTGCGTGGCGGTACGTCGGCCTCTGTTCGGCTAAGGAAGGGGAGAAGCTGCTGGGCGACAACGGCAAGCCCCTGACCCGCTCGGTGAAGATAAAGTTCCCCGGCCAGATGGAGACGCCCCTCAAGGCCTCGGTCTCCGAGGTGACCATCGACGAAGCGACCGGTCTGGCCCGCTTTGTCATCACCTGCGAGATCATCAACGGCGATGTGCTGCGGCTCAACCGGGCCAGCGCCCAGATCATCGTGGACGAGACCACCGGCCTGCGCGTTCCCATCGACGCGATCCATTATCTGAAAGAGGACGGCACCGAGTCTGAGACGCAGGGCGAGAACTACATCCCGGGCGTCTATGTCAAATACGGCAATCTTGCCCGTTTCTGCAAGATCGACCCTGTGGATAATGACCATCCGCTGGTGACGGACGGCGAGTACCGCATCGTCATGCCCAGCAGCTCGGATAAGACAAAAACCGTCAGCGAAGTCCGCCTTTACGATGAGATCATCGTCTCCGGACAAAATTTGTATGATGGAAAGCTTTTGTAGTTATTGACATCTGACGCAAAAAATCAGATAATAGAAAAAGCTATTAGCAACTCTTTTTCACAAAGGGGTGCCAGGCAGCGTGAGCTGCCCGAATGAAAGGAGCAAGTTTCTATGTCTTTTGTGGACAGCCTGAAAAAAGGGCTTTTCGGCAGTGAGGACGATTACGACGATCAGTACATGGACGACGGTCCTCAGATGGTGAATAACAACAACGGTCTCGGCGTCGCAGGCAACGAGGAAGAGGACGAGCCCGAAGAGGGTGCAGCCCCCAAGCGGAACGGCAAGGTGGTCAACATCCATGCTACCACCCAGCTCAAGGTCGTTCTGGTCAAGCCCGAGCACTTCGAGGATGCCAGCACGATTGCAGACCACCTGAACAACAAGCGCACCGTCGTGCTGAATCTGGAATCCACCAACAAGGAAGTTTCCCGCCGTCTGGTGGACTTCCTCTCCGGTGTGGCCTACGCCAACAACGGCCAGATCAAGCGGGTGGCCAACAGCACCTTCATCATTACTCCCTACAATGTAGACATCATGGGCGACCTGCTGGACGAGCTGGAGAACAATGGCGCGTTCTATTGATACTCAGCAAAGCGCCGTGCGGGGCTTCGTCCCGGCGCAGAACGATGAGGAACGCTTCCTCATGCGTCATGTCGAGGACCTGGCCCGCGCCGCCTTTGGCCGGGGCATCGCCCGTTATTCGGCATTTCTGAGCGACAGAGAACAGCAGCTGGCGCAGGCGGCACTCAACCGTGTCGGTGCGCCGGAGGAAAGCTGCCGTTTCGAGGGCGGCTGGCCCGACGCTGAGCGCCGGGTGCTCTGCCTCGAGCCGGAAGACTGCTACCCTGCAAGCCCTGTCTGCTGCGTCCGGCTCAGGTGCCGTGCGCTGGCCGGGGCGCAGCTGCCCGTCCATAAGGACTATCTGGGCAGCCTGATGGGGCTCGAGCTTCGCCGCGAGGCGCTGGGCGACATCGTTCTGCCGCCGGAGGAGCCGGGTACCGCTTATCTGTTCGCGCTGGAGCCTGCTGCAGCCCTTATCTGTCAGGAGCTGCGCAGTGTGGGCCGCACCGAGGTGACGGCTCAGCAGCTGGCGCTGGACGAAGTGCCGGAGTTTGCGCAGGCAGAGCGCCGGTTACAGACCGCGACCGTATCGTCGCTGCGTCTGGATGCCGTACTTGCCGCCATGCTGCGGTGCAGCCGGGGCATGGCCGCAGAGCTTGTGGCAGCGGGAAGGGTAGAGATCAACCATCTGCCCGTTTCCAGCGCCCATGCGCCGGTATACGAATCTGACGTGTTCACAGTGCGGGGCAAAGGGCGCTTCCGCCTCACAGCTCTGCCGGGCAAGAGCAAAAAAGACCGACAAATCATTGAGTTCTTCCAATATTGAGAAGGACGACTGGATAAAATGGAGGAGATCATTATGCTGACACCGCAGGACGTGCGCTCTGTCCAATTCGAAAAGAACCTCCGCGGCTACCGTACCGAGGATGTTGACCACTTTCTGGATAAGGTAGAGCAGCAGCTCGAGCAGGATGCGGAGCAGATGGAGGCCCTGCGCAAGCAGGTGGCCGACCTGACTGCCGAGAACGAGACCCTGCGCCGCAATATGCAGAGCTATGAGGCCGACGGCGATATGCTCAAGAGCGCCCTCATCAACGCGCAGCGCATGGGCGAAAACGTCATCCGCGAGGCCAACCAGAAGGCCGAGGACATCCTGCACCGTGCAAATCTGCGCGGCGACGACATCATCCGGGATGCCAACGAGCTGCTGCAGAAGGCCAGCGACCGCGCCGACGAGATCATCAGCGAGGCCAACGACAAAAAGCTGGCCGAAGAGCGTGAGTATGACCGCGTTCGTCTCGAGGTCACCCGCTTCAAGTCCGACGTGCTGAACCTCTACCGCACCCATGTGGAGTCCCTGAGCCGTCTGCCGGAGTTCCAGCAGAAAGATGAGACCCCCGCACAGGATGCCGAGGCTGAGCTGCCCGAAACCGAGGATGCCGATACCACCGAGGAAGCAGCACCCGCTGCGGACGCTGCCGAGACGGAAGACGCCGCCCCCGAGAAGGCCGGCGAGGACTTCTGGGAGAAGGACGAATCTCAGCTCAAGCTCGACCCGCCCCCGGCAGACCCCAACGCTGTCTTTCAGGGCGTGAGCTTCAGCGAATAATTCCCTAAGCATCGACAGCAAGGCACCATTTGTGTGCCGTAAAGCTGTTTTGATAAAATAAGCGCGTAGCTGCGCTGTTTGCGACCGCAAAACCAATAGAGGAGAGTGTAAAACCAGTGGCTAAGAATAAGTCTCAGTACGACAGTACTCTGAATCTGCCCAAGACCCTGTTTGAGATGCGCGCCGGCCTGCCCAAGAAGGAACCGGTCATGCTCAAGGATTGGGACGACAACGACCTGTACAACCAGCTCATGAAGCACAACGAGGGCAAACCTCAGTTCATCCTGCACGACGGCCCTCCGTATGCCAACGGCAATATCCACATGGGTACCGCGCTGAACAAGATCATCAAGGACATCATCATCCGCGAGAAGAACATGGAGGGCTTCCAGGCTCCCTATGTGCCCGGCTTTGATACCCACGGCCTGCCCATTGAGCTGAAGGCCCTGTCCTCCGTCGGCGAGAAGAAGAAGGACATCTCCAAGCTCCAGCTGCGCCAGATCTGCGAGAAGTTCGCCACCGAGCACATCGACATCATGAGCGACCAGTTCAAGCGTCTGGGCGTTATCGGCGATTTTGAGCATCCCTATCTGACCCTCAAGCCCGAGTTTGAGGCCCGTCAGATCGAGATCTTCGGCGAGATGGCCAAGAAGGGCTATATCTACAAGGGTCTGAAGCCTGTCTACTGGTGTCCCGACTGCCGCACCGCTCTGGCTGAGGCCGAGATCGAGTACGGCGAGGACGAGTGCGACTCTATCTTCGTCCGCTTCCACGTCTCTCAGGACCCCAACGGCGTTCTGGCAAAGCACGGCATCCCGATGGAGAAGACCTACTTCGTCATCTGGACCACCACCACCTGGACGCTGCCCGCCAACGAGGCCATCTGCCTGAACGGCCAGTTCGAGTACTCCTTCGTCAAGATCGGCGATGAGTTCCACATCATGGCCACTGACCTGGTCAAGAGCGTCATGGATGCCTGCCACATCACCGAGTATGAGGTGGTGGGCGAGCCGGTCAGCGGCGCTGAGTTCGAGCTGATGCGCTATAACCATGTCTATCTGCCCAAGGAAGGCTGGGTCATCCTCGGCGACCACGTCACGCTGGAAAGCGGCTCTGGCTGCGTCCACACCGCCGGCGGCCACGGCGTCGATGACTTCAACGTCTGCCAGAAGTACCCCCAGATCCCCATCACCGTCCCCGTGGACGACGGCGGCTATCTGACCGAGCAGGCCGGCAAGTACGCAGGCCAGCGCGTCTGGGCTTCCAACAAGACCATTCTGGCCGACCTGACCGCCGCCGGCGCTGTCATGGGCCAGCTGCACATCAAGCATCAGTATCCGCACTGCTGGCGCTGCCATAATCCCATCATCTTCCGTGCTACCGAGCAGTGGTTCTGCTCCATCGCCAAGTTCCGTGAGGACGTCTACAAGGCCATCGACACCGTGACCTGGATGCCCGACTGGGGCCATGACCGTATGCACGGCATGGTGCGCGACCGCAACGACTGGTGCATCAGCCGTCAGCGCACCTGGGGTGTGCCTATCCCGGCCTTCTACTGCAAGAAGTGCGGCGCTTACCACATCACCGACGCCACCATCAAGGCCGTCAGCGACCTGTTCCGCAAGGAGGGTTCTGACGCCTGGTACAAGTACGACGCTGAGCAGATCATCCCCGCTGGTGAAGTCTGCGAAAAGTGCGGCGCTTCCGAGTGGACGAAGGACACCGACATCATGGACGTCTGGTTCGACTCCGGCTCCACCCATGCTGCCGTTCTGGAAGAGCGTCCCGAGCTGCGCTTCCCGGCCGATCTGTATATGGAGGGCGGCGACCAGTTCCGCGGCTGGTTCCAGTCCAGCCTGCTGACCAGTGTGGCCAGCAAGGGCTGCGCACCCTATAAGTCCGTTCTGTGCCACGGCTGGGTCGTGGACGAGCAGGGCAAGCAGATGCACAAGAGCGCCGGCAACGGCGTCGAGCCCAGCGAGATCATCAAGGACTACGGCGCTGACATCATCCGCCTGTGGGTGGCTTCTTCCGACTACACCGTCGATGTGCGTGCCGGAAAGAACATCTTCAAGCAGCTGAGCGAGGCCTACCGCAAGATCCGCAACACCGCCCGCTTCATTCTGGGCAACCTCGACGGCTTCGACCCCAACACCGACTGTGTGGCTGACGACCAGCTGCAGGACATCGACCGCTGGGCTCTGGCTGCGCTGGACGACCTCATCGTCAATACCAACGCTGGCTATGCTGTGTATGACTTCAACAAGGTCTACCACGCTGTCTACAACTTCTGCGTCGTGGCCATGTCCAACTTCTATCTGGACGTCACCAAGGATCGCCTGTACTGCACCAACGGCACTGGCCGCAAGGCTGCGCAGACCGCGATGTACAAGATCCTCGTCACTCTGGACAAGATCATCGCTCCCATCCTCTGCTTCACCAGCCAGGAGATCTGGGACTTCCTGCCCAAGACCGAGGCTATGAACAAGTACGTCGTCTTCGAGGATATGCCGAAGGCTGGCCAGTACGCAGCTGACGATGCCTTCAAGGCCAAGTGGGCGCAGCTCATCGCTGTCCGCGACGAGGTCAAGAAGGTCCTCGAGCAGGCCCGTGCAGATAAGCAGATCGGCGCTTCTCTCGAGGCTTCCGTCACTCTGTACTGCAATGACGCCGTCTACGACCTGCTCAACAGCATCCCGATGGACGAGCTGGTCGACCTGATGATCGTCTCCCATGTGGAGCTGGTCAAGGGTGAAGGCGGCGCAGCCAGCGCTGTCGAGGGCCTGGGCGTTGCTGCTGCACACGCCACCGGCGACAAGTGCGAGCGCTGCTGGAAGTACTCCGCAGACATCGGCACCCACGCTGCTCATCCCACTCTGTGCGCACGCTGCGCTGCTGTTGTGGAGGGCTAAACCATTTCGTATCTCTGGCGGCGCACCCGGCGCAAAAGGGGGCGCCGCCTTTTTCAAAAAATCAGGAGAAACTATGGCATACGTCATTCTGAATCTGGTCTGTGTGGCCGCGCTGGTGGGCATCGACCAGGCCATCAAGCTCTGGGCTACCCAGTATCTGGCCCCTGTGGAGGCCATCACCGTCATCCCGCATGTGGTGGAGCTGCGCTTCGTGCTCAATCAGGGCATGGCGTTCAGCCTGCTGAGCGGAAAGCAGCTCTTCCTTATCCTCGCCACCAGCGCCGCGCTGCTGCTCGTAGCCTATCTGCTGTTCTTCCGCAGCCGCGGCAAGCTCCTGCAGCAGATCGCCTTCATCCTCGTGCTGGCCGGCGGCATCGGCAACCTCATCGACCGTGTGCTGAACGGTGAGGTCGTGGACTACATCAACCCGCTGTTCATCGACTTTGCAGTCTTCAACTTCGCCGACATCCTCGTCTGCGTCGGTGTGGCGCTCTGGGTGCTGGTAATCCTGCTGGAAGAAGTGGAAGATAAGCCCTCGAAGGAGCAGTAAACCATGGAACAGCGTGAATTTATCGTGGAAGCGGAGGCCGCAGGCCAGCGCATCGACCGCTTCCTCAGCGGGGAGGACACCGGCCTTTCCCGCAGTGCGCTGCAAGGCCTCGTGGCGGAGGGTCATGTGCTCTGCAACGGCAAAAGCATCGCCAAGAGCCTCAAGCTCAAGGCGGGGGACACCATCCTGCTGGAAATTCCTGACGCAAAGCCTATCGAGGCTGTGCCGCAGGACATCCCGCTGGACATCGTGTATGAGGACGACCACCTTCTGGTGGTGAACAAGCCCAAGGGCATGGTCGTCCACCCGGCCCCGGGCAACCCGGACGGCACGCTGGTGAACGCCCTGCTCTGGCACTGCAAGGGCAGCCTCTCGGGCATCGGCGGCGAGATACGCCCCGGCATCGTCCACCGTATCGACAAGGACACCAGCGGCCTGCTGGTGGTGGCGAAAGATGACGCCACCCACATCGGCCTGTCCCAGCAGATGGCGGTCCACAGCGTGGAGCGCGCCTACCAGACCGTCGTATACGGCGGCTTTGCGCAGGACGAGGGCTTCGTGGAAGCAAATCTGGGCCGCTCCAAGACCGACCGCAAGAAGATGGCGGTCTACCCGGCCAGCGAGCCCCACACCAAGTATGCCTACACCGGCTATAAGGTGCTGGAGCGCTTCGGCGGCTTTACCTTGCTGGAATGCCGCCTCAAGACGGGCCGCACCCATCAGATCCGCGTCCACATGGCGTCCATCCAGCATCCCGTGGCGGGCGACCCGGTGTATGGCCCCCACAACTGCATCACCAGGCTCCACGGTCAGTGTCTCCATGCAAAGACATTGGGCTTCATCCACCCCATCACGGGGGAACATCTCCGCTTCGACTCGGAGCTGCCGGAGTATTTCACCCACTTTATTGCATCGCTCAGGAGGGGGACTGTATGACGAAACTTCTCGATTCTACGCTCGTACTCTGCGATCTGGACCATCTCCTTTTGGCCGGTGACGGCAACATGCCGCAGGTCGTGCGGGATGTGCTCCAGCTGTTTTCCAGCCGGGGCGGCAGGCTGACGGTCTTCAGCCAGCGTTCGCCCCGGGCCGTCCGCGCCGTGCTGGGTGGGCTGCGCCTTGCTGCGCCCGCGCTCACCTGCGGCGGTACGCTGGCCTACCGGTTCTCGGAGGGCAGCGGCCAGCCGCTGTGCAGCTTCGCGGGCTGTGAGGAATCCATCTTCAAAAAACTGCCCGCAGCTGTGGGCCTCGGCATCGCGCTGCAGATGGCCGACGGCTCTACCCGTGTGCTGCGGATGAGCACCGCCCTCGAGCGCCATCTGCGCCGGGAGTTCACCCCCTTTACGCTGTGCAGCCCCGCCGACGTCAAGGGTGAGGACGTGCTGCGCATCCTGCTCTATCAGGACCGTCAGCAGCTGCCCATTCAGGCCCTTCTGGAAAAGGCACTGGGGGACAATGCCGCCATGCTGCGCTCGGAGCGCACCGGTATGGACGTCATGGTGCTGACACCGGGTGCCGTCTCAGCGGAAGCAATGCTGGGCGCAGTCTGCCTGCCCGTCAACTGCACGGCTGACCAGCTCACTGTCGCCGCCGGGTGCAGCCAGATGCTCGAGCTGGTCCGTCAGGCCAAACAGAGCGTCGTTCCGGCAGATGCCCCGGTGGAGCTGCGCCTTGCCGCCAGCCAGACGACCCTGACCGACCACGACACCGGCGCCGCTGCAGAGTTTTTCTATGGCCTTGTGCGAAGTGCCGAAGCCGCATCGTAAAAATTGTGTAAAGTCTCCTGCAAATTTTCCGCAGGAGACTTTCTTTTTGGAAGGATTTCGAGTACAATGAAGGAAACTATGTTCACACCCCGCGAACGCCGCTTTCTGGCACTGGCGGCAGCAGCGGCGGTCTGCATTGTCAGTCTGGCGTTCTGGTATGCCGTGCCGCCATCCCCGGCGCAGGCTTCGTCAGCGGCAATCGAGCCTCTGCGGGAGTCCTTCCGCGTGGACCTCAACACCGCCGGGGTGGACGCTATGACCACACTGCCCGGCCTCGGGGAGAAGAAGGCGAGAGCCATTCTGGAATATCGTTTTGCCTATGGCCGGTTCCAGAGCCTCAATGAGGTGGCACAGGTGCCGGGCGTTACGCAGGATATGATAGACGAATGGCAGGGCCTCGCCTATGTGAGCTGAGAGGGGAGACCTTCTCGGGAAAAAGGAGTTATCATGAGTGAAGAGAGCATTTTTATCAACCGGGAATTGAGCTGGCTGGATTTCAACCGCCGCGTGCTGGTGCTGGGCAAGGATAAAAATGTCCCGCTGGCCGAACAGCTCAAGTTTCTGGCCATCTACGGCTCCAATCTGGACGAGTTCTTCATGGTGCGTGTCGGCTCGCTCCAGGAGCGCGCCAACCTCATGCGCGGCAAGAAGGAAAAGCGGGAAAACAAGACGAATATGACGGCGGAAGAGCAGCTTGCCGCCATCATGCCCAAGACCGCTCAGCTCCAGGAGGACTGCGACAAATACTACGCTAAAGCGCTGGAAAATCTGGCCGCCTGCGGTTACCGCAAGGTGGATTTCGACAAGCTGAGCAAAGAGGACGAGCACTTCTGGAAAAAGTATTTCCAGAGTGAGCTTTTCCCCATCCTCAGCCCCCAGATCGTGGACAGCCGCCACCCGTTCCCGTTCCTGCGCAATAAGGAGATCTATCTCGGCGTTCTCCTTCACGAAAAGCACACCTCGGAGCACACCCTCGGCATCGTACCCATCTCGAGCCAGATGGAGCGGATGCATTTCGTCCGGAAGGACAATGAGACCTGCTTTGCCCTGACGGAGGAGCTGGTGCTCCATTATGCAGCCCTCATCTTCGGCAAGGAAAATGTGCAGGAAAAGTGCCTCTTCCGGGTCACCCGCAACGCCGACATCGACGTGAAAGAGGGCATGATGGACCATGACATCGACTACCGCGAGATCATGGCCGATCTGCTCAAGCGCCGCCGCAAGCTGGCCGCCGTCCGTCTGCAGGTCATCCCCGCCGCACCGCAGGTCGCTCAGCTGCTCTGCAGCCGTCTCGAGCTGACCCACAAACGGGTCTTCGTCCAGAAGAGTCCTCTTGACCTGAGTTTCTTCTACAAGCTCACCTCCCGCATGGAGTCTGACGGCCACCCCGAGCTGTTCTATACGCCTGCCCGGCCTATGCTGCCCCCGCAGGACTACGACCTTGCCGCCGAGGTGGAAAAGCACGATGTGTTGTTGAGTTATCCGTACCAGTCCATCCGCCCCTTTATTGCGATGCTGAAAAAGGCCGCGCAGGACCCCGACGTCATCTCCATCAAGATGACGCTCTACCGCATGGCCCGCGAGTCTCAAATCGTACAGGCCCTCGTGGAAGCCGCCGAGAACGGCAAGGAAGTCGTGGCGCTGGTGGAACTGCGCGCCCGCTTTGACGAACAGAACAACATCGACTGGTCGAAGCACCTTGAAGAGGCCGGATGTACGGTCATCTATGGCTTTGACGACTACAAAGTCCACTCCAAGCTGACCCTCATCACCAAAAAGAGCGCCCACGGCTACTCCTACATCACCCAGATCGGTACCGGCAACTACAACGAGAAGACCAGTGAGCTTTATACCGACTACTCCTTCATCACCGCCGACCTCGGCATCGGCGAGGAAGCGTCCAACGTCTTCCAGAACCTTGCCGTGCAGAAATTGACGGAGGAGAGCGAAAAGATGCTGGTGGCACCTCTCCGCTTCAAGAGCGTGCTGCTGGATGAGATGGACCGGGTCATCAACGCTGCCCGTCTGGGCCGCCCGGCTTCCATGATTTTGAAGAACAACTCCATCTCTGACCGTGACATCATCTTAAAGCTTGAGGAAGCCAGCTGTGCCGGTGTCCGCATCGACATGATCGTCCGCGGCATCTGCTGCGTCCGCGCCGGTGTGCCGGGCAAGACCGAAAACCTCCACATCCGCAGCCTCGTGGGCCGCTACCTCGAGCATGGCCGAATCTACAGCTTCTATGACGGCGTCAACACCCGCATCTATATCGCATCCGGTGACTTTCTCACCCGCAACACCGAGTGCCGCGTGGAAGTCGGCGTCCGGGTGGAAGACCCCGTCCTGAAGGAGAAGCTGGACAGCATCCTCCGCCTCCAGCTCAGCGACAACGTCAACGCCCGCGAGATGCAGCCGGACGGCAGCTACCAGAAAGTCAAGCCCGCCCCCGGCGAGCCGCTGGTGAACAGCCAGATGGGAATGTACGACCTTCTCCGCGACGACTGGACGGCCCGCGACAAAGCGCCTGCACCGGCTTCTGTCGCTGAGACGCCGAAGCCCCAGCCCGTCAAGGCTCCGGAAAAGCCTGCCGCACCGGCAAAGGCGGAACCTCAGCCCGCAAGACCCGCAGAGCCGGAAAAACAGCCAGCACAGCCGGAAAAGGCCGCTCCCGCCCCGATGCCCATTGTCGTCACCGAGAACCGCCCCCGCCGCGCCGGTCTGCTGAGCCGCCTGCTCGAGCACTTCCTGAAATGATCCCCGATGCCGCTGGCCTGCAAGGCCGGCGGCATTTTATATTGTCCTGCCGCATACAGTACAGGAAACAGGAGGGACGCCGATGGGGACAAGACAGCATAGAACAAAAGGATGGGTGATTTTTGCGGTGTTCTGCGCTGTCCTGTTCTGCGTGGCCGTGCTGCGGGCCTGTGCCGCAAAAGCCGCGCCCGAGGGCTGTTCGCTGAAACGGGTGAGGCCTGCGCAGACGGCCTGCTTCCCGCTGGGTACGACGGCATGGCGGGTCTCGGACGCCTACGGCTGGCGCACCGACCCCATCACCGGCGAAGAGACGTTCCATCGCGGCACGGACCTTGCATGTTCGGAAGGTACGCTGGTGCTGGCCGCAATGGATGGCGTCGTCACTGCCGCCCGGCGGAGCGCGACCTACGGCAACTACCTCTGCCTGAGCCACAGCGGCGGGCAGGAGACGCTTTACGCCCATCTGCAATACCTCTTCGTTCGGGCCGGAGAGGTGGTGCAGGCGGGTCAGCCGCTGGGGACAGCGGGGGAGACGGGCCGCTCCACCGGGGCGCACCTTCATTTTGAGCTTCTGGAACAGGGCGTCCGCTATGATGCGGGGGCTCTGCTGGGCCTGCCATGAGGCGGCTCGTCCGGCTGGGGCCGCTGGTGTTCCGTGACCCGCTGCTGCTCTGCGGGGCGCTGTATCTGCTGCTCTGGTTCGACGCCAGCGGCTTTCTGTGCCTCGGCCTGTGCGCCGCCGTCCTCCACGAAATGGGTCATATCTGCGTCTATCTGCTCCTGTTCCGGCGATTTCCCGTCATCGAAGTGACCATGACCGGTTTCTGTATGCGGACATGGGGTCAGACCCTCACCCGGGGGCAGACCTTTCTGCTCGCTGCCGCCGGGCCGGGCATGAATGGCCTCTTGGCCGCCATCTGGGCAATGAGGATGGAACAGTGTGCGACCATCCGGGGCAGTGCGTTCCTTGCGGCCAATCTGCTCACCGGGGCGTTCAACCTTCTGCCTGTCCCACCGCTGGATGGAGCTCAAATGCTGCGATGTCTGTTGCAATCTTCGCCCAAATAGGGTAAAATATATAAATATGCAATCCGTGTTGTTAAATGGAGGAACTTGATGTTTGATCCGAAACTGAAAGAAGCGCTGTCCCGGGTGCAGAAGCCGGGCCGTTACACCGGCGGCGAACCGGGCAGCGTCTATAAAAATAAAGACGAGGTAGACGTCCGCTTTGCGTTCTGCTTCCCGGACACCTACGAAGTAGGCATGTCCTTTCTGGGCGAAAAGATACTCTACGAGCTGCTGAACAGCCACGAAAACTGGTGGTGTGAGCGCGCCTTTATGCCGTGGCTGGATATGAAGGCTGAGATGGAGCGCCTGAACCTGCCCCTCTACACGATGGAGAGCAAAGACCCCCTCACGGCTTTCGACGCTGTGGGCTTTACGCTCCAATATGAGCTGTCCTACACCAACATCCTCGCCATGCTGGATCTGGCGGGCATCCCGTTCTATTCGAAAGACCGCGACGAGAGCTGGCCCCTCATCGTGGCGGGCGGCCCCTGTGCCTGCAACTCGGAGCCCATCGCCGACTTCTTCGACGTCGTCCAGCTGGGCGAGGGCGAAAACCAGCTGCCCGGCATCTGCGCCGAAATCGAAAAGGCCAAGAAAGAGGGCGGCGTCTCCAAGAAAGAGCTGCTGCTCCGCATCGCCAGGATCCCCGGCGTCTATATCCCGGCTTTCTACGACATCGAATACTACGAGGATGGCCGCGTCAAGTCCATCACTCCCAACGAGCCGGGCATCCCGGCGGTCATCACCAAGGCCATCATCAAGAACCTGAACGACTTTGCGCCCCCGACCAACTTCGTCGTCCCGATGGTGGGTGCCATTCAGGACCGCGCCAGCGTCGAGGTGCTGCGCGGCTGTGTGCGCGGCTGTCGGTTCTGTCAGGCAGGCTTCCTCTACCGCCCCATGCGCCAGCGCGACGCCAGCCTGCTGAACAAGGCCGCACAGGACCTCTGCGCCAACACCGGCTACGAGGAGCTGAGCCTTTCCAGCCTGTCCACCTCCGACCACAGCCAGCTCGAAGAGCTGCTGGACGATTTGAACGAGTGGGCGCCGAAAGAGCACGTCAGCCTGTCGCTGCCCTCTCTGCGGATGGACAACTTCTCCCAGAGCCTCATTGAAAAAACCACCAAGGTGCGCAAGAGCGGCCTGACCTTTGCCGCTGAGGCCGGGACCCAGCGCCTGCGCGACGTCATCAATAAGAACGTCACCTGGGACGAAATCGAAAAGACCTGCTCGCTGGCCTTTGCCAACGGCTACACTTCCGTCAAGCTCTACTTCATGATGGGCCTTCCCACCGAGACGATGGAGGACATCGAGGGCATCGCCGAGACCGCTCAGAAAGTGGTCGATTTGTTCTACTCCAATCCCAAGCACGCCAAGGGCCGCGGCGTGCAGGTGACCATCAGCTGCGCCTGCTTCGTGCCGAAGCCCCACACCCCCTTCCAGTTCGTCCCGATGGATACCGAAGAGATGCTGCAGGCCAAGCAGAAGCACCTGCTCGAAAGCGTCCACAGCCGCAAAATCAAGGTCAACTACCACGACAGCACCACCAGCTTCCTCGAGGGCGTCTTTGCCAAGGGCGACCGCCGCTTGGCTCCCGTCATCCTCGAGGCCTACAAGCGCGGCTGCTATTTCGACGGCTGGGAAGAGTGCTTCAAGTACGACACCTGGATGCAGGTCTTCGAGGACATGGGCATTGACCCCAAGTTCTACTGCCAGCGCGCGATCGGTCTGGACGAAGTGACCCCGTGGAGCCACATGGACTACGGCGTCACCCACGAATATCTGGTGCGGGAGTACAACAAGGCCCTCGCGGCTCAGACCACTCAGCCCTGCAACCGTGCCTGCCACGGCTGCGGCGCAAACCATCTGTTAGGAGGACCGTGCTTTGATTACAGTAAGGATCTCGTTTAAGAAGATGAACGAAGCCTCCTACATCTCCCTGCTGGATATGCAGCGGGTGATGCAGCGGGTGCTCAAGCGCAGCGCCCTGCCGGTGTGGCATACGCTGGGCTTCAATCCCCACATCTATATGACCTTTGCCTGCCCGCTCTCGCTGGGACAGGAGAGCCAGTGCGAGTGCGTGGATGTCAAGACCGAGGTCGAAAACCCCGATTTTGCCCAGTGGCAGACGGCGCTGAACGCCATCATGCCTGCCGGAATCGAGGTCTACCGCGTGGAACCGGTGAAGATGAAGGCCGACGCCATCGCCTACGCCTGCTACCGCATCCGCTACCCGGCGGACGCCGCGGAAAAGCTTGCGCAGTACAACTCCCTCGACAGCCTGCCGGTGGAGAAAAAGAGCAAGCGCGGCGTCAAAATGGTCGAGATGAAGGAGTATGTCCCCACTCTCGAGCTTGAGACGGAAGGAGAGAGCGTAAGCTTTGCGGTCTGCCTGCCTGCCTCGCAGGACCTGAACCTGAACCCCTCACTGCTGACTGCGGCGCTGGAAGCAAAATTCGGCGTCCCGGCGGCAAACGCCTCTATCCTGCGCACCGAATTTCTGACGGCAGACAAGCAGAAGTTCGAGTAAGAACGGTCTATCAAAGCCAGAGCGAAAATTTTTGCATAAATTTGCCCGAAACGCTTGCTTTTACGGGCGGTTTGTGCTATCCTATTAAGGCGTTAGTGTCCGCTGAGACCACAGCGGGGTTAATGACACATATCATTAAACGGGCGGTCCTCTGACGGCAGTTCGCCGTGTATGAACGTCTAAAAACAAATGGAGGAATTCAAAATGGACGCACTGAAGATTATTTCTGAAGGCAGCATCAAGGCTGAGAAGCCCCAGTTCAACGTCGGCGATACCGTCCGCGTTGATGTTCGTATCAAGGAAGGCGAGCGCGAGCGTATCCAGGCTTTCGAGGGTACCGTCATTGCTAAGAAGCACGGCGGCGTCGCAGAGACCTTTACCGTTCGCCGCGTTTCCTACGGCGTCGGCATCGAGCGTGTCTTCCCCATCAACAGCCCCTTCGTCGAGAAGGTCACTGTTGTCCGTAAGGGCAAGGTCCGCCGCGCAAAGCTGTTCTACCTGCGTGGTCGTACCGGCAAGGCTGCCAAGGTCAAGAGCGATATTTGATGATTCCCCGTTTCAAAGCGGGAGAAAAGGGGACAACTCGTTTGTCCCCTTTTTTCTGTTATACGGCGCTTTTGGCGCAGAGACAGAGAAAATAAAAACGGGCAGAAGCCCGGATAAAGAGGTGCATCGGATATGGAACAGTCACAGCCTGCTGTCCGTGGGCAGGGCCTGCTGGAATGGTACGAAGCGCTTATTTCGGCGGCGTTGGTGCTGGTGCTGGTGTTTTCCTTTTTCTTCCGTATCATTCAGGTGGACGGCGAGTCGATGGTGCCTACGCTGGAAAACGGCGATAAGCTCGTCGTCTGGGGCGCAGGCTATGAGCCTCAGCGGGGCGATGTGGTCATCGTGGACAGCTACACCAGCTATGGCCGCCCTCTGGTCAAGCGCGTCATCGCCAAAGGCGGCGACACCATCTCCATCGACTATGCCACCGGAGCGGTAGAGGTCAATGGAAAGGTGCTGGAAGAGGATTACATCGCAGAGCCGACCTATCTGGGCTATGATGTGGAGTTCCCGTACACTGTGCCTGAGGGGACGGTGTTTGTGATGGGCGACAACCGCAACGCCTCGCTGGACAGCCGCTCGAGCTATGTCGGCTGCATCGACGAACAGGATATACTGGGCAAAGTGCTGCTCTGCTTTTTGCCCTTTTCGGATTTTGGAGTAGTAAAATGAACAATCAGGACACCCGGTTTGCAAACCAATATGCCATCCAGTGGTTCCCAGGCCATATGGCCAAGACGCTGCGGATGATGGAGCAGGAGATCCAGCACGTTGACGCAAGCCTTGTACTGCTGGACGCCCGCATCCCGCTGTCCAGCCTCAACCCGGAGATCGAGCGCATCACGGCCCGCAAGCCCAAGCTCTATGCGCTGAATAAAGCGGACCTCGCCGACCCCGCCGTGACGGAAGAGTGGATACGCTACTTTCACGAGGCAGACGCGGGCTGTGTCGCCATCAGCGCCAAGCAGAAAGGCGGCGCGAACGCCGTCAAGGCCGCGATCGAAAAGGAACTGTCCGGCCTGCTGGCGCGCCGCCAGAACCGCGGCATGGCCGGTGCCAAGACGCAGGTCATGCTCTGCGGCATCCCCAATGTGGGCAAATCCACCTTCATCAATACCTTCGCAGGCTCTGCCCGCGCCAAGGCGGCTGACCGTCCCGGCGTGACCAAGGGCAAGCAGTGGGTCAGCACCGAAAAGTTCGACCTGCTGGATATGCCCGGTGTGCTCTGGAAGAAGTTCGATTCCAAGACCATCGCCTCGAATCTGGCCTTCATAGGCTCCATCAAGGATGACATCCTTGATGTCGAGGAGCTGGCCATGAACCTTTTGGATGAGGTGCGCCGCAACTATCCCGACCTCGTGGCCCAGCGCTACAAGCTGGATGCCGAGACGCTGGCTCTGCCGCCCTACGAGCTGATGGAAGCCATCGGCCGCAAGCGCGGTCTGCTGGTGCGGGGCGGCGAGGTGAACACCGAGCGCTGTGCCGTGATGCTGGTGGATGAGTTCCGCGCCTGCAAGTGGGGCCGCATCTCCCTTGAGCGCCCGCCCCAGCGGGACGACATGGCCGACTTTGCCGAGGAGGACGAGGAATGAAGCGCCGGACGGATGAGGAGATCTCCGCGCCGCTCTACGCCTACGATGCCGACATCCGGGCACAGTACGGCTGTTTTGCGGGCGTAGACGAGGCGGGCCGCGGCCCGCTGTGCGGCCCGGTCTGCGTGGCCGCCTGCATCCTTGACCCCGAGGCTCCGGTCTACGGCATCAACGACTCCAAGAAGCTGAGCGAGAAAAAGCGGGAGGCTCTTTTCGACCAAATCGTTGAAAAGGCATTGGCTTACAAGATCGTCTTCGTCGGCCCCGACATCATCGACCGCGACAATATCCTGAATGCCACCATGGGCGGGATGCGTCAGGCCGTGGAGGGGCTGGACATCGTGCCGAACCTCGTCCTTGTGGATGGCAACCGCATCCCGGCCGGGCTGACCATGCCCGCACAGCCGGTGGTGAAGGGCGACGCCACCAGCGCCAGCATCGGCGCAGCGTCCATTCTGGCCAAAGTCAGCCGTGACCGCTATATGCTGGAGCTGGACAAGCAGTATCCCCAGTATCAGCTGGCAAAGCACAAGGGCTACGGCACCAAGCTCCACTATGAACTCATTGCCCAGTACGGCATTCAGCCGTTCTACCGCCGCAGCTTCCTCAAAAAGCAGGGCTACTGGCCCGAGGGCAAGTGATGGACCGGGCCGGGACAGGCCGCAGGGGAGAGGCAGCCGCCGCACGTTTCTACGAGAAACAGGGCGCGGCCCTCATCACCCACAATTATCACACCCGGATGGGGGAGATAGACCTCATCCTGCGGGAACCGGACGGAACACTGGTGTTCTGCGAGGTAAAGACCCGCGCCAAAGACTCTCTGGATACCCCCGCTGCGGCGGTCAACGCCGCCAAGCAGCGCCGTATCATCGCATCCGCCGCATGGTATCTCCAAAGCACCAATCAGAGCGACGAGCCGGTGCGTTTCGACGTGGCCGAAGTCGTCCCTCTTGACAGCGGGCGCTGGATGGTACATATTATAAAGGGTGCTTTTTGCGCGAAATAGCAGGAAGTGCCGGTGGGAAAAGGCAGAAAACGGCTCTGGGCCGCTGCCGCACGACGAGGCCAAGTGATGGGCCTTTTGGCAAAAAGGAGCGATAACGATGAAATTTTTCAGCACGAGAGACCATTCCCGCATTGTGACCGCCTCTCAGGCGATCGCACAGGGCCTGTCGGATGAGGGCGGCCTGTTCGTCCCGGAAAGTTTTCCGCAGGTGGACGTGGAGGCATTGTGCCAGCTGGATTATCCGGAGCTGGCCGCTGCCGTCGTCAGCGAATATCTGACCGATTACTCGAAAGATTTCATCGCTGAGGCTGCTCGCACGACTTATGGTGAGGCCTTCGGCGGCAAGGCCGGTCATCTGGCCCCGGTGGAGGGCGATACTTATGCCCTTGAGCTGTGGCACGGCCCGACCTGCGCCTTCAAGGATTATGCCCTTCAGCTGATGCCGAAACTCCTCGTGGAGGCAAAGAAGAACCTCTCCCGCACCGAAAAGACCCTCATCCTCGTGGCGACCAGCGGCGACACCGGCAAGGCCGCGCTGGACGGCTACCACGACATCCCGGGCGTCGAGATCGCCGTGTTCTACCCCACGGGCGGCACCAGCGAGATCCAGCGCCTGCAGATGGCCACGCAGGAGGGTGCAAATGTCGCCGTTTATGCCGTGCGCGGCAACTTCGACGACGCCCAGACCGGCGTGAAGAAGGTCTTCGGGGATAAAGCCATTGCGGCCAGACTGGCCGAGCGGAACATCCGCCTTTCCAGCGCCAATTCCATCAACTGGGGCCGCCTCGTGCCGCAGATCGTCTATTACTTCGCCGCTTATGCCCAGCTGCTCAAGGCGGGAAAGATCGCCTTCGGCGACAAGGTCGATTTCTGCGTCCCCACCGGAAACTTCGGCGATATTCTGGCCGGTTATTACGCCAAGCAGATGGGCCTGCCCGTCGGCAAGCTGGTTTGCGCCTCCAACCAGAACAACGTCCTGACTGACTTCCTTTCCACCGGTACTTACACCGCAAAGCGGGAGTTCTATAAGACCACTTCGCCCAGCATGGACATCCTCGTGTCCTCGAACCTCGAGCGCCTGCTCTACCACGTCACCGGAAGCGATGCCGAAGTGGCCGGCCTGATGAAGAGCCTGAACGAGACGGGCCACTACACCGTCCGTCCCGAGACGCTGAAGGCCATTCAGGAGAGCTTCGACTGCGGCTGGAGCAGTGAGGAACAGGTGGCAGGGGAGATCCGCGCCCGCTACGAGAAGGACGGCTACCTCTGCGACACCCATACGGCGGTGGCTTTCCATGTCGCCGCCCAGAAGAAACGGGACGGCGTGCCGATGGTGGTGCTTTCCACCGCCTCGCCTTTCAAGTTCCCGCGCAGCGTGCTGGAAGCTCTGGGCCACACTGCCCCCGAGAACGACTTTGAGGCCATGCAGGCGCTGGAAGAGGCTACCGGCCGTACCGCTCCCGCAAGTCTCGCCGTCCTGCGCCAGAAGGCCGAGCGGTTCAGCACCGTCATCGACCCGGCTCAGATCGCGGAGGTGGCACTGGGCTGTCAGGCTTGACGAAAACCAGAACAGGAGTAAATGAACTATGGCACTTTTTGTGCTTGGCGATACCCACCTTTCCCTGGGCGGCTCCAAGCCGATGGACGTTTTCCCCGGCTGGAACGGCTATGTGGAACGGCTGGAGGCCAACTGGCGCAAGCTCGTAAAGCCCGAGGATACCATTGTCCTTGCAGGCGACATCAGCTGGGCCATGCGCCTTACCGACACCCGCAGGGATTTCGAATTTCTGCAGCAGCTGCCCGGCCAGAAGCTCATCATGAAGGGCAATCACGACTATTGGTGGACCACCGCCAACAAGATGAACGCCTACCTGAAAGCTGAGGGCTTCGATACGCTCCACATCCTGCACAACAACTCCTACTCCGTGGAGGGCTACGCCATCTGCGGCACCCGGGGCTGGCTGTTCGATGTGGGGGAGCCTCACGACGAAAAGGTGATGAACCGGGAGATAGGCCGCTTGAAGATGAGCCTCGACGCCGCAGAACCCGGGCTGGAAAAGCTGGTGTTCCTGCATTACCCGCCGGTCTACACCGGCACCAGCGCCCCCGAGATCGTGGCAACACTGAGAGCCTACGGCATCAGGACCTGCTACTACGGCCATCTGCACGGCAATGCCATCCGCTATGCGGTGCAGGGTGATGTGGACGGCATCCGCTACAAGCTTGTCAGCGCTGACGGTCTGCGGTTCTGCCCCTACCGCATCAACTGAGGCAGAGACCAGAACAGCAGAAATGACAAAAAGTCAAAATTTGGGGTGGCAATTCTATCACGACCGTGCTATAATAAGTTGTGACGCGATTGTTGCACCCAATTTGAGCGCGCGCGTCCCCGCATTTCGCAAACAGCAAGGACGCGGTGCGCGGTTGCAGGCGGCAGTTTTCCCGCTGCCCCAACGCAATAGAATATTTGAGTGGAGGATACACAAATGAATTTCATCAAGTGCGAAAAGCTCGAGAAGAGCATGGCAGAGCTGCAGTTCTCCATCGACGCTGAGGCTTTCAAGGCTGCAGTTGCCGATGTTTTCAAGAAGGAGGGCAAGAAGTACCCTGTTCAGGGCTTCCGCAAGGGCAAGGCTCCCAAGGCTCTCATCGAGAAGATGTACGGCGCTGATGTCTTTACCTACGACGCCATCAACGAGCTGTTCCCCGCAGCTTACGAAGAGGCTGTCAAGGCTGCCGGCATCGAGCCGGTCGGCCGTCCTGAGGTCAGCGTTGACTCCGCCAGCGAGGCTGAGGGCGCTACCCTGACCGTCAAGGTCGCTGTCAAGCCCGAAGTCAAGATCGGCGCATACAATGGTCTGACCGTTGAGAAGACTGTCCATACTGTTTCTGACGAGGCTGTCGAGGCCGAGCTGAAGCGTGTGCAGGAGCGCAACGCCCGTGAGCTGACCCGCGAGGGTGCTGCTGAGAACGGTGACATCGTGGACATCGACTTCGAGGGCTTTGTGGATGGCGTCGCATTCGAGGGCGGCAAGGCTGAGCACTACAGCCTGACCCTGGGCAGCGGCAGCTTCATCCCCGGCTTCGAGGATCAGATCGTCGGCCACGCTGCTGGCGAGGAGTTCGACGTCAACGTCACCTTCCCCGAGCAGTACCAGGCTGCTGAGCTGGCTGGTAAGCCCGCTGTCTTCAAGATCAAGCTGCACGAGGTCAAGTACAAGGAGCTGCCCGCTCTGGACGACGAGCTGGCTAAGGACTGCTCCGAGTACGACACTCTGGACGAGTTCAAGGCTTCCATCCGCAAGAACAACCAGGAGCAGCTGGACAAGCAGGATGACCTGGCTGTCGAGAACGCTCTGGTCGATCAGGTCATCGACGGCATGGAGGCTGAGATCCCCCAGGCTATGTACGATGTCCGCATGGACGAGCTGGTCAACGACTTTGCTTTCCGCATGGAGCAGCAGGGCCTGCGCCTCGAGGACTACCTGAAGTATATGGGCCAGTCCGTCGATCAGTTCCGTGCTTCCTTCATGCCTCAGGCTGAGAAGCAGGTCAAGATCCGTCTGGCTCTGGAGGCTGTCGCAGCTGCCGAGAACATCGAGGCTTCTGAGGACGAGCTGAACGCAGAGGTCAAGCGCATCGCTGACCAGTACAAGATGGAAGAGGACAAGGTCCGCGAGCTCATCAATGTCGATGAGGTGAAGCACGACCTGGCCATCAACAAGGCGATCGACTTCATCAAGAGCCACGCTAACGTCGTGGAGAAGGCCGCTGAGGCCGAGAAGACCGAGGACGCTCAGTAATTCTGGCGCACAAGGTCACACAGAGCAGGGAGTGATCCCGGCTCTGTAAGCTAAGGTTGTTGAAATTGACCGATACGGCTACGGCCCATGTGCGCTTGCCGTATCGGTCAATTTTGCAAATACAATAATTTTCATTCAGGAGGCGAACCCTATGAGTTTTGTTCCTTACGTTGTCGAGCAGTCGGCGCACGGGGAGCGTTCCTACGATATTTTCTCCCGTCTGCTGAACGACCGCATCATTGTGCTGAGTGAGGATGTCAACGACACCTCTGCCAGCCTTGTCGTGGCACAGCTGCTGTATCTGGAAGGGCAGGACCCCGATAAGGACATCAGCCTGTATATCAACAGCCCCGGCGGCTCCATCAGCGCGGGTATGGCCATCCACGATACCATCCAGTATATCAAGTGCGATGTCTCCACCATCTGCATGGGCATGGCTGCCTCCATGGGCGCATTCCTGCTGGCCAGCGGCACCAAGGGCAAGCGGTTCGCTCTGCCCAACGCTGAGATCATGATCCACCAGCCGCTGATTGCAGGCGGTCAGGGCGGCGGTCTGTCCGGACAGGCTACCGACATCAAGATCCACGCGGACCACATCATCCGCACCCGCGCCAAGATGAACCGGCTGCTCAGCGAGTACACCGGCCAGCCGCTGGAAAAGGTGGAGCAGGATACCGAGCGCGACAACTTCCTTTCTGCGCAGGAGGCCAAGGAATACGGCCTCATTGATGAGGTCATCACCCACCGCTGAGCGGCAGAAAGCAATACACCCAGGATAAGGAAAAACGGTTATGGCTAATAACAATTCCGGCAGAGATAAAAACGAAAAGGATCTGGTCTGCAGCTTCTGCGGCAAACATCAGGACGAAGTGGAGCGGATGATCATCGGCCCCGGCGTGAACATCTGCAGCGAATGCATCGGCCTCTGCGCCGACCTGCTCTCGGACAAGCCGGATCATCCGGGCAGCAACAGCTCCCGCCCCAGCCGCGGCAGCGCCAGCCGGGCGCGTATCCAGCCCGCAGATGATCTCGCCATCAATATCAAGACCCCCGCAGAGATCAAGGAGGGTCTGGACCAGTATGTCATCGGTCAGGACGAGGCCAAGCGTGTGCTGGCCGTCTCGGTCTACAACCACTATAAGCGCATCCTGAGCGGCAAGGGCGCAGACGTTGAGCTGCAGAAGTCCAACGTCCTGCTGCTGGGACCCTCCGGTGTCGGCAAGACCCTGCTGGCCCAGACGCTGGCCAAGATGCTGGGCGTTCCCTTCGCCATCGCAGACGCCACCACCCTGACGGAGGCCGGCTATGTGGGTGAGGACGTCGAGAACATCCTGCTCAAGCTCATTCAGGCCGCAGACTTCGACGTCCAGAAGGCTCAGATCGGCATCATCTATATTGATGAGATCGACAAGATCACCCGCAAGAGTGAGAATCCCTCCATCACCCGCGACGTGGGCGGTGAAGGTGTGCAGCAGGCTCTGCTGAAGATCTTGGAAGGCACCGTCAGCAATGTCCCCCCGCAGGGCGGCCGCAAGCACCCCCAGCAGGAGTTCATCCAAATCGACACCACCAACATCCTCTTCATCTGCGGCGGTGCGTTCGACGGTCTGGACAAGTATATCCTCCGCCGCACCGACAAGTCCGCACTGGGCTTCGGCAGTGCGCTGAAGGATAACTCCAGCGAAGCCGAAAAGGCCCTGCTGCGGAAGGTCGAACCCCACGACCTCGTCAAGTTCGGCCTCATCCCCGAGCTGATCGGCCGTCTGCCGGTCATCACCGTGCTGGACGACCTGGACGAGGATGCGCTGGTGCGCGTGCTGAAAGAGCCCCGCAACAGTCTGGTCAAGCAGTATAAAGAGCTGCTGTCGATGGACAACGTGGAGCTGGACATCACCGACGAGGCCCTCCATGCCATCGCCCGCAAGACCATCGAGCGCAAGACCGGCGCCCGCGGCCTGCGCAGCGTAATGGAGAACATCCTCATGCCCATCATGTACGATGTGCCGAACGACCCCACCATCATCCGCGTCACCATCGACGAGGACACCGTGGAGGGCGGCGAAGCGCACATGGAGTACGGTGCGGTGCGCAAGCGCTATAAGAGCCAGACTTCCCTGAGCTGAGCGTCAGCGCACAGCAGGGAAGAACAGCCCCGCTGAAAGCTTTTTGCTTTTTGGCGGGGCTTTTTTGTGCCATCTGACTTGTTTCCGAGACCAAATTGTAGTAAACTATAAAAGTCTGGAACTGCAAGGGGAATACCGGGACGGCCCACTGGCATGGGACTGCTCTGCGGATGGAAGCGCCGGACATTTTGTGGGAAACAGAAAGTACGATAAAGGAGTGTGTGTTATGGCAAATTATTTTGAGATGACCCGCGACGAACTGACTGCTGAGAAGGCAGCTCTGGAAGAAGAGTACAAGAAATTTCAGGCAATGGGCCTGAAGCTGAATATGGCCCGCGGCAAGCCCGGCCCTCACCAGATGGACCTGGCAATGGGGCTGCTACAGATGACTGATTACACCACCGACGCCGGCACCGATGCCCGCAACTACGGCGACCTTGAGGGCCTGCACGAGGCCCGTGAGCTGTTCGGCGACGTGATGGGCGTCAAGCCTGAGGAAGTCTTTGTGGGCGGTAACTCCAGCCTGCAGATCATGTACAACCTCATCTCTATGGGCTACTGCTTCGGCTTCCCCGAGTCTCCCTGCCCTTGGTCGCAGGTGGAGAAGCGCAAGTTCCTCTGCCCGGTACCCGGCTATGACCGCCACTTCGCCATCACCGAGGAGTTCGGCTTTGAGCTCATCAGCGTTCCCATGACTCCGACCGGCCCTGATATGGACGTTGTTGAGAAGCTGGTGGCTGAGGATGATACCATCAAGGGCATCTGGTGTGTGCCTCAGTATTCCAACCCCGACGGCTACACCTACAGCGACGAGACCATCGACCGCTTCGCCAAGATGAAGACCGCTGCTCCCGACTTCAAAATTTTCTGGGATGAGGCTTACATCGTCCACCACCTGACGGACGAGATCATCGAGACTCCTGTCCTGCTGAACGAGTGCAAGAAGTACGGCACTGAGGACCGCGTCTTCATGTTCACCTCTACCAGCAAGATCACCTTCCCGGGCGCAGGCGTTTCTGCGCTGGCCTGCAGCGAAGCCATGATGAAGTACATCTGCAAGCGCTTCTCGGTCATGATCATCAGCTATGATAAGATGAACCAGCTGCGTCACGTCCGCTTCCTCAAGAACAAGGAAGGCGTTCTGGCCCACATGGCAAAGCACCGCCGCCGTCTGGTACCCTGCTTTGATGCCGTCAAGACGGCCTTCAACGAGGAGCTGACTCCCTGCGGCGACATCGCCCACTGGACGAACCCCAAGGGCGGCTACTTCATCAGCCTCTACGTCATGCCCGGCTGCGCCAAGCGTGTGGCCCAGCTGTGCAAGGACTGCGGCCTGACCCTCACCGGCGCAGGCTCCGCTTACCCTTACCACAAGGACCCGGACGATGCCCATCTGCGCATCGCGCCCACTTATCCCAGCCTGGACGAAGTGGAGACTGCGTCCGACCTGCTCTGTGTCTGCGTCCGTCTGGCCGCAGTCGAGAAGCTGCTGGCTGAGAAAGCCTGATTCATCGCACAAGATCCCCGCTGTGCTGCCGCTCTGACGGCGCAGCGGGGATTTGGAAGTTGTTTTCATAGCCAGAGTGCGCCAAAAGGCAGTTCAGGCGGTGTGCAATGGTTATGAAAACAGCTTCTTATTATATTTGGAGGTTTCCCGATTCATATGAAAACTAAAGGCAAAGCATGGCAACTTGTCCTCACTGTGCTTTTGATCGCGGCGTTCGTCTATACGGCATTCTTTGGCGTCGCAGTCAAGTACGGTGATGTGACCACAACCTACATCAAGGGCGCGAAAGACATCCGCTTTGGTGTGGACATCAAGGGCGGCGTCAACGTCACCTTCGTCCCTTCCGACGGCTATGACGCCACCGACGACCAGCTCGAGGCTGCTCAGCTGGTCATCGAGAATCGTCTGGTCGCCCTCAATGTGACCGACTATGAGCTGTATGTGGACAACAACTCCGACAGCCTCATCCTCGAGTTTCCGTGGCAGTCGGGCGAGACGGAGTTCGACCCCGAAGCCGCCATTGAGGAGATCGGCACCACCGCCTATCTGACCTTCCGCGAGGGGAGCAGCGCAGACGGAGAGCTCGTCCTCGACGGCTCGATGGTGGAGAGCGCAGCTGCCCAGTACGGCCCCGTCAACGGCAGCAGCTCCGAGTACTATGTGGCGCTCAAGTTTACCGATGAGGGCGCCAAAGCATTCGGCGACGCGACCACCCGCCTGTATCAGACCGGCGGCACCATCAGCATCTGGCTGGACGACGAGAACGTCAGCACCGCCAGCGTCAACGCCGCCATCACCGACGGCTCTGCCATCATCACCAGTTCTGCGTCGAGCCCCTTCACGCAGGAGGATGTCGTCAAGATGGCCCGTCAGATCAACTCCGGCTCTCTGCCCTTTGCGCTGACGGTGGACAGCTACTCCACCATCAGCCCGAGTCTGGGCGAGAACAGCCTGAGCGCCATGGTGCTGGCCGGCGTCATCGCCTTCGCCCTCATCGTGGTGCTGATGACGGCTCTGTACCGTCTGCCCGGCTTCCTGGCCTGCATCGCTCTGGCCGGTCAGGTGGCGGCTACGCTGGCCTTCGTCTCCGGCTACTTCCCGGTGTTTGAGAGCTTCACCCTGACCCTGCCCGGCATCGCCGGCATCATCCTTGCTATCGGCATGGGTGTTGACGCCAACGTCATCACTGCCGAGCGAATCAAGGAAGAGCTGCGCAGCGGCAAGAGCCTTGACGGCGCCCTCAAGAGCGGCTTTGCCCGCGGCCTGACTCCCATCATCGACGGCAACGTGACCATCGTCATCGTCGCCATCGTGCTGATGGGTGCCTTCGGCCCGTCTGACGGCTTCTTTGCCAAGGCCCTGCACTTCGTCTTCTTCGCCTTCGGCCCCTCGACCGCAGGCACCATCTACGCCTTCGGTTACACGCTGCTCACTGGCGTGCTGCTCAACTTCGTGTTCGGCATCTTCGCTACCCGTACCATGATCCGGGGCGCTGCCTCGATCAAGGCTCTGCGTGACCCCCGCCTCTACGGTGCCGATGCTCCCGGCAAGACCCCGGCAGAGAAGAAGCAGGTCAACTTCGTCGGCCTGCGCAAGCGCTTCCTGACCTTCTCCACCTGCCTGATGGCAGCCATCGTCCTCTGCGCTGTGGTGCTGGGCGTCCATCTGGACACCGAGTTCACCGGCGGTGCGATGATCACCCTGAGCTACGAGAACAGCTTTGAGATGTCTGCCGTCCAGAAGACCGCCTCCGAGGCGCTGGGCAGCAACGGTCTGACCCTGCAGACCGGCGAGAACGTCGCGACAGGGGAGCAGACCCTGAAAATTTCGATGCCCGGCACCGAGACTGTCACCACCAACGAAGTGCAGACCCTGCTGGACTCCCTGAATGAGAGTTGCCCGGACAACTCCTTTGCACAGCTCTCTCTGAGCAATGTCAGCGCCGCAATGGGTACCAAATTCCTCCAGAAAAGTCTGGTGGCCGTGGTGTTCGCACTGGTGCTCATCCTCGCCTACATCGCCTACCGCTTCAAGAAGATCGGCGGCCTCACCGGCGGCATGATGGCTGTTCTGGCCCTGCTCAATGACCTGATGGTGGTGTTCGGCACCTTCGTGCTGCTGCGCGCCCCGCTGGACGGCAACTTCATCGCCGCCATGCTCACCATCCTCGGCTACTCCATCAACGATACCGTCGTCGTCTACGACCGTATCCGTGAGAACCGCGGCCTGCTGGGCAAGAAGGCCAGCTTCGAAGAGCTGGTCAACCATTCCGTCAACCAGTCTGCCCGCCGTACCATCATCACCACCGTCACTACGGTGATGGCTCTGGGTGTGATGTGCATCGTCTCCAAGCTGTACGGTCTGGACAGCATCTTCACCTTTGCCTTCCCCCTGATGATGGGCATGCTCAGCGGCGTGTACACTTCGCTGTGTGTCTCCACTTCCGCATGGGTGGCTTGGAGCGAGCGCAAAAACGCAAAGAAAAACTGAGCTTCTATCCTGACGCAAATCTGTCCTGAATCTAGGAGGAACGACCATGAAATGCCCCTATTGTGGCGCTGAGGAATCCAAAGTCATCGACTCCCGCCCTACCGAAGACAGCGAGCGCATCCGCCGCCGCCGGGAGTGCCTGAACTGCCATATGCGGTTCACGACCTACGAGGTCGTGGAAACGGTGCCGCTCATCGTCATCAAAAAGGATAACTCCCGTGAGCCGTTCGACCGGCAGAAGCTGCTCAACGCGATGCTTCGGGCCTGCGCCAAGCGTCCGGTGAGCTACGAGTCTCTGGAACGCGCCGTCAGCAGCATCGAGCAGACCCTGATGAGCACCTACGACCGCGAGGTGACGAGTGTGCGCATCGGTGAGCTGACCATGCAGGAGCTGAAGAAAATCGACGAGGTGGCCTATGTCCGCTTTGCCTCGGTCTATCAGCAGTTTGCGGACGTCGAGAGCTTCTTCAATGAGCTGAAAAAGCTGATGGGCGACCGTAAGAAGTAAAGTGTAAAAAAGCACGAGCGCCCCATTCTCTGCCGCAGGGCAGGGGATGGGGCGCTTTTTGCGCCTCTTGGACACGGGAAAAGAGCCCTTTCTATAAGGTCTGCATCTTTCGGAAGATACGCTGAAAGATTGGATATATAAAAATCTATATAGCCAGGGGCACTCGATGACAGCCTCTTACAAATCGAATTCCTACGGAGCAAAATAACGATAGCGCAATGAAAGTTCCGGATAGCCTTGCTGATAAAATCCGCTTTATAAGACCGATTTCATGCTGAAGCGAGATGATATGATTTCGAATAATATAGATTACACGAAATATAACCGCGTCCAAATGATTTAATTACACAAGTCTACGTGACAGCCATTCCAGCGTCTCCACCTGAACCTGCGCCCGGCGCAGTTCACCAAATGCTTCCTCGGGGGCGTTCAGTTCGAGATGTCCGTCTGCAGCGCGAAGGGCAGCTTCCAGTTCTGTGAAGTCCTGTGTGCGGAGCAGGTGATTCATCCCTTCCCGCATTTTGTCGCAGAGTTCAGCGCCCTCGGCCAGTGCCTGCCGCGCGGAAGGGAGGTCCTCGTCCCGGATGGCCTCCATGGCGTTGTCGATGTCGTCCGAAATATCCTCTGCAAACTTCTGCACCCGCCAGCTGCTGTAAAAGGCGACACCCAGCAGAACTGCTACGATGCACAGACACGCATAAATTCGCTTCATTCCACACCTCTCACCGGGAGCTGCCCTTGCGGCGGCTCTCTTTTTTCAGCAGAAAATAGTCTTCCGTCTCGTTGCCCACTAAAAGCAGGATTTCCTCCGGCAGCAGGGTATTGGCCTGCGCTGTCCGCTCGAGCCAGTCCTGGTCTTTGCCGCACCAGTGCAGATTTTCCTCGAGCACCTGCCCGTCCAGCACGAAGGGGATAGTCGCGTGGCTGTGCTCCACTTTCAGCTGTAAGTCGGCGAGGGTAGCGGTCTCTTTCTCAGGGCGCAGTGCCGCCGAGAGACTGCCATTCGTCTCCACCACGGCGTAGGAAACATCCCGGGGGTCAAAGATGTTTTTGCCGCGCAGTGCTTCCATCAAATCAGCAGTCGTCAGCCGGAGGGTGCGCAGAGCGTTCTGGTCGATTTGTCCGTCTAAGATGACCGTCTTGGGTCGCCCCGACATCAGGTTAAAAAATTTCTGGCTGCGGAAGCTCAGCGCCGACCCCAGCAGCTCCAAAGCCGCGATGAGAAAAAGGGGAATGAGGCTGGCCGTCACCGGCACTTCTTCCGACTCGATGGAGATGGACGCCAGATTTGAGATGAGGATAGTGGATACCAGCTCTTCGGGCTGCAGTTCGCCCAGCTGACGCTTGCCCATCAGCCGCATGGCGAACAGAACGCAGAGATAGATGAGCAGAGTACGGAAAATCAGAAGCTTCACGAGAAGGCCCTCCTTGTGGGTTGAATAAGCACCGTTGGTGGGGGAATACTGGCAGGAAAAGGGGGATACCGTATGCTGCAGCTTTCCTCGTCACTGGAAGAAAATCTGGCGGCGCTCAACGCTAGGTTTGGCGCTTCGGCGGATTTTTATGCCAAGCGCATCGAGCTTTATCACTGCCCGGGGGCCATCGTCCTTTTCGACAATATGGCCAGCCTCGAGTCACTCTGGTCGCTTTTACTGGACGCTGCCACCCGTCACACGCCCAGCCTCGAGCCGGAGCGGATGCCTCACACCGGCACGCAGGTGTATGATTTGCTGATGAACCACTCCGGTCTGCCCGCCGAGGACGGCCCGGTCAAGGGCATGGACGACCTCATCCGCCGCATGACCGCCGGCATGGCCGTGCTTCTGCTGGAGGGGTGCAAAAAGGGGCTTGTCTTCTCGGTGCAGGGGCTGAAATCGCGCTCGGTGGAAGAGCCCTCCGGGGAAGGAAACCTTCGCGGCTCCCGGGAGGGATTCGCCGACCTGCTGCGGGTCAACCTGAGTTTACTGCGCCGCCTCATCCGTACCGACACCCTCGTGATGGAGACCGCACAGGCCGACTGTGCCATGAAGACCGAATATGCCATCTGCTACTGCAAAGACAAGGCCAGCAAGACGGCGGTGGCGCGGGTGCGCCGGACGCTCCAGGAGGCAAAGCCTGAGGTTCTGCTGGATTCCAGCTACTTTGTACCGTGGCTTTTCCCGGCCAGGTGGCGGCTGTTTGCCCCGGTGAGCTATACTGAGCGCCCGGCTTCCGCCGCCGCAAAGCTCTGTGAGGGGAAAATCATCATCCTTGTCAACGGCAGCCCCTCGGCGTTGGTGCTGCCGTCCCTTTTCTGCGAGAACTTCGACTGCCTCGACGACTACGCCACCACGGCAGTTTTTTCGTCGTTCCTGCGTGTCCTGAAGTATGGCTCGTTTTATCTCAGCATCTTTCTGCCGGGCGTTTTTGTTTGTCTGGCGGTCTATCTGCCCGAGCTCATCCCACCGCAGTTATTATTCAAAATCGCGGCTGCAGAAAAGGCGACGCCTCTGCCGCTCTTTGCCGAGATGCTGCTGGTCATCATTTTATTAGAGATCATCCGGGAGGCTGGGCTTCGGATGCCCCAGACGCTGGGCCACTCGGTAAGCCTTGTGGCAGCGCTCATCATCGGTGACGCCGCCATTGGGGCCGGACTGTTGAGTACGCCGGTCATCCTCGTAGCCAGCATCACGGCCATCTCGGTCTTTGTGACGCCCTCGCTGTACGAACCGGCCACATTGCTGCGATTGGGCGTTACGCTGGCCGCCGGTCTGGCCGGGCCGGTAGGTCTGGTGTGTGCGGCTTTGGGCGTGTTGGCCGCACTGACGTCCATCTCCGCGATGGGGGTACCCTATCTTTCGGGCGCAGTCTTTTCGGTTGACGGCGTCGTCCGCCGCAACTATCGGGCGCTGTCCCGCCGCCCATTTACCATCTGGCAAAGGAGGGGTTCCTGAATGCAGCAAAAACAGACATTCTCGGCCCAGACACTGGCACTCAGCGTCGCGGCGGCAGAGCTGGGCCGCGCCATCTTCGGGGCAGGGCAGACCGGCTCCGTCCGCGCCGTCCTGCTGAGCAATGTACTGGCGGCAGCGGCCTTCGTGCTCCTTGCCGCGCTCGTCTCGGTCAACGCCTCCCGTCTGAACCGTCCGGGCTTTGCAGGAAAGTGCATCTGTGCCGTCTTTCTGCTCTGGTATCTCTTCGAACTTGTCCGGACGGCTGCAATGCTCCAACAAGCCTGCTGGGAACAGTTTGCGTCTATGGCCTTCATCGGTCTGCTGCCGTTCTTTCTCTGGGCAGGGTGGAGCCTCGGCTGTGAGCTGTATGACCGGATGGCCTCTGTCCTCGGGTGGCTCGTAGTGCTGGGCATCGTGTTCTGTGTGCTGGGGCTGGCCGGACAGCTGCAATGGCAGGTGCTCGTGACAGGTGAGACGGCACATTCGTTTGTGCTTCCGGATGCATCTTTTTACCCGGAATATTTCTCTTTTCCGCTTCTCTGTATGAGCAAAAATAATGCGAAAATCAGTAAAAATCCTGTCGTGTGGCTTCCGATCATCGCTGCCGTCATTTCATCGGGTTATGCGCTGGGGCTGGCCCTTCTTTTCGGCGCACCGCAGGCTTACCCGGGCTATGAGCTGCTGCGGGCGTGGAGCTTCGGCGGCATCTCCCGCTTTGATGCCGCATTCCTGCTCCTCTGGCTGGCGGCGGCGATCTTCCGCGTCGGCTTTATCGTCCGTGCCGTCCGGCTGCTCTGTGAGCGCCTTGCCGAAGGGCCTGTAAATGCGGAGGCTGCACAATGACCCGCCGGAGCTGGCTTCGGCTGATGGCCGCAGGCGTCCTCGTCGTCTGGCTCTGCCTCTTTTTGCATTGGGACAACACCGAAAAAAGCATGATACGCGCCCTTCTCGTTGAGACGAACGGAGACAGCTGGACAGTGGGTCTGCTGTACCAGTTCCCGGAAGCCTCTGCCGATTCCTCCGAGGCCAAAGCCGCCATCCGCCTCTGTATTGGCCGGGGCCCCGAGCTTTCTTCTGCCATTTCTGCCGCCGAGGAAGCCCTGCCCCAGCGGGCGGACTGGCGGCTCTGCGAATATCTTCTGGCCGGGCTGGATTCGGTGCGGCAGACGCTGCCTGCCTGTGAAGAGCTGTTTCTCCATCGACCCTACGGGCGGCTGGCGTCCCGGGTGTTCGGGGGAAGTTTTTCGGTAGAGATACTGAAAGAGCGGGCCGATGGATCAGACGTCCTGCCTGAAAATCTCCTGCAATGCGTCAAAAACGCTGCCCCGGCCGCGCCCCGCCTCTATCAGCAGAGCAGCGGCTTCATCCTGCCTGTCGTGGAGCTGGAAGACGAGGATGCACATTACAGGCCCGAAGCCCTCATCATCACCCCGGAACAGACCGGCCAGCTGACCGAGTCCCAGACGGAAATGGCACTTTTATTGCAAGGCAAAAGCTGGACGGATACAGGGGAGCATCGCTTTGCGCTGGAAGCCGGGCCGCTTCGCCTGCGCCGGGCTTTCTGCGGCGTGGAGCGGGAAGGGGAGAGCTTTCTTCTCCGGGTGAACGCGCTCTCACGCAATAATGCACTGCCTGCCGACGCCAAAGCAGAACTGGAAGCCCTCTGTGCGGACACCGTCCGCCGCTGCTGGACGCTGGGGCTGGACATCTCCGGACTCGGTGCGCATCAGGCACTGCGTGACGGTCACTTTGCGCTCACAACAAAAAACGTCTGCCCGGAAATTCGGGCAGACGTGAAACTCATGAAATGTTAAGAAGCCGTTTCGAAGATCACGGTGATGGTGGTACCCTCGTCCACAACGCTGTCCAGCTTGATGCGGGCGTTGTGGATGCGGGCGATGTGTTTGACGATGGCCAGACCCAGACCGGTGCCGCCGGTGGCTTTGCTGCGGCTCTTGTCCACCCGGTAGAAGCGCTCGAACACGCTGGTCTGCGCCTCTTTCGGGATACCGATGCCGTTGTCCTTCACGGTCAGGGTGCAGTGACCGTCCCGGGTGCAGGCCGTGATGATCTGGACTTTTCCGCCAGGGCGGTTGTAGCGGATGGCGTTGTCGCAGAGGTTCTGGCACAGCTCATCCAGCAGACTGCGGCTGCCTGACACAGGGGCGCTCTCGCCAAGGTAGGTCAGGGAGATATAGGAGTGCCGGGCGTTGACCTTCTGGCGCTCCACGCACTCGCGGGCCACATCCAGCAGATCGACCGTTTCCATTGCAGGCGCAGCACCCGTCTCGCTCACATTGTCGAGGTGGGAGAGCTGCAGAATATCGTTGACCAGCTGTATCATCCGGCTGGCCTCTACATGGATCTTGCGGGCAAAACCCGGCGTATCCGCGGGTTTTGCAATGCCGGTCTCGATGAGCTCTGCATAACCGGAGATGCTGGTCAGAGGCGTTTTCAGCTCGTGGCTGACATTGGCCGTGAACTCCTGCCGCATTTTCTCGTTATTTTCCCGCAGCATCCGGTCGGAGTGGATGCTTTCAGCAAAGGGGATAAGCTCCTTGTAGGGGACATTCTCCTGGATGTGATCGAGGTCATCGGTCATCTTGAGCACAGGCTGGACGAGGCTCTTGGTCAGCAGTCCGGCAATGATGGCGGCTGCGCCCATCATCAGGAAACAGCTCAGCACGATAGCAGGCAGAGCGGCGTCATAAATCGACCAGATCGTCTCAGAGTCCTGCGCCACCCGGAGGATGTCTCCGTTCGTCAGCAGCATGGCGTAATAATAAGTCTCATAGCCCAGCGTCTGGGAGTCGCGGCAGTCGCGGCCCACACCGCTCTTCATGGCCTGCTGTATCTCGGGGCGGCTCAGATGGTTCTCCATCGGCTGGTTGGTGGCCGACTCAAAAAGCACACTGCCGTCCGAGGCGATGAGAGTGATGCGCAGCGAGCCGTCCACATAAGTTTCCAGCTGGCTGGGGGCGTCCACCTGCGCACAGCCGGCAGCCACAAGGTCGGCTTCCCGCTCGAGGGCTGTCCAGGCCTGCTCCCGGAACGCCTTGTGGAACACAAAGATGCAGAGCGCAGCGGTACACGCCAGCCCCGCAAAGCCCATCAGAAACAGCAGATAGCTTATTTTTTCTTCCATGCTGCGTGGTTTCATTGCTCGAGCTCCTCCTCGCTGTCCGTCAGCTTGTAGCCCACCTTCCGCACTGTGCAGATGTACTTTCCGGCGTCGCCCAGCTTTTTGCGCAGGGTGCGGATGTGCATATCCACGGTCCGGCTCTCCACCGAGATGTCAGTACCCCACACCACCTGCAAAATGGTCTCGCGGGTGACGACAAGGTTGGTGTTTTCCAGCAGCAGGCGGAGCAGGCTGTATTCTTTGTAGGTCAGCTCCACCGGTGCACCGCTGACGGTGACGCTGTGGCGGGCATTGTCCAGCAGGATCTCCCGGAAACTGTAGACGTTGGGCCGTGCCTCGGGCTCTGCCCGGCGGAGGGCCGCCCGCACCCGGCTCAGAAACTCCATGATGCCGAAAGGTTTGGTGATGTAGTCGTCTGCGCCGCAGTCGAGGCCGCGCACAGTGTCCAGCTCGCTGGACTTGGCCGTTATCATGATGATGGGCAGACGCCGCAGGGAAGGGGCGGCGCGGAGCTTTTTCAGGATGGAAAAGCCGTCCTCACCGGGGAGCATCACGTCCAGGATGACCAGTTCTGGCGGCGCGGTGTGGACGGCCTGCCAGAACGGCTCCAGGACAGCTTCCGGGAGCCCCGTTTCGGGCGGGGGGGTGGGGCCGCCCTGCCAGAACGGCTCCGAAGACTCGAAGCCCACGGCCTCATAGCCGTTGGACTGTAATGCATACTGCTCTAATTCACGGATGGCTGAATCGTCTTCTACGATATAGATCATGCCTGTTTGTCCTCCGTTTCGGTGACGTTTTCGTCGGGGAAGAGATAGCGCTCACGGTAGCGGTTCAGGCGGCGCTGGAACTGCTCGCTCTCCTTGGTGGAGGCATGGCCGCTGCGCAGGTCGTTGAGGTAGGCGTGGGTGTCGAAGCTGTCCTGTGCCACCTCGATCTGGGCAACTGCCACGTTGCTGCAGTGGTCGCAGACGCGCTCGTAGTTGGTCAGCAGGTCTTCCAGCACGAAGCCATACTCGATGGAGCAGCTGCCGGCCTGCAGGCGGGCGACGTGCCGTGCCTTGATGGCACGCACCAGCTCGTCCACGACGGTCTCCAGAGGTTCGACCTTGCTTGCCAGATGCAGGTCATCCTTGCGGAAGGCGTCAGTGGTGCGGTTCAGCACGTCCTGCACGGCGTCCTCAAGCACCTGCAGCTCTTCGCGGGCGTCGGTGGAGAAGTTGATCTCCTTGGTGTGCATCTCCTGCGCGGATTCCAGAAGGTTCACGGAATGGTCGCTGATGCGCTCGAAATCGCTGATGGTGTGGAGCAGAGTATTCACGCTCTGGCTGTCCGCATGGTTCAGCTCACGGCTGGACAGCTTGACCAGATAGGTGCCGAGGGCGTCCTCGTACTGGTCAACTTTGCTCTCCTCATCCCGGACTTTCTGGGCCAGCGTATCATCCCAGGTGTGAGTCAGGCTCATGGCCTGCATGACGCCCACACGGGCCAGCTCGGCCATGTCAGCAGTAGCAGAGTGGGCGCGGGCCACGGCCACAGCCGGGGTGTTCAGCAGACGCTCATCCAGCAGAGCAAAGCTCTCTTTTTCGGCGTCGTCGGGGATGGTGAGGATGGCCAGCTTTTCCAGACCATTTGCGAAGGGGAGAAGGATGAGGGTGGCCGCGATGTTGAAGGCGGAGTGGACCACAGCAATGCCCCAGGCGGCGATGGTCTCGTTCACAAAATCAAAGTGGACCACGGCGTTCAGACCGTAGAAACCGGCCAGAAAGACCGTGACACCAATGATGTTGAAGTAGAGGTGGACCATGGCGGCACGGCGGGCATTCTTATTTGCGCCCACAGAAGAAATCAGCGCGGTGACACAGGTGCCGATATTCTGACCCATGATGATGGGGATAGCGCTGCCGTAGGTGATGACGCCGGTAGCGCTCAGTGCCTGCAGGATGCCGACGCTGGCGCTGGAACTCTGGATGATGCCGGTGACCAGTGCGCCCACCAGAACGCCGAGGATGGGATTGGAGAAGCGGACGAAGAGGTTGGTGAACCATGCCTCACCCTGCAGGGGCTCGACGGCATTGGACATGGTAGTCATGCCGGTCATCAGGATGGCAAAGCCGATGAGGATGGTGCCGATGCCCTTTTTCTTCTCATTCTTGCCCATATAGAGCAGGATGCCGATGAAGGCGAGAATGGGGCTGAAGGAGGTGGGCTTGAGCATCTGGATCCAGATGCTGTCGCCCTGCAGGCCGGAAAGGCTCAGCAGCCAGCTGGTGACAGTGGTACCCACATTGCTGCCCATAATGATGCCGATGGCCTGATGCAGCTCCATGATGCCGCTGTTGACGAAGCCGACCACCATGACGGTGGTAGCACTGGAACTCTGGATGATGGCGGTCACGCACAGACCGAGGAAGAAGCCCTTGAGGGGGTTATCCGTCAGCTTGCTCAGGATCTTCTGCAGATGGCCGCCGGCCTGTTTCTCAAGGGCTTTGCCCATGATGTCCATGCCGAACAGGAACAGAGCCAGACCGCCCAGCAGAGAAAAGACATTGAATAGAGTCATGTTTTACTCCTCACTTGTTGAAGCTTGCGTTTGTACATCGACAGCGGCCGTAGAGGACCCGTGCAGGAGCATGTCTCAACTTTTTACACGACCTGCACTGGATTTCACCGGTCCTATCCCTGATTATGAGTATACGAGCAGAATGTAAAATCGGAAACCGGCGAAATGTAAAACTCATGTAAAGTAAACTCTATCCCTGCCTCCTATTATATGGTTTTGGCCCCCGGATGCAAGCGCTGGCGCAAAACCAGAAAAGATTCCTGAAAGAATTGTTGTTTTTGCCGCCCGTCTCGATTATAATATAAGGAAGGATAAACTGTGCTGCCTTTTGGTATGGCAAAGCACAGAGGATGCAGGAGGAAAAACGAATGGGGAATTTCGCTGTTTCGCTCAAGCGGCTGGTCGAGAAGGTCAGCCTCGAGGTTATCTATACGCCCTGCGATTTGGACAAGATCAGCGTCGAGATCGCAGAGGTCAACCGTCCCGGCCTGTTTCTGGCTGGTTACTACGATTATTTCGATAAGCTGCGCTTACAGATCATGGGCCTTGCGGAGATGAACTTTCTGGCCGGTCTTACGGCGGAAAAGCGCCGTGAGCGCCTTGACCAGCTGTTCCGCCAGCAGCCTCCGGCCGTCATCCTCTGCCGCAGCGAGGAATTGGAACCCTTCCCGGAGATGCAGGAGCTTGCAAAGCAGCACGGGGTAGCCCTGCTGCGCTCCAACGAGACGACCTGCACCATGATGGGCAGCCTCATCAGCATGCTGAACCTTGAACTGGCTCCCCGCATCACCCGCCACGGCGTGCTGGTGGAAGTTTACGGTGAAGGCATCCTCATTCTCGGCGACAGCGGCATCGGCAAGAGCGAGCTGGCCATCGAGCTGGTCAAGCGCGGTCACCGCCTCGTCGCCGACGATGCCGTGGAGCTGCGCAAGGTCTCCAACCGTCAGATCATGGGTACTGCGCCGGAAAACATCCGCCACTTCATTGAGTTGCGCGGTATCGGCATCGTCAACGTGGCCCGTGTGTTCGGTGTGGGCGCGGTCAAGGTGAGTGAAAGCCTCGACCTCGTCGTCCAGCTGGAAGCATGGGACCCCACCAAAAACTATCAGCGCACCGGCTTGGAAAGCGAGTATTATGACATTCTGGGCGTCAACATCCCCAGCACCATCATCCCCGTTTCGCCCGGACGCAACCTCGCAGTCGTGCTGGAAACGGCGGCTATCAATAACCGCCAGAAGAAGATGGGCTATAACGCCGCCAAGGAGCTGCTCATCCGTCTGGGCCTGAACGACACGATGGACTGATTTTCTACCGATAGAGGGAGAACGAATGGAACGATTGAAACAGGCTTTGTCCGCTGCGGGCATTGCATACAAAGAAAATGAGCCGCTCAGCGCGCACTGCACTTTCCGCATCGGCGGCCCGGCAGATGTCTTTATCCTGCCGGAAAATGAGGCGCAGCTCTGCGCCGCCATCAAGCTGGCGAAGGAAGCAAATGTCAAATATTATCTGCTGGGCAACGGCAGCAACATCCTGTTTGAGGATGCGGGCTACCGGGGAGCTGTCATCAATGTATCGGCCATGAAGAGCGCGATCGGCATTCTTGAAAACATCTGTTTCCCGGGTAAAGACCCATCCCTGACTTACGATGCTGTCGTTGTCGGTGCAGACAAGATGCTCTCGTCGCTCTGCATGACGGCGCTGGAAAACAGCCTCACCGGTCTTGAGTTCGCCTACGGCATCCCGGGTACGGTGGGCGGTGCTGTCTACATGAACGCCGGAGCTTACGGCGGCGAGATGAAGGACGTGCTGGTCTCCGTGCGGTATCTGACCGCAGAAGGGGAGAGCGTTGAGATACCGGCAGAACAGCTCGACCTCAGCTACCGCCACAGCATTTTCGAAGAAAACGGCGGCTGCATCCTCTCGGCAAAGTTCCACCTTGCAAGAGGCAATGCCGCCGACATCCGCTCCAGGATGGACGACCTGATGGCCCGCCGCAAAGACAAACAGCCTCTCGACAAGCCCAGTGCCGGCAGCACTTTCAAGCGGCCGGTGGGCGCATTCGCGGCGGCCCTCATCGACCAGTGCGGTCTGCGGGGCTACCGCCATGGCGGCGCAGCCGTCAGTGACAAGCACTGCGGCTTTGTGGTCAATCTGGGTGGAGCGACCTGTGCAGATGTGCTGGCTCTATGCGATGAGGTGCGTGCCATCGTGAAAGAAAAGACCGGCTACGACCTCGAAAAAGAAATTCGTGTGGTGGAAGCATAAAAGAAAGAGGCGTGCAAAATGAATCTTCTCATCGTCAGCGGCCTTTCCGGTGCAGGCAAATCTGTCGCCATGAATGCACTGGAAGACATCGGCTTTTTCTGCATTGATAACATCCCGGCGGCACTGCTGCCCAGCATCACGGCGTTTTCGAAAGCGGGTGACAACCAGCTCAAGCGGGTGGCTCTCTGTATGGACATCCGCGGCTGCCGCACGCCGGAAGAAATCGAAGAAGCTCTTTCTCAGCTGGACGCGCAGGGGATAGAATATGAGATCTTGTTCCTTGATGCCCCGGACGATGTGCTGATGCGCCGCTACAGTGAGACGCGCCGCCGCCATCCGATGAGCATTTCCGACGGTCTTTCCACCCGGGAAGCCTTCCGCAGGGAGCGCGGGATCTTGCAGCCCCTCAAAGACCGGGCGGACTACACCATCAATACTGGATTGCTCTCGACTTCTCAGAACAAAGAGCGCATCTGCGACCTGTTCAACCAGAACGGCGGCGCGAAGAGCGCCATGCGTCTGACGGTCATGTCCTTCGGCTTCAAGTTCGGCATCCCGCCGGAGGCAGACCTTGTTTTGGATGTCCGCTGTCTGCCCAACCCTTTTTATGTCCCGGAACTGAAGCATAAAACGGGTCTTGATGAAGAGGTCGTCGATTTTGTCATGAGCCACCCAGAGGCGCAGGAGCTTTTGAAGCGCTATGAATCGTTTCTGGAATATGCTCTTCCGCTCTACGTCAAGGAAGGCAAAAGCCAGCTCACCATCGCGGTGGGCTGCACCGGCGGCAAGCATCGCTCCATCACATTTGCGCGGAAAATCGCGGAATACTGCGAAAAGCTTGGCTACAAGCCCGGCATCCAGCACCGCGATTCTGTCCGTTGAAAGGATAAACATATCATGAGTTTTGCATCCCAGGCAAGGGAGGAGATCGCCCGGCGCAGTCTGCAGAAGGACTGCTGCGTCCGCGCTGCCGCCTATGGAATTGCCTGCTTCGCCAAGTACTTCGACGCCAGCGGGCTGGTGCTGCAGACGGAACAGGAGCTGACGACGCAGGTGGCTTCCCAGCTGTTTGCGCGCTGCGGCGTACAGGGCGACATCATCGAGAAGCAGCGTCCCAGCGGGGTGGTCCATGAGTTCAGCATCCGCGCACCGGAGCAGGTGGCGCGGATGCACGAGCTTTTCGGCACCACCGGCACCGAGACGAGCCTGCAGATAGACCCCGGACTGATTCGCTGCCAGACGTGCGTCAGCGCGTACATCGGGGCAGCTTTTTTGTGCAGCGGCACGGTCACTGACCCGCAAAAGGAGTATAACATCGAGTTTCTCACCAGCCGCACGAACCTTGCGCGCGACTTCGAAGCCCTGCTGGCGGAGCACGAGTTTGCGCCCCACCGCACCCGCCGCAACGGCGTGAACCTTGTTTACGTCAAGAGCTGCGACAACGTGGAGCGCATCCTTTCCTTTATGGGAGCGACGGAGGCATCGGCCCAGCTCAGCGCTCAGAAGGCTGTCAAGCAGATGCGGAACCAAATCAACCGCCACACAAACTGCGATACCGCAAACCTGGGCAAGACGGCCCGTGCCAACGCCCAGACGCTCAAAGCCATCCGCTTTCTGGAAGAGCAGGGGGCGCTGAAAACGCTGCCCGAGGCGCTGCAGCAGGCAGCAGCCCGGCGGCTGGAATATCCTGATTTATCGCTGGCGGCGCTCTGCGGATGCTTTGACCCGCCCATGAGCAAATCGGGCCTTTCTCACCGGATGAAAAAGCTGGAAGCGCTGGCCGACGCCCTGCGTCAGCGGCTCGAAGAACACACTGAAACAGAGGAGGCAGGAGCATGAGCGATGTGACCGAAGGGAACCGTCAGGGGAGAGACTTCGTTCATCTCCACCTCCATACCGAATACAGCCTGCTGGACGGTGCCTGCCGTATCGACCAGCTCATGGACCGCGTCAAGGAGTGTGGTCAGAATGCCATCGCCATCACGGATCACGGCGTCATGTACGGCTGTGTCCAGTTCTATAAGGCTGCAAAAAAGGCAGGTATCAAGCCCATCATCGGCTGTGAGGTCTATGTGGCCACCCGCACCCGCTTCGATAAAGTCAACAAAATCGACGGCAACAACCATCTTATCCTGCTCTGCAAGAATGAGACAGGCTATAAAAACCTCATCAAGATGGTATCCGCCGCCTTCGTGGAGGGCTTTTACTCCAAGCCTCGTGTAGATAAGCAGCTTCTTGAGCAGTATCACGAGGGGCTTATCTGCCTGTCTGCCTGCCTCGCAGGCGAGATCCCGCAAGCCATTCTGGCGGGAGACTACGAGAGGGCAAAGTCCACGGCCCTGTGGTATCAGGAGCTGTTCGGCAAGGGCAATTACTACATCGAACTGCAGGACCACGGCCTCGAAGAGGATACGATCGTCCTGCCCCAGCTCATCAAACTGGCGCGGGAGACCGGCATCCCGATGGCGGCCACCAACGACTCCCACTATCTGCGGAAGGATGACGCCAAGATGCAGAGCATCCTGCTCTGCATCCAGACCGGCAAGACCATTCAGGACGCTGACCGGATGGAGTTCCAGACCGACGAATTCTACGTCAAAACGACGGATGAAATGTATGAGTTGTTCGCAATGGTGCCGGAAGCCTGCGCCAACACCCAGAAAATTGCGGACCAGTGCAATTTTGACTTCGATTTTGGGCACACCAAAATTCCATATTACAAAGCCCCGAACGGGATGGACAATCAGGAGTTTTTCGAGAAGCTCTGCTGGGACGGCCTCGAGCGCCGCTACGGCTCGGACGTCCCACAGTCCAATAAGGACCGCCTGACCTATGAAATCGGCGTGGTCAAGTCGATGGGCTATACCAACTACTACCTCATTGTCTGGGATTATATCAACTACGCCAAGAGTCAGGGCATTCCGGTAGGCCCGGGCCGTGGCTCGGGCGCGGGCAGCATCGCGGCTTACTGTGTAGGCATCACCGACATCGACCCCATCCGCTACAACCTCATCTTCGAGCGATTCCTGAACCCCGAGCGCGTCAGTATGCCCGATTTTGACGTCGATTTCTGCTACGAGCGCCGTCAGGAGGTCATCGACTACGTCAACCGGAAGTACGGCGCAGACCATGTGGCCCAGATCGTCACCTTCGGCACCATGGCCGCCCGCAACGCCATCCGCGATGTGGGCCGTGTGATGGGGATGCCCTATCAGAGCGTGGATGTGGTGGCAAAGCAGGTGCCGATGGAACTGAAAATGACGCTGAAACGCGCCTTGGAGGTCTCACCGGAGCTGAAGCGGATGTACGACAGCGACCCGCAGGTCACAGAACTTATCGACACTGCGCTGAAGGTTGAAGGTATGCCCCGCCACGCCTCCACCCATGCGGCCGGCGTCGTCATTACCCCGGAACCGACAGACTATTATCTGCCCCTGGCAACCAACGACGGCCTGCCTGTCACCCAGTTCAATATGACCGAGATCGAAGAGCTGGGTCTGCTGAAAATGGACTTCCTCGGCCTGCGCACCCTGACGGTCATCCGGGACGCGGAGGCGGCCATCCAGAAAAAAGACCCGTCCTTCTCCATCCAGAAACTGGATTATGACGATGCAGCGACTTATAAGATGCTGGGTCAGGGTGAAACGGAGGGCGTGTTCCAGCTCGAATCCTCAGGTATGAAACAGGTCCTCGTGGGTCTGCAGCCGCAGAACCTTGAAGATGTCATCGCTCTTATCAGTCTTTACCGCCCCGGCCCGATGGACTCCATCCCGACCTACCTGCGCAACCGCCACGAGCCGGATAAGATCAGCTATAAAACGCCACAGCTGGCCCATATCCTCGACGTCACCAACGGCTGCATCGTCTACCAGGAACAGGTCATGCAGATATTCCGTGAACTGGCTGGTTTCTCGTTCGGACAGGCAGATAACGTCCGCCGTGCCATGAGTAAAAAGAAGCACGCGGTGATGGAGGCAGAACGCGAGCATTTTGTCCATGGCTGCACCGAGCCGGGCCACGAATGCCCGGGCTGTGTCGCCAATGGCATCTCTGAGAAAGTCGCCAACGAGATCTACGATGAAATGTCGAGTTTTGCGTCCTACGCCTTCAATAAAAGCCATGCGGCCTGCTACGCTTACGTCGCATTCCAGACGGCTTATCTCAAGTGTCATTACCCCAGCGAGTTTATGGCCGCATTGCTCACCAGTGTGCTTGACAATACCGACAAAGTCATCGAGTATTCGGGCGAGTGCGCCCGCCTGGGCATCAAGGTGCTTCCGCCGGACGTCAATATCTCGAACGGCGGCTTCACGGCGGACAACGGCAAGATCCGTTTCGGCCTGAATGCGGTCAAGAATGTGGGCCGCAACCTCATCGAGCGAGTCGTGGAAGAGAGAAAAGAGAAGCCGTATTCGAGCCTCTATGATTTCTGTAAGCGGATGCACGGCACTGAGCTGAACCGCCGGGCTGTGGAATGCCTGATCAAGGCGGGTGCCTTCGACAGTATGGGCGTCAACCGCCACAGCCTTGTGGAAGCCGTGGACGGCATCATCAAGAGCGTGGAGAGCGACTCCCGCCGCAATCTTGAGGGACAGCTGGACCTGTTCTCGGTGATGAGCGGCGAATCTCAGACCGCCGACACCGACAGCTACGAGATAAAGCCCTTCCCGGAGTACAGCCACACCGAACTGCTCCAGCAAGAGAAAGAGGTCAGCGGCCTCTATCTGTCCGGCCACCCGCTGGACGCCTATCGGGAACAGTCGGTACGCTTTGCATCCAACAGCATCAAGGAGCTCACCGGCGAGGACGCTCACAAGCTGGACGGAAATCATGTCCGTATCGTATGTACCATCGTCAAAAACCGGATGATGACCACCAAGTCCAACACGATGATGGCCTTCACCAGCGTGGAGGACCTGACTGGTACGATGGAGGTCATCGTCTTCCCACGGGTACTGGATACTTTCCGCGATGCGCTCAAGGAGAATGCCGTCGTGGTCATCGAGGGACGCCTCTCTGTGCGTGAAGATGAGCCTTCCAAGCTGATGGCTGAGAGCATCTCGCCCATCGAGGGCTACGACCCCAAACGCCCGCAGGCCAACCGCCCCAACCTCATGCGGGATGCCGCCCAGCGGCTCTATGTCCGCCTGCCGTCCCGCAGCTGCCCCGAGTATGCAAAGGTCATCAATCTCCTTGAGATATTCGACGGCGATATGCCCGTCATTTTCTATCTTGAGGATGTCAAGCAGAAGCTCGCCGCGCCCCGGAGACTCTATGCTTCGGGCCATCCACTGCTGCTCCAGGAGCTGAAACGTCTGCTTGGTGAACGCAATGTCGCAACAAAATGACATTTCTGTGCATCAATCATTATTCCCGCGCTGTTTTCAAATGAACAACTTTGTGATATACTTGTCTAAGGCAAGCCATAGCAAATATGTTGCATCGAGTCGGGCCGCATCTGTGGAAGAAGGGGATGCGCGCGCCCCGAGTGGTATGTGAAGAAACAAATTGGAGGGAATCTCTCTATGGAAAAGCAAATCAAGACGATCGGTGTTCTCACCAGCGGCGGCGACGCCCCCGGCATGAACGCAGCTGTCCGTGCCGTGGTCCGTACCGGCCTGCACAAGGGCTTCCGCATGATCGGCATCCAGCGCGGCTATAACGGTCTGCTGAACGGCGAGTGCTTCGAAATGAACCTGCGCAGTGTCTCGAACATCATCTCTGCCGGCGGCACCATCCTCTACACCGCACGCTGCCTTGAGTTCAAGACCAAAGAGGGCCAGGATAAAGGCGCAGCCAAGTGCCGTGAGCTGGGCATTGACGCGCTGGTGGTCATTGGCGGCGACGGTTCTTACCGCGGCGCCCGTGAGCTGGCACACCGCGGCATCCCGATGATCGGCCTGCCCGGCACCATCGACAACGATATTGCCTGCACCGACTACACCATCGGTTACGATACCGCTATGAACACCGCTCTGGAGATGATCGACAAGCTGCGCGACACCACCCAGAGCCATGACCGCTGCAGCGTCGTCGAGGTCATGGGCCGCAACGCTGGTTACATTGCTCTGAACGTCGCCATCGCCTCCGGCGCTATGGCCGTGCTGCTGCCCGAGAAGGAATTCGATATGCAGCGCGACATCCTCGATAAGATCGTCGAGACTCAGCGCACCGGCAAGCGCCACTTCATCGTCATCGTGGCCGAGGGCATCGGCCACTCTCAGGAGATTGCCAATGAGATCCAGGCCCGCACCGGTATCGACACCCGTGCCACCATTCTGGGCCACGTCCAGCGTGGCGGCTCTCCCACGCTGCGTGACCGTGTGAACGCTTCTGCTATGGGCTACCACGCCGTCTGCCTGCTCGAGCAGGGCAAGTATAACCGCATCGTCGGCATGAAGGGTGAGGAGCTGGTGGATTACCCTGTAGATGAGGCCCTCGAGATGACCAAGAGCATCGACCCGGTCCTCGTGGACGTATGCAATACGATCTCGATTTGAGTTTTTGAACATAGCGCAGAGCTGTATTTCTCAGTAAAAGGGGGAACGCAGCTCTGCTTTTTTGTTTACGAAAAACACCGTTTTGTGGTATACTATCGCAAGAGAATCAAGACGCGGCGCTCTGTCCCGCGTCAGGCAGGAGAGTGGAACAGTGGAACTGGAACAAGCCAAGAAGCGCGTAGAGGAACTGCGCGCTGTGATCGAGAAGAATAACCGCCTTTATTACGACCAGGACGCCCCCGAACTCGAGGACTTTGAATACGACGCCCTGACGCGGGAATTGAAGGAGCTGGAAGCGCAGTACCCGGAGCTGGTCACTCCGGCTTCACCCACCCAGCACGTCGGCGGCACCCCCAGCGGACGCTTCGCAAAAGTGACACATGCCGTCAAGATGGAAAGTTTGCTGGATGCATTTTCCTACGATGAACTGCGTGATTTCGACCGCAGAGTGCGTGACGCGGGTATCGAGCCGGAGTATGTCGTTGAAATCAAGATCGACGGTCTTTCTTGCAGCCTTGAGTACGAGAACGGTGAACTGGTCCGTGCTTCTACCCGCGGCGACGGTGTCGTGGGCGAGGATGTCACCGCCAATGTCCGGGCTATCAAAAAGATACCGAAAAAGCTGAAAAATGCCCCTGAGTTTCTCGAGGTGCGCGGCGAGGTTTATATGCCCCATGAGGCGTTCCAGCACCTCTGCGCCGAGCAGGAATTGCAGGGCGCGGCACCCTTCAAGAATCCCCGCAACGCCGCCGCCGGTTCGCTGCGCCAGAAGGACGCCAAGATCACCGGGAGCCGCGGCCTTTCGATTTTTGTTTTCAACGTCCAGCAGGTGCGTGGCAAGGAGTTGACTACCCACGCGGAAAGCCTCGATTACCTCAAAAGTCTCGGCCTGCCGGTCTCTCCCCGCTACCACATCGTCCACGACATTGAGGACGCGATCAAGGAAATCGAACAGATCGGGCAGAACCGCTCAAAGCTCGATTTCGATATGGATGGTGCGGTCATCAAGGTCAATCACTTTGCCCAGCGCGATCTGATGGGCTCTACCAACAAGTTCCCCCGCTGGGCCATCGCGTTCAAGTATCCGCCTGAAGTCAAGGAGACGACCTTGCGCAGCATCGAGGTCGCTGTGGGCCGCACCGGTGTGCTGACCCCGACGGCCTGCTTCGACCCGGTCTTCCTCGCCGGTACGACGGTGGCCCGCGCGACCCTCCACAACGAGGATTTCATCCGCCAGTTCGGCCTCTGCATCGGCGATACCATTCAGGTGCGGAAAGCCGGCGACATCATCCCGGAGGTCATCGGCGTCGTCCATCACCCGGAGAACGCAGAGCCTTACCAGATGCCGACAGTCTGTCCGTCCTGCGGCGCACCGGTCGTCCATCTCGAGGATGAAGCCGCCCTGCGCTGTGTCAACCCGGAATGCCCGGCCCAGTCTCTGCGCAACATCATCCATTTTGCCTCCCGTGATGCGATGGACATCGACGGCTTGGGAACTGCCGTAGCGACACAGCTGGTGGAAAAGGACCTCGTCCACTCGGCGGCAGACCTTTATGATTTGACGCTCGAGCAGCTGCTGACTCTGGAAAAGTTCAAGGAGAAGAGCGCAACGAATCTTCTCCACGCCATCGAAAATTCCAAGCAGAACAACCTCGACAAGCTGCTGTTCGGCTTCGGCATCCGCAACATCGGCGACAAGGCCGCTGCATTGCTGGCTGAGCACTTCGGCACACTGGAAGCCATCCGGGAGGCAGATATTGAAAAAATCAGCGAGATCGACGGTTTCGGAGGCGTGATGGGCCAGAGCGTGGTAGAGTTCTTCGCCAAGGACGGCACCACAGACCTTATCCATCGTCTGGCTGACGCCGGGGTGAACATGACCTGGAAGGGCGAACCGAAGGGTAACAAGCTGGCGGGAATGACGCTGGTCGTCACCGGCACCCTCGAGACGCTCTCCCGCAATGAGGCAGAGGCTCTCATCGTCAAAAACGGCGGCAAAGCCAGCGGCTCAGTCTCCAAAAAGACGGCCTACGTTGTGGCCGGCACAGCGGCAGGCTCCAAGCTGACCAAGGCACAGGCCCTCGGCGTACCTGTGCTGACGGAGGAAGAATTCCTTGCCATGCTGCGGGATGAACCGGAAGCTTAAATAGAATCAACTCAAAAGGCTCATGCAGTGGGTGTCCCCGCTGCGTGGGCCTTTTTTGCGTTCTAAAAACTCTGCCGCCGCATACAGTAGGAGCAAGAAACCAAAATGACGAGACAGAAGGAGAAACAAGATGGACGAGTATTACCGCGCTGTTCGGGCTCTGCCTGCATGGCTGGCGCGGCCTTTGAGCGCCCTGCCGCCGGACACTGCAGAACAGGTACATGAGATACGCCTCCGGGTCGGCTGCGGAGTACAGCTGACCATTGGCGGAAAGCCCTGCTGCCCGGCGGAGCTGCCTGCTTTGCAGAAGCTCCGGCTGACGCCCTTGCAGATGGAAGAGATATTCGTCACCCTCTGCGGCGGGTCGGTACACAGCCACGAGACAGAAATTGCGGCGGGCTATGTCACGCTCAGCTGTGGGTGCCGCGCCGGGCTGGCCGGACAGTTTTACTGCGCACCGGGGCAGAGCGCCGTCTTGCAGGAGCTGCGCTCGGTAAATATCCGCGTTGCCCGGAACCGGGAATTTCCTCTGCCACAGAAACTCCGGGATATTCTGCAGCAGCGATTTATCGGGATGCTCCTGATGGGGGAACCCGACAGCGGCAAAACGACCCTTCTGCGAGGTGTCGCCCGGGAACTTGCAAAGCAGAATAGGGCCGTGGCCGTCATCGACGAGCGGAGAGAGATATTCCCCTCGGAGGAAAGCGCGGCGCTTCCGCTCGACATCCTCAGCGGCATACCCAAGGGACAGGCGGTGCAGATGGCTCTGCGCACCCTCTCGCCGCAGGTCATCTTGTTGGACGAGCTGGGCGGGATGGACGAGCTTTACGCGCTGGAGCAGGGACTTTTCAGTGGGGTGGAATTTATCGCCACACTTCACGCCGCCAGCTGGGAAGAAGCTGCCCGCCGTCCGCAGGTGCAGTATCTGCAAAAGTGCGGTGCGCTCCATGTGGAAGTGCTTCTGAAAGGCCGCACTGCGCCGGGGCAGCTGAAAGAGGTGCGTGTTTCGTGAAAACGCTTCGAGTCGTCTGTGCGCTGTTCTGGCTGGGCTGCGGCTGGTGCGCAGGGGATGCGGCCTGCCAGAATACGCGGCAGCATCTGGCGGCGCTGGAAAAGACGCTCTTGCTCTTGCAGCGCGTCCGGCAGGAGATCAGCTATCGCCATACGGACCTCACCCTGCTTTTCCGCAGACTGAAACAGGAGGGGCTTGCCGCAGGCGAAAGCTTTCAGGCTCTTTGTCCGCCGCCCGGTCTGACGCGCCCGGAACGCGACTGTTTCGTCGAGTGCTTCTCGGGCCTTGGCCGCACGGAGGCAGAGCAGGAGTGTCAGTGGCTGGCATTTTATCAGGAGCGGTTCACGCTGTTTTTACAGCAGGCGCAGGAACACGCCCGCCCGCAGCTGGAATTGAGCCACAAGCTGGGATTTGCTGCCGGACTGGCGGCGGCCATCCTCTGCCTCTGATGAAAGATAGGGGGGAATGTGTATGGACATCGACCTGATTTTCAAGATCGCGGCCATCGGCATCATCGTGGCGGTGCTCAACCAGCTGCTCATCCGCTCAGGCCGGGAAGACCAGGCCATGATGACCACATTGGCGGGGCTGGTGGTGGTGCTGTCCATCCTGGTCAAGCAGATCAGCGTGCTTTTTGTCACCATCAAGTCCCTCTTTGCGCTATGAGCGCCCTCACGATGCTGGGACTTGCGGTGATGGGGGCTGTGCTGTACACCCTGTTCCAGAAAAGCGCCCCGGCTTTCGGGCTGTTCGTCTCGATGGGAACCGCTGTCCTCGTACTATGGAAAATCAGCACGGCGGCGCAGACCGTGCTTTCCGGGCTGACAAAACTGGAACAGCGGGCAGGCGGCGACGCCTTTTCCTGTCTGCTGCGGTGTACAGGCATCATCCTGCTGGCCGATTACGCCCACTCGCTCTGCGAGGAGGCGGGGGCTGAATCGCTGGCGTGGTGTACGGCACTGGCCGGACGGGTGCTGGTGCTTGCGGCAGCGTGGCCTCTGCTGGAAGAGATCGGCCAGAAGATAGGGAGCATCGCAGGATGAAAAGAGACAAGCTTTTCCGTTTGAGTCTGGCAATACTGTTCTTGTGGACGAGCCTTGCACTCGCGGCCCCGGCGGCGATGGCCGCTTCGAGCACAGCTCTGCCGGGCAGTTCTCTCTGGGAACCCTATTTGCAGCAGAGCCGCATCGACCTCGAAAAGGCGGCATCCTCACCGTGGGAAACACTGAAAAGCTTTCTGCCCCGATCCTTCGGCGCACTGGTGCGCCAGACGGCAAGTCGCTATACGTCAGTGCTCCTGTTCCTGACGCTGACAGCGGTGCTGGGGCTCCTCGCCGGGGAATGCACCGATGGGGCCTTGCTGGATCTGGTGGCGGCAGGCGGCTGCGGCGTCCTGCTCTGGGGGAGCCTGCTGGAAGAAGCCCAGAAGCTTTGTGAACAGATGGAGAGCTGGCGCAGCTTTCTGTTGGGGTTCCTTCCCGTCTATGCCGGTGTCCTCACGATGGGAGGGGAAGGAGCTGCAGGCAGTGCGGCCAGCGGAGCGCTGCTGACGGCACTCTGCTTTCTGGCTCAGCTGGCAGCGGCCTTCGTTCAGCCGCTTCTCCACTGCTATCTGATGCTCAGCATGGCCTGCTGCGTCAGCTCTGAACCAGCTCTCGGCATTTTCTGCAAGGGCGTCGGCAGTGCGCTCCGTCAGGCGCTGGGCTGGGCCGGGAAGATTCTGGTGGCTCTGCTGGGCCTGCAGAGGGCTGCGGCATTCCAGCTGGACCGCTTTTCACTCCGTACCGGCCAGCTTTTGGCGGGGAGCGTTCCCATCATCGGGCAGACTCTCAGCAATGCATCGGAATCCATCCTCGCGGGGATACAGCTCCTCAAGAGCGGGCTGGGGCTGGCAGCTCTGTCGGTGCTGGGTGCGGAGTTCGTGCCGCTCTATCTGGGACTGATGATACAGCTGGCTCTTCTGATGGGATGCAGCCTGCTCTGCAGTCTCACTGGCATCTCCCGCTGCCGTGCATTATTCGACTGTTTTGCCGAGGCAGTGCGCTGTATGGCAGCGGTGGTGGCGCTTTTCTTCGGGCTGGCGGCGGCAGGGGTGGCCCTGCTGTTCATCGTAGGAGGTGGTTCATGATGCAGGCACTGGAACGGGCAGCAGCAGTCTTCTGTACGGCCTGCATCTGCGCCGAGCTGCTCTCCCGCTTTGTCGGGCAGGGATGGGGGCAGAAGTGCATAAAAGCGGTGGCGGGGCTATATATTCTAGTAGTCTTTGCGGATGCTCTGCCCGGCGCAAAGGCACAGTTTGCCGCATTGGAACTGCCGCATGTGCCGGCGGTCTCGGTAGGCAGTCTGGAAGATGCTGTTCTGGCACAAACGGCAGAAGAACTCTCCCGTACGCTCGAAGAACGCTGTCTCAGCGAGGCGGGTGTTTCGCTCAGGCTGAATATCAGTCTGCGCCGGACCGCTGAGGGCGTGGAAGCGGCTGAGGTGCAGATCGTCCCTCGGGACGCCGTCACTGCCTCGCAGAAGCGGGCAATCGAAACGCTGCTGGAAGGACAGCTTCAGCTGGGACCGGAGTGCATCAAATGGAACAGCCCCGGCGGGGAGGATGTGCCATGAACAACGAGCTTTTTTCGCGGCTGAAGGGCCTCGCGCAGAAGGAAAACCGCGCCCGGCTGGCGGTTTTGCTGGGCGCGGCGGCCATGCTGCTCATCCTGCTGTCGGAGCTGTTCACCCCTTCAGGGAAGACCGCCGCAGCAAGCGCCGCCTCGGCGGATGACAGCATCTACCGCCAGCAGCTCGAGCAGCAGCTTTCCGACCTCATCGCGCAGGTAGAGGGCGCGGGAAAGACCACCGTGATGATAACACTGGAAAGCGGAGAGGAGACCATCTATGCGCTGGACACGCTCTCGGGACAGACCCAGGAACAGCAGACCCATGTGCTGCTGGATGACGGGACCGCGCTGGCACAGACGGTCTGCGCCCCCAGAGTGTGCGGGGTGGCCGTGGTGTGCGAGGGCGGGGGAGATGTCCGGGTCGCCGCCCGCATCACCGAGCTGGTGGGGGCGCTGCTGGATGTCCCGTCCAACCGCATCTGCGTAGAGCAGCGCCGGGAATGATTTTTTGCAGCGATGAAATATAAGTTATGCAAGGAGGAGACACAAATGAGAGCTATCACCAAAAACACACGCAGGGTCACAGCGCTGACCCTTGCGGCCGCGCTGGTCGTGGCGGTATACCTTAACTGGCAGTATGCCCGCACCGGCATCGGCGTGGATGAAGAGGCTGTCAACGTCTCGGCGGTGGCTGTGGAGGGTGAGCCTGTGGCGGCACCCGTGACCGACGGGCTGATGACGGAGGCTGAAGCGGTATCCAGTGCCAACAAGAATTATGGGGAGGCCCAGCTCGTCAGCGTGGCCAACGATGCAGGAGCGAAATTCTTTGAGGAAGCCCGTCTCAAGCGCCAGAAAGCTCACGATGAAGCGATGGACACGATCCAGAAGACCCTCAAGACCTCGGGCCTTTCCGCCGAGGAGAAAAAAGGTTATACCCAGCAGCTGACTTCCAACCTCGAAGACCTCAACGCAGAAAATGAGATAGAAACGCTGGTCAAGGCGAAAGGCTTTGCCGACTGCCTCTGCTTTTTACAGTCCGGCCGGGCTGACCTGACCGTGATGACCTCCGGCGACGCGCTGACGGCAGCACAGGTGGCCCAGATACGGGACATCGTGCTCAGCAAGAGCGAGGTGACTGCGCAGAATATTACTGTGGTGGAAGTGAAGTAAGGTGTTGTATAAAACCGGAGAAAATGGTATAATGACATCAAAGGTTTTGCAAGGGGATCCTCTCTTTGCATAGAACGCATAAAATAAAATGGGCATTCGCTCATTTTGGATGGAGGGCCATAGAATGGATTTACAGAACATGGATCTTAAAGGCGGCAGTCTGCAGATCTCTACAGAGGTCATCGGCAAGATCGCCCGCTGTGCAGCGCTGGAGATCGAGGGTGTGGCAGAGGTGTCCTGCGGCAAGCAGAACCGGAAGGTGAAAGACCTTCTCGAGCGCGCCAACGTCCAGTCGCCCGTTACCGTAGAGATGCGGGACGGCACGGCAGAGATCACTCTGGAAATTGTAGCAGCCTTTGGCGCACGCATCCCGGCTGTGGCCGAAAAGGTGCAGGAAAACGTCAAGTCTGCCGTCCAGAACATGACCAATGTCACAGTCAGCCGCGTTGACCTCGTCATTGCCGGTCTGGCCCCGGCGGCTGAGCCGCAAGCCTGAGCCGAGAAACAAAACGTAAAAGAAAATTGCGGCCGGCCTTCCCGCAAAAGGGAGGGCCTTGCCGCTGTGAGAGGAACATTATGGAAAATATTTTGCCCCGTCGTGAAGCACGCGAAAATGCATTTCTGCTGGCATTTTCTCAGACCTTTGGTGACATTCCCCTGCAGGAGGCTCTGGACAACCACCACGAGTGCGATGAAGAGCATCCGGTGGATGTTTTTGGCCAGCGGCTGCTGCGGGCTTATTATGAGCATTCCGCAGAGGTGGATGACCTCATCAGCGCCCATCTGCGCAACTGGACGATGGAGCGTCTGCCCCGCGTGAGCCTGACGGTGCTCCGTCTGGGTCTGGCCGAGATGCTGTACGGCGACGAGAAAAAGCCTGGTGTCGTCATCAATGAGGCAGTCGAGCTGACCAAAAAGTATGGCGCAGACGAGGATTATCAGTTCGTCAACGGCCTGCTGGGTACGGTGGCACGCGAGCAGGGTCTGGACGCAGAGCCTGAGCAGCTGTGAGCAGCTATACGCTGGGCATCGACACCAGCAATTATGCAACCTCTCTGGCCGTCTTTAATACAGCCGGAGAGGTTGTTTGCGCAAAAAAGCGTTTCCTTCCGGTGAAGGAGGGCCAGTTGGGCCTGCGCCAGAGCGACGCCCTTTTTCATCACACAGTCGCCCTGCCCGAGATGCTGGCAGAACTGGGCAGCGAGTTTGACTTGACCCAAATCAGCGCCGTAGGTGTGTCGGAAAAGCCGCGCCCGGTAGAGGGCAGTTATATGCCCTGTTTTCTGGCGGGCGTCAGCGCTGCCGAGGCGTTCGCGCTGGCCCGGGGCATCCCGCTCATCCGCACGACCCATCAGCAGGGCCATGCGGCGGCGGCACTGTTTGCGGCCAAAGGTGAAGAGCTCTTCCGCGAGAAAACACTGCTGTTCCACATTTCCGGCGGCACGACCGACCTGCTTCTTTGCGATGAAGTGAAGCATATCGAGACGCTGGGGACCAGCTCCGACCTCTACGCCGGACAGGCTGTGGATCGTGTGGGTGTCAAGCTGGGCTTTGGATTCCCGGCTGGCGTCGAAGTCTCCCGTCTTGCCGCGGAATGTGATGAGACGATAAAACCAAGATCCAGCGTTCGCGGCATGGAATGCAGCCTTTCCGGGCTGGAAAACCAGTGCAATGCTTTGTTGACAGCTGGCAAAAGCCCTGCCTATGTCTGTAAGTACTGTCTGCTCTGCGTGGCAGATACCGTGGTCAAGATGACCAAAGCGGCTCAGAAGGAATATCCCGGGCTTGCTGTGGTCTGTGCAGGCGGCGTGATGAGCAGTGACATCATTCGCAGCTGGGTGCAGCAGCGCCTCCCGCAGGTGTATTTCGTACCCGGCCAGTATTCCAGTGACAACGCCATCGGCGTGTCTATCCTCGCCGCACGGGAGGCCGGGCTATGGCTGAAGTGATCACCGTCTCGGCCCTGAACCAGTATGTCAAGACGCTGCTGGATGCAAATGACATCCTGTTCGATTTGGCGCTGCGGGGCGAGATCGCAAACTTTGTACAGAATGCCCGCAGCGGCCACTGTTATTTCTCTCTCCGGGACGCCAGCGCCAGCGTCAAAGCGGTGATGTTCCGCTCAGATGCGCGGCGGCTGGGCTTCCACCCGGAAGAGGGCATGAAGGTAGTCGTGCGATGCCGTGCTACTCTTTATGAGCGGGACGGAGCGTTCCAGATCTATGTCAACGAGATGTTCCCGGACGGCATCGGTGCGGCGCAGCTTGCTTTTGAGCAGCTGAAAGCCAAACTCGAGCAGGAGGGACTTTTTGCGGCAGAGCACAAAAAGCCGCTGCCCGCGTATCCCAAATGCATCGGCGTCGTCACCAGTAAGACCGGCGCGGCATTGCAGGACATTCGCAATGTCATTGGTCGGCGCTGGCCTGCGGCAAAACTCCTGCTCTGCCCGGTCAATGTGCAGGGCTTTGAAGCGGCGCAGCAGATTGCAGATGCCATTGGAAAGCTGGACAAAAGCGGCCGGGCAGACGAAATCATCGTAGCCCGGGGCGGCGGCAGCAGGGAAGACCTCTGGGTCTTCAACGCCGAGGTCATCGCCCGGGCGGCCTACCGCTGCAAAGTGCCGCTTATCAGCGCCATCGGGCATGAGATAGACTTTACCATTTTGGACTTTGTGGCGGACCGTCGCGCGCCGACCCCGTCGGCTGCGGCAGAATTAGCCGTGCCGGACCGTGCAGAGCTTCTGCGGGTGCTGTCCCAGCTGGAACAGAGCTGCCAGAATGCGATGCAGGACCGTCTGGATGCAGCGTCTGGTCGTCTGATGATGGCTGAGCAGCAGCTTTCCTATGATATGACCCGTCGGAAACTGACCGGTGGGCAGGCAGAGCTTGCCGTGAAGCAAGAAAAACTTAAGGCCGCAGCACAGAGTTGCATTCAGCAGCGGCAGGCACAGCTGCGCCACGCCGCTGCGCTGGCCGACTCGCTCAGCCCCTACCGGGTACTGGGGCGCGGCTATGCGATGGTATACGACAGCAAAGGCAGTCTGTGCAGTACAGACGCTCTTGCAGCCGGAGATAAGTTCACCCTGCGCGGTGCAGCGCACACAGCAGAATGTACGGTCATGTCCGTGGAGGAACTGAATGAGAGCACCCAAAAGCTTTGAAGACGGCATGGCCCGTCTGGAAACCATCCTGAGCCAGATGCAGAGCGAAGAGACGACCCTTTCCGAGTCGGTCAAGCTCTACGCAGAAGCGGCTTCGCTGATGGAATACTGCCATGCTGCGCTGGAAAAAGCGTCTCTCCAAATGGAGGAGATCGACGCCGCGCGCAGCGAAAAGGCAGACCCCGAAGCAGAAGAATAAAAGCAATCAGCTTGCAGGGAGGAACCATTATGGAGAGCGCAGAGTATAAAAAACAGTATGACGAATATCTGGCCCGTGCAGAAAAGGCATTGAATCAGGCGTGCGAGCGCTATCTTCCGGAGGGATCTGACGTCTGCCGCGCAGCACGCTACAGCCTGCTGGGCGGCGGCAAGCGTATTCGCGCTGTGCTGGTGCTGGCCGTGTGTGATATGCTCCACGGCAATGCCGAGGCAGCTGAGCAGTTTGCAGCCGCAGTCGAGATGCTGCACTGCTATTCGCTCATCCACGATGATCTGCCCTGTATGGATAACGACGATATGCGCCGCGGCAAGCCCTCCTGCCACAAGGCATTCGGCGAATCCACTGCGATGCTGGCCGGTGACGTCCTGCTGACCGAGGCTTTCGAGGCAGTCGCCGGTGCGCCTGCTCCCGCTTCTGTCTGTGTCCACGCGGCACAGGCGCTGGGCGCAGGTGCAGGCAGCCGAGGCATGGTGTACGGTCAGGAACTCGATTTGAAATACGAGGCGCTTGCCGCTGCCGAGGAACAGCTCCGTCTCATCCACCGCCACAAGACCGGCGCACTCATCAATGCAGCCATCCAGATGGGCGGTGCTGCAGCACAGGCCGATGAGGTCCAGCGTAAGGCACTGGAAGCATATGCTTATGGCATCGGTCTCGTGTTCCAGATCGTGGACGATGTGCTGGACGTGACCGGGACCGCCGAGCAGCTGGGCAAGCCCATTGGCAGCGACAGCGAAAACGGCAAAACGACTTTTGTCACCCTGTTCGGCGTTGACGGTGCCATGCAGCTGGCGGAAAAGCTGAATGACGAGACCTGCACAGCGCTGCACGACGCATTCGGCGAAAAGAGTGCGTTTTTGGAGCAGCTGGCCCGCACACTGCTGAACCGCCGCAGCTGAGCCAGCCTCATTCTGCGCCGAAATCGTCTCAGAGATCACACAGGACTACTTATGAGACACTGGCTGTGGGATTGCGATAAAATTCAAGAAGGTGAACAAACTATGCAATTTATCAAAGAATTGTTCTCGGTCAACGAGATATTGACCGTTTCCATCATGGGCTGGTTCGTTGCACAGGTACTCAAGACCATCATCAACTTTATCCTGCTGGGCAAGTTCCAGCTCGAGCGGATGTGGGGCGACGGCGGTATGCCCAGTGCCCACAGCGCGACAGTCTGCGCGATGGTCATTGCCGCAGCCCGCAGCGAGGGAGTCAGCTCGGCTATTTTTGCCGTGGCCAGTGTGGTCGCCATCATCACCATGCACGACGCAATGGGCGTGCGCCACGAGACGGGCGAGCAGGCCAAGGTGCTCAACCAGATGATCGAAGAGTGGATCGACATCAGCGAAAAGAACTCTCCGTTTTTGCAGAATATGCATCTGAAGGAGATGGTCGGCCATACGCCCCTGCAGGTCATGGCCGGCATGGTCGTCGGCATCGTGGTCGGCTGCCTGTATCCCATGCACCTTGTCTAATCAAAAAACATCAGGAATTTGAAATGGGAGGAGGATAGTCATTTTATGCATCCTTCATTGCTTCAGAATATTTCACAGCCTCGTGACCTGAAGCGCTTGAGCAGCGCGCAGATCCAGCAGCTCTGCGGCGAGATCCGTCAGTTTCTGCTGGACAGCGTATCCAAAACAGGCGGTCATCTTGCCTCCAATCTCGGTGCGGTCGAGTTGACGGTAGCACTCCACCGTGTCTTTGAGACTCCTCAGGATGCTTTCGTGTTTGACGTAGGACATCAGTGTTACACCCATAAGCTCCTGACCGGGCGGTATCAGCGCTTTGGCACCTTGCGGAAGCTGGACGGCCTTTCGGGCTTTCCGAATCCCAATGAGAGCGTCCATGATGCGTTTATCGCCGGACACGGCAATACGGCCCTTTCTGTTGCCATCGGCATCGCATGGGCCAAAAAGCTGAAAGGGGAGCCGGGCCATGTGGTGGCCATCATCGGCGACGGTGCATTCACCGGCGGCATGGTCTACGAGGGGATGAACAATATCGGAAAGCTGGACAATCTCCTGGTCATCCTCAATGACAATAAAATGTCCATTTCCCACAATGTCGGTGCGCTGGCAGGCTATCTGGGCCATCTGCGCACCACAAACGGCTATTTTACGGCCAAGGAAAATGTCAACAGTTTCCTGAACGGTGTGCCTGTCATCGGAGCGCCCATCAAAAGCGCTCTTCAGAACAGCAAAAAAGCAATTCGCCGGGCCATGTACCATTCCACGATGTTCGAGGATATGGGGTTTCACTATTTTGGACTCATCGACGGCCACGACGAGCCGGAACTGGAACGCATTTTCCAGACTGTCTGTGCTCAGCCCGGGCCGACATTGCTCCATGTCGTGACGAAAAAGGGCAAGGGCTATGCGCCCGCTGAATCGAACCCCGGCAATTACCATGGCGTTTCCAAGTTCGACCTGACCGGCATCCCTGACCCCGAGGTCGCTCCGGCAGAGTCGTTCTCGAATGCCTTTGGCCGGACGCTCAGCGCTGCCGGAGACACCGATAAGACCATCTGTGCCATTACTGCCGCCATGAAATATGGCACAGGTCTGCAGTTTTTCAGTCATGCCCATCCGGAGCGCTTCTTCGATGTCGGCATGGCCGAACAGCATGCCGTGACCTTTGCAGCCGGTCTGGCCAGCAAGGGGATGCTGCCGGTGGTCTGCATTTATTCGACCTTCCTGCAGCGCAGCTACGATCAGATCATCCATGACGTCAACCTTCTGCATGAAAATGTCGTCTTCGCGGTGGACCGTGCGGGTTTCGTCCCCGGAGACGGTGAGACGCATCAGGGCATCTACGACCCGGCTTTTCTCAGCCAGACCGGAATGCCCATCTATTCGCCTTCAAACTACGAAGAACTGCGGCATTGGCTTCCCATCCTGCTGAGCCATGAGATGCAGGGTCCCCGGGCCATCCGTTACCCCCGCGGCGGAGAGAGCAAAGCTCTGGCAAAATACGGCTGCTCAGGCAAGGAGTACGATAACCTCATTTTCACACCGGGTGCAAAAGCCGCACTGGTGAGCTACGCCGACGAGGTAGAAGATGTTCTTGCAGCGGCAGAGATGCTGGCCAAAAAGGGCATCCCCTGCGATGTTTATAAGCTGGTGCGCATCTTCCCGTTTGAGGAAGAACTGATCCATGACCTTTCTTCCTATCCCGTCGTTCTGATGGCCGAAGAGTGTGTGGCTTGCGGCGGCATCGGCGAACATCTTGCCCGCGCCCTGCAGGATGCTGGCTGGCAGGGCCGGTACATCCACCGTGCCGTGAGGGAGCTGTGTCTGCCTCATGCGACGGTGCCTCAAATCAAACAGGCGACCGGTCTGGATGCCGCACATCTGGCCGAGGCCGTGCGGGAAGCAGACCCGAAAGGAGAGAAAACACTTTGAAAATTCGTTTGGACCAATATCTGGTGCAGCACGGCATGATCCAGAGCCGTGAACGCGCCAAAGCCCTCATCATGGCCGGTGTCGTTTTTGTCAACGAGCAGAAGGTGGACAAGGCTGGTGAGATGATAAAGGAAGACGCCAAGGTCGAGGTGCGCGGCCACGATATCGGCTATGTCAGCCGCGGCGGCCTCAAGCTGGAAAAGGCAATGCAGTGCTTTCCTCTGACGCCGAACGGCAAGGTCTGTATGGACATTGGTGCGTCTACCGGCGGCTTTACCGATTGTATGCTGCAGAACGGCGCGGTCAAGGTCTACGCTGTGGATGTCGGTTACGGTCAGCTGGCATGGAGCCTGCGCACCGACGAGCGCGTCGTCAACATGGAGCGCACCAACATCCGCAATGTCACGCTGGATATGCTGGCAGAGCCTATTGAGTTTTTCAGCGTAGATGTGTCGTTCATCTCGCTGCATCATATCTTCCCGGTGGCGCAGGCCATCACGACGCCCGACGCAATGGGCGTCTGCCTCGTCAAGCCTCAGTTCGAGGCTGGCCGCGAGAAGGTGGGTAAAAACGGTGTCGTCCGCGACCCTGCCACCCACCGCGAAGTTCTCCACAATGCGATGGGCTATGCCGCTGCAAACGGTTTCGTCGTGCGCGGACTGGATTTTAGCCCCGTCAAAGGCCCTGAGGGCAACATCGAGTACCTGATGTTCGTCCAGAAGAGCGAACAGCCCGGTGTACTGGATGACTCTGTTGCCGAGCAGGTCGTAGCGGCAAGCCACAGTTCTCTGGACAAGTAAATCTGCTGGGAGACGGAGGAATAAACCGCCCTATGACTGTTTACATTTCGCCAAACCCCGGAAAGGAACAGGCTGCCGACACTGCCCGCCGGGCAGCGCAGCTCCTGCTGATGCAGGAAGCTGTCGTCCTGATGCGGGATGATCTGAAAGAGTCCTGCTACGTGGAAGGTGTACAGTACCTTCCTTTGGAAGAATGCCTTCCGCGCACCGATGTCATCCTGACCATCGGCGGCGACGGTACCATCCTGCACGAAGCAAATTTTACGCTGCAATATCAAAAACCCATCCTCGGCATTAACATCGGGCGCTGCGGCTTCCTCGCCACCTGTGAGGTGGATGAAATGGAAGAAAAACTCGCCGCTCTGGTGCGGGGAGAGTATCTTCTGGACAACCGGATGCTGCTCTATGTGCGGGTGCTGGGCGAGGATGGCTGGGAAGGCCATGCCCTCAATGATGTGGTCGTGACGAAAGGTCGTCTGCAGCAGGCCATCGACTTCAGCATCTACTGCGACGACATCCTCGTAGAGCATTACCGTGGTGACGGCGTCATCGTGGCGACCCCCACAGGCTCCACAGCCTATTCGCTGGCGGCCGGCGGGCCGATCTTGGACTCGCAGACCAAGGGCATCGTCGTCACGCCCATCTGTCCCCACAGTCTGACCAGCCCCGCAATGGTCTTTGCGCAGGAGCGCAAAATAAACATCTGTGTGGGGCAGGTCATCGACAACGAAGTGTTCCTGAGCTGCGACGGCGCAGCGGAATATCCGCTCAGTGCCGGCTCGACGGCGGAGATACGCCTCTCTGACCAGATCGTACAGCTCGTCACCTTCAGCAGGGCAGACCAGTTTCAGGCCATCGACCAGAAGCTGCGCAGCCGGAGATAATAACAAGAGGAGGCAAGGAATATGGGCCGAAACAATCCAGCTGAGGCAAAAGGCAAGACGGAACGTCAGCAGACGATCCTCCGCCTCATTCAGGAGCATCCCATCAGCCGACAGGAGGTACTTCTCGAGCATCTGCGCCAGGAGGGCTTCGAGGTGACACAGGCTACCATTTCCCGGGACATCCGGGAGCTGTGCCTCGTCAAAGCTGCCACCGCCGACGGCTATCGCTACGTTTCCAGCCACAACGAAAGCCTCAACCCCAAGATGCAGGGCCGGTTCGAGACGATATTCCGCGAGTCGGTGCTGGGGGTGGATTTTGCCGGGCATGTCGTGCTGGTGAAGTGCTACTCCGGCATGGCGAACGCTGCCTGTGAGGTGTTCGACGCCTTGAAATGGAAGAATGTCGTCGGTACGCTTTCCGGCGACGATACATTCCTTATCGTGACCCGTTCGGAGCGGGACGCAAAGACCATCTGTTCGGAACTGACCCGTCATATCGGGCAGAAATAAACGCGGGAGTGAAACTATGCTGAGCAGCCTGCAAATCGAAAATGTTGCAGTTATCCAGAAAGCAAACGTCCATTTCGAAAAGGGCCTCAACGTCCTGACCGGTGAGACGGGCGCAGGCAAATCCATCCTCATCGACTCCATCAACGCCATTCTGGGCAACCGCACTTCCAAGGATCTCGTGCGCACCGGCGCGGCCAAGGCCGTCATCCGGGCGGCGTTCGAGGACGTGCCGCCTGCTGTTCTCGACAGCCTCGAAAAGGCAGGCTATGAGCGCTCGGAGGCCCTGCTGCTCAGCCGTGAGATCACCGCCGAGGGCAAGAGCACCTGCCGTATCAACGGGATGCCGGCCACTGCCGCCGTCCTGAGGGAGCTGTGCGGGGGGCTTATCAACATCAACGGTCAGCATGACTCCGTGGGTCTGTTGAACCCGGCCCGTCATGAAGGCATTCTGGATGCTTACGCCCAGAACAGTGCTGAGTATCAGGCGTATTATGCTATCTACCGGGAACTGGTCGGCGTCAAAAAGGCGCTGGACGCCATGATAACCGACGAGAGCGAAAAGCAGCGCCGTATCGATCTGCTGAGCTATCAGGTGCAGGAGATCGACGATGCCGGCCTGACGGCAGGGGAGGAGCAGACGCTGGAAAGCCGCCGCAAAGTGCTGGCGAATGCTTCCACCATCCGGGACCGTATCGCACAGTGTTACGCGCTGCTCTCCGGCGGCGACGAGGCCCCGGGAGCTGTTGACCTTCTGGGCGAAGCCTCCAACGCTGTGGACGCAGCGGCACAGCTCGACGGAGAACTGTCTGCCGGTGCGGGCCAGCTGCTCGACCTTTATTACACCGCAAAGGACGTCGCCGCAGACCTCATTGGCCGTCTGGACGCCTACGACACCAACGACGCAGAGCTGGACGAGATCGAGCAGCGCATCGACCTTATCTATAAGCTCCGGCGGAAGTACGGAGATACCGTAGAGGACATCCTTGCCTTTGGCGAACGGGCGCGGAAAGAACTTGAGATGATACAGTCATCGCAGGAGAGGGTAGAGCACTTGCAGAAAGAGCAGCGCCGTCTCTACACCCTTGCGCGGGAAAAGGCCGAAGCTCTGACCCAGACCCGTCTGAAAGCCTTCGATGAGCTGAACAAGCGCATCTCTGGTACGCTGGACTTCCTGAACATGCCGGGTGTGCGGATGACGCTTCGCCATTCGCGCGGGCCGCTGGCCAGCCATGGACAGGACAGCATCGAGTTCTATATCTCCACAAACCCCGGCGAAGCTCCAAAGCCTCTGGCAAAGATCGCCTCGGGGGGTGAACTGAGCCGTATTACCCTTGCCATTAAAAACGCAATGGCTGATAAAGACGCCGTGCCGACGGTCATCTATGACGAGATCGACAGCGGCGTATCGGGCAAAGCAGCCAGCCGTATCGGCGAGGTATTGCGTCAGAGCGCCGAGGGCCATCAGATCCTCTGCATCACTCATACGGCGCAGATCGCTGCACTGGCCGACTGCCATCTGCTTATCCAGAAAAATATCACGAACGAGCGTACCTATACTGAGATACACCCGCTGGACGAGAATGGCCGTGTAGAGGCGCTGGCCCGCCTCATCTCCGGCGACCATGTCACAGAGCTTTCGCTGGCCAATGCCCGGGAAATGCTGGGCCGGAACGCAGAAAAATAAGAAAAAAGCCAGCGCTTGACATTCCGGCAGGGATGTGCTAAACTGAATTTCGTTGAAAGGCGAAGACGGGAACCGAGTACCCTGATGCGCTCTGCCCAGAGAGGCCCCGGCTGGTGAAAGGGGCTGCAGAGACGCAGGCGAAATACGTCCCTGAGCCGCAGGCTGAACGAATAGTAGGCTGTGCCGCGTGCGAGCGTTACAAACGCAGGAGTGTCACTCTACTCTGGGGTGCGCACTCGTGAGGCCGTTTCTGTGAAGAGGCGGCAAACAGAGGTGGTACCGCGAATTTTATCGCCCTCTGCCAAATTTATTTTGGCAGGGGGCGTTTTATTTTCCCTCTGCCCGACAAACAGGAGGAAATTTTTATGACTCTGTACGAAGAACTCAATGCCCGCGGCCTGGTGGCTCAGATCACCGATGATGAGATCATCGACCTCATCAACAACGGCAAGGCTACCTTCTACATCGGCTTTGACTGCACCGCCGACAGCCTGACTGCCGGCCACTTCATGGCCCTGACCCTGATGAAGCGTCTGCAGATGGCAGGCAACAAGCCCATCGCTCTTATCGGCGGCGGCACTACCATGATCGGCGACCCCTCCGGCCGCACCGATATGCGCAAGATGCTGACCAAGGAGGACATCGCCCACAACGCCGCCTGCTTCAAGAAGCAGATGGAGAAGTTCATCGACTTCTCCGATGGCAAGGCTCTGATGCTGAACAACGCCGACTGGCTGCTGAACCTGAACTACGTCGAGCTGCTGCGCGATGTGGGCGCCTGCTTCTCCGTCAACAACATGCTGCGCGCCAAGTGCTATGAGCAGCGCATGGAGAAGGGCCTGTCCTTCCTCGAGTTCAACTACATGATCATGCAGAGCTACGACTTCTACTACATGTTCCAGCATTACGGCTGCAACATGCAGTTCGGCGGCGATGACCAGTGGAGCAATATGCTGGGCGGCACCGAGCTTATCCGCCGCAAGCTGGGCAAGGATGCCTATGCCATGACCATCACCCTGCTGACCGACTCTCAGGGCAAGAAGATGGGCAAGACCGCCGGCAACGCCGTCTGGCTCGACCCCAACAAGACCAGCCCCTTCGAGTTCTACCAGTACTGGCGCAACGTCGGCGATTCGGATGTCATGAAGTGCATCCGTATGCTGACCTTCCTGCCGCTGGAGCAGATCGACGAGATGAGCACCTGGAAGGACCAGCGCCTCAACGAGGCCAAGGAGATCCTCGCCTTCGAGCTGACCAAGATGGTCCACGGCGAAGAAGAGGCTGCCAAGGCCCAGAATGCAGCCCGCGCCCTGTTCAGCGGTGCTGCCGGTGATGCTGAGCATATGCCCAACACTCAGCTGACCGAGGCTGACCTGACCGACGGCTCCATCGGCATCCTGACCCTGATGGTCAAGGCTGGTCTGGCTGCTTCCAACGGTGAGGCCCGCCGTCTCGTCGTGCAGGGCGGTGTTCTGGTGGACGGCGAGAAGGTCGCTGCTCCCACGGTCAGCTTCACTGCTGAGCAGCTGTCCAAGGGCATCGTCATCAAGAAGGGCAAGAAGGTCTACCACAAGGTGAGCCTGTAAATCTTCTGATAAAGTAAAAAAGACCCGGCTGGTTCCTCTCCGCAGAGGGGAGACCCGCCGGGTCTTTTGCTGCAACAGCACCCATGCCTGTTTTATCTAGACACGGGTGCTGTTTATACCGTTATTACAGCTCGTAAGCCTTTTTCAGGGCCTCATAGGCTGCGTCCTCGTTCTCCGAACGGACCAGAAGGGAAATGTCCAAATCGCTGGTGGTGATGAGCAGAACTTCGATGCCTGCCATCGCCAGAGCATTCAGGGCGCGGGCGGCGACGCCGCAGCTGGTGACCATCTCCTCGCCGAAGAGATTCAGCTTGGAGTAGCCCACACTGATGAGGGGAGAAGCCTTGGCGTCCTTGTCCAGATTTGCCGCAGAGATGGCCTTCATGACCAGCGGCAGGTCGCTGCTGGATGCTGTGAAGCTGAAGTCCATGCTGGTGCCGTGGGGAGCGCTCTGGCTGATCATATCCACCACGACGCCAGTGTCGGCGAAGATCTGCAGATAACGTGCCATCGTGTTGCCCTTGAACTCGGCATCCTGCACACAGATCATCATCAGGCTCGGCTCAATATTGATTTTGGATACACCGTACATAGTAAACACTCCATTCTGCCCATCGGGCGTTCTGATACAAGCTTTATGCAAGCTCCAAAAATTCGCTGTTGATGTAGGTCTGTGCCGTCTGGCGGATGTAATCGTACCCAAAAGAAGGATACGCGGCGCGGACGCCATGGGCCTGTGCAAGCTCCGGCGTGTAATCCCGGAACAGATACGTGCGGACGTTAGACTTTCCGGCGTCATAGTGGGTCACGGTCACATGGAGCTTCGGGCCGCGCACCGCGCAATGGACGCTGCCGTCCGGCTCAGTGGTCTGCTCCAGTTCCAGCGTCAGGACCGCGCCGATGAGCTGGTCAGGCTTGCTTTGGGTGCTCAGGAAATTTCCCAGCGAATAGGCCACAAATACGTTCCGCCCATCGGCTGCGGTGCGCCATTCGGCGTCCTGCAGGACGTGCGGGTGGGTTCCGATGATCACATCCGCGCCCCAGTCGGCCAGAGATTGAGCTAAGGTGCGCTGCGCCTGTGTGATGTTGTGGCTGTCCTCGACGCCCCAGTGTACGCCGACTACCACAAAATCGGCCTCCTGCCGGGCCGCCCGCACCTGCTGCTCCATGACATCCTGCTGGCTGGTGTAGATGATGTTTGCGGTCATCTTGCTGTTCCGGGGGATGCCGTTGGTGTGCTCGGTGTAGGAAAGGTACGCGATCTTTACGCCGTCTACTGTCTGGATGGGGATGCGGCCATAGTCCGCCTCGCCCTTCCACAGGCCGGTGGTGATCACATCCTCGGGCATCGTCTCCCAGAATCGGAGGGTGGCGGCAATGCCCGCAGCTCCCTTATCGTAGGTGTGATTGTTCGAGAGACTGAACACCCGGAAGCCCGCCCGGTAAAGCGCTTCGGCGCACTCGCCGGGGGTCGAGAAGCAGGGATAGGTAGAGGGCGCAAGCTCTTTGCTGCAGAGCGTCTCCTGATTGATCCAGTTGATGTCCTGCTGTGCATAGAAATCGAGCAGATCCATATAGCAGTAATCAAAGCTGTATCCTTCGCCCTCTGCAGCCCGCCGGGCGGCCTGCGAATAGATGGGTGAATGGATGAGGTTGTCCCCTGTAGCCGAGAAGCGCAGTGTCGTGACGACAGGCTGCGGCTCAGGCACAGCAAGCTCCTCCGAAACAGCAGGGGACTCCACCTCCACTGCCGGAGGAACTGTATCCACGCTGCGGCGGGGCCAGAAGCGCAGAGAGAGCAGCACCGATACAGCCACCAGCAGGACCCCCAGTGTGTACAGGGTGACTTCCTTATGCGAGGTGTGCTTTTGCGCGGAACGCCGACGGCGGGGAGGGGCTGCGTGCTTTGCGTGCTTGGCCATAGGCTCGTCTCCTGACGCACGATACCGTGCCTTATGATGCCATGCGCAGAAAAGCTTACATCTCTGCGATCATGTTACTCATATTGTACAGGCCGGGTTCCTTTTTTGCAAGATAAACGGCAGCATTTATTGCGCCATTTGCAAAAATATTGCGGGAATATGCCGTATGGCGGAGAGTGATGACCTCATCCGGGCCGCAGAACAGCACCTCATGGTCGCCCACGATGCTGCCGCCGCGCACGGCGCTGATGCCGATCTCCTTGGGGTCACGCTTCTGGCGGACGGAGGAGCGGTCATAGACGTAATGGTATGCGCCGTCGTTCTCTTCGTTGATGGCGTCAGCCAGCATCAGAGCCGTGCCGCTGGGAGCGTCCAGCTTGTTGTGATGGTGCTGCTCAACGATCTCGATGTCGTAGTTTGCGCCCAGAATGGCCGATGCACGCTTGCACAGCTCGGACAGGACGTTGATGCCCATGGACATATTGGCGCTCTTGAACACCGGGATGCTACGGGAGAGCTGGACGAGCTTCAGCTGCAGTTCCTCGGAAAGGCCGGTGGTGCAGACCACGATGGGCAGCTTGTGAGCCTCACAGTAGGGCAGAGCCTTCTCGACCGCTGCCGGAGCGCTGAAGTCGATGACGACGTCGCCCTTGCCGTCCAGCTTGTCCAGACTGTCGTACACGGGAATGCCGTTCATCTCGCCGTCCTTCATGTCGATGCCGGCCACGACGCGGCAATCCTCACGCTGGGCGATCATCTCGCACAGCACATGGCCCATCCGGCCGCCGATGCCCTGAATGATAATATCCGTCATTGTTATGATCCTCTTTTTTATCATACGGCAAATGCCCGGAGATCTGTCTCGCCGGGCATTTGCACATAAAATCGTTTATTCCTTGATAAGGCCTGCAGCCTGCAGAGCCTGCTCGATCTGCTCCTTGTGGGCGTCGCCGGGCTCCACGAGGGGCAGCCGGCACTCACCGGCCTCCCAGCCCAGCACATTCATGGCGTACTTGACCGGGATGGGGTTGACCTCGCAGAAGAGCGCTTCGCACAGGGGCAGCATCTCCAGCTGCAGCTCGCGGGCCTTGGCGGTATCACCGTCAAACCATGCCTTGCAGCAGTTGTGAACAAGCTCAGGCTTGACATTGGAGACGACGCTGATGACGCCCTTGCCGCCCAGGGACAGCAGGGGGACCACCTGGTCATCGTTGCCGGAGTAGATGTTCAGCTCGTCGCCGCAGAGGGCCGCGATCTTTGCCACCTGACCGATATTGCCGGAGGCTTCCTTGATGCCGTTGATGAGCGGGTGCCTGCTCAGCTCCCTGGCCGTCTCGGGGGCGATGTTCAGGCCGGTGCGGGAAGGCACGTTATACAGGATGACCGGAATGCCGCCGGCCTCTGCCATTGCGGTGAAGTGGGCGACAAGGCCAGCCTGAGAGGTCTTGTTGTAGTAGGGGGTCACCAGCAGCAGAGCGTCTGCGCCGCAGGCGGCAGACTTTGCAGCCAGAGCACAGCCGTGGTCGGTGTCGTTGGAACCGGCACCGGCGATGACAGGCACACGATGGTTCACGAGGTCCACGGTATACTTGATGGCGGCCAGCTGCTCCTCGTCGGTCATGGTAGAGCACTCGCCGGTGGTGCCGCAGATGACGATGGCGTCGGTGCCGCGGGCGATCTGATCCTCAACGATGCGGCCCAGCTCATCGAAATTGATGCTGCCGTCCTCGTATATTGGGGTGATGATGGCAACACCCGCACCAGTAAAAACAGGATTCTTCATAGCAAAAAACTCCTTTGCAGCGCGTTGAAGTTCAAAAAGCGCGCAGATCAGTCAAAATAGCCCTTGGCTGCCAGCAGTTCAGCCAACAGCACTGCGCCGCCGGCAGCGCCGCGCAGGGTGTTGTGGCTCATGCAGGCGAACTTGTAATCAAACAGGGTGTCCTCACGCAGACGGCCGATGCAGACGGCCATGCCGTGCTCGGTGTTGCGGTCCAGCTTGGGCTGGGGACGGTCGTTTTCCTCGAAGTAGTGGAGGAACTGCTTGGGTGCGCTGGGCAGGTCCAGTTCCTGTGCAGGGCCGCGGAACTCGGCCCAGGCCTTGAGGATCTCTTCCTTGCTGGGCTTCTTATCAAAGCTCACGAAGACAGCGGCGGTGTGGCCGTCGGAGACAGGCACACGGAAGCACTGGGCAGTGATGACAGGCTTCTCGGCGTTGACGATGTGGTCGCCCTCAATATGACCCCACAGCTTGAGAGGCTCACGCTCACTCTTTTCTTCCTCGCCGCCGATGTAGGGGATGACGTTGTCGATGATCTCAGGCATCCGGTCGAAGGTCTTGCCGGCACCGGAAATGGCCTGATAGGTGCAGACCAGAGCCTTGCTGACGCCGAAATCCTTCATCAGGGGGTGCAGGGCAGGGACATAGCTCTGCAGGCTGCAGTTGGACTTGACAGCGATGAAGCCGCGCTTGGTACCCAGGCGCTTGCGCTGAGCGGGGATGATGTCGATGTGGTCGGCGTTGATCTCAGGCACGACCATCGGCACGTCCGGGGTGAAGCGGTTTGCGCTGTTGTTGGAGACGACGGGGCATTCTGCCTTGGCGTAAGCCTCTTCCAGAGCTTTGATCTCGTCCTTCGGCATATTGACAGCGCAGAAGATAAAGTCCACCTGAGAGGCGACCTCCTCCACCTTGGATGCATCCAGCACCACCAGCTTCTTGACGCTCTCCGGCATCGGGGTGGTCATGGCCCAGCGAGAACCGACAGCCTCCTCATAGGTCTTGCCGGCGCTCCGGCCGGAAGCGGCCAGAGTCGTCAGCTTGAACCAGGGATGATTTTCGAGCAGAGTAACAAAACGCTGGCCTACCATACCGGTGGCACCGACGACGCCCACTTTATATTGTTTATCCATTTCCAGCACCTTTCCTTTCAAAAAAAGCCAATTCGCATAAGACTCCGCTTGCAAAGCAGACGTCTATGCAATATAATAGATACCGCTATACAGATTTTATGATAACATTGATACGGCATTCGTGTCAATCATCGGAAAGGCAAATGCTAACTATGTTAAAAAAAGATTTTTGGTATGATTTACCCAAAGAACTCATTGCACAGGAGCCTGCATCCCCCCGTGATGCGGCCCGCCTGATGGTCCTGAGCCAGAAAGACGACAGCATCCAGCACCGCATCTTCCACGACCTGCCCGAATACCTCGAGCCGGGCGACCTGCTGGTGGTCAACAACTCCAAAGTCCTGCCCGCCCGCATCGTGGGCATCAAGCAGCCCACCGGCGCTGTCTGCGAGCTGCTGCTCCTGCGGCAGGTGAAGGGCGACCAGTGGGAGTGCCTTGCAAAGCCCGGCAAGCGGATGCAGCCCGATACCAAGGTCAGCTTTGGCGACGGCAGCCTGACGGCCATCGTGGACGAGACGCTGGAAGACGGCAATAAGTTCGTCACCTTCTACTATGACACCGAGACCCTCTACGAGAAGCTGGACGAGTTCGGCAAGATGCCTCTGCCGCCCTATATCACCAAGCAGCTGGACGACCAGAGCCAGTATCAGACTGTCTATGCCAAGGAGCTGGGCAGCGCTGCCGCTCCCACAGCCGGCCTCCACTTCACGCCAGAGCTGATGGATACCATCCGCGCCAAGGGCGTCAACATCACCGAGGTGACGCTCCATGTCGGCCTCGGCACCTTCCGTCCCGTGCAGGAAGACGAGATCGCCGACCACAAGATGCACAGCGAGTGGTACTCCGTCAGCGAGGAGACTGCAAAGCTCATCCATGACACCAAGGCCGCAGGCCATCGTGTCATCGCCGTAGGCACCACCAGCTGCCGCACACTGGAAGCTGTCGCCGCCAAGTACGGCGAGATCAAAGCCTGCAGCGGCAACACCGACATCTTCCTCTATCCCGGTGTCAAGTTCAACTGCATCGACGGCCTTATCACCAACTTCCATCTGCCCGAAAGCACCCTCATCATGCTGGTGTCGGCGCTGTACGGCTACGAAAAGACAATGGCTGCCTATAAGGTGGCTGTCGAGCAGAAATATCGGTTCTTCAGCTTTGGCGATGCGATGCTGATCTTGTAACTATTATAGCGCTTCGCCGCTGTAATATCCCGACTCTGTATCCGCAGCGAGAGCATACGCCCCCTGCGGCAGGATGCACGGCTGTTTTCCGTGCGCAGAAAGGAAAAATATTATGCCTTCTTTGACGACCTACAAGCTGCTCAAGCAGGAGCACAACGCCCGGCGGGGCGAGTTCAAGACCGTGCACGGCACGGTGCAGACCCCCGCATTCCAGAATGTTGCCACCGCCGGTGCCATCAAGGGCGGTCTGTCTGCCCATGACCTGAAGGACATCGGTGCGCAGGTCATGCTCTGCAACACCTACCATCTCCATCTGCGTCCCGGCGACAAGCTGGTGGCAGAGATGGGCGGTCTGCACAAGTTTACCCGCTGGAACGGCCCCATCCTCACCGACAGCGGCGGATTTCAGGTGTTCAGCCTCGCAAAGCTGCGCAAGATCACCGAGGAAGGCGTGACCTTTGCCTCTCACCTCGACGGCCACCGCATCTTCATGGGGCCTGAGGAAAGTATGCAGATCCAGGCAAACCTTGGCTCTACCATCGCTATGGCCTTTGATGAGTGCGTCGAGAACCCCGCCCAGCACGATTACTCCAAAGCCAGCTGTGAGCGCACCACCCGCTGGCTCAAGCGCTGCAAGGATGAGATGGCCCGCCTGAAGCATGAAGGCATCTCCGTCAACCCCGACCAGCTGCTCTTCGGCATCAATCAGGGCTGCACCTTTGCCGACCTGCGCGTGGAGCACATGAAGCAGATCGCTGACCTGGACCTGGACGGCTACGCCATCGGCGGCCTCGCTGTGGGTGAGCCCACTGAGGTGATGTACGAGATGATCAGCGCAGTCGAGCCCTATATGCCCAAGGATAAGATTCGTTACCTGATGGGCGTAGGCACTCCCGGCAACATCATCGAGGCCGTCTCCCGCGGCGTGGACCTCTTCGATTGCGTCATGCCCAGCCGCAACGCCCGCCACGGCCACCTGAACACCTGGGGCGGCATCATCAACATCAAGAACGCCAAGTACGAGCGCGACGAGCGCCCCATCGACCCCGCCTGCGGCTGCCCGGCCTGCCGGAACTACTCCCGCGCCTATATCCGCCACCTGTTCAAGGCAGAGGAACTGCTGGGTATGCGTCTGGCCGTCATGCACAACCTCTGGTTCTACAATCACCTGATGGAGCGCATCCGCGATGAGCTGGATGCAGGCACCTTTACCGCCTTCCATGACCGCTATGTCAAGCTGCTCGACACACGAATTTGAGATTTGGCCTTGAAACATGCCGGATAAGCGCGTATAATAAGGTCATATGAATTTGAGAGGAGATTTTGCCCCATGCAATTTCTGACTACGACCGAAAGCTACATCAGCCTTTTCTTTACTCTGGCTCTGATGCTGGTGATGCTCTACTTCATGATCTACCGTCCCCAGAAGAAGCAGGAGAAGAAGGACGCTGCAATGCGCTCTTCTCTGGAGATCGGCGATCAGGTCACCACCATCGGCGGCGTCATCGGCCGTGTGGTCGCTATCAAGGACGACACCTTCGTGCTGGAGACTGGCGCTGACCGTGTGAAGATCCGCTTCACCAAGAACGCCATCAGCTCTGTCGAGAAGCTGAACATGGACAACGCCCCCAAGAAGTAATAATTTTCCGGATCCGTGCTTTGAACGCGTCTCCCTGCATACAGTAGGTGCAGGGAGGCGCGTTTTTATGTCTGATACCAAGAAGTTCCCGGCGATAGGGCTGCTGGCCGTTTTCGGAGTGGGCAGTGCGGCAGCAGCCGTGAGCCTGGCAGGGTTCGGCTGGCTGATGGTCAAACAGGGCCTGACGCAGGAGGCCGCTGCTCCGCTGGCCACGGCGGCAGTCTGTCTTGGCTGCTTTCTCAGCGGTCTGCTGATGGCCATTCTGCAAAAGGGCAAAGGGCTCGTCTGGGGCGCAGCGGAAGGAGTTCTCTTTGCTGGCCTGCTTTTTATTCTGGGTACACTGTACCAGAGCGAGTGGGAAACGATGCAGTTCGTCCGGGCAGGGCTTGTCCTGCTGATGGGGGTTCTGGGCGGGGTCCTCGGAATGCTGCGCGCGGAGCGAAAGCGGCGCTGAATGCTCAGTCCACGCTACAGCGGCCATACACAACAAAAGCAGGAGGGAAAAAGCACGATGTGGGTCTATCAGGAAACGGAAACAAATGCAGCGGCGCTTGTGCCGACGCTGCCGGAAGATACAGCAGGCGAGTCGCTGGCAGAAAAAGAAGCCATGACGCCTGTCTCCGAGCCGTTGGCGGAGCTTCCGCCTCAGAAAGCTCCCCGGCGGAAGCCATTCCAAGCCAGCCGGGACTGCATCCTTCTGGCGGCGGCCTATCTCTTCGGTACGCTGATGGCGGGCGTCCTGCAGGCGCTGTGCGATTCTGAAGAGATGGAAACGCTGGCCTATTATCTGGACTGCTGGCGCGGAGTGTTCGCGGCGTCCAGTGCAGCACAGGCGGTGGAACTGTTTGGGGCGGAGCTGGCTGTCGTCCTCGGGGCGGCGGCAGTGTTTCTCCTGCTGGGGCTTTCGGCAGTGGGGCCGCTGCCCATCTTTCTGTTTGCGATGTTATACGGGACAGGCTCCGGCCTGCTCTCGGCGCAGCTTCTGAATAGCCTCGGGGCAAAGCAGCTCGTTCTCTTTTTGCTCACCGCCAGCCTGCCGACCGCGCTGGCGGCGGGTGCGCTCTGCCTGTTCGGAGCCTCGGCTCTGCAGGTCAGCAGCCGAATCCATGCGTTCTCTTTCGGTAGAGGCGGAAAGGGAAACGGCAGTCTGCATCCGGCAGGAGCACGGCTCCTGGTGGGGCAATTCGCCTTACTGGCGGTCTGTCTCTGCCCGCTCTGCGGTGCGGCCACCGGCCTTGTCTGTCTTGCAAATCGTCTGATGCAGGCCGGATAAGCGCCCGGCTTTCTTGCGGCCTCGGGCCGGATGTGGTATGATAAAGAAAATGATTTTCATGAAATGAAAACAGGGAGTCCAGAATGAAAGAACCGAAGCTGAAAACCGTATACGTCTGCTCCAACTGCGGAGAGACAAGCCCCCGCTGGATGGGCCGCTGCCCCAGCTGCGGCAGTTGGAACACCATGAATGAGGATGTGGTCGCCGAAGCGCCCAAGGCCGGGCTTTCCGGCGGCAAAGCCGCTGCGCCTGTCCGGCAGGAGGGCGTCACCTCGCTGACGGCAAGGCGTCTGGCCGACATCAGCACGACCGAGGAAAAGAGCCGCATCCTGACGGGCATTTCCGAGCTTGACCGCGTATTGGGCGGCGGCATCGTGTTGGGCGGCGTCGTACTGCTGAGCGGTGAGCCGGGCGTGGGCAAATCTACGATGCTGTTGCAGCTCTGCGGTGCCATCTCCAACCAGCACACGGTGCTGTATATCACGGGCGAAGAGTCCGTCCGTCAGGTCAAGCTGCGTGCGGCCCGCTTGAAAGTTCCGCAGGACAACATCTATCTGGCGGCAGAAAATGATGTAGACGAGATCTGCGGCCTCATCGAGAAGGAAAAGCCGGAACTGGTCGTCATCGACTCCATCCAGACCATGCGGTGCATGGACATCTCGTCTTCGTCCGGCACGGTCAGTCAGGTGAAAGAGAGTGCGGCCCGCCTGCTGGCCGTCGCTAAAAAGCAGGAGATCCCGATGTTTATCGTGGGCCATGTCAACAAGGACGGTGCTATCGCAGGCCCGAAGGTCATGGAGCACATCGTGGATACGGTTCTTTACTTTGAGGGAGACAAAATGCTGCCATACCGCATCCTGCGTGCGGCTAAGAACCGCTATGGCTCCACCAACGAGCTTGGTATGTTTGATATGACGGGGCAGGGCCTTGAGGAAATCGAAAATCCGTCCCAGATGCTCCTGGAGGGCCGTCCGCTGGGCGTTTCCGGGAACTGCGTCGCCTGTACCATGGAGGGCAGCCGCCCCATTCTCAGCGAGATACAGGCCCTTGCGACCAAGACGAATTTCCCGGCACCCCGGCGGGCCTGCAGCGGCTACGACTACAACCGCATGAACCTGCTCATCGCCGTGCTGGAAAAGCGTGCAGGCTATTTCTTCGGCAATCTGGACGTGTATATCAACATCGTCAGCGGCATCACCCTGCGGGATACCGCCTGCGACCTTGCCGTCTGCCTGAGCATGGTGTCTTCGCTTCTGGACTGCCCCGTGAGCGATAAGCTCATCGCCATCGGTGAAGTCGGCCTCGGCGGCGAGATACGCAGCGTGCCGAATCTGGAGCAGCGTCTGCGGGAAGCGGAGCGTATCGGCTTTGAGCGCGCTGTCGTACCAAAGCACAGCCTTGCACACCTGAACGCCGCCGATTATCCCGGCATGAAGCTTGTCGGTGCCGCCTATATCTCGGACGCCATCCATGCCCTGAAATCCGACCGTCTGTGACCATAAAAAGAGGAAACCATGTCGATTTATCTGGACGAGAAAAATCCCGAAAAACATAAGCCTTTTGATGATGCCTCGCCGGACATCGTCGCGTATGTGCGCTATCTGGAAGTCATCGCAGGCAAAAGCCCCAACACGGCCTTCAGCTATTACTGCGACCTGCGCAATTTCAGCCGCTTTATGAAGCGCCGGCGCGGCCTTGTGACCGACGATACCGAGATAAAGGACATCGACCCCAAGGGGCTCGATACGGCTTTCTGGGGCAGTGTGACCAAGGAAGACGTTTATGAGTATCTGTACTTTCTGAACAGCGAGTGCGGCAACAAAAAGTCTTCGACGGCCCGGCGGCTGGCAAGTCTCCACGGCTTTTATGATTATCTGGTCAATCAGGTAGACTTGCTCAAAGAGAACCCGACGGCATCCATCAAGCCGCCCAAGCAGGATAAAGTCCTTCCCAAGTACCTGACGGCAGAGCAGTCCATGGATCTTCTGGAAAGCACCCAGACCCAGAGCGATTTCCCGGAGCGGGATTACTGCATGGTGGTGCTGTTTTTGAACTGTGGGATGCGTCTTTCGGAGCTTGTCGGCATGGACCTCGGTGACATCGACATGGAACAGCGGCAGATCCGTCTGTTCGGCAAAGGCCATAAAGAGCGGATGGTCTACCTGAATGATGCCTGCATGGAGGCATTGCAGATCTATCTGAACAAGCGCAACACGATGGAGGGCCTGAACCCCAAAGAGAGAGCGGTCTTTATCACCCGGCGGCGCAAGGAGCGAATCTCAAACCGCAGGGTAGAGCAGCTGGTGACAGGAGCAATGAAAGCAGCGGGTCTGCGCGGTTTTTCCACCCATAAGCTCCGCCATACTGCCGCGACGCTGATGTATCAGACTGGCAACGTGGATATTCTGACCCTCAAACAGCTTCTGGGCCACAGCAGCGTCGGCACGACACAAATTTATACACACCTGCAGGAATTTCAGGTGCGTGCAGCGATTGAGCAGAATCCGCTGGGTGAAGTCAAGAAGGCGAACTTGGATACAACATCGAAGGAGACAGGGGAGAGCAAGGGGGAATTTGCCGATCCTTCATCGGATGAGCCTGAAAATGATGCACCGGACGGCCCGATGGAGGCCTTTGAGGGTGCCGCACAGGAAGGTTTCCGGGTGGATGTTTCGAGCCTTGCCGATACGGAGAGCACCGACAAATGATGACATCTGAGCAGATACAGCAGCTTCGGCGCGATGAGGCTGCGATGATGGCAGAATGGTCGGCGTCCTCTGTGCAGCCGCGCTGCTTTAACACCGATGGCATCGTGGACTATGAGCTCTGGTCAGCACTTCCGGACGGAAAACATATCGTTGTACTGTTAAAAGAAACGAATGGGCTGCACGGAAGCCTCGTGGAGTTTCTTTATCATGGGGGCAGCAAAACCTACTACAGGACGTGGAATAATGTTGCGCGCTGGGCAAATATGATTTTGAACGGCACATACTGGGAATTTGTGCCAAAATCTTTGCTGGACGATATGGTGCGGAATATCGCTGTGGTAAACCTGAAAAAGTGTCCGGGCGGTGCCATCGCAAGCTCAAAAGCGGTACGGCAGGCCACCCGGCAGGATGCGGACCGACTGAAACGTCAGATACAGCTCTACGAACCGGACATCATCCTGACCGGCGGCTGGGGGCTGGTATCGAACATTTTACATGATGAGATATTTGCAGATGATGCTGAATGGATCAGGCCCAATGAAGAGACTGCATTGTGGTATTACAAAAGCAGTTTGGTCTGCACAGGTAAAGAAACGCTTGTTGTAAGTATGCCGCACCCGAATCGAGCGGCAAAGAACTGGACATTAGAGTTAGAAAAGGTTTTACGAGCAACCGGACGATTGCAAAACAAAAAAGCTGACAAAAACATACAAAGCAATGCATTCAAATAACACAACTGTACAAAACCCGAAAAAACGGCTCAGCCAGCCCAAAAGGCTCAGGAGCCGCCGAAAAGGCCCGAAATCCGGAAAAGAGGGCTTTTTCACTCCCCTATATTTCGTATAACCTGCATTATACGAAATATTATAAAAATCAAAAACAGAGGCCCCCTTCTCCTGCGCTCCGTCATCGGTGCAGGTTTTGGGAGCCTCTGCGGTTCTTTTATATCATTTCGTTTGGGACGCATGGATTGCCTGCCAAGCAGGCATCATAAAATACAGCTGGACAAGACCGCTTTCACGCGAGCGTCCACTGCATCAGACTTTACAGCGGCGTATCCAGCGGCTGTGTTCCGAAGTACGCGCAGATCGCTTCATAGTAAACGCGTGCCACTGTCTTACAGCCTTCTTCGCGGCCAAACTGTGCAACGTCCTCTTCGCTGGTCACAAAGCACTGTTCTGCCAGAACCGCCGGACAGTTTACATCTTCCAATAAGGTAAAGCTTCGCTCGTCCCTTACTTCGGTATGGGTGCTCTCTACAAGCTGCTTTACCTCGCCCTGATAATAAATGTACCGGATGCCGCCGTGGCCGCGGAGCTTTGCGCCTGCAGCCTGCATTCCCTGCGCCAGCTGCTGCGCGAAGTAATAGCTCTCCTGATGCCATGTACGGCCCGGAACGGACGGATAACACTCAAAGCCCGACGCGGCAGAACCCTCCGGCGCGGAGTTGCCGTGGATAGACAGCAGCAGCTGCGGGCTCTGGGCATTGATGGCTTCCGCCCGCTCGCTGGGCTTTGCGGTGGCATCATAGCTTTCGCGGGAACGCAGAGGGATGTAATTAGGGTCGGCCTCCAGCAGCGCAAGCAGAGCCTCGGAGGTCTGGGCCGTCATCTCTTTTTCTTCGACGACTCCCCTTGCGCCCGGGTCGCTCCCGCCGTGGCCTGCATCAATGCAGACCCGGTAAGGCGGGTCGCCCACCACAGGCCGGAAAGGCTCTTCCCCGCTCTCATTTCGCCCGGAGCCGAACAGCGCTGCTTTCCAAAGGAAAAATGCTGCACTGAAGCAGACGACGCACACCAAAAGGCCGATGACCGTCGCAGTGGACGGGCCGCCCTGTCTTCTCCGGCGTGAGTGTCCCGGATTTGAACGTCCTGCCATCGGCTTACTTCAGCTCGACGACGGTCACGCCGCTCTCGCCCTCGCCGTAACGGCCCAGACGGAAGCTCTTGACCATTCGGTTTCCCCGCAGATGCTTATGGATGGCCGTGCGCAGTGCGCCGGTACCATTGCCGTGGATGAGGTATACCACAGTCTGGCCGTTCAAAATCGCACGGTCGATGAAGGAATCCACCTCCGGCAGCGCCTCGTCTACGGTAAGACCCAGCAGGTTGCATTCCATTTTTGCCGTGCGCTGTACGCGCTCTACCCTGCCGTTGGGCCGGTTAGCATCGCCGGTCAGACGGGAGTAACGCTGCTGGGCTTTGGTCTGAGGCTTCGTCTCCTTGACCAGCTTTTCCGGCTGCTTGAGGCCCTTGAGCGGCACTTTCGTCTTGATGATGCCGGCACGCACCAGCACATCACCGTTTTTATCCGGCAGAGAGAGCACGGTAGCCAGCTGGTTCAGTTCTGCAATGCAGACCTCCTGCCCTACCTTGACTTCCTTCAGCGGAACGAACTCCTTGACCGGATTGTGTACCACTTCAGTCCCCATAAAGAGCTTTTCGGACTCTTTCTTGGCGATCTCACGGGCGCGCTGGGCCTTCTGCTGGGTGCTCATCCGCTCGTCTTTCTGGATCTGGCGCAGCTCATCCGTCAGAGCGTAGGCCTTGCTCTCGACTTCCTGCGCCAGTGCACGGGCCTTGGCGCGGGCAGCTTCCAGCTCATTCTCGCCCTGCTGGATAAGCTCATCGCGCTTCTGACGGGCTGCATCCAGCTGGTGGGCGGCCTCGTTTTTCAGGCCTTCCACCTCGTCCTGACTGGCTTTGAGCTGGAGCTTCAAATCATCCAGCTGGCCCAGAACGGCGTCCAGACGCTTGTCTTCTGCGGACAGATGCTGCTGTGCCGCCTCAATAACCCGCTCCGGGATGCCAAGCTTTTCGCTGATAAGGAAAGCGTTGGACTTGCCCGGAACGCCGACGCTGAGCTTATAGGTGGGGCGCAGCGTCTCCAAATCGAACTCGCAGCTGGCGTTGACGACGCCCTTTGTCTCGAGAGCGAACACCTTCAATTCTGCATAGTGCGTTGTGGCCATCAGGAGCACACCGCGGCGGCGCAGTTCTTCGATGATGGCAACAGCCAGCGCCGCACCCTCCGCCGGGTCGGTACCGGCACCAAGCTCATCCAGAAGCACCAGCGTGTGGGGCATGGCAAGCTCAAGGATGCCGGTGATCTTCTTCATATGACCGGAAAAGGTGGACAGGCTCTGCTCGATGCTCTGCTCATCGCCGATGTCCACAAGGAACTCGTCGAAGACACAGATCTCACTGCGCTCATCCGCCGGGATGAGGAAGCCGCACTGTGCCATCGCGCAAAGCAGACCGGCCGTTTTCAGAGTGACGGTCTTACCGCCGGTGTTGGGGCCGGTGATGATGAGCGAATCATATTTCCTGCCCAGCGAAATATCGACAGGAACACACTTCTTTGCGTCAATGAGCGGATGACGCGCCCGGATGAGCGAGAACGACGTATCCGTCCGGACAGTGGGTTTGAACGCCTTCATATCCAGTGCAAGGCGGGCTTTTGCAAGCAGGACGTCGATTTCCAGCATGGCCTTATAGCTGTACTGGAACTGCGGCTCAATGGCTGCGACCTGACCGGTAAATGCTACCAGGATACGTTCAATTTCCTGGGCTTCCTGTGCGCGGTACTGAAGGATGCGTGCGTTTGCCTCCACAACAGCCTGAGGCTCGACGAAGACGGTCGCACCGGTAGACGAGACGTCATGGATGATACCGCTCACCTCTCCGCGATACTCGCTTTTGACAGGAACGACATAACGGCCATTACGGATGGAGACGACGCTCTCCTGTAAGTACTTGGAGGTGTCCATATTCCGGACCATGCTTTCCAGACGGTCGCGGATGCTGTTTTCAGTCGCGCGGATCTTCTTGCGCAGGTCGTTCAGGGTGTGCGATGCCGTATCTGCCATTGCATCCGGCGCAAGGATGGCACTCGAGATCTGCTGCTCGAGGCCCGGCTGAGGAGCCAGCGCATAGAATAAGTCGTCCGTCGGAAGTGCATCGTGTTCCGAAGAGCCATACCAGCTGACGAGGTTCTGAAAGTTGCGAAGCGCACCGGCCACCATCAGCAGTTCACCCATTGAGAGGACACCGCCCTTGACGGCGCGGGCGGCCAGCTGACTGACGCCCTCTACTCCACCGAAGCGGGGCGAGCCGTTCTTGATGAGCAGTGAATTGATGGCATCGGTCTGTTCCAGCGCATACCGCACTTCATCGGGGTCGCACTGAGGCTCGATGGCAAGGAGCTTTTCGCGGGACTCTTTGCACACACAGCCCTCCGCCGCCCGGGCAATGATCTTGTCCAGTTCCAGCGTTTTCAAATAACTTGTTTCCATAGTAATTCCTTATATCAAGATATCAAATCGATTTCAAATGGTTATGGCAGAACGGATCTCAAAAAGGCGTAGCTTTTCAACGGCTTGTCCAGATGGGTCAGCGCATATTGCTCTGCTGCTGTAGAAAGCTTTGCCAGACTGCCGACGGAAATACGGAATCCGAATATCTTTTTATCTTCTACCAGACAGATATGCCGCAGCGCAAACAGCGCCCCGGCGTCCAGATTGCACTTTTTTCCCGCCTTTTGGGCGCAGGATTCGCAGAGCAGACAGCCCTCCGCCGGGTCGAGATAAAAGGCCGGGCCGTCGTAGGTGCCGCAGTCGCGGCAGTAGACCAGCTGCGGCAGAAATCCGCACTCGCTCATGGTACGCAGCTCAAATACAGCCTTGATGACCCGGAGGTCGGCCTTTTTCTCGCTTATCATGTAAAAACAATTCAGGAGAAGCCTCAGTTCTTTTGCGGCTTCGTCTCCTGTGGGCGAAAGCGCCGAGGCCATTTCCGCCATATACATGGCAAGGCTCATCCCCTCGATGGAGGACGAGATTCCATGGAAGACGTTTTTGACATCCGCCTCTCGCACTGTATACATATTCCGTCCGGGGACAAGCACGAACTCCGAGTAACAAAAAAGCCCGCAGGCGCTGAACAGTTTGCTTTTCAGCCGCAGGCTGCTCTGCGCAGAGGCCGAGATGACTCCCAGCCCCGGCGTCAGAAGCGTGATGATCCGGTCTGATTCTTTATACCGGGTCTCTTTCAGGACAAGGCCCGGGGTCACAATGGTATCCATCTGTTTTTTCTCCTGCCGGGGCGGTGAGCCGTTGCTGAGCGAGCTGCCGCCTGTAGTCCAGATAACACAGAATATCACCGGTGCAGGCAAACGTCTGCCAGCTGAGTTCCACATCCATCGGACAACGCTCCCTTCTTTTCTTTAAGGTATAGTGTCACCTCTATGGTACTGCGCTATCCCCGGGAAATCTGTCCTGTTATGAGGCTCAGCGGTTGGGCTGCTGCTTGAAGCCGAAATTGTTGAGCATGAACTCGTTATCGCGCCAGTCGGCTTTGACCTTCACCCAGCACTGTAAGTTGACGCGGCAGCCGAGAAACTCTTCGCAGTCGGTGCGGGCTGCGCTGGCAATCTTCTTCAGCATCGCGCCGCCCTTGCCGATGACCATGCCCTTGTGGCTCTCCCGCTCACAGTAGATGTTCACGTCGATGTCCACGAGGTCGGTGCCGGGGCGCTCCTTGAAGCGCTCGACCACGACCGCAATGCCGTGCGGGATCTCGTCCCGCATATAGAGCAGAGCCTTTTCGCGAATAACTTCCGCTACAAGCTCCTTCTCAGGCATATCGGTGTAGGCATCATCGTCAAAATAATGCGGGCCTTCCACGGCATAGCGGCTCAGGGCATCGAACAGTTCCTCGCAGTGGTCATTATCGCGGACACTGACGGTATAGACATCATCAAAGACGCCCAGGGCCTTCAGCTCCGCCTTGCGGGCCTCGAGGTCCGCCGGGTCTTTGACGAGGTCGGTCTTGTTGATGACCGCGATGGCCGGGCCGCCCTTTTTCAGAGCCTCGACCAGAATCATCTCCGATTCATTCAGCGCGCCGTAGGGCTCGAACAGCATCATGGACACATCGACGTCAGCAATGGAGTCGCTGGCCGTCTTGTCCATCCGTTTGCCCAGCTTATTGTGGGGCTTATGCACGCCGGGAGTGTCCAGCAGAACGTACTGCAAAGGCCCCCGGGTGATGACGCCAGTAATACGGGTACGGGTGGTCTGGGGCTTGGAGGTGACGATAGCTACCTTCTCCCCCACCAGCAGATTCGTCAGGCTGGACTTGCCCACGTTCGGGCGGCCAATGACCGCCACGAACACAGAGGATGTATCATAATGGCCCTGGATCGGTGTTTCGTTTTTCAAAATAGAACTCCTGTCTTTTTATTCCGTGTAGCTCACCGTGCGGGGCAGACCCAGCTGGATGAGGACAGCTTCTTCCTTCTCACGCATCCGCATGGCTTCCAGACCGCCGTTCTCGTGGTCATAGCCCAGCAGATGGAGCATGGAGTGGACCGTCAGGAAAGCGACCTCTCTCTGAAGCGGATGGCCGTAGAGAGTCGCCTGCTCCTGTGCGCGTTCCATGCTGATGACGATGTCGCCCAGCATCTTGCAGCCGTTGTTCTCGTCCACGTCATAGACGCCGTTCTCCCCCAGAGGAAAGCTCAGCACATCCGTGGGCATCGGCTTGTTGCGGTACTGGTTGTTCAGCTCAGCAATGGCTGCGTTGTCCACGAAGGTCACGCTGATCTCCGCCGGGTCGTCAAAATGCTCATATTCCAGCACAGCGTTGCAGGCGCGGCGGATGAGGATGCGAAGGCCCGAGGGGACCTTGATCGCTTTCTGCGAGTTGGTGATCAAAACTTTATTGGACATAAATCGTCCGCTCCTTTCGTTTCTACATTCTATTGAGCGAATGCCCCCGGTTTCTGCGGTATGCCGCCGGGGTTGTTTTTTCATAGGGTTCAGTGCTTAGCCGGGTGGGCAGCGGCCTCGTAGGCTTTGATGATCTCCTGCACCAGACGGTGACGCACCACGTCTTTTTCGGTGAAGTAGCACTGCGCGATGCCGTTCACGCCTTTGAGGACCTGAAGTGCATCCACAAGGCCGCTGCGGGTGCGGTCGGGCAGGTCGATCTGAGTGACGTCGCCGGTAACGACCACTTTCGAGCCGACGCCCATGCGGGTGAGGAACATCTTCATCTGCTCCGGGGTGGTGTTCTGCGCTTCGTCGAGGATGATGAAGGAATCGTCCAGCGTCCGGCCGCGCATATAGGCCAGCGGTGCGACCTCGATGATCTGCTTTTCCACCAGACGCTCATAGGTCTCTGCGCCCAGCATATCGAACAGGCCGTCGTACAGAGGCCGCAGATAGGGGTCTACCTTCTGCTGCAGGTCACCCGGCAGAAAGCCCAGCTTCTCGCCTGCCTCCACCGCCGGGCGGGTCAGCACGATGCGGGAGACATCTTTGGCCTTGAACGCCTTGACAGCCATTGCCACAGCAAGGTAGGTCTTGCCGGTACCCGCCGGGCCGACGCCAAAGGTGATGGCGTTGTTCCGGATGGAGTTGAGGTACTCTTTCTGGCCCAGGGTCTTGGGACGGATGGGCCGGCCTTTGACCGTCACCGTCACGAAGTCTTCGGTCAGCTCCCGGACACGCTTTTCCTCGCCGTCATGCGCAAGGCTCAGGCAGTAGCGCACCGTCTGGTCTTCCAGCGGCGTATGGTTCTCGATAAGGAGAAGCATCCCCTCCACAGCACGGGCCGCAGCTGCAACATTGGCCGGTTCGCCCGAAATGCGCAGCATCGTACCGCGGCACACCGCCGTCACCGAAAATTCTTTCTCCAGCATACGGATGTTCCGGTCACAGTTCCCGAATACGGCGGCTGCGATCTCTACGCTGTCTAATTCAATGCTCTTTTCTGCCATGCGGCTCCTCCTAAATGTCACTAGATTCTGCTTCTATTGTACCACCAAAACAGCGCGAAGAAAACTATGAAAATTGCACAAAATTTTTCAACCGCATATGGCGGTTTGGCAGAGCACTCGAAACCTGCTCTATCAGCCTTTTCAAAGAGGTATAATCGCAATGTCCAAGTGTGCGATGACCCCCGCAAGGGTGAGCCGCTTATTTTTACTCCCTCTGTTCCCTTTTTGACTTGCATTTTGACTTGCATTTCAAAAAAACTTTCCCGGAAACAGAGGCAATTACCGCCCACATTCCCCTCGGAACGCATTTTCCCAGCCAAACAAAAATCCCCGAAAAGCCAGGCGCGAAGCCACTTTTCGGGGATTTTACTTTGGAGCTACTGATCCGATTCGAACGGACGACCTGCTCATTACGAGCTATAAAAGGGACTTTTAATGTGTTGTGTCGTGTTGTTTCATTGTCAAATAAATTGCGTGATGCAATTATTTTGTTTGTCCGATGCTGTATCGTGCAATCTCGTTAATTACTTCGATTTTTCGAGGATGTTGCGGTTTTTGTTGCGGTCAAGTTGCGGTTTTTAAGTATCCTGTTTATAGGATGAATACGAGCCATCAAGAGACACGACGAAGCAGAATCAAATCCAAGCTTTCTTCTTTTCTGGCTGCTTCAAGGCTTCCCTTACCGTCTGACCGACCCGGCGGATGCTGTCCTCGTTGGCATGGGCGTACATCCGCAGCGTGGTGCTGCTGTCAGAATGCCCCAGCCGTGCGGCGACGCTGACTACATCGGCACCGTTGGTGATGGCAAGACTGGCAGACGTGTGGCGCAGCTTGTGCGGGTGGAAGTGCTCTATCCCATACCGTTTGCCAAATCGCTGGAAGTAACGAGTTGGAGTGTCTGGGTGCATAGGCTCCGGGCTGTCGTCCTGCGTAAACACCCAGCGCACCGTTACCGGCTGACTCTGCCGCAGCTCCTGCAAAAGCGCGGCCACGTCAGACGAGATGTCTACAACGCGGGTCTTGCCGTTTTTGGGCAGAGTCTCGTACACGCCCCGCTCGGAGGTGTACTGCAAATTCCTCTCGATGGTGATCGTGTTGGTATCAAAATCCACCGACTGCCATTGCAGCCCGCAGGCCTCGCCCCGGCGGCAGCCCGTATCGATAAGCAGCAGGATAAACGCCCGCCACTTGAGCGGCTCGCCATCCAGACAGCGCAGAATATACCGCGTCTCCTCTGCAGTAAAAGCCTTGTGCTCTGTAGGAAGGGCTGCATCCTTCGACTTCCGGGGGCGCGGAACCTTGTCCATTGGATTCCGGTCTATCGTATCATCCAGCAAGGCAGCCTTAAACAGGTTATGTAGTACAGCATACACCTTTGTCACGCTGGCGAAGGCAAGCTCCTCTGACAGACTGGAAAGTAACGCCTTTATCATGGCCGGGGTGATTTCCGGCAGCAGCACATGGCCCAGAGCCGGAAAGACATGCTGCTCCAACAGCTGGGTATAACTGGCCCGGGTCTTTTCCGCCAGCGTGGCGGCTTTCTCTGGCAGATAGACAGCTTCGGCATATTGCCGGAAGGTTTTGATTTTGGCCGCCTCTACGGCTTCCGCAGCGGCCTTTTGCGCAGTCTCTTCGCGGGTCAGCACTTCCCCATCCGCCAGCTGCTGCTCCAATTCAGCGGCGAATTTCTGCAGCTCCCGCTGAATGGTGCGCTTGCTCCATGTCGGCTCTGGGCGGAAGGTGCGCCAGACACGCCGCCCTCGCCCATTGCTGGCCTGCACCTCGTAAATGCGGTTTCCGTTTTTGTCAAGTTTCTCCTTGAAACTCGCCATAAAAATACACCTCCATATGGGTACACTTTGACAAGCCTGCCCGGAGGTGGTACAATACAGTTGTCTTAGGGCTGTATTGTTCCTCGTGAACAAGCTGTTCTTGGAAACGCTCTCGGTGCGCCAACACCGGGGGCGTTTTTTATTTTTGAGCCAGATCAAACAGATATGCGCTTGCTTCTCCAAGCTCAGACTTCTGGCCGTCTGTCATGTAAGGCAAATATGGTTCAAATTCCTGATAATATTTTTCTGCCCAGTTCTGTTTTGCCTTTGCTGTTTTCAGGCTCTCGATTTTTGCCTGATACTTTTCTTCCGTTCGATGAATGATTTCCTTTACAGCATCATCTCGGAAGCTAAGGCTGCGATATTTCTTCAAATCATCAGTAGTACTTACCTGCGCACCATACTTTTTGCACTTTTCAAGTTCCATCAAGCGTCCAACGCAAAAGTCATATCTTGTAAAAAAGGTGGCCGGTTCCGTGGTCGTCTGAAGGATTTTAGCGCTTTCCTGAGCCTGCTTCAGAAACTGTGGAGCCAAGACCTTTGCATTCGCGCGAGAATCAACAAGGCCAGTCTGCCCCATCCATTCAGGATTGGGATTATAGACCGATTCGAGTAGTCCTTCGCATTTATCACTATCTTGAGAACGAAATTCCTTTGCTCCCGCGATTCCTCCATATATAACGCAAAGAATTAGAAGAGAAACCCCATATGCTATAAATCCAAAAATGAATGAAACCAGAAATCCGTCATCTTTGAGATCAGCAAGAAAAACCAGCACACCAATCAGAGCACAGACAACAGTCACTGGCTGTGGGATACTAGTGTACTTCGTTTCAAACTCAGGTTCATCCATATGTGATTTCCGGGATGCTTTTGGGATTGGTTTTGCTGTAGATTTACTACCAAATGCCACCCGCGAAACAGAATGTGCCAATCGATCCATGCTTCGGTCAAACGATTTCCCAGCACTCGCATATTTTTTTGAATATCCAACCTTGTTCTTTCTTGACATATCAAGTTCCTCTTTACCATTTATCGGAACACCTTCCGGCACTCCACAACCAATCCTGCAATTCGCACCGGCGAGCGATTTTTTCACCCCACCCAATGCGTCCAGCCCACGGCCTTGCCCTCAATGTGCACCTCTTCCAGCTGGGAGCCGGTGTAGACCATGGGCGCATAAGCCGGGTTTGCGGGCATCAGGGTCAGCGTTCCGGGGTTGTAATATACCCGCTTGAGGGTGGCTTCGCCATCAATGCGCACCGCCGCGATCTCGCCGTTCTCTACCTCCGGCTGTATACGGATATACACCACATCTTTATCGTGGATACCGGCGCCCACCATGCTGTCACCGTGGCAGGTCAGGGAAAAGTCGCACCGGATGTTCTCCGGCACGTCCACCATCTTTTCAATATTCTGCTCTGCTGTAATGGGGTCGCCGCAGGCTATGCTGCCGATCAGGGGGATCTTCTTCATCTTCGGCATCGGCTCAAAGCCCGGCGGAATGGGAGCGGGCGAAGTGGGCTTGGGAGTCGGCTGCTCTTCCCAGCCCATCAGGTAGGCGGGAGTGGTCTGCAAAATCTTCGCAAGTTCCGCAAGGCTATCAACCGGGACCTTTTCAATATCTCCTTTTTCATATCTATAGATTGTGGCAGGAGAAACCCCGAGACGCTCTGCTACCTTTTCCGCAGAGAATCCGATTTCTTTTCTACGTTGCTTCATTCTTTCGCCGGTGGTCATGTTCATCACCTCTTGATAAGAGAATACACGAAAAGTCGCAAAATTGCAATAGCGTTTTGCAAATTCAAAAAAGATTTTCGCAAAAACGCAAGTCGTCTATTGACTTCTTGCTTCTGTCGTGTTACTCTATGTGCAGATACTCGCGTTTATGCGAGTCACGAAAGGAGGTGAACCACTCATGTCTACCAACATGAATCTTCTGCGCGGCAAGCTGAAAGAGCGCGGTGTGACCCAGCAGGAACTTGCACAGAAAATCGGCATGGATTCAAGCACTTTGTCCCGCAAACTTGCATCTGATGGTCTGGAATTCACCGTCGGCGAGATGCATGACATCGCCGCAACCTTGAAGCTGTCCGCCAACGAATGCAAGTCTATCTTTTTGCTCTGATACTCGCATTTTTGCAAGTTCCGTTTTCAAAGGAGGTGAACCACATGGACAGTAACAAAAAGCCCCGTGCTCCTGAGGAAGAGGAGCGCGGAGTGCAGAAGATTCAACTTGAACAACTGGACGAGCGTTTCCGGTGCGAAATTGACGGGATACCCATCCAGAACATCAAGAGCTATTCATGTGTACAGTCCAGTAATGGAAACATTTTGCTGAATCTGACACTCGAAATCAATGCGGCAGTTGTGTCAACCACGATAAAAGCAGCGAAGAAATCGAGCTTGTAAGCCAAGAGTGCTTTTCCATGGTCTCAGAAAAGCGCGACAACAATCCTTTTTGAGCAGGCACTTCGCCATTCACCATCATCTCGACAAGGGAAATCAATTTTTCCACCTGTTCCCTGTCTGGTGTATTTTCAAATGCTGCGCGTTCACGCATTTCTTGAAATCCCATTTGATAGTTGATGGTTGCATTGCTGGAATTTCCAATCACTGAGCCATATGCATTCCCAATATTATACACAGCTGTTTCGTGTTTTTCTCTGGATTGCGTATATTCCGTTTCGCTCAGACTATAGGCTTTGATTTGAATGGCCCTCACGAAAGAATTTCGTACATCAATAATATGAAATCTCTCGTTTGCAGGGTTAATGACAACATCTCCAATTTGAATGTCGCTTCCCGGCTCAAATCCAATATAAGCCCGACGGGTAGCCTTTTCATGATTGGGAAGGCCCTGAAGTGTTGCAACGATTTCGCCATTGCGCTCTATTCGCATTTTTACGCTTCCGAATCCGCAAATCATATTTTCACCCCCTTTCCTTGCAACAGTATAGCACGGGAAGGAAGCCACCCACAAGGAGGTACATATTCACATGAACGACTTACAGATCTTCGCCAACCCCGAGTTCGGGCAGGTGCGCACCGTCGAGCTTGACAGCCAGCCGTGGCTCGTCGGCAAGGACGTCGCCGAGGCGCTGGGGTACAAGAATCCCGGCAAGGCCATCATCGCCCACGTCGATGAGGATGACAAGCGGCTTGAGATGCTGTCGCAGGGGGCAGATTCCCAAAATGGGAATGTGTCCCCCTCATCCAAGACAGCCCTCATCAACGAGTCCGGCCTTTACAGCCTGATCCTGAGCAGCAAGATGCCGAAGGCCAAAGCCTTCAAGCACTGGGTCACAAGCGAGGTTCTGCCCGCCCTGCGCAGGAACGGCGTGTATGAGACCGTCAAGGCCCAGCAGCACATTGAGCAGCTGGAGGCCACCAACGAGCGCCTGACCGCAGCCATTCAGGCCGTGAGCACCGCTAAGGAGCAGCTTGCGGAGGTCACTGACCTGCGCAATGACTTCATCAAGCACCGCGACGATTACAAAGCCCGCTTCATTCAGGCCAAGGCCAACTATGGCAAAATCTGTGACAGCCTCCGTCAGGCCGAAGGCCTTGTGGCCAAGGCACAAGCCGAGCTGGACAGCCGCATCGACCAGCTTCAGATCATCGCCTTTGGCCTGCCCGGCTTCGACCAGATCATGGCCGACATCTTCACCACCGAGAAAAAGGAGTGACCGCTATGAGGAAGCATACTCCTCCCGTCCCCTCTACCCCATTCATGAATGTCCGTGATGCTGCCCGGGCCACCGGGCTTTCGGAATACTACCTGCGCAAAGAGCTTGCTAAAGGCACCATTCCTCACCTCAAGAGTGGCCGGTGCATCATGATCAACGTCCCCGCCCTGCTGTTGCAGCTGGGTGTGCCGCAGAAATAAAAAAGGAGGCATCCGCATGAGAATCAAATCTGGCGTCTGGTACTGGCTGGCGGTGGCCAGCGGTGCCGTCGGGATGCTGTACGCACTTGGCTTTGCGGGCAGCATCGAAGCCCTCGGCGTCATCTCCGACACCGACTTCATCACCGCGATGGTACTGCTGTTGCTGGCGTTGTTCTTTGCCCGGCTGGGCGACCATGCCGCAGAGCGCGAAGTGCAGCGCCGCAAGCACATCGACCGCCGCCACGCCCGCACCAAAGAGCCGGAGTACCGGCAGAACCGGAGGGACGCATGAACGCAAAAAAGCCCGTCGGTGCTGGAACACCGGCGAGCCTGCAAAGGGATGATGGCTTGAACCCCCATCACCCCGAAGAATAACACACTTTGGAGGTTTTAGCAAGTGGATATTATTTGTAGAAAACTCGCCAACGAGATGATCTACGCCTATCATGCAGGGCGGTTTTGGCGCTGGGACGAGGGGCAGAGCATCTGGAAGGAGAGCCATCTGATGGCCCAGAAGTTCGAGCGTGCCAGGGCTGCGCTCAAGACGCTGACGCCGGAGTCCTTCTTCTCCGATGGCGCGGAGTTCGCCCTGCTGGATGAGTACGAGATTTCCCTTGACATGGCCGAAGCGCTCAGCATCGCAAAGCCCTGCAAAAATGCACCGATAGACCCGGTAGAGGAGGGATCCGAATGTACAACTGCCCCGACTGCGGATGCTGCTGCGACCATGACAAGCCCTGCTGCCAGCAGTTCGGCGGCGGCAACACCGACCACCTCGGCGAGCGAGGCGGCTGCAAACGGCTTGACCCCCGCGCTGTCCCCGCAGAGCAGCGCATCGGCCCCTGTTGTTCCTGCGGAGACTTCTTTTGCATCCGCAGCTGTCCCCAGCTTTGACTTCTCGGCTCTGGGTGATTTGTCCCAGCAGGCCGCAGACGCCGACCAGCAGTTTGATTTGCATTACGGCGCGGCGCAGGACGAATACCTGATTTCCTGCATCTACCTCGCCCGGATCCACGCTCTGACTGCCAAGGCGGGCCGGTATGGCGGCGGTACATGGACAAAGTGGTATGAGAGCAAGGGGTTAGGCGAAGGAAGCGTCCGGCGGATGATTCAGAACGGCGAAGCTTTTAATTCCGCCAAGTTGGCGGAATTAAAACAGCTGCCCGAACTAACTCGCAGAGACCTGAACCTCATCGCCCGCAGCGGCTGCGCCGACCAGTTGACCGAAGCCGCCGGAGACAGCCAGCGGGTGCAGGAGCTTTTAGCCCAGCTCAAGGCCAAAGAGTACAAGCTGAACGAAACGCAGGCCAGATTGAAGAGCGCCTGCATTCAGGAGCAGGAGTCGCGGGACGCAATGAATACCGCCAATGCTCAGCTGGAAGCCGCCCTCGCCGACATTGATGGGTTACAAGAGCAGTGCGCTCAGATGTCGCAGCGGGCAAACGACGCAGAAGAGGCCCGCATCGCCGCCCGGCTTCAGTGCCAGAAAGCCGAAGCGGAGCGTGATAAGGCTGAGGAGCGCGTCCGCAATGCCGAAGAGGCCCTGAAGCACCAGCCCATCGTAGGCATCGTCGATGAAGAAGAAGTTGACCGCCGCGCTGCAGAAAAGGCATGGGGCCTTGCAGATGCCCGGAACGCCGAACTCGCCAAGGACAACGCAGACATGAAAAAGCAGATAGCAGCTCTCAACTCCAAAATCAGCGACGCTGCACAATCTGATTTCGAGAATGCAAACAATATTGCCTTCTTCTGCCGCCGCGCATGGGACACCGGCAAGGGCAGTTACTCCCGCCTGGTCGGCGAAGACTTGGAAACGACCTTTGCCAGCTTATGTGAAACATTGAACAGCATCCGTGAGGAAGCTGCACGGCTCTGCCGTCAACCGCCGGAATATGACGGAGGTGAGGAAGATGAGTAATCCGCTTGCCCGCAGAGCCCGCATCAAGGATCTTTCCAACAAGGCCGAGGGCATTTTTCAGTACGTTGGGAACGACAATGTGCTGTTCCGGCTCATCAGCACCGGCAATAAGCTGACCAGCGACGTCAACTATGCTGTAGCTCTGTTCACCGGCTTCGCCCGAAGCCATCAGCTGGGCAGTCAAGAAACCCGCCGCACAATCGACTCGATTTATCGCCGGGTCGGTGAGCTCATGTGCCTCATCGACATCGTTCACGCCGCTGCTGGCGAGGAGATCATGCCTGAGCCGTATGAATCCATAGATTTCTGCTACATGACCGAGTACCGCACCATGCTACGGGAGGCCGTCATTCGTGGGATGCCGGACAACTACAAAGGCCCGGCGCAGAACCCCTACACTGTCAGCCTTGTGCAGCCGGGCGTTGGCCACGGTAATGGTTACACACTGGACGAGTACGATGACGATTTCTTTGCCCGTTTCACTCGCCAGGAAGAACCCCGGGACCGGAAGCTCGTCTTCCGTTGCACCAAATCCGAGCTTGACGCCATCAAGCGTTATGCAAATATCATCGATATTAAATTTACCGAGGAGGAAATTCACCATGCCTGAAAAAATGAACCAGTCTCCTGCTGAAATGCTCAACCAGAATGCGGCTGTCGCCCAGAACGCCGAGGTGCCTGCACCTGCTGCACCTGTCACCCCTGCCCGTCAGAGCTACGCCGAGAAGGTGCAGGGCCTGACCATTGACGAGCGCAACTGGATGCTTGCAAAGTCCAAAGCCGCCGCGATGGCGCAGCTGCCCGAAGGTTTTCTGCCTCAGACCTACACCGGCAATCCCGGCGCGTGTGCCATCGCCTGCGAGATGGCCCTGCGCATGGGCGTCTCGCACCTTTTCGTCATGCAGAACCTTTACGTCGTCCATGGTATGCCCACATGGAGCGGCAAGAGCTGCAAGGCCCTCATCGACAACTGCGGCCAGTTTGCAGGCCGCACCCGCTACCGCATGGAGGGCGAGGAGGGCACCGAAACCTGGGGGTGCCGTCTGATCGGCGTGGACAAGCTCACCGGCGAAAAGGTCGAAGGCCCGAAAGTCACGGTCAAGATGGCGAAAGACGCCGGGTGGTGGAACAAGAATGGCAGCTACTGGCCCAAGATGACCGAAATGATGCTCAAGTACCGCGCCGCCGCTTACTTTGCCCGCGCCGAGTGTCCGGAGGTCCTGATGGGCGCCAACATCGACTACGAGGTAGGCGCTGGCGACGCCGAGGAAGAGGGTGCGGCCCATGCTTAATGTTGTTGCGCTGATGGGCCGTCTGGTCTACGAACCGGAATTGAAGACCACCCAGAACGGCACCAACGTGTGCAGTTTCCGCATCGCGGTTGACCGCAGCTTTACCCGGCAGGGCGAAGAGCGCAAGGCCGATTTTATCGATGTCACCGCGTGGCGGCAGACCGCCGAGTTCGTCTCCAAGTATTTCCAAAAGGGCAGCATGATCGCCATCGAAGGCAGCTTGCAGACGACCTCGTATCAGGACAAGAACGGCAACAATCGCACCAAGGTGGAGGTCGTCGCCAGTAACGTGAGCTTCTGCGGCAGTAAGGCCGCAGAGCGGGCTGTCGTGAAGGATTTTGACCAGCAGACAGCAAATCATGTTCAGCAAGCAAAGGCCGCACAGAGCGCTCCACAGGCCCAACAGACCAGTTTTGCCAGCCAGAGCTATCGCGCCGAACGCAAATCACCCGACGGTCAGCCGGTCGCTGTCCCCGACGCAGAAGCACACGATTCTGATGGCTTTTCCATCATTGATGACAGTGACGACCTCCCCTTCTGACCGCTGCCGCTGTGCTATCTGGCGATACGGGCGTTCCACTCGAAAGGAGGTCAGTCCGTGGGCATCGACCCTTCTCGCGGCTTCGTTGCCATCCCGCGCGGCCTGACCGACTGGGAATGGTATTCGGAACCCAACACTGCCCGGCTGTTCATCCACTTGCTGCTCACCTCAAACTGGCAGGAAAAGCAGTGGCAGGGCATCACCATCCACCCCGGTGAGCTAGTCACGAGCCGCGCAAAACTGGCAAAACAGCTCAGAATGTCTGAACAATCCGTTCGGACAGCACTTATGCATTTGCAGTCAACCAACTGCATAACCAGCAAAGCAGGGCCAAGATATAGCGTTATCACGATAAATAATTACGCTGAAATTATTGGTTCAACCAAGCAATCAACCAGTAATCAACCAGCTCCTAACCAAGACTTAACAAAGATAACAAAGAAAACAAGACAGTCGTCGTCTGCGTGCGCGACGCCCGAACCGACTCCGACGAAGGCGACCTCTCCCGTGGTGTTGGAGTTCGAGCAGCACATCTGCAAGCTGAGCGCCCAAGGGAAGGCCCAGCTGACCGGATACGCCGACCGGCTGGGAGAAGAGTTGGTGCTGACTGTCATCGGCAGGTGCGCTGACCTTGGTGCCTACAGCTGGGTGTATGTCCGCAAGGCGCTGGCGGAGGCCGAGGCGCAAGGGTGCAAGTCCGTGGAAGAGTACCGCAAACTGCATCCAACCGGCAGCGGACGGAAGATCCGGGTTGACCGTGCAGAGCCCAGCGGGAACGATTTTCTCAAGAATGCTGGGCGGAGGCGACCGTTGAAAAAGAAAGGAGCATCTGAGTGTGATGATGGAAGCGCATAAATCAGAACCAAGCATCTGCTTCAATCTGGACTGCATGGAGGGAATGAAAGCTTTTCCTGATAAGCTTTTTGACCTTGCTGTGGTAGATCCGCCATATTTCAGCGGGCCGGAACGCCGAGGGTATTATGGCTCACGTGTCAGTAAAACTGGCGTACACCGTGACTATCCTATCACTCCGAAGTGGGATGTTCCCGGAAAAGATTACTTCGACGAGCTGCTTCGTGTGAGCAAGCACTACATCATATGGGGCTGCAACTACTTCGACTATCACTTTGCACCCGGCAGAATCGTTTGGGACAAGTGCAACGGCGGGACTTCGTTTTCTGACTGCGAAATTGCTGCAACCGACCTGTTTGATTCTGTCCGCCTGTTCCGGTATATGTGGAACGGCATGATGCAAGGCAAAAGCATTCACGAGGGACATATCCAGCAGGGGAACAAAACCCTGAATGAAAAGCGCATCCACCCGACTCAGAAACCGGTAGCATTGTATAGCTGGATTTTTCAGAAATATGCCAAGCCGGGACAGATGATTCTTGACACTCATGTTGGAAGCGGCAGCAGTCGGATTGCCGCCTATGATGCCGGCTTGTACTTCACCGGGTTTGAAATTTCGCAGGAGTATTTCCTCCTGCAGAAAGAACGCTACAAGGCATACACGGCTCAGACCGATATGTTTCATGCAGAAGGAGTAAACAAATGCGAATCCAATCATTGAATCAGCGCGATGATGCAAAGAAGGATGATGGCTCTGCAGTGATAGAGCTGAGCGGTCTGGAACTCATTGCGCTCAACAATATCTTGTCCAAGGTCTCAAAAGAGGCAGAATGCCGTTCTGAAATGCTTTTGAAAATGACCAGAGTGGTACATACCGCAAATTCCATCGTGCAGCATAGCAGCCTTGACAAAATCGATTTTCACAAGATGGAGGAGCTGGCATGACCTACGAGGAAAAGATAAACTGGCTCTTCCGCTATCGGGAAGCCGAAAGGCTCTATCAGCGGCTCTCCTACCGGCTGGCAGAGGCGCAGGAAGCCACCCGGCACATCACCCAGAACCTCAGCGCTGCGCCGGGCGGCAGCAAGGATGGGCAGAGCCTCGCCCGGGCAGTAGAGCGTGAAGAAGAAGCCGAACGCCGTGCCTACGCGCAGCTGGCAGTTCTTGATGCCTTGTTTGCGGAGATCGATGCCGTGCTTGTGCAGCTGGACTCCGCCGAATACTGCGCTCTTCGCAAATACTATCTGGACTGCCTGAAATGGGAGCAGGTAGCCGCAGACATGAATTTCACTTCCCGTGGCATTTTCGCCCTGCGCCGCCGGGCCATTGAACACCTGAAACTCTGAAACTGTGCAGTATCCGTTCATTGTGCGTTCACTCTCTTCCGGTGTAAAATGATACCATCGGCAGAGCCGGAAAGGCCCACCGATACACGCAGCCTCCGCACCATGTCCTCCTTGACGCTTGACCGCATGGTGTGCGGGCTGCTTCTATTATGCCGCCTGAGCGCAATTTGGTGCGCGGCGCGTGTGACCAGACACGGCTGGTTCGATTCCAAGGGCGGCACCATGACGCTGCGCCCCGCCGCAGCAACAGCCTGACGCATGGCCTGCGAAACCGCTTGGGGCTGGCGTGCCGGATGGGAGTCCCTTCTTCTTCCCGTGAGAGTCCGGCACACCACCGGAGGCCCCGAAATCCGCAGTGGGTTCAAGGATACCCCACCGGATGTGCGTCAATCACCCTGCACAGAAATGTGCGGGGATTTTTTATGCAGCCGTAGCTCAGCCGCGAGAGCGCTGGCGTGACCAGACGGACGGAGGGCCGCCCCATCCCGGCTGCTCCAACTTTTTTGCAAGAGAGGTGGTGAGGATGACCGACAAGCAGGCACGATTCTGCGAAGAATACATGGTCGATTTGAATGCGACCCAAGCAGCCATCCGCGCCGGATATTCCCCAGCAAGTGCCAAGACCGTGGGGCCGCGATTGTTGGAGAATGTTGGAGTTCAGAAGCTCATCGCCCAGCTTCAGGCTGAGCAGAGTCGCCGCACCGGTGTATCTACTGACCGGGTGGTGCGCGAGCTGGCAAAGATTGCCTTTGTCAACGCCGCTGACCTCATCGACCCCAAGACCGCCTCTCTCAAATCCGATGCCAGCCACGATGACCTTGCCGCTGTGCAGTCAGTCAAGGTCAAGACGTTCGGCGAGGATGGGCTTGAGCAGGAAGTGAAGCTGGCCGACAAGCTCCGCGCGCTCGACCTGCTGGGCAAACACCTCGGGATGTACAAAGACACTTCCGAGAAAGACCCCGCCGCAGATGCTCTGGCAAAAGCGAAGGAACTTCTGGGAGGCGTGGACAGTGCCATTGACTGAATTTCAGCAGGAATATCTGCGCAACTGCAATCACCGTTGGAATGTCAAGACCGGGGCGACCCGCTCCGGCAAGACCTATCTTGACTGCGCCGTCACCATCCCGAAGCGCATCTGTGCGGCCCGGGGCGAGGGCCTGCTGGTCATGCTGGGCAACACCCTCGGCACGCTGGAACGCAACGTGCTGGAGTCCATGCGCAGCCTCTGGGGGCCGGAGCTTGTGGGCGTCGTCCGCACCTCGGCCTCTGGCAACATCGTGCAGCTCTTCGGCCACAAGGTCTATGTCCTTGGTGCCGACAACAAAAAGCACATTGCCCGCATCCAGGGCGCGGCCTTCGAGTATGCCTACGGCGACGAGATCACTACCTGGGACGAGGGCGTTTTCCAAATGCTCAAGAGCCGCCTCTCCTGTCCGCACAGTCATTTCGACGGCACCTGCAATCCGGAAAGCCCTTCCCACTGGTTCAAGAAATTCCTCGACAGCGACGCGGACATCTATTGTCAGGCCTACACCATCGACGACAATCCGACTCTTCCGGCCCAGTTCGTGGCCGACCTGAAAAAAGAGTATACCGGCACCGTCTACTATAACCGCTTCATCCTCGGGCAGTGGATGGCCGCGAACGGCGTTATCTACCGCCTGTTGGCCGACAGCCTCGCCGCCGGGGATAGGCGTTTTTTCTGGCCCGCCGAGAAGCAGCTGCACCCGTGGCGGATCCGCATTGGCGTGGACTTTGGCGGCAATGGCTCGAAGCACGCTTTTGTGGCGACGGCCATTCTCCCGGGCTGGTCCGGCGTTGTGGGGCTGGCGTCCCAGCGCATCGACCCGGTGGCGCAGGATGCCGACTTTCTGGCCGACAAGCTCATCGAGTTCTGTATCGCGGTCTTTGCCCGCTGGGGTGAGATTCAGTACATCTTCTGCGACAGCGCCGAGCAGACCCTGATAAACCACATCCGTTCCCGCCTGCGCCAATGCAGACTTTCCTGGCTGGCCGACCGGGTGGAGAACAGTGCCAAGATAAAGATCACCGACCGCATCCGGCTCACCTGCATCCTGATGGGCGGCGGACGCTTCTGGCTCATGCCGGAAGCTGCCACCCTGCGGGATGCCCTCGCTACGGCCCTTTACAGCGGCAAACATCCCGGCGTAGATGAGCGCCTCGACGACGGCAGCACCGACATCGACACACTGGACGCCTATGAGTACACCATCGAGCGCGATTTCAAGAGGTTGACGAACACATGAACATCACCGATTTTCTGGATCATCTGCATAAAACGCGCGGGTGGCAGCTGGATGCCGATTACTACAGCCAAATCGAGACATGGCGGCAATGGTGGAAAGGCAACGTACCCGGCGTTCATACCCGCGCCGCCGAGTATGCCGACGGCACCAAAAAGCGCACCATTGCCTCCCTGCGGATGCCCAAACGGGTCTGCGAGGACTGGGCGAATCTGTTGCTGAACGACCGCACCACTTTCCAAATCGCGGACGCTGCCACCGCCCGGTATCTTCTGGGCGACGATGAGCAGCAGGTGGGCGGACTGCTCCGCGACCTGCACTTCTGGACGCGCGCGAACGCGCTGGTCGAGAAAGCGTTCTGGTCCGGCACAGGCGCTTTCGTTTTGAGCGCTGAGAATATGACCGTCGTGAACGGCAAGGCCGTCCCCAGCCCGGACGTCCGGCTCCGGCTGGACTACGACCCGGCCCCCTGCATCCTGCCTCTGCGGGTAGAGCGGGGCATCGTGACCGAAGCGGCCTTTGTCTCCGAGTGTCTGATGGACGGCAAGCCCGCTGTCTACTTACAGACCCACACCGGCGACGAGAAGCGCCGCACCATCCGCAATGAATGGTTCCGCGTCACCGACTCCATGTCCGGCACGCCGGTGTTTTCTCCGGTCGAGAAGCCCCCGAAAGGCACGGTGGAAAGCGTCACGGTAGAGGGCTCCCCGCCCTGGTTTGCGCTGTTCAGCCCGGGAGCTGTCAAGAACCTCGACGGCGGCAGCGGGCTGGGCATGAGCGTCTTTGCGGAGGCGCTGGAAGAGGCGCAGGGTGTGGACCTTGCCTTCGACAACTACCGCGAGGACATCCGCCTCGGCCACAAAAAGATATTCTACAGCGCCGACATCTGCCGCAAGGTGGTGGATGATAAAGGTGTGGAGCACTCCATCCCGCCGGACGACGATGTTGTGAGCCAGTTTGTGCATCTGCCCGGCAAAGAAAGCAGCCTTGACCAGACCAGCGAGTACCATGAATACAATCCCGACCTCCGCGTGGAGCAGAATCACCGGGCCGTGCAGGATATGCTGAACCTGTTCTCCTTCAAATGCGGACTGGGATTTCACCGGTACAGCTTCGAGGACGGCAAGGTCACGACGGCCACCGAGTACAACGGCAGCCGACAGGATCTCGTAGCCAGCGCCAACAAGAACCAGATACCCATTGAAGGCGCGCTGATCGCCATCATCCGGGCCATCCTCTGGGCCGCGAAGGACCTGCAGAAGGCCGCAGTCGTCCCCGACACTCCCATCTCGGTGAACTGGGACGACAGTTATATTACCGACGCTGAGACGCGGATGACCCAGATGAGGGACGACGCCCTCAGCGGCTTGCTGCCCCGCTACAAGTACCTCTCGGCCCGGTACGGCATCTCCGAAGAGGATGCCCGCCGACTGGCGCAGGAAGCCAAAGACGAAAACCGCCAGCCTGAGCTGACCTTCGGCGGGGGTGCCTGATGCTGGCCCCGGACTACCTCGACCACGCACCCGACCGGCTCATCCTGCTCTGGCAGCAGGCCGAGGACGACATCCTGCGGGACGTGGCCCGGCGCATCGGCAAGATGGACACCCTGACGCCGACGGCCAACTGGCAGCTCTGGCGCTACCAGCAGACCGAGGCCGTCCGCAAGGATGTGGTGAAGCTTCTGGCCCGGTATACCGGCAAGAGCGAGGCCGAGATCCGCCGCCTGATGAAGGAGGCCGCGACCGCCGCACTGGAAGCCGAGGACGAGATCTACTACCACTACGGGAAAGAGCCAACGCCCTTCGAAGAATCGACACCGCTCCAAAACCTGCTCAATGCGGGCTATCGGCAGACGGCAGGTAGCTTCTCCAACCTCACCGCCACCACGGCTAACACCGTCTCCGGGGCTTTCGAGCAGGCGCTGGACAGGGCGTGGCTCCAAGTGAGCAGCGGCGCGTTCGACTACAAGACCGCCGTCAAGCGTGCTGTGGACGGCCTTGCCGACTCCATGCCCTATGTCACCTACCCCAGCGGCCACAGGGACACGCTGGAGGTGGCCTGCCGCCGGGCCGTGCTCACGGGCGTGAACCAGACCGGCGCAAAGCTTCAGGAGGCCCGGATGGACGAGATGGGGGCCTCTTTTGTCGAGGTGACGGCTCACGGTGGAGCGCGCCCCAGTCATGCCGTGTGGCAGGGCAGGCGCTACCACCGGGGCGGGGGTGTGGACTACTTGGGCCAGCACTACGAAGATTTCGAGTCGGCCACCGGCTACGGCACCGGCGCGGGGCTTTGCGGCTGGAACTGCCGCCACACCTTCTTCGTGGTGTTCCCGGAGCTGGGAAGCCCGCCCGCATGGACGCAGGAGAGCCTCGAGGCCCTCAACGCCCGGAACATCGAGTATGACGGCAGGCTCCACACCCGCTACGAGATCAGCCAGATGCAGCGTGCCCGGGAGCGGGCCGTCCGCAAGTGGAAACGCCGGTATCTGGCCGAGGACGCCGCCGGGGCTGACACCACCGCCAGCGCCGTGAAGCTGAAGCAGGCCCGGCAGAGCCTTGCAGACGTTACTCGGGCCACCGGCGGCAGAGTGGACAGCGCCCGGACAAGCGTGCATGGGTTTGGGCGGAGTGAGGCAAGCAGGGCCAGCTATGCAGCCCGGAAACAGGAGCGGTTCAATGCTGCAAATACTGAGTTGCAGCAAATGCGGGAAGCTGGTACAATAAAGGCGAAAGGTCGGCTCATTGAATCCCCGTCTGCTCCAAATGAGATAAATTTTGCAAGCGACCACGTCTTGCAGCGCTGGGCTGAACGCGGTATGGGGCCAATGGATGCCGAACGCATCATCCGCTCCTCTAAGGTCGCAATGTCCCAGCGAAACGGTACACAGACCTGTTATTACTCTGAGCGGGGCTTTGTCGCCATCGGACAAGATGGCAATGTATCCAGCATCGGCCCGCTGGATGAGGGCGGAAAAAAATTGATGGAGGTGGTCAAAAAGCATGGAATTCCGCATTAGTGATGATGTGAAGCTTGAAGAATGGTTTTGTCCCATTTACAACCGAAAAATCGACGGCGGCTTGTGCTTCGACATTTCCAACGTCGGCGATGATATTCTTTGCCTGAAGGGCGACGATAAGCCGCCTTGCAGCTGGGATGAAGCCCACAAAAGCTGTCTCAAGTGTCAGCACTATGCTGACTGGGACTAACAACCAAATACCGCGAGCGTCTTTGCCCATCTGGGCAGGGGCGCTTTTTTCATGCCGTTTTCGCTCATATTGGTCAGAGCAGCTGCCTCGTAAGCAGCGGGCCGCCGGTTCGATTCCGGCAGACGGCACCATCGCGGCGGGCAGCGCGTACCCTGCCCGGAATCCATGCGGAAGGCGAACCGCGTCAACAAACCGTAGTTTCACCCAAAGAAAGGGGTTTCATTTATGAAGCGTGAAGACGTAAAGGCAAAGATTCCCGGCATCACCGACGAACCGCTCAACTGGCTGATGAGCGAAAACGGCGCTGACATCAACCGCGAGAAGACCGTCGCCGAACAGTTCAAGACCCAGTTCGAAAACACACAGGCCCAGCTCAAGACCGCGCAGGACGGCCTCGCCAAGTTCGACGGCAAGAAGACCCCGGACGAGTACGAGGCCGAGCTGACGAAGCTCCGGAGCGATATGCAGGCACAGGCAGACGGCTTTGCTTTCGACTCGGCCCTGAACACCGCCATCATGGGAAAGAAGGGCCGCAGCGTCAAGGCCGTCCGCGCCCTGCTGGACATGGAGGCCCTCAAGTCCTCCAAAGACCGCACCACCGACATCGACAAGGCGCTGGAAGAAGCCGCAAAGGCCAACCCCTGGGCTTTCGGCGAGGCCGCAGAGGGCGGCAGTGTCCACGTTTCCAGCGGCGCAGAGCACGGCACTCCGCCCACCGGTGACACCGATGCTGTCACCGCTGCCTTCAAAGCGATGAACCCCGGCATCAAGATCGACTGATAGAAAGGAAACATTATGGCACACGAAGCACAGGTTCGTTATTCCAAGCTGGTTGACCTCAAGCTCCGGGCAACGCTGGTCAAGAAGGTCGGTGTTATCTGCAACAGCCGCTATGAGGGCAGCCCCAAGGCCGGCTCGGTCAAAGTCCCTGTCCGCGACACCGAAGTTGCCGTGAACGACTACGACAAGCAGACCGGCGCAGAGCTGACCGGCGGCGATACCACCTATCTTACCGTCAACATCGACAAGGACAAGGCCGTCAATGAGATCATCGACGGCTTCGACGCCGCCAGCGTCCCCGACGATCTGGTGGCTGATCGTCTGGACAGTGCCGGTTATTCTCTGGCGCTGCAGGTGGATTCCGACGGCTCTGTGGAGTTGACCACCGCAGGCACTGCCTTCGGCACCACCACCGCCCTGACCGAGAAGACCATCTACGGCAACATCGTGGACGCCCGCACCAAGCTCTCCACCGTCCATGTCCCTACCGAAGGCCGCTGGCTGTTGGTCTCGCCCGAAATCTATGGTCTGCTGCTGAAGAGTCCCGAGTTCATCAAGGCGTCTGACCTTGGCGATGCTGTCGTCCAGACCGGCGCTGTGGGCCGCATCGCTGGCTTCACCGTCTTTGAGGATTCCACCCTCGGCGAAAACGTGGAGTACATCGCCGGTCATCCCAACTGGTTTGCCTTCATCGACGAGTGGGCCGTCCCCGTCTATGTGCAGGATCTCAATGGTTCCAGCAAGTACATCGGCGCGTCCGCAGTCAAAGGCCGCAAGGTCTACGCCTTCAAAGTCACCAAGCCCCAGACCATCCTCATCAAGAAGAAAGCGTGACCGAACCTCTCAGTCTGCCTGCGGCAGCCAGCTCCCCTAACAGGGGAGCCTGAAAGGAGCTGATTTTTTTGAATTACTGCACCTATGACCAGTATGCAGCCGTCGGCGGCACGCTGGACGAAGCTGCCTTTGCCCCTTTGGCCGCACGGGCGTCCCGGCTCATCGACCGGATGACCTTTGGCCGGGCCGAGCGTCACGCCGCAGTGTGCGAAGGCTGTGCAGAGGCACTGGCGGATGCCTGCATCCAGATCATCGATGCAGCGAACGCCGTGCAGAGCGCTTGCACGCCGCCCGGCGTGTCCAGCGTCTCCAACGATGGCGTGTCCATGACCTTCACCTCCGGCGCACTGGCCGAACGGCTGGCGGCAGAGGCGCAGGACATCCTCGCCAACACACTGGGCAGCGACCCGCACAATCTGCTGTATCGGGGGTGTTTCTGATGCAGACCCCCGTCACGGTCGTCATGCTGCTGCACGACACGGCCACCGAAGCCGACCAGCCGGTCTGCAAGGTGCTCACGGGGTGCAGCTGGCGGGAGACGCGCCGCACCTCGGCCTCCGGCGACCCCCAGAGGGTGGTGCATATCCGCCTCCCGCCTGCGCCGGGTTATCTGCCCTATCCCCAGTGGGCGCGTCTGCCCCCGGCAGAAAAAGCCGCGCACTGGACGCTCAAGCGGGGCAGCAAGCTCCTCTGCGGCGCTGTCCGCAGCCTGACGGAGGCCGAATACGCCGCCCTCGAAAAAACGCACATCTGCTGTACGGTGGCGGACGTCTCGGACGACCGGGGCGTCCCGCTGCCGCATTTTCATGTGGAAGGGAGCTGAGAGAATGAGCGCACTGATCCCCTTTGGCCCGGTCGCGCCGTCAGCAAAACCGGTCTTCGACCCACCTGACGGCTGGAAGTACCGGGTCGATGGTGTGCAGATGGAGTTGAGCTGGCGTCCCGACTTCGGCGCAGAAAAGACCGCCGCCCTGCAAAAGGCCCAGTTCGCCCTTGCGCAGGAAGCCGCGCGGCTCATCGACGCCTATGTGCCGTTCGATACCGGCGCACTGAAAAACAGCGTTCAGACCGCTTCCAAGTACGACGAGGGCCTTTTGGTGTACAACACCCCTTACGCCCGCAAGCAGTATTACCTCCATGCAGAGGGTACAGACCTTCGTGGAGACACCGGCCTGCGCGGCTCCTACTGGGGCCAGCGGGCTATTGCTGATGTGGGCGAGCATCTTGCTCTCTACGGCGCAAAGGCTGTCACGACCTTCTGGGGAGGGATGGGCCACTTATGAGCGAGAAAGCCACCATCACGGCCATGCGGGAGTGGCTCAAAACCTGCCCGCTCATCGCCGAGGAACAGGGCGAAAACGGCACAGCCTTCCGTATCTCCGGGCTTTCCCCGGAGCCGGTGGCCGAGTTTTCCATCGAGGACAGCCCCACCGACCCGGTGACGGCTGTTTTCTTTTCCGGCCGCAACCTCGCCAAGAGCTACATCTTCGTCAGTCGCCGCGACTACAACGAGGCCCAGAGCGTCCAGATCGCGAGCAGCGGCTTTTTTGAGCAGCTGACCGAATGGGTGCTGGCCCAGAACGACCGGCATCACCTGCCCCGGCTGGGCGGCCGCAAAGAGCCGCTGCGCGTTTCGGTGACGTCCAGCGGCTATATCGTCGCCGCCGGGTCGGGCAGCTGCCGGATGCAGCTCCAGCTCCGGCTGGAGTATTACCAGCCAAAAGGCTGAATCGAAAGGAGTTTTTCTTATGACTGTTACCGAAGCCGTCAAGCTGTCGGGCCTGACCCCCAGCGCAGCCTATACCGGCGTGGAGACCACCGACGACTTCCTTCTGGCTGTCCAGACCGAGGCCAGCCAGACCGACGTAAAAAACTGGGTGGTCTGTGCCGACCACGTGCGGGAGCACAGCGGCGCACTGAACGCCTCCACCACGGACAACACCTACATCCGCACCGGCCCTGTCACCACCAAGGGCAGTGTCCAGCGCACCCTCTCCATTCAGGGCGACCGCTATGTGGGCGACGCCTTTCAGGACTTCCTGCTCTCCCACAGGATCGCGTTCGGCTCCGGCCAGAGCGTGGTGGTGCCTTATGTTTACTTCTCTCTCCGCACCGGCAAGGGCGAGAAGGGCGAAGGCGCGCTCATCCTGACCAGCGATGTGGGCGGCAGCGCCGGCGCGAATGCCACCTTTGCCGCCGATTTCAAGGGCATCGGCACCCCGGCTGAGTTCGACTATAACACCGCCATCGCGGGCTGAGAGAAAGGAGCACCGATAAATGCTGATCCATGGACAGGAATTTGATTTTTCGCTTCTGAACGCCAACGACCTCGACCGTCTGGAGGACGCACTGGACGAGATGACCCGGGAGGGCGAGGCCGAGACAGCCCGGTGCGAACGGGAGAATGTCCGCCTGGGCGACCGTCTCCGCGCACAGGCCCGCGTTTCCATGCGCGGCCTCGACAAGATCTTGGGCGCAGGGGCATCCGCCCGTCTGGGGCTGAACGAAAACGATGTCAGCCGTCTGTACGACGTCCTCGACGAGATCACGCAGGCAGCTGCCGCTGAGAAGGCTCGTTATTCCCGCCCGGCGGCTGTCCCCCAGAACCGCGCCCAGCGCCGGGCTGAGAAGCGCAAGAAGGACAAGCACAAGCCGCCTGTGAGCTATCCGGGCCAGCCGGTGTCCCGGAGCGAGGGCTTCTACCCGCAGGCTGTCCCCGCCGCCCAGATGGTGGAGCGGGTGGACAAGGCCTCACGCCGCAAGCAGCTGCTGGATGAGCTGGCTGCTCTGGAAAATGGCTGACATCCTGCTGGACAAACTGCCCCGCATGTGGGCAGGCAGGCCCATCGACTGGGATTTCCGGCCTATGGTCTGGTTCAACGGGCAGTATCTCCGCCTCCCGGAGGACGAAAAGGGCCTGCCTGAGCTGGCCCGGGAAACCATGTGCCGGTTTTACCGCGTGGCCGTCCCGCCGGAGGAAGAGGTGGACGCTTTCAAGGCGCTGGTAGAGTTCTACACCGCAGGCCCGCAGGAGGTGGCCGACCGCCCCGGCAGCAGCCGCACCGAGGAGCTGGCGCTGGACTACGTCACCGACGGCCCCGCCATCGTGGCCGCGTTCCAGCAGGCGTACTGCATCGACCTCACCCGGGCAAGGCTCCACTGGTGGCGGTTCAAGGCCCTCATGTCGAACCTGCCCGAGGAGACCCAGCTGGTGAAGATCATCGGGTTCCGGACGGCTGACCTCACGCAGTTTCAGGGCGAAGAGCGGGAGCGGTGTGCCGAGCTGAAGGAACGCTTCGCGCTGCCCGCTGCCCTGCGGAAAGGAGGCGGTCGCATTGTCACCCTGCAAGACCGCAACGAAGCCTTTGCGGCCCGCTTCCGGCGCTGACCGCGCCCCGGTGCTCTGCCCCCTGTGCGGCCGGCCTCTGCCGGTCTGGGCCATCCCGGAAGCCAGCGCCCGGGGCATCTGGGTCAAATGCAAGAACCCGGCCTGCCGCAAAGAAATCGAAATAAAACTCTAAGCCTGTGCCACTGTGCCTGCGCTCTTTTTCACAGAAAGAGGTGGACACCGTGGCCGCAGATTTTTCCATCACCGGCGAAGTAAAGCTCAACAGTGACCCGGCTGAGAAAGCCACGAGCAAGTGGACCGTGGCCGCAGGCCAGCTCATCGCGGACTTTGCCAAGAAAGCCGCATCCAGCCTGCAAAGCGTGGTCAAGTCCGGTCTGGACTACAACGCCCAGATGGAAAGCTATCTGACCAACTTCAAGGTCATGCTGGGCGACGAACAGCTTGCCGCCGAGAAGCTGGAAGAGATACGCCGGATGGCCGCAAGCACGCCCTTCTCCCTGTCCGACCTGACCGAGGGGACCCAGACCCTCTTACAGTTCGGCGTCGCGGCGGACGACACCACCGGCGTACTGAAACGTCTGGGCGATATTTCGCTGGGCAACGCGGACAAGCTCCAGACCCTCGTGCGGGCCTACGGCAAGATGTCCTCGGCTCAGAAGGTCACGCTGGAAAACGTCAACATGATGATCGACGCGGGCTTCAACCCGCTCAATCAGATCTGCGACGCCACCGGCGAAAGCATGAGCGCCCTCTACAAGCGCATCTCGGACGGCAAGGTCAGCTTCAACGAGCTGGAAGCCGCCGTGGCTGCTGCCACCAGCGAGGGCGGGCAGTTCTACAACGGTATGCTGGAGGCCAGCCAGAACTTCAACGGCAGGCTGTCTACCCTGAAGGACAACGTGGCCGCGCTGACCGGTGAACTGACCAGCGGGCTGTTCTCGGCTCTCGGGGACATCCTCGTCAAGGCAAACGAGCTGGTCGTCTCCATCACCGAGGACGACGCCAAAATGGCCGCGCTCAAGGAGACCATCGGCGTCCTGACGGCGGCAGTCGTGGCCGTCACGGCGGCAGTGCTGAGCTATAAGGCGACCGTGGCGGCAGCTACAGCTATCACGGCGCTGCATACCGCTGCCACCACCGCGATGGCTGCGGCCCATAAAGCTGCCGCCGCAGGAGCTACCGGTCTGCAAGTGGCACAGGCGGCATTGAATACCGTGCTTTCGGCCAACCCTATCGGGCTTGTGGTGGCCGCTCTGGCGGCGGGGCTTGTGACCGCCTATCACACCAGCGAGACCTTCCGCTCTGCTGTCGATTCAGCATTTTCGGCCATTCAAAAGACAGCCTCGAATGTCATCGGTTCGGTGGTGGACTGGATCAATGAGCTGGTGGCCCGCATCAAGGGTGCAGCCGCCGCGCTGGGCTCTCTGAAAAACGGCCTCGGTGCAGCAAAAGATGCCTACAACGAGGCTTATTCCGACTCTATCGGCAGCTATCAGCAGTCGAAAAGAGATAAGGCAAGCCAGAGCCGCCTCGACAAGCACAATGAGCGGGTCGCACAGTCTCAAGCTGACGCGGCCCGCAGTTCCGGCTCTTCCGGCGCGGCGGCATCTGCCACCGTTGCGGCCGCTGCGGCCACCTCTGCCGCCAAGAGCACAAAACAGGCCACGGCGGACATCATCAAATCCATCAGCGACACCACCACTGCGGTCAAGGACGGCGTGACCACCACCACCGAGACTGTCACCGAGACGCTGTCCAACGGCACCACCCAGCAGAAGCAGACCATCACCTCCACCAGCCGCGAGATGGTGGACGGTGTGCTCAAGGACATCAAGACCGTGGAAACCATCGCGGCGGACGGCAAGCGGACGGTCAGCCAGACCATGGAGACCGTGCGGGACGTGGTGAGCACCGTGACCGCCAGCAGCACGGCTATTGTGGACGGCATCAAGACCACCACCCAGACCGTGACAAAAACTCTCGCGGACGGCACCACCGAACAGCAGCGCGTTATCACCCAGACGCAGGACAAGGTCATCGACGGGGCGCTCCGCACGGTGGAGACCGTCAAGACCATTGCCGCCGACGGCACCGAGCAGGTGGCCGAGACCATCAAGGACAGCGCCGCCAAGACACTGGACGGCCTCTGGTCTGCCCTCAAAGACCGGGCCAACGAGGGCATCCTCGGCACGGTGGGCACCCTGTGGGACGCGGTAAAGAGCGGCGACTGGGTGGGCATCGGCAAGTGGGCGGCATCTGCCCTCTACTCCGGCCTCACCGCCGACCAGAAGCAGCAGCTCACCGACTACGCCCTCTCGCTGGTGGACGGCCTGAACGGCGTCCTCGGCGACGCGGCGGGCAGTCTGGCGCAGGCGGCGTGGGGCATCGGCCAGAGCCTCTTTGAGGGCATTACCGGCCGCTTTGGCGACATCTCCTCTATGGCCGTCAAGATGGGTGGCACCCTGAAAAGCGTGTTCGGCGCACTCAAGGTCCCGCTGGCCGCTGCGGCCAAGGCCATCAGCGCCGGCCTCTCCGGCGGTCTGCTGAGTATGTTCCCGGCCATCTATGCGGGCTTCGCCGGCATGATCGGCACCATCGGCGCAGCCGTCGAAGGGATGCTGGCCGCCATCAGCGCGGCCCTCACCTCCACCCTCTTCGGCATCCCCGCGGGCCTCGTGGTGGCCGCTGCCGCTGTCGCTCTGGGCGTCGCCATCGCAGCCATCGTGTCCAAGCTGGGCGGGAGCCACAGCAGTTCCGGCGGCTCTGGCGGCATCGGTGGAAGTGGCGGCAGCTCCGGCCTCGACCTCGACACCCCCAGCATCACCGACGGGTCGAACAAGTTGACGGACACCATCGACGCCAACACCGCAAAGCTCACCGAGATCAACAAGTCCCTCGCCAAGCTGGTCAAGAGCGCCAACGCCCTTGTCCTCAGCGACAACATGGCCGTGAGCAGCCGGGTGGCAGCATCCGGCACGGCACAGGTCGCCGCTGCGGCCAGAAGCTACCGCGAGGGCGACACCAACATCACCCAGAACATCTACTCCAAGGCCCACACCGCCGCCGACCTTCAGCGCGAAGCGCGCTGGGAGGCCGACCGCGCAAAGGCACAGAGCCGCTGAAAGGAGGCCATCCACCCGTGCGCAAAGACCATCTCCGATTAGTCACCGACGCCGGGGCATCCCTCGACCTCGGGTGGGACTACGGCATCCCCTATCAGATCGACAACCTCTCGGGCGTGGACGTCACCCTCAAGACGGCGCAGGGCGTCAACCAGCAGGGTGTGACGGTAGAGGGGCAGAGCGTCGAAGGCGTGGCCCACGAGGTCATCGCGGACTTCTGGGGGCCGGACGGGGAGGCGCAGGCTGACCGCTTTTTGCAGCTGCTGCCCTTCTTCACCTCAGGCACGGCCTATTTCGGGGACAAATACTTCTCCCGGTTTTTCCTGCAAAAGACCCCCTACACCGTCCAGCTCCACCCATACCCCCGTCTCGACTTCATGCTCTACCGCCCGAAGCCCTACTGGTACAGCCTCGAGAGCCAGAACGCCGTCATGGGCGGCTTCGTACCCCAGTTCCGCTTCCCGCTCTGCTACGACAGCCACCGGTACAGCGAGTGGCGGCAGAGCTACTTCCTCAACGTGCGCAACCCTGGTGCGCTGCCGGTGCCTTTCACCGCGAAGCTCCGCTCCTCGGGTATCGTGGTCAACCCCGCCATCCGCAACAGCACCACCGGGGAGCACATCGGCTTTGACACCACCCTAAACAAGGGGGACGTGCTGGAGATCTACCGAACCACCACCGACCGTCTGGCCGTCAAGCTCATCTCCGGCGGCGTGGAGACCAACGCCTTCGCCCTGCTGGACGAGGACAGCGACCTCATGGAGCTGCACCCCGGCGATAACGTCCTCACCGCCGACGCCGCCAGCGGCAGGGAGGGCTTGCAGGCGTCCATCTCCTTCTACCCGATGGTGGTGGGCATCCTGCCGGAGGTGTTGGTATGACATTCGACGTCTTGGATGAAACGACCCTCGCCCGCCTCGGGAATATCGACGTATGGGTGTCGGTGTACTGGGATGAGCCCTACAACTCCGAAGGCAACTTCACTCTGGAAGTCCGCCCCACCGAGGAGAACCTCTCGCTCCTGCGGGAGGGCCGCTGGCTCGTCCGCACCGACGCCGCGACCCGTGTACCCATGCGCATCTGTCACCGGAGCAACGAGAACGAGGACGCCAACCTCGTCGTCACCGGCTACCCGGCCACGTGGATCTACACCAAGCGGGTCTCCGCATCAGCCGTCAAGAACGAGAACGCCGAGGCCGCCATGCTGGCCCTCGCCAAGGCAGCGGCTCCGTGGCCCAAGCTGGAGGTGGCCGAGCCGAAGGGCTTTGACACCACTTTTGAGCAGCAGACCTCGGGGAATACCCTCTTCGACTACTTCAAGACGGTGGGTGCAGCCTGCGACCTGGGCTTCCGGGTAGTGCTCACTGGTAAAAACAGCGCGAAAAAACTCATGTTCGAGGTCTGGCGGCCTACTGCCGACCCCAACAACCGCTTTTCGACCAAGTGGGGCAGCCTGCGGGAGGCCAGCTGGGCTTTCGGGGATGGCAGCTATGCCAACGTGGCGCTTGTGTTAGGCGCTGGCGAGGGCAGCAGCCGGGCGATGGTCTGGGTGGGCGACACCGATGCCGCCGGTGCGGAGCGCCGGGAGATGATCATCGACGCCCGGGACGTCCAGCCCGAGGACGGCGAGACCGTCAAAAGCGACAGCTACCTCAAGAAGCTGGCTGATCGGGGCGCGTCGAAGCTCCTCGAACAGCTCCGCACCGGCAGCATCGAGATGACGCTGGACGCCGACGGCCTCGAGCCGGGTGACGTCTGTTTCTGCTCTCTGCCGGATCTCGGCTACAAGGCCACCGTCCGGGTGGCCGACATCATCATACAGAGCCAGACCGATGGTACTACTCGCACTGCGCGGCTGGGTACTCCCGTCTGGCACAAGATCTAGGAGGCGATAGCTTGAGCTCCCCCGGAATTATCACCTACCCGCTGGGCGGCATCACCTATGACGCCGAGGATGCTGCGGCCTACTTTGCCGGGCGCACCAGCGGCGTTTACAGCACCGACATCGATTTCGCGGTGGCTGCTGCCGCCGATGGCAGCACCGACCTCACCGTCAGCGCGGGGCAGGCGTGGATGCACGTCAGCCGGTGGGTGGGCCTCAGCGTCACCATGCGGGAGGCCCAGACCCTCACGCTGCCCCTCGCGGACAGCGCTCTGCCCCGCATCGACCGCGTCGTGCTCCGGTACGACGCTACCAGCCGCAGCACCTCTCTGCAGGTGCTGCAGGGCGCGCCGTCCTCCGAGCCGGCAGGCCCGGACCTCTCCCGCACCGAGATGGTCTATGACCTCTGCCTCGCCGAGGTCTCCCGCCCGGCGGGCCAGACCTCCGTCTCCACCGCCGACCTCACCGACACCCGCACAGACGAGGCCCTCTGCGGCCTCATGCGGGACGGCGTCACCGGCATCCCCATGGACGAGCTGGGCCGACAGGCGCTGGCGAAAGCCAAAGAGACGGCGGCTCTCTGCGACAAGCTGCTGGCCAGTTACACCGGCGGCTATCTCGGCATCTGGCCCGTGACCCTCCCGGCAGACGGCTGGGCCGACTGCACCGACGTACCCGGCTACGCCTACAAGCAGACGGCCCAGCTGCGGGCGGCGAGAGAGGCAAACGTCCCCTCCGCCGTACCCACCCCGGAAACCTTCACCACCGCCGTCTCTGCGGGCCTCGCGGGTGTCTGCGAGACCAAGGACGGCAGCATCACGTTTTGGGCCGAGAAGGTCCCGGAGGGGGACATCCAGATGCAGGTGGAACTGCTGGGACCCTCGGCCTCGACCGCTGACACCGGAGAGGACACCCTGGGCGACACCACCCTCGGGGACACGACTTTGTAACGGAGGTACGCTATGAAATATGTAAAACAGCATTTTGTCACCGGCATGAAGGTCAGCCTGCCCGACGTGCTCAACCGGATGGAGGACGGCATCGCAGCCGCCTGCG
>OGQG01000037.1_pt1 | contig 118563 bp, 101 predicted proteins | sample 1553201 | NCBI WGS metagenome assembly OGQG01 (sample SAMEA2579925, study PRJEB22360) | human gut metagenome | biome: human gut; feature: human-associated habitat; material: faeces | place: Denmark | collected 2008/2010
GTGTCAATACTTTTCCAACATTACGGGATAAAAGGCAGAGCAGCTTATACTCAATGGGCGTCAGATGCAGTTCTCTGTCCTTCAGGAATGTACAGCCAGCCGTGTAATCTATCTTTAATCCACCATTTTCAAAAACAGATGTTTCCAGCTGTTTTCCTGCCGGCGTTATGGCAAGCCGCCTTTGACTGACACGGATACGCGCAAGTAATTCTTCTACTGAAAATGGTTTTGTGATATAATCATCTGCACCCGCATCCAGTGCCTCTATTTTGTCCATATCTTCACTTCTGGCACTGATCACGATAATAGGCATATTCGACCAGGTACGGATTTTCTTTATTACCTCTACTCCTTCCATATCAGGAAGACCAAGATCCAGAAGAACGATATCCGGATTGTGTGATGAAGCCTCCAAAATGGCCGAAGCCCCATTTTCTGCAGCCAGATATTTATAGTCATGTGTTTTTAAAGTGGTAACGATCAGGTTCCGTATGGGTCTGTCATCCTCAACCACCAGAATTAATGTCTTATTCATTTAATGTCACCTCGCTTAATGGTAAAGTAAAAGTAAAATTACATCCATGCGGAGCATGATCCGAAAGAACCAGTGTTCCATCGTGAGCTTCTATGATAGAGCGGCAAAGTGCCAGGCCAAGCCCCAGACTCCGTTGGCTGTCTGCAACGGTTGTTTTCCCTGTATAAAACATCTCAAAAATATGTGGCTTCATTTCATCCGGGATCCCGGGGCCGTTATCTTCCACGCTTACCTGTGCTTTCCCGGCTTTTTTGAACCCCCGAATGCTGATGACAGAGCCTGACGGCGTATATTTTATCGCATTATCGATCAAATTTACCAGAACCTGTATAATAAGATGCACGTCCATACGTGTAAGAACAAGTTCTTCACAGTCCGCCACTATCTTATACGCATCATGCTTCCGGCTGACATGCCGGAGTGACTCTGCTATTACCTCATCCAAAAGCTGATCCGTAAATTTAAACTTCAATCTTCCATCATTGAGCCTGGTAATGGAAAGCAGATTTTCCACAACTCCGATCAGCCACTCTGAATCCTCATGAATGTCCGTGTAGATCTGATACCTTGTAGCTTCATCCAGACGGTCACTGTTACTGAGAAGCATATCTGCATTTCCGGAAATAGAACAAAGCGGAGTACGCAGGTCATGGGAGATCGCCCGAAGAAGATCGCCACGCAACTGTTCATTTTTTGCTAAAACCGCATTTTTTTCTTTTTCTATGGCATTTTGTACATTCTCCATTGCAAGTGCACATTCATTTATTACAGACAGCAGGATGCTGTATTCATAAGAGTCCAGTGTTTCTTTCTGCAGAGGGATCCCGATTACGCCATAAACATTATTCCCGCTTCGAATTGCCAGATATAAGCATTTTGCCTGTGAGAAATACTGTGTGGATGCGCCGGCACGCTGTCTGTTTTCATAAGTCCATCTGGCCGCCTGTTGTTCTTCCTGTGTCAGAAAATCCTCTGTGCTCTCTTTTTCCCCGGAAAAAAGCTTTCCTTCTGATAAAGCTCCATTTTCCACAACATATGCCGTGATGCTGCGGTTTAACAGGCGTATCAGCTGTGTACAGGTAACTCCGAGGATTTCTGTCTCACTTTTTGCCTTTTGCAGCAGACGATCCGTATCAAACAGAACCTGTGTGCGAAAGGCAATCTGTGAAGACAGCTTTGCATGCATTTTCAGCTTTGCCGCAAGGGTTCCTGTAAGTACGGATGAAATAAGCATTATGAAAAATGTCACCGGATATCCCACCGCATATGTCTCAAAAGACATCCTTGGCTCCGTCAGGAAAAAACAAAATAAGAATACACTTAAAAAGGAGCCTGCTACACTGCAAAGATAACCATCTGTCACGATGGAAGTGATCAACACACCCAGAATGTATATCGTTACAATATTCGTATCTGTAAAATCCAGCTTCTGAAACAGCAGGCCAATCAAAGTGCATACTGCAAATATAAAAACCGTCAGCAAGTAATCTTTTGCAGACGGTTTTTCCACATACCATGCAAATGGCCGTTTCGGACAGGTTCTGTTTTTTACTGTATCCTCCATTTTCAAGCTCATTCTCCTTCTGCTGTTGTTTACTGGAATTATATCACGCAGCAGTTCTGTGGTCAAAAATTTTTTCTTCATGGCAATGAGCTATATGCGGAAGCACTTCTGAAGAGCTCTGTATTCTCCTAATACCAGTAATTTATCATTTTCTGTAAAATATGTTTCCGGTGAAATTGCAATACTGAATTCCTCTTCATTTTTTACTGCCAGAATATTAATATTGTAGCGTTTTCTGATGTCAAGTCCACCCACTGTTTTTCCAACCCATTCTTCCGGCACTTCCACTTCAAAAATTGCATGGGAAGCATCCACCTCCATATAATCCAGGATATGATCATCTGTATAACGGATGGAGGCCCATTTTGCCACCTGCTTTTCCGGATAAACTACCTTATCGGCACCATTGCGTAAAAGAAATTTTTCCTGAACATCACGTTCAGCTCTGGATATCACCAATTTTGCACCCAGTTCTTTCAGAAGGGATGTTGTTTCAAGAGAATTTTGAAAGCTATCTCCAATGGTCACAAAACAAATGTCGTAGTTTCCAATTCCAAGGGACTGTAAAAATTCAGCATTGGTGCTGTCACCAATCTGAGCATTCGTCACAAATGACAGTACTTTGTCCACTCTTTCTTCCTTCCAGTCAACTGCCATAACTTCATGTCCCAACTGATTGAGCTGCATGGCAATATGTCTTCCAAACCTTCCAAGTCCAATAAGCAATACATTTTTCATAATATTATTTTTCTCCTTCTTATCCAACTGTGATTTTTTCCAGAGGGAGCTTTGCATTTCCCTTATTTCTTCCGGAAAATACCGCATAGATCAGGGTCAGACCACCTACACGTCCCAGATACATCAATATGATCAACACGACTTGTGAAAAAACATGAAGTTCCGGTGTGATTCCCAGAGTCAGACCTACCGTACCAACAGCTGAAGCAGCTTCGTACAGACAATCTAAAAGCGGAAGGCCTTCGTACACACTGATCGCTATTCCGCCGCCAAAGAACAAGGCAAAATATAACATGGCTATTGTCGCTGCATTTTTTATCACATGATATTCAAGTCTTCGCCCAAAAGCTCCTGCATTTTCCTGACTTCGAAATGTCGCAATTGCATTTAAAATAAGTACTGAAAAAGTTGTTGTTTTCATTCCACCTGCTGTAGATCCCGGTGAACCACCAATTAGCATTAACAATATCATAACTGCTTTTGATGCCTCACTCATCTCTGAAATGTTTATAGTATTAAATCCGGCAGTTCTTGTCGTTACCGATTGAAACGCTGCTGCTAACAGGCGTTTTTCCATGGGTAATTTTGTCAGATCACAGATATAGAAAAAAACTGTCGGAAATAAGATCAGACATGCGGTAGTCATGAGAATGATCTTGCTTTGCATGCGGTAGCGTTTAAAGTTCAGTTTGTTTGTATAAATATCATCCCATGTGAGAAAACCGATTCCTCCTGTAATGATCAACAGCATAATTACCAGATTTATAAGTATATTTCCGGAATACCTAGTCAGCGATGGAAACATACTGGAATCTGTCCCCAGAATATCAAAGCCGGCATTACAAAAAGCAGAGATTGAATGAAAAACTGACATCCAGATTCCCTTTTTTCCATAATCTCCCATAAAAACCGGCAGCAGCAACACCGTCCCTGCAGCTTCGATCAAAAATGTTCCCCTCAAAATAAACCTTGTTAGTCTGACGATTCCTCCGACTTTTGGAGCTGAAATTGCATTCTGCATGGTGCTTCTTTGCATGAGGGATATTTTCTTTCCGGAAAGAATGGAAACAGACGCAGCCACAGTCACTACTCCAAGCCCACCTGTTTGTATGAGTGCAAGAATGATCGTCTGGCCTGCCAGGGACCAGTAGCTTCCAGTGTCCTTTACCACAAGACCTGTAACACATACCGCCGAAGTGGCTGTAAAAAGTGCCTCATGAAATGGTGTGATCACTTTCTCCGCAGAAGAAAATGGAAGCATCAGCAGAACGGTTCCCAAAAGGATCACTCCTGCAAACCCCATGATAATCAGCTGAAAAGATGTCATATGTTTTTTCTTATATGATTTTTCCGGCATAAATGATCAGAACTCCTTATCAATACTTTTAACAGTGCTATCCTCGTAACGCATTTTATTATATATAACTGCTTTCAAAGATAGTATAAAAGTCTCTGCTTCCGTATTAAGATTTTATAAAGATATGATATTGAATTGAGAATTATTTTAACCGAATCAAGGAAATTACCTGCTTTGATGATCCTAAGCATTACCTTAATACTACAGTTTTTTAATTGTAAACTCATTTTATATTTGTAGTTGACATTCGATATTTCTATGTGATAAAGTGATACCCGTACAAAAAAACTCAAAAGGAAGGTATTGACATGAACACTGCATCATGCGAAAAAGAAGCTCCATCGCTTTCCAGAGATGAAGCCATTGCAATTTTAGATACTCCGGACGAAGAACTTGAGGCACTGATTGACCGTGCCAGCAGTTTACGTTACAAATATAAGGGAAACCGGGTAAGCATCCACATCCTTACCAATGCCCGCAGTGGTAACTGTTCCCAGGATTGTGCCTACTGTGCCCAGTCATGTCGTTCCACTGCCGATATTGATAAATACAAATGGGTAGATGAAGACAAATTATATCAGGACAATGATTTCGTAAATGATTATCATTTATCCAGACACTGTATCGGTCTGAGTGGTATGAAATTTACAGATAAAGAGATTGAAGAGCTGGCCCGCAGGATACGCAAAATGAAAGAACAGGGAACTCATCTCTGCTGCTCCATAGGCTTTCTCACAGAGCACCAGGCAAAAGTGCTCAAAGAAGCAGGTCTTGACCGGATCAACCATAACCTGAACAGCAGCCGGTCCTTTTATCAGAATATCTGCAGTACACATACCTTTGACCAGCGTGTCCAGAATATCCATATGCTTCAGGGACTTGGTTTCGAGATCTGCAGCGGCGGTATCATTGGCATGGGTGAAAGCAAAGCAGATGTTGTTGACATGCTTCTGGAATTACGTGAGATCCAGCCGGAAGCACTGCCGATCAACTTTCTTCTTCCGATCAAGGGAACTCCTCTCGGGAATGCAGATATTTCCCAGCTGACAACAGAATACTGCATGAAAGTCCTCTGCCTGGCAAGACTTCTTGTACCTAAAGCCGATATCCGATGTGCTGCCGGAAGAGAAGTTTATTTTAAAGGCGAAGAAAAAAAACTGCTCAGTGTTGTAGACTCTATTTTTGCTTCCGGTTATCTTACAGAAGGTGGTCAGGGAATCGAAGACACTCTCAAAACCATTACGGATGCAGGATTCACCTATGAGATTGAATCTGCGTAAGCATCCTTATGGACATATGACCTGTCATACACACTTACAGCATTTCATTGCTTACCCGAACCAGTAAATATATTACCTTTTTCAAAGGAGGCTCTTTCAATATGAACCAGACAAATACTGTCTCTGCACCACGTACAAAAACCTACGAGATCACCATGACCGCTCTTATGGCAGCTGTCACCTGTATTCTTGCGCCGCTGTCCATTCCGATCGGTCCGGTTCCGATCTCATTTACCAATCTTGCCATCTACCTGTCCCTTTATCTTCTCGGATGGAAAAAAGGAACCATCAGCTATCTGATCTATCTGCTGCTTGGACTTGTAGGTCTTCCGGTATTTTCCGGATTTACCGGCGGTCCTGCAAAGCTGGCCGGTCCTACAGGCGGATACATCATCGGTTTTATCGTTATGGCTGTTATTGCCGGACTGGTAATTGACAACTGTCATAAACCTCTGATCCAGCTCGTTGGTATGATCGCAGGAACAATTGTATGCTATCTTTTCGGAACTGTATGGTTCTGCATCGTTGCAGATTCCACTTTCAAAGCAGCTCTTGGAATCTGTGTAATTCCGTTTATCCCGGCAGATCTCATAAAAATGATCATCGCCATGATCATCGGACCAATGATAAAGAAAAGAATCCGATAAACTGAAACTCTGATATTCTAAAAGAGGCAGCAGGAAATTTCCAACATTTCCTGCTGCCTCTTTATCGCATTTTATTTTTCTTATCTGAGTTTTTTCTTCAGTTCCTGGATCAGTTCAAAATAATCTCTGTGTTTCATCTCCGGGAAAGCCTTAATGATTCTTCCCTGGCCGAATACCGTATGGTTTGTGATAGAGCTTGACAGCTCATCAAACTGTGCCTGAAGTTCCGCTTTCTTCATTCGAAGTATTTCAGCAGATCTTTCTTTCTGAGCCACAGTCGCATCTCTGAGCTCTGCCTTAGCAAGGGCAACCTGAACCTTTCCCTCTCCCACCTTCTGTGCTGTGTCAATGGTAGTTGTTGCCAGAGTATCACTGAGCTTATCACTCACGATCCGCAGATCCGCACGTACCTTATCCAGTCGGGTAAGCTTCTTATTCAGTCCTCGGATCACCGCCACTGTTACGATAAAATCTGCCAGATACACCGCATACAGAATTGCCATAACAACCCATTCCAGTGTAGAAGGTGTATGAGAAGCCTGACGCTCCACATACTTCTGAAAAACCTTTACGACCATCACAATGGCAAGTCCCCATATCAGGGAAAACTCAAGACAGATATAGCCGTGAAAATTCAGCGGCTTATTAGAATAATCCCACCATCTTGCATGGAAGCATACATCCAGAAGCCATCCGGCAACCAGCTCTACCGCAGTTGCAAGAACGATTCCAAACAGAAAGATCATTCCCTCACTCATCTGATGTCCGCCGCTCTGAAGCGTATTAAGCAATGCAAACACGGAAAGTACACCAAATCCGTACACCGGGCATACCGGACCGTTGAGAAATCCCCGGTTTATAACCTTTCCTAAGGTTACTGCATGGAAGATAACTTCAACGACCCATCCTCCAAAAGAATAAAACAAAAAATACAGACATATCTGAAAATACGTCATCCCGCAAATCATCCTGTACTCCTCCTTTACAGCTGTCAAGATTCCGGCAGCTATTTCAGGGGTCAGTACCATCACCTCTGCCGGGGTGATTCTGATTATATCATATCACCCCTCTCATTTACATCCCTTTATCCGGTCATTCTTCCGAAACAATTTCTTTTTTCACACGGGTAAAATACAGAAAGAATCCGATGTTCAGAATGATTCCCACTGTGGTAGATACCGGTGCTGCAAGACCTATCTTTGTCAGGCTGGCATCCGGCTGGATACTCATAAAGTACGCCATTGGAAGTCGTACCAGAAGCGTCTGGATCAGGCCCTGGACCATAACCCATATGGTCTGGTTGTTTCCGTTGAAATAGCCTATCATACTGAACAGAACAGCCGTTACCAGTGTCTCCGGAGCAAACCCCTTCAGATAATCAAAGCCCTTTTGGATAACGCCGGCATCTGTTGAAAAGAATCCTGCCAGCACATCACCCTTCAGCAGGATCAGGATAAATACCAGGCATCCCACAGACAGGCCAACTCCAATTCCCGTAAGCATGGATTTTCTCGCACGTTTCGGCTTTCCTGCTCCTACGTTCTGTGAAACAAAGGAGGCCATGGACTGCATCAGGGAGCTTGGAACCAGCATGGCAAAGTTTACGATCTTACATGCAACTCCGTAACCGGAGGATGCTTCCAGACCCAGGCGATTGACAAATGCGCACAAGGCCAGGAATGAAATCTGGGTCAGGAATTCCTGAAGTGCCAGCGGCAGTCCGATCTTAAGAAAACGTCTGCACTGAGGATTCAGCCGGAAATCTTTTTTTGTAATGGTAAACGGAAGCTTCTTCTTTATCAGCAGAACTACTGCAAATACAACACTTAAGGCCTGAGCAGAAACCGTAGCAATAGCTGCTCCTGCTGCATCCATATGTAACCCGGCTACCAGTACCAGATCTCCGATCACATTTACAATACATGCCACCAGCACAAACAGCAACGGAGATTTACTGTCACCAAGGCCACGGAAAATAGCAGACAGCAGGTTATACGCAACAATAAAGAAAATTCCGCTGCCACAGATCCGTACATAAGATGCAGTCAGCGCTACCGCTTCTTCCGGTGCCTGCATCAGCACGGAGATCGGATGTGCAAAACCTACCATAACAATAAACAGCACGACAGATATCATGGTAAAGACGATCGCAGCCCCACCGATAACGGAGCCAATCTGCTCCGGTCTTTTTTCTCCAAGATAACGTGCGATCAGAACTGTGATACCCATAGCAAACTGGATCACTACAAAGGTAACCAGATTCAGTATCTGACTTCCGGTGGAAACCGCTGACAGTCCGGATGTGGAACCGAATCTTCCAACTACAAGAAGATCGACCGCACCATAGGCAGCCTGCAGGATCAGCGCACCGAGTACCGGCATCATAAATGCAACCAGCTTCTTCAGGATATTTCCCTGGGTAAAATCTGCCTTATCATTTGTCATAATGTTCCCTCCTGTCACACATGATCTGATAAAATTTCCCGATGGTCCGGATCATACTGTCTGCTTCTTCTTCGGAAATCTCTGAAAGATAGGGCGCCAGACTGCTGAAATAATCCTGATCATACTTCCTGGAAAGATTCTCTCCTTTTTCTGTTATAGAGATGTAAGTAACGCGCCCGTCATCCGGAGACATGAGCTTCTGAAGATATCCCTTTGCCTCCATTTCTTTCACTGTTCTGGTGACACCCGGACGCGGAAGGTTCATGGCATCACTGATATCAGAGAGCCGGATATCCTTTTTTTCCCGCTGCAGAGAATGGATCACATCCAGATACTGTATGTAGGATGGCATCACCCCCTGGGGCAGTGGCGGAAGCATATCCCGGATCCGCTTTGCCTGATAAAATGCATCAAACATCCGCTTGATCTTTTCATTTGTCATAAAAAAACTCCTTATATAATTATCTTCGTTAATTACCATTGATAATTATATAAGAATTTCTGATTTTGTCAAGCCTTTTGACTTTAGCTCCAGCAAAGTTGCTGTATGATACCCGTCGTACCCTTCTCTTAAACTTTCACGCGTAATGTTTCGCAATTACCTAACTATAAAAAGTACCGGACAGATCAAAATATCTCTGTCCGGTACTTTTTATGGAATCTTTACAGAATTTCCCCGTTTGATTCAATTACTTTCTTATACCAGTAGAAGGATTTCTTCGGTGTCCGTTTTAAGGTACCGTTTCCCTCATCATCTTTATCTACATAAATAAATCCATAGCGTTTTTTCATTTCACCAGTAGATGCGCTTACCAGGTCAATGCAGCCCTAGGAAGTGTATCCCAGCAGGTCTACACCATCTTCTTCCACCGCTGCTTTCATAGCTTTGATATGTTCTCTCAGATACTCGATCCGGTAATCATCTTCCACATATCCGTTTTCATCCGGTTCTCTTCCTCTGCGCTGTACCGCTCCTCCATCATCTTCTTTGCCCTTTTTACAAGATCATACAGCACAGCCATAACGATCACATATTCTATGGTAAAACCCAGAGTATAAGCTACAAACATCTGATTGCGGGATCTTCCAAGATACAGGACGTCATAAGTTCCCGCAGAATTGATATATACGGCAGCCACCATCACAAGATACGAAAAAATTCCGGTTTTTATCACCAATTCCGGTTCAAAATACAGGCACCCAAGTATCGGAACAAGCACATAGGTAATGTATACACCTATATGATTATTCGTTCCCAGTATTCCGATAAGCACCGCCGCCATAAAAAGCATATAGTCTCTCAGCAGCCGATCCGGCAAAAAACGTATCAGAATTCCCGGTGTGACAGCAATGATCAATTCAGCGATCAGTATAATCATCGTATATTCCTGTCCAAATTCAAAAATCCCTGTCCAGGAACACACAACCAGTGCCAGAATCGCTACTGTACATAACCGGTAGATCCTGGTCATAAGCTGATTGACCTGTTTCATATTTTTTTCAAGCATAAATTCTCCTCTGTATTTTGAGTCCCTTCAGTGTTCCAAATCCTTCCGGATTATATACTCGCTGCATACTCTTATTTTTATTGTTTCATAAAACAAATATAGAATCTTTATCAAAAAAAATACCCCATATTTTCATATATGGAGTATTTTTTCGATATAATTTTTCACATTTTAAGCTTCTTTTTCCAGATTTTCTGTCAGATTAAATTTCCGTTCCACCAGTTCTTCAATAAACTGTGCCGTTGCTTCCCAGCCCAGGAGGCTGCTGTTTAAGAGAATGTCACGGGTATGACGGTCGCCACGTTTTTTGCCGGTGATGTACTCGTGTCTTGCATGCTGAGATTTTTCCACATTTTCCCATTCTTCCTCTGCTTTGTGCTGGTTTAATCCTGATCTCTTCATAACGGAAGCAATCTCATCTTCTTTTGGTGCATAGATAAACACGTTCATTACATCGGAACTGTCTTTTAAGATATAATCACTGCTTCGGCCTACGATGACGCAGGAATTTTTTGCAAATTCGTGGATGGCCTGGAACTGTGCATCAATAACACGGTTGGAAAGGTTCGCATAGCGGACACCATAAGAAGTATCAAACGCATAGCGGACGCCGATCCTGGTATCGGCTTCCTCTACCAGTCCTTTGTCAACACCGATTTCCTGTACGACTTTGTCCACCAGGTCACGGTCATAGTACTCAATTCCGAAATATTCCGCAACCATACGTGCGATCTCCGGTCCGCCGCTTCCGTATTCACAGCCAACGGTAATAACAAAGTGTCTGTCCGGATATTTTGCATCCGGAAGTGCAACCGTTTCTTCCGGTACTGCTTTTGTTTCGTCTACAATAAAGATATCACGGCCAAATTCCTCGCCGTATTTTCTTTTGGAATAGAAGTAAAAAAATACTCCAAGTGCAAGCCAGATTCCTACTACGACCCACTCCTGCCATACAAGTGCCGCGGAAAAAGATGCGGGAATGATATACAGAAGTGTCATAAATCCGGCCATGATCACTGCCATGGCTCCAACAAAGCCGCCAGCTTTTACCTTATAAGGCCTTTCCATCTCCGGTTTCTTTTTTCGGAGAATACAGAAGGAAATAGATACGAACATATAGGCAATAACACAGCCAAAAGATGCAGCATCAACCAGCCATACCAGAACGCCTCTTCCAAAAAACGGCGCTGCCACACAGGCAATTCCGCAGAGGATAATGGCTGCTTCCGGCGTTTTGTTTTTTCCAAGCTTTCCGAACATCTTCGGGATCATCAGGGATTCACCCATGGAATACAGGGCACGGCTTCCACCCATCAGGAAAGAGTTCCAGGATGTGATGATTCCACATAAACCTCCGATGATCAGAACCTTACCCATCAGCGGTGACCGGAACGCGATCTCAATGGCTTTTGCAGAGACCAGTCCGTTCTGGGAATTCATTTCCTGTGCAATGGCACTCTGCGGCATGATGTAGCAGACTGCAAAGATGATCAGCAGATACCAGGCTACTGCAAGGAAAATAGACAACAGCATGATCTTTCCGATCTTTTTATAAGGAACACTGATTTCCTCAGCTGCCTGAGGGATAACATCAAAACCAATAAAAAGGAATGGTGTCATGCAGGCAACTTTGAATACACTTCCCAGTGTATTTCCGGCGCCACTTTCCCACATCTGTCCTGTAATATTGGATGCATCACCGTTTACTGCGGAACCAACTACCAGAAGGATTCCGGCGATGGCAATGATCGCTGTCAGAACGGTCTGAAGAATGGCCGCTGTTTTTGCACCCTTGATATTGATGATCGTGATCAGGATTGCAACACCAACGCCAAGGATGATCGTTGTCAGATAAATATCTTTTCCTGCAATGGAATACAGGTACACCTGATTGAAATCCGGAAACAGATAGGTAATAACAGTCGGAAGTGCAGTGGCCTCAAACGCAGAGGTTGCCACATATCCGAGAATGATCATCCAGGTACATACAAAAGATCCGGTAGGACCCATGGCACGGTAACTGAATACATGCTCACCACCGCACTGCGGCATTGCAGAAGTCAGTTCCGCATAGGTAAGTCCTACAAAAAATACCATCAGACCACCGATCAGCATGGCAATCATAGATCCGGCAAAACCGGCGGTTGTGATCCAGTCTCCGGAGTTGATGACCCAGCCCCATCCGATCATGGCTCCAAAAGCAATGACCAGGATGTCCCAGGCTCCCATTACTTTATCAAACTTCGATTTCTGTTCCATATAAAACCTCCTCTTTTCCCACTCTAACAAGCAAAAATCCGCTGTCCTTTTTCCTGCATCCTTGCAGGCAGAACAGCGGATCTGTAATTTTTGTATTCTTTTTCTTTAAGCTTCCATTGCCTCTTTCAGAGATGCCTCAAAGATCTCCAGGCCTTTCTCCATCTGCCCATCGGTCATAGTGAGCGGTGCAAGGAAACGAACTACATTGCCTGCTGTTCCACAGTTCTCAAGAAGGAGTCCCTTCTGGATCGCATTCTGGATCAGCTTGGCTGTAAGCTCTGTTGCCGGTTCTTTTGTTTCTTTATCTTTTACAAGCTCAATACCGATCATAGCGCCAAGTCCACGTACATCACCGATCACCGGATATTTCTCCTGAAGCTCTTTGTAGCGTTTCATGACAACCTCGCCAATGTGTCTTGCTTTTCCTGCGTAATCGTCACGTTTCATGATATCCATAACAGCCAGTGCTGCTGCACAGGAAACCGGGTTTCCACAGAAGGTTCCACCGATGGTTCCTGCCGGTGCTGCATCCATAACTTCTGCTCTTGCTGTGATAGCGGAAATCGGAAGACCTGCACCAAGAGATTTTGCGGTTGTGATGATATCCGGTGCTGCGCCTGCTTCTGCCCAGTACTCAGATGCATAATATCTTCCTGTTCTGCAGTTGCCACACTGAACCTCATCTGCAATCATCAGAATTCCGTTGTCATCGCAGATCTTGCGGACTGCTTTTACCCACTCGATCGGTGCCGGGATGAATCCACCCTCGCCCTGGAACGGCTCAACGATCATGCAGGCGATCTCACTTGCAGGTGCTCCTTCGTCAAAGATTCTCTGAAGCTCATCAATATAATACTGAATTGCTTCAGCCTCTGTGTATCCTTTTGGTGCACGGTATACATATGGATATGGTGCACGGAAGATTCCTGCCGGGAACGGTCCCATACCCACTGCATATGCTTTCTTTGCTGTCAGTGCCATGGTCAGGTTTGTTCTTCCATGGAAAGCACCTGTGAAGCAGATCACACCGCTTCTTTTTGTAAATGCTTTTGCGATCTTGATCGCGTTCTCATCACACTCTGCACCGGAGTTTGCGAAGTATGTTTTTTTCACATCTCCTTTACACGGCATGATCTCATTTAATCTCTCAGCCAGTGTTACATAACCGTCATGTACATATACATTGAAAATTGTGTGGAAATATTTTTCAGTCTGTTTTTTTACCGCCTCGATGACTTCCGGATGGGAATATCCGATATTCAGGACGCCAACACCGCCGACCCAGTCAAGGAATTTATTTCCGTCCATATCTTCAAACATGGCTCCTGATCCCTGTTTGATACAGATCGGATATGTTTTTCCGCAAAGTGCTTTCGGGATCGCTGCGTCTCTTCTGTCAAGAAGTTCTTTTGATTTCGGTCCTGGAACCTGCTCTGTTACAATCTCCGGTAATGCGGTTGCTAATTCTGCTGTTGTCATAATATTCTCCTCCTTTATCTGGTCACGGTTTTTCTGCCTGCCGGACTCCTCTCGGAGTTCTCTCCGGAAGCAAAAAAACAGGCGCCGGATGTGTTATCATCCGACGCCTTTGTCATTTATCTGCTGTGTTATTTTGTTTTTTGATTTAGGTAGATTATAGCATTTTCCGGTACGAAATCAATAGGCCTGGTGTTGTATGTTTTTTGTGCGCAGTGCACAATTTCTATTATCTGCGATACCGATATCGCCTGATCAGAAACGCCATCTTCAGCTCCAGGCAGGTATCCAGGTTTTCAAGATCGCATCCCAGGATCTCCCGGATCTTTTTCAACCTGTAATTTAAGGTATTCCTGTGAAGAAACATCTCTTCTGCCGTCTTTTTGGCATTGCAGCTGCAGTTCAGATAATTTTCCAGTGTTTCACTTAAGTTTCCATCGTTCAGTTCATCCGCCTGCAGCAGCTTTCCGATTTTTTCTTCCATATAAGTATCCAGGATTCTGGAATCGTCCACATGGGAAAGTAATGTATAGATTCCCTGATCCCTGTAAAAAAATATCTGCCCCTTCAATCCGGAAACTTCTGCTGCCCGAAGTGCTGAGGAAGCTTCGTTCCGGCTGTCTTTTACCTCATCCAGATACGCCCTACTGTTTCCGGCTCCGATCCGAAGCTCTATTCCATATTCCCTCTGTGCCCGGTCCACAATTCTGGTAAAAATTTCCTTTATATCACTTTCCTCAGATTCTCTGTCCGGGATCAGTGCAAGGATGGAACCTGCCTGTGGAAGGATAAGGATATCCTGTTTTATGTAACTGGAAAACTCAGTACAGATCATACGTTTCACATTCCGTCCGGTTGTCAGGGAATCCTCGTTCTCCCATCCGCTTTCTATATTTCCGGACGCAAACGCAAATTCCGCTACAAAAAAACTCCCCTCCAGATCAATATTCAGATATCTGGCCTGTGCCATCACACGCTCCCGGCTTAAATGTTCTGCATCCAGAATAGAGGAAAACAGCTGCTCTGCGGCATTTCGGTCATTTTCTTCCAGAACAAGCCTGCGGCAGATGATCTGAGACAGATCGATCAGAGGATATTTCTCCGGAAGCTCAAAAAGAGGCAACGCTTTCTCTTCACAGTATTGCATCAGTTCCTCTGATATCTGGCCTTCATTGATTCCAAGAGCCGTAATTCCATGCCCATACATCTGCCGGATCATCTCCATCAGCTTCCGACTGTCATCCGTAACACTGGGATTGGTCAGAACTACAAATTCGTCTCCGTGGATATAGTTTTCGATCTTATATTCACTTTTTACACATTGCAGACAGTCTGCAAAATAAATCCATCGAACAGATTGCTCCAAACCGTTTTTTCCTGCTTTCAGCTTCAGAACCTCTGTAAGCTCCGGAATCTGCATCATATCTTTACAATTCATAAAGTTCTATTCCTCCCACTGGTGCCTTTTCATATCCACGCATCCATTTGCTTTAAATTCCACACCTTCGTCTTCCAGAAGTTCCCTCTGTTCTCTCCATCCTGGTGCAGTACGGCCTGCATGATTCACAACTCTGTGGCAGGGATATTTCCCATAAAATTCTGCCATGCTTAAAACTTTTCCTACAAGCCTCGAATTTTTATCCCAGCCGATGAGACGTGCAATCTGCCCGTAGGAAGCCACTTTTCCTGCCGGTATTTCTTCCACCACGGATAGTATTTCGTAGATCAGATCCTCATCCAGTATTTTTCCCATTGTTGTTCCTCCGAAGCATTTTTTATTTTATATCCACAATTCTTCCCAGGTCAATCTTCGTTCCATCTGTCAGAAAGATTTTCTGGCTGCAGTCGTCAATCTTTTTTATCTGCCCGGTGACGGTTACATAGGAGCCTCCCTCTTTCCGGTCATCCGGCTGGAAATAGATGATGGTGACGGACTCTGTTCTCTCCCTGTCGGCTATCAGCTGCCGGAGTTTTTCATCCAGTTCCTGCTTTTTGTCTTCGGAAAGCTGTACCCAGTTATCGGTGAGTCTGGCTGTTTCCCGGATTGCGTCTTCATAGCCGGTAAGGGCTGCAAAGGGGGAAAACTGTGCAGCTCGGTCATAGAGGGGCATCTGTGGGTGTGTTTTTGAAACATGGTGAGGCAGGTTTATGATGTCCTGGTATTTGCCTTTTGGTTTCTTTTCCATTTATGCTCTGTGACCTCCGATCTGGTTGTTCCGCTCTATGGTTGTGGAACCTTCCTGTAAGCTGCTGCCTTTCAGTATGGCATTTTTTCCGAATTTCTTTTTTACGGAAAGCATAGCTTCTTGGAGCTTTCGCTCTTTTTCCTGTTTTTCTTTTTCTGCTTTCTGTTCTGCCTCTGACACTTCTGATTTAAGGTAATCCGTGAACAGATTCATCTGCTGATATACGGGCTCTGCCGCTGCCAGTTTTTCATCTGTGAGCTGATTGGCTGTGATATAGACACGCCGGATCAGAAGTGTTTTATCCGTGATACGCTCATACAGGTCAAGGACTGCCTTCATGATCGTTGATGTGGATGAGGTTGGATTGTCCAAATTTACAGTTCCGTGACCATGTTTGGGAATTTTTCTTCCATAACGGTCTGTTTTTATTTCGCCCTGATATTTTTTCCTGCCGGAGGAAGATTTCAGATTGTCAATATCGTAGCCTATGGTAAGGACTATCTGACTGGTTACCAGCCTTTTTTCCACAAGCTGAAGAACCAGCATGTCTGTCATTTCACGTACGATCAGTTTCGCCTGTTCAAAATCACTGGGACAGTGCAGTACCTGACCGGAACCGATGCTGTTTGTTTCCGGTTTGTAGGCTTTGATCAGATCCATGGTCACCGGTTCGTATCCCCATGCATGATCAATCAGAAGTTCCGCGTTGATGCCGAATATTTTATAAAGAAGATCTTCATTATAGTAATCACGCACACCGCCCAAAGAGCATCTGGCAATGTCTCCCATCGTGTAAAGTCCTACTTCTTCCAGCTTCTTCCTGATTCCTGTGCCTACCCGCCAGAAATCTGTCAGCGGCCTGTGATCCCATAAAAGTTCCCGGTAGGACTGCTCCGTCAGTTCTGCGATACGCACACCATTTTCGTCTGGTGTTACATGTTTGGCCCCGATGTCCATGGCAATCTTACACAGATAAAGATTGGTTCCGATTCCGGCAGTTGCCGTGATCCCGGTCTCTTTCATTACATCGGAGATCATTTTTGCAGCAAGCTCTCTGGCTGTCATCTGATACATTCCAAGATAATGGGTGACGTCCATAAACACCTCATCTATGGAATAGACATGCATGTCCTCCGGTGCCAGATAACGGAGGTAAACGTTATAGATCCGGGTGCTGTAGTCCATGTACAACGCCATTCTCGGCGGTGCTGTCACATAGGAAACGGCCAGTTCCGGATGCGCTTTCAGTTCATCCGAAGACCAGGATTCTCCGGTAAAACATCTTCTTGGTGCTTTTGTGACACGTGCCTGATTGACTTCTTTTACACGCTGGACCACTTCAAAAAGTCTCGCTCTTCCTGGTATTCCATAGGCCTTCAAAGAAGGAGAAACTGCCAGGCAGATGGTCTTTTCAGTACGTTCTTTATCTGCCACAACAAGATTGGTGGTAAGTGGATTTAAGTTCCGCTCCTGACATTCCACGGAAGCGTAGAATGATTTCAGATCGATGGCTATATAGATATGATCTTCTTTTTTATCCATGGATACACCTCCGGAGTGTTTTCTTTTCTTATTATACCAGAAAATTTGTTCGATTATAGGTCTTTTTCTTATTTTTACATAAAAAACCTCCTCCGGTTTTTATTGCCGGAGGAGGTCTCTATCTGAATTCCCCTCAAAAATACTTTATAATTATATGTTTCCGGTTCTGCTTAGAACAGTCCTGTGATCTTACCGCTCTCATCTACGTCAATCTTGGTTGCAGCCGGCACTTTTGGAAGACCTGGCATGGTCATGATCTCACCTGTCAGTGCAACAATAAATCCTGCACCTGCGGAAATCTTAAGATTTCTTACTGTTACCTCGAAATCTGTCGGAGCACCAAGCTTTGTCTGGTCGTCTGTTAAGCTGTACTGGGTCTTGGCCACACATATCGGGCAGTTGCCAAATCCAAGTGCCTCCAGCTGTTTTGCCTGCTTCTGGGCATTTGCAGTCAGAACCACTCTCTTGCCACCGTAAACCTTCTGTACGATCTGGTTCAGTTTGTCCTCAATGGAACCTTCCAGTTCGTATGCATATGTGAAATCATTAGGCTCTTCAACCAGACGGAGAACTTCCTCAGCAAGCTTGATTCCGCCTTCGCCGCCTTTTGCCCATACCTCGGAAAGTGCAACGTTTACGCCAAGCTCCTTACATTTTGCTTCCACAAAATCAAGCTCTGCCTTGGTATCGGTCGGGAATGCGTTGATAGCTACCACACATGGGAGTTTGTATACATTTTTGATATTGCTTACATGTTTCAGAAGGTTCGGGATACCTTTTTCAAGAGCCTCAAGGTTCTCATTGTTAAGATCTGCTTTTGCAACGCCACCGTTGTATTTCAGGGCACGTACAGTTGCTACGATAACAACAGCACTTGGTGTAAGTCCTGCCATACGGCACTTGATATCCAGGAACTTCTCAGCACCAAGGTCAGCACCGAAACCAGCCTCTGTGATGGCATAATCTGCAAGTTTCATAGCCATCTTTGTAGCGGTTACGGAGTTACATCCGTGAGCGATGTTTGCGAATGGTCCGCCATGAACAATGGCTGGAACATGCTCCAGTGTCTGAACAAGGTTTGGTTTCAGGGCATCTTTCAGAAGAGCTGTCATAGCGCCCTCTGCGTGAAGATCACCGGCTGTTACCGGTTTCTGCTCGGAAACTTTACCATAGGTATATCCGATGATGATTCTGGAAAGTCTCTCTTTCAGATCTTTGATATCACTTGCCAGACAGAGAACTGCCATGATCTCCGATGCTACGGTGATGTCGTAACCGTCCTCACGCGGCATACCGTTTGTTCTTCCGCCAAGTCCGTCTACTACATTACGAAGCTGACGGTCGTTCATATCCACACAACGTCTCCATGTGATCTTTCTCGGGTCGATGTTCAGCTCATTACCCTGGAAGATATGGTTGTCGATCATTGCAGCAAGAAGGTTGTTTGCCGCACCGATCGCATGGAAATCACCGGTAAAATGAAGGTTGATATCCTCCATAGGAACTACCTGTGCATAGCCGCCGCCTGCTGCACCACCTTTGACACCGAATACCGGTCCCAGAGATGGCTCACGAAGAGCTACCATAACATTTTTTCCAAGTCTCTGCATTCCATCTGCAAGACCTACCGTTGTAGTTGTTTTTCCCTCACCTGCCGGTGTCGGGTTGATAGCTGTCACAAGAATCAGTTTGCCGTCTTTTTTGTCTGTTTCTTTCAGGAGATTATAGTCGATCTTTGCTTTGTATTTACCATACTGCTCCAGATATTTGTCATCAATACCTGCTTTCTCTGCAATCTTGGTAATTGGCTCCATTGTGCACTCCTGTGCAATCTCGATGTCACTTTTAAATCCCATAATGTTCTCCTTTCTCCGCTGCAACCGTCTGCATCTTTTATCCCATAAAAAAGAGCAGTATCTGAATTTCTTCAAATACTGCCCAGACGGTCGACTCATCGAATCTCCGGCTCCCTCGTGGTTATCCCACAACTCCGTCAGTCACCGAAGACTTTATTAATTTGATGATTGAATACTAACATATTTATTAGTACTTGTCAAGAAATTATCAAATTATTTTTTCACTTTTAAAGTGAGCTGAGTCTAATTTTCTGAATCATTTCAGTTTTCCGTACTATTCATCAGATACTGAATGTTATAAGGAAAATTCTATTTTTCGTCAATTAACGTAATTCATGTCTGATCTTTGCCTGCAAAACCACACCGGATCGCCTGTGTCGGACATATCTTTTTACACCTTCCACATCGGATGCACTCTGCACTGTTAGGATCCTCTGTCGGATCAACCTCCATCTGGCAGATATTTCTGCATTTTCCGCAGTGAACACATTTTTCTTTCTCTACTCTGTAACGAAAAACGGAAACTTTATTAAATACCGAATAAAAAGCTCCCAGCGGGCAGATATACTTACAGAATGGCCGGTATATCATAATTGATAAGATAATGGTGATCACCAGGATTGTATTTTTCCACATGTACAGCCAGCCTACTGCACTTCGCATGGATTTGTTCAGCAGCACCAGCGGGATACCTCCCTCCAGCGTTCCTGCCGGGCAGATCAGCTTGCAGAAATATGGTGCTCCCTGGCCCATGATATCTACTACAAACATGGGAAGTAGGATCACAAATACAAGAAAGATCACATATTTCAGTTTTCTCAAAAGCTTGTCTCCCCGAAATGTCCGGATCTTCTTTGGAAAAGGAATCTTGTTCAACAGATCCTGGATCAGTCCAAATGGGCAGAGAAATCCGCACACCAGTCTTCCAAGCAACGCTCCTACAAAGATCAGAAATCCAGCTACATAATATGCCATCTTGAAGTTCCAGCTTCCGATCACAGCCTGAAGGGAACCAATGGGACAGGCCCCTCTTGCTCCGGGGCAGGAATAACAGTTCAGCCCCGGAACACAGACATTTTTCATTTTTCCGGTATAGATCTTTCCAGTCACAAAGCCTGATATGTGACTGTTTGTAAGGGCCGCCCACAATGCCTGGATCCCATGCCGCGGCCATTCATTTATTTTCATCTTCTTATTATCCAATGCCAATACACTCCATACAGATGTTGATCGCTTTTGTAAAAACTACAGATACCTCACCTCTGCAGATTCCCAGTATCATCAGTAAAATTCCAAAAACTGCCAGAGCAGGTCCGATCCACCTGGATTCTGTTATTTTCCGAATCATTTTTCCACTCTCCATAATAATCATCTTTTACTTTGAAACGTTTTTAAGCTCTTTTTCCACGATTTCCTTCCATTCGTCCAGTGTATGGCTTCCTGTATAGGTATCGCCTACAATATTTCCATCTTTGTCAACAAAAAATGTTTCAGGAAATGCGGAAATCCCCTGCAGACGGCCGTTCATCATAGTAGTATCCGGTATCAGGAACGGATATTCTGCTTTTGTTTTTTCCTGAAGAATGCCTGCTTTTTTTACTGCCTCCTCGTCCTGATTTCCCTTTTCATCTGTAGTATCAAGCACTACACCTGCTACTCCGACGCCTTTCTCTTTCATTTCTTTATAGAGCTCCTGAAGTTCCGGAATCTCTTTTACACATGGTGAGCACCAGGTTGTAAAAACATTTACCAACGTCAGGTCATAGTCACTGAACACTTTTTCTGTATATGTTTTTCCATCTATTCCTGTTGTTTCAAATTTTCCTACAGATTTTACATCCTCCGGGTTGACGCTGGTATCCTGTGGCTGTTCAAACACGGAAATATTCTGATACGGTGTCATTTCCGTAATGTCGGTTTTGATCTTTTCCAGCTCCTTTGTCAGCTTTTCATCTGCATCTTTGTTGGTGCTCAGATAATATTTATATTTCCCGTCACTGCTGCTTCCAAGCTCTTTATGCTCTGTACAGCCAGTGATCTCATCCAGCTTTTTCTGTGAAGCTTCGTCATAAACTCCAATTGTGCCAATTCTGTCCAGACCTGCCACCCAGTCGTCATATCCTGTTCCCATCTTCTGTATTTCGGCGTTTTTCTGTTCCTCTGTCATTTTGCTCCAGCTTACATAGGCATATGTCACTGCATTGGTCTGATTCTCAAAATCTTCCGTAGTAAGCATTGCAATGCTCTGATCCTTGATCTGCTTTAACAGCTCCTTCGAAAGTGAAAGCTTCAGTCCCAGAAACGGATATTCATAAGAATCCTGTGCCTTGCAGGTTACGTCGGAAGGCTTAAATGTACCTGCTACCAGATCTGATGAAACTGCCTCTCCATCCACCGCCATTGCCTCTCCGATATCTGCTGTTTCCGTGCTCTCTGCCGCTGTTACCGGCACACTTCCTAATGCAGATATTCCTAATACCGCTGCTGCCATAAGTGCTGTTATTTTCTGTGTTCTTAATTTCATTGTTTATATTCTCCCTTCTGATATCACCGGCCCATATCCGGAACCGACGTATATTTTATATGTAAATCTTGCTCTCTGTAGCCTTACTATATCATCCCCTGTATAAAATCTCTGTTAAGAAGTGAAAAAATTTACAGGAATTTTATGCTATACATGATATGATAGATAACAAAGCAAAATCAACTGTTTTTTAGGAGAATTTATTATGCATATATTGATAATCGAAGATGAAAAGCAGCTCTGCCAGTCTATTGCGGAGGGACTTCGCATGGATGGCTATGAAGCGGACACATGTTTTGACGGGGATGAAGGACTGGAATTATGTCTGGTGGAAAATTATGATCTCATCCTTCTTGATCTGAACCTTCCAGGCGTTGATGGTCTGGAAATCCTGCGCCAGTTTCGGGAATCCGATACTTCCACTCCCGTTTTGATTCTCTCTGCCAGAGGACAGATCCAGGACAAGGTTGAAGGGCTTGATCTTGGTGCCAATGACTATCTCACAAAGCCTTTTCATTTTGAAGAGCTGGAGGCACGGATCCGAAGTCTGACACGAAGGAAATTTATCCAGCAGGATGTATGTTTGCAATGCGGACGTATCAGCTTTGATACCCGTACAAGAAAGGCCAGTATCGATGGTCTTCCTCTTTCTCTGACCAGAAAGGAAAGTTCTCTTCTGGAATATTTCCTTCTTCATCAGAACCGTATCATAAGCCCGGAAGAAATGATCGAGCATATCTGGGACGGAAGCGTCAACAGTTTCAGCAATTCCATTCGTGTCCACATTTCTTCTCTTCGAAAAAAGCTGCGCACTGCTCTCGGCTTTGATCCAATACAGAATAAGATCGGCCAGGGTTACATTTTAACGGAGGATATACAATGAAAAAAATAACCGGAAAGCTATCTCTTCAATGGCGTCTGACACTGATCACCGCGCTGCTTATGACAGTCACCTGCATTCTGATGTATTTTTTTATCAGTCAGTCTGCAGTTGCCGGAATGGAGAATCTGGGAGATTACATGATACGGATCGATAACACAGACTCTGCTCCCATCACCTTTAATATGGATCCCTCCGTCTTATTTCCGGAGCTTTCCGATCAGCTGCAGCTGACCAAAAAACTTTTTCTCACCAAAGGACTCATGGTAACAGGGATCATCATCCTTCTCAGCAGTATCTGCACTTATTTTATCAGCCGTCAGGCATTACTTCCGCTTCGCAGACTCAGCCAGGAGGTAAACCAAATAGAGGTCCAGAACCTTTCAGAGGCTCTTGAAGTTCCTGCTACCAATGACGAAATTTCCCGCCTGACAATTTCATTTAACAAAATGCTCGCACGCCTGGATGAGGCCTTTACTGCTCAGAAGCAGTTTTCTGCCAATGCAGCCCATGAGCTGAGGACTCCTCTTGCCGTTATCCAGACAAATCTGGAGGTTTTTGCCCGCAGGGAAGCACCTGCTTTAAAAGATTATCAGGAGATTTTTGCCATGCTACAGGAACAGACCGGGCGACTTTCCCATCTGGCTGAAATCCTCCTGGATATGACCGGTGTACAGACTGTTGAACGTTCCGAAAGGATCTCTCTGGCAGCACTGACGGATGAGGTTTTCTGCGACCTGGCTTCCATAGCGGAACAGAAAGAAGTTGAACTGATCCAGCAGGAAGGTGACTGCATCATTACCGGAAGCTATCTACTGCTGTATCGCGCTGTGTACAATCTTGTGGAAAATGCGATCAAATACAATCACTCCGGTGGAAAAGTAACCGTAAATATCCATCCTTCCGAAGAAATAACAGATACATCCACCTCTGTCAATTACGTCTTTCTTGAAGTCTCCGACACCGGAATCGGCATTCCTCCTGAATATCAGGAAAAAATCTTCACCCCGTTTTTCCGTGTGGACAAATCAAGAAGCCGCGCTATGGGAGGTGCCGGCCTGGGGCTTGCACTTGTCAGTGAAATTGTCAGACAGCATAACGGACAGGTAAAAGTACTGGAAAGCAGCAAAAAAGGCAGCATGATCGCAATCATGCTGCCAGTCTGAACATATTTGTATTACATTTACTTTATATGCTCATGAACGCAATCGCTTTGCGATCTGCGTTCAAATCCGAGTATATTTTTTCAACAATACTGTCTGTATCCATTTCGCAGGTAATAGCCTGTTCCCTGAGAGCTGAAGAAAAATCTTTTTCTCTCCACCATCTGCGCATATCTTTTTCACCAAATTCTCTGTTTCTTGTATTATGTCGTCTCACGGTTTCTTCAAACGACAGATCAAAATAATATGCGTATACATTTGAACCATATAATTCATTTGCCAGTTCAAACAACGAACGATACCATTTATCATACATGATCCCTTCCAGGATAGAAAATTCACTGTGTTCCCTTCCGTATCGTAAAAGTTCTGCCATAAGCGGCAAAGCCTTTGTATCTATGCCATCATCAACCCACAGCATATTTCTTCTGACCTCATCCTGTGATATCAGCATTGTATTACGTCCTAGCTTTTTCTGTAATGCCTTCGCTACGGTTGTTTTTCCACTTCCTGAGTTTCCTCTGAGAATGATTAATTTTCCCATGTGCTGCTTTTTCCCTTTCAATACAAAATACAGGATTTTTATGACCGTACAGTCTATTTTACAGCTTTTTATTCCAACAGACAATATTACCAGTGCTATAATCATTTTATTTAACCTCTATGCTCTCCATAGGCATTCTTCTTTCTCTGTATTTTGCTCTGTTTCTGTAATCTCAGTTACTGTCTATACAATAGCATCGTATATTTTATCCATACATGTTCATTATATAAATCTTTATGTTTATAATATAATTTTGCACTGTAAAAAATCCCCGGAACACGGATAGGATTCCGTATTCAGGGGACTCTTTTTCTGCACTTGCATCTATTTTATTGTTTATGATACCTCTCGATCACACAGGTATGTTGCTTTATTTTTTTATCATAATTGATTCCTGCAAGCAGGAGATTTCCATGATAGTCTTTCAGTGCATCTACATATTGCTTTTCTTTAATCTGTGATATGGCTCCATGGGCATCTTTGTCCCATTTCAGTTCAATGACTGCTGCCGGTTTGTCTGCGTATAACTTTCTTGGGATAAAGCAGATATCTGCAAAGCCTTTTCCGGTTGGCAGTTCCCGGATAACTGTATAGTACTCTCTGGCAAAATAAAATGCCAGATTAATGGTGCAGCTCAAAGAATTTTCATCGTTGTACTGAAGAACCGAAATTTCTCTGTGTGCCTGATCAATTCCTTTTGCAACTGCTTCCCCATCCAGATTCCACAATGCTTCCAGGAGTTTTCTGGAAGACTCTACCGACTGTATGACTTCTTTCCAGTCCATGGTGCTGATAGCATTTATATACTCCTGCGACACTTCTTTATTTGGAATCGTCACAGTTTTGTCCGGCCAATGATAGCTTAAGTAGCCCAGATGTACCAGAAGTGTCAATACATCATCCTTTCCCTGAAACGTTGTCATATCGTTGGAAAAAGTCCCTGTATTGATCTGCACCTTATCGCCTGCCAGCATTCTTATCACTGCATCTTTCAGGCCATCATAATTCATACGGATATAAATTTTCAGTGCTTCATAGGTTTCTGTCTGATTCCAGTAATTGTCAAAAATTCCACTTAACATGGCATCCACCACAGATTTCGGGCTGTACATGGAATATGTCTTCTTTCTTCCCTCTTCTATAGCAACCAGCTCATAGCCATCATACCATGCCTGTGCCTCCTGAAAATTCCGTTTATACCGGCTGCAAAGTTCCTTTACTTCCTCTTCTGTAAATCCAAAAAACTCTGCCATTTCTCTTGGATTGATCATGGAATATTCCGTAAACATATTTAATGCAGAATGGGAACCATATTTTTTTACCGGAAGGATTCCGGTCATATAAGCTAATGCCACATATTCCTGATCTTTCAGCCATACACGCAGAAAATCCAGATATTTTTTCTGTGCTTCCATATTCTGTTTAAATTCACGGAATATACAATCCCATTCATCGATCAGAATGACAAAAGGATGTCTGGTATATGCAAAAACATCCTGCATGGCAAAGACCAGATAATCACTGTCGATATAATCCGGATACTGCATCTTCAGCTCTCTGAGAATACGCTTCTGAAGAAGCTTCAGCATCTCATCCATATCCGGTGCAGCGCTTAAAAATTCCTGCATATTGATCCGGATCACATCATATTGATTCAGATGTTCCCGGAAGCTTTTGTCTGTATGGATTCTGAGAGCAGAAAACAGTTCTGCACTATCTTCCCCTCTGCCATAATATGCAGCCAACATATTGGCAGCCATGGATTTTCCAAATCGTCTCGGTCTGCTCACGCAGACAAAACGCTGCTCTGTTCCCAGTACTTCATTTGTTTTTTCGATCAGCCCGCTTTTATCCACATAGATTTTTGACCGCAGACAGGCTTTAAACATTCCACCGCCCGGATTCAGATAACTTCCCATTCAGCTTCTCTCCCTCTTAAAAAAATGGCTTCACAGTATCCTTTTCTTTCTGAAACTATGATACCATGAAACCATTTTTCTGTAAATCCAACGGATTCCCTCTCAGTTCTTCCATCCATCAAACGCCTTGATCTCTTCATTGACACTCCCCACAGCTAAAGCAGGGGGATTCTTGCTTCTCCCACTACTGCATTGGCAAACACCTTACGGTACTGCAATGTCTTACACAGTGTCCACAAGCTATATTTATACTGTTCCCGTATGCCCTACGGTACAGTTTTTATCTTTATGCAGACTGCATCTGCAGTCCTTTTTTCAGAATATTGATACTTGCATTCGTATCCCGGTCATGAACCCCATGGCATTTGGGACACTCCCAGATACGAATGCCCAGATTTTTTATCCGTGGATCTCTGTAGCCACAACAGCTGCAGGTCTGACTGCTCGGATACATCGTTGGTACTCTGTGAATTTCATTTCCATACCAGCCAGCTTTATATTCCAGCATTTCAAAAAATTTTGCCCAGGAAACACTCGCTATCGATTTTGACAGTTTATGATTCCGGATCATCCCCTTAACATTCAGATCTTCAATACAGATGGTTTGGTTTTCACGCACCAGCATCGTTGACTGTTTCTGCAGGAAATCATTCCGCTGATTGGTTACTTTCTCATACACTCCTGCCACCCTGATCCGCTGCTTCTCGCGGTTATGGGAATCTTTTTGTTTTCGGGAAAGCCTGCGCTGTTCTCTTATGAGTTTTCGCATTGAGCGTTCCAGATATCTGGGATTTGATACCGTATTTCCATTACTGTCGGAGTAGAACGCTTTGATTCCGACATCAATTCCTATCGTTCCTCTAGCATTTGAGCGTGGTTCCGGTTCAAAATCAACATTTAAAACCGCAAAATATTTTCCAGCCGGTGTGTGCTCAATGATCACGTGATTAATCTTTTCCACTTCCATCGACTGCCGTATTTTAACAAATCCAAGTTTCGGAAGTTTGATATATCTTCCCACAATACGAATATTATCTTTTTGATTTACCGTTCTGTATGACTGGAACCGGTTATGTTTACTTTTGAAGGTTGGATAGGAAGCCCGTTTCTGAAAGAAATTCACAAATCCCCGGTCGAGATCCCGCAAAGACTGCTGTAATGCAATGGAATCTGCTTCTTTCAGAAAGGCAAACTCCTCTTGCTTTTTCAGTTCAGTCAGCATGGCGGAAGTCTGGGAATAGCCAATCTTTTCCCCATTTTCATAGCCTTCCTTACGCATGGCAAGTCCCCGGTTGTAGATGAACCGGCAGCATCCCAGGGTCTGATGGATGAAGTTTTTCTGTTCTCTGTTCGGGTAGATTCTAAATTTAATTCCTTTTTGCATTATCCCATCTTATCCTTTTGTCTCTGCGATGTTTTCTGGTTTTCAATATACTGTTTTACTGTTTCCAGCGGAGCACCGCCCACCGTCGATACAAAATAGCTGTTTGTCCAGAGAGTCGGCATTTTCGTTTTAAGATAGGGAAATTCCTGTCTTAAAATTCTGGACGTATAGCCTTTAAATGACTTTACAGCTTTGTGGATGCCAAACTGAGGATCTACTTCCAAAAGCATATGAACATGGTCTGGCATGATCTCCATTTCCAGAATGTCTACAGAAAGATTTGCAGCATACTCTGTGAGCAGCTCCTTCAGCCGGACGTCCACACCGTTAATTAATACTTTTCGTCTATACTTTGGACACCATACTACATGGTATTTACAGGAATAGACGACATTGTTGTTTGATTTATATGTTGTGTTCATATTTGTATTATACTATGGTTCATCAGTTAATACAATTACTATTTTGTCCATCTTCAATTACTTGCATAAACAGTCAAAAACAATATCTGATTTTCTCATCCTTTCGTTATCCTAGCAGAAATATCTGATCCCTGCAACTCAAAAAAAGCCCGGAAGAAATCAGCCACAGGCATTTTATTTCTTCCAGGTTTTTCTATTTTCTGATTCGCAGTCAGCTGTCTTTGATCCGGCAGCTGATACAGCTCTGCATCCAGTTACATTCAGACTTATTCTGCCTGTGGTTTGCTTATCTGTGCTGTATCATTCTTTACTCCGGCAGATTTTTCGGCATGCTCTTTCACAAGGTTCCGTCCAAGCAGAGTCAGGCATACAAATGCGATCACTGCAAAAACAGCTCCGATCCCAAATACCACGTTCATCTCATAACCTTTGCGGCTCACCAGACCGGAGATCGCCGGTGCGCCAAAGGTTGCAAATACAATGCCGAACATGACAAATCCGTAATTCTCCCCGGTGTGCTTCATTCCGAAAATAGAGCTTGTCAGGGACGGAAAGCTTCCCATGATGCCGCCGTAGCAGCCGTACATCAGCACAACAGCAACCGTTACTGCCAGGGATCTTGATACAGCGAGAACTCCCATAGCGATTACTGCCACGATCAGCACTCCTTTGATGCAGACGATCCTTCCCACTTTATCTGCAAGTGTCGGAAGCACCAGTCTTGCTCCCGCATTGACAATGGATCCAAGCATAACGGCGCTGACTGCCACTGCAGACGGAATCCCAAGGTCGATCTGGTGTGTCTGGGATACCGGTGAAACCATAAAATAAGAAATCAGTCCAAAGAACATGGTCGCAAGAAGAAGATAAAAATTTCTTGTACGCATCATCTCTCCGGATGTATACTGCTTCATCTCCGATGTCCCGGACTTTGCCGCAGAGCCACCTGCGTTCACCAGACTCTTATCGGGTGCCTGAAAAAAGATGCCGCACAGGATCCAGGAAACTGCGATGGCTGCCCCAATGATCAGAAAGGTTTTCTGCACGCCCTCTGCCTCCAGCAGCTTTCGACTCAGCGGCGCCAGGAAAAATCCGCAAAGTCCGTTGGCAGTTACCACAACACCGGAAGCAAATCCGGTACGGTCCGGGAACCATCTCTGCACAGTTGCCAGGATCACCGTGTAGATCATTCCCTGTCCAAATCCCTGCATCACGCCATAAGACAGATACATAGGAAGCGGTGTAGGAACAATCAGAAATGTGGATGCCAGGATTCCTGCCGCAAAGATCCCGCCTCCGATCCATACAATCGTCTTTTCCTTAAAGCGGTTCTGCATCCTTCCGCCTACGATATTTCCGAATACAAAGGTGCTCAGTGCCAGATAAAAGCACATGGATGCCTGTCCCTGGCTCCAGCCTGCCTGCTCCATCACATAGGGCTGGTAAATAGACCATACATGGGGATATCCGGTAAAAAAGATTGCAAAAGCTCCGAATATCATAGTCAGCAGACGCTGTTTTTTCTGTATTCCTGTCATAATTTCCTCCTCTGAAAAAGATTTCAGGCCTGCTCTGTATTCTCTGCTCACAGAATGCAGCCTGTTTCTGTACACACGATCTGCACGTTTTCCTGCACATTAGCTCCGCTTATCTTTGATATTTTCGTATTTGCGTGCTGTTTTTCTCTATTTGCGTGTTAAATGCGTGTTAATTATGTTGTGTGTATGTTATCACACGCAGTCTGATTATGCAATATAAATTTACAGCTTTTTCTGTTTTCTCGTTTTTGTCCAAATTTTCCTGTTATTTCTTTGTATATTATTCACAATAGCTGTATTTCGAGCACGCATATGCACGCATATGTTTTTTATTTTAGATACCGTCTTTATACGTTTTTTCATTTTATGTTTCTTTATTTACGCAAAAAAGCACGCCATGTAACAGGCGTGCTTTCGTGATTTTATATGATTTCTGTTGCTTATTTGATTATCTTCAGCTCATATTCCCTGGTTCCCAGACCGATCTTTTCTGCCTGATCCAGGGTTGCCTTCCACTCAATATTCGGATTGGAATCCTTGAAATGATCGTGATGACAGTGCCATCCCGGCTCTGCCAGATGTTCTCCAAGCTGGCTGTTGGCGATCGGTGTTGCCTTCAGGCAGGCATCTGCACAGGCCTGATCCAGTGCAACCGGGTCAAAGCTTGCGAACATTCCGATATCCGGAAGGATCGGCGCATCATTTTCACCATGGCAGTCACAGTTAGGGCTGATATCCTGTACCAGCGCAATATGGAAATGGGGACGTCCGTGACAGACAGCCTGTGCATACTCTGCCATCTTGCGATCAAGAAGCTCGTTTGCACTGCTATTCGGATTGTATACGGCATCATAGCTGCAGGCCCCGATACAGCGGCCACAGCCTTTGCATTTATCGTAATCGATAACTGCTTTCTTGTTTACATATGTAATCGCATCACTTCCGCACTCTTTCGCACAACGGCGGCAACCACGACAGACATCTTCATGGATGGCCGGCTTTCCGCTGGCATGCTGCTGCATCTTTCCGGCACGGCTTCCGCATCCCATACCGATATTCTTCAGAGCACCGCCAAAGCCGGTTGTCTCATGTCCCTTGAAATGGCTGAGACTGATAAAAATATCTGCGTCCATGATAGCATGTCCAATCAGGGCAGTTTTGCAGTATTCTCCGTTTACTACCGGAACTTCTACTTCATCGGTTCCTCGAACTCCGTCACCGATGATGATCTGGCATCCGGTTGTGATCGTGTTAAATCCGTTAAGATTTGCACAGTCCAGATGCTCCAGTGCGTTCTTTCTGCTTCCCGGATAAAGGGTATTACAATCTGTCAGGAACGGCATTCCGCCCTGCTCCTTACAAAGATCTGCGACTACCTTTGCATAGTTCGGACGAAGGAATGCCATATTTCCAAGCTCTCCGAAATGCATCTTGATGGCTACGAATTTTCCATCCATATCGATATCTTTGATTCCTGCGGCAACGCAGAGTTTTTTCAGTTTGTCCAGCTGGCTGGTTCCCACCGGACAACGAAAATCAGTGAAATAAACTGTTGATTTTTCCATTCTGGTTTTTCTCCTGCTGATTCTTTTTATGTAATTACATTTATTTAAACTCTACACGTTTTTTCTGTTTCTGTCAACGGATACTCGCATTCGTAAAACTCCATCTATTTCTCCCATATTCCTTTACAAAATCCTTCATCTTACCCACGGAAAAGAACCTGGGAAAAATAACGGATCATTCCGTCGCTGGTCCAGCATAGCATTCCTGCAGCGTCTGCCATTTTCTGTGCATCCACACAGTAAGCGGACATGCAGGAATTATGTTTATAAGGTCCCGCACTCATGATCAGAAGATCAGTTATTCCCTCTTCTTTCATCTTCTCTGCCAGCTGTTCTGTCAGTTTGTTATGAGCAAGTTTTGCCTTTTTGTAGTCCATAAGGCCATCCTGCATTGTCTGGAGTATCAGCGTTTTTTCGTATTTCAGCGCATGCTCTTTCATCTCCTCTACAGTGCCGCTCTGTGGTGGACATGCCGGGTTTTTATCATAATTCCCGCAAAGATTGTCCTCGCAGAAAACCCGGTATTCCGGCACAAATACAAGCTGATCGGTACTTATGACCGCTGCGTCGGAAAAACCAAGAGCTTTTGCTTCTTCAATAAGATTCATTTTTTTCTCTCCTGTGTTTTTCTTTTATAGTGCCACATTTTATTTGTTTTTACAAGCTCTGACTTTCACTCTGCCGCCAGACGGATAAACTCCTCCATCTCTCTCGTCTTAAACTTATTTTTATGGTAAAAGATCTGCCGGTACATGGATATCTCCACATCTTCCACATGTAAAAGGGCAATTCTTCCTTTCCGGATATCCCGCTCCACAGCCAGATAGGGAAGAAAGGAAAGTCCGTGGTTCTTTTCCAGCATGCGGATGATAAAAGCGGTATCGCTGATCTCCAGTACCGGTGACAGGGCCTGCTTCTTAAGCGCCAGCTGCTGATCCAGGGCCTGGCGATAATTGGCATTCTTTTCCGTGAGAAAAAAAGGCTCTTCCAGGATATTCTCCATCTTCAGCGTCTTTCCCGCAAACTCCGAATCTGCAGAGGCCACAAATACTACCGGCTCCGCCTTCTCCATGACCTTCACCCAGTTCTGATCCCACCTTGGGGTATCCAGTATATAAATAAGATCCAGCCCGTTATGCTCCATCATCCGTATCAGCTGCTCCGGTGTATCAATAGTCACCTGCATATTTACTTTCGGGTGAAACTCACGAAATTTGCTGAGAACAGCCGGAAGCTTTGCTGTGCAGAGAGATTCAATCGTCCCGATATGTAATGGATTTTTCAGTTCCGCATCATCATTCATTGACTTTTTTGCTTTATTTACGTCATATAAGATCCGGCTTGCATGCCCCATAAACTCTTTTCCGGACGGAGTAAGCACCACACGCTTTCCGGTTCTGTCAAAAAGTCTTGTTTCCAGCTCATTTTCCAGAAGACGGATCTGGACAGTGATCGCTGACTGAGTGTATCCCAGAACCTCTGCTGCCCTGGAAAAGCTCTGAAGCTGTGCTACATGTACAAACGTCTCCAACTGACGGATTTCCATGATTTTCTCCCTTTTACTATGAAATTTTTTCATCGTGATGATGAAATCTGTGAATTTGCCTTATTTTTATGTCAATGTTACAATACAATCACGAGGACGTCAATCGTATTTTTGTGCAAAATGAATAAATTCATACTCAGGAGGAAAGAATCCAAATGGAAAAGAAAAAAATCAAGATCGGACTTGTGCCGAAGCTGATCATTGCCATCATCGTAGGTATCCTGTTCGGCCAGTTCCTTCCGGAGGGCTTCTGTCGCTTTGTTGTAACCCTTTCCGGATTTTTCAGTACCTTTTTGAAATTTGTCATCCCGCTGATGATCCTTGCCTATGTAACCATGGGTATTGCAGATCTTTCACAGGGTGCAGGCAAGCTTCTTCTGATCACAGTGGCTCTGGCATATGGCTCCACTCTGATCGCAGGTTCCGCATCCTATCTGGTGTCATCCAACCTGTTCCCTCACTTTATGAGTGAAGGTGCACTGGACCAGATCGCGGCTACTGCTGATGCATCCCTGACACCGTATTTCAGTATTACCCTGAGCCCTGTCATGGATACCCTTTCCGCAGTTGCCCTTGCCTTTGTGATGGGCCTCTGTCTCTCTTCCATGCGTGGAAAAGAGATGGGAAACAGCCTTTATAATGGAATGAGCGACTTTTCCAAGATCATTGACAAAGTCCTTCATACCATTATCATCCCGCTGCTTCCGCTTTACATCTGCGGAACTTTCACAGATATGACTATTTCCGGAAAAACATTTGCTATCTTAAGCATCCTCTGGAAAGTGTTCCTTGTTGTAATCATCATGCATCTGATCTGCATTACGATCCAGTTCTTGATCGCAGGTACTGTAAGCAAGAAGAATCCTTTTACCCTGATCAAAAACCAGATCCCGGGATATACCACAGCTCTTGGAACCCAGTCTTCCGCAGCTACCATTCCGGTCAACCTGGAATGTGCAAAAAATGACGGTGTATGCGAGCAGATCCGTAACTTCGTAGTTCCGCTCTGTGCAAACATCCACATGGCCGGTTCCATGATCACCATCACAGCCTGTGCAACAGCAGTCTGTCTTATGAACCAGCTGCCTATCAGCCTCGGAACTGTTGTTCCGTTTATCATGACTCTTGGTGTTGCCATGGTCGCATCCCCGGGTGCTCCAGGTGGTTCCATCATGACTGCCCTTCCGTTTCTTTACATGGTATTCGGAGCCGAAGCCGGTGATCCGGACGGCGCTATCTGCGCTATTATGGTTGCCCTTTACATTACACAGGATTCCTTCGGAACTGCCTGCAACGTATCCGGTGACAATGCTATCGGCGTGATCGTTGATACGATCTATAAGAAATTTATTGTAAAAACACCACAGGAGAATTAAGAAAAATGTCTTTTATCAGTGTATTTGACGTTATGGGCCCGAATATGATCGGTCCTTCCAGTTCTCATACCGCAGGTGCGGCGCGGATCGCTTTCCTTGCCCAGAAAATGATCATGCCGCCCCTGAAAAAAGTGGAGTTCACCCTTTACGGTTCCTTTGCCAGAACATACAAAGGACACGGTACAGACCGTGCCCTCCTTGGCGGAATCATGGGCTTTTCCACAGATGACATGCGTATACGGAATTCTTTTGATATTGCCAGGGAACAGGGGATCGACTTTTCCTTTACTCCAAATGAAACAGAAACCGATGTCCATCCCAACACTGTCGATATCCACATGGTCAATGACCAGGAACAGGAAATGACAGTCCGGGGGGAATCGCTGGGCGGCGGCAAGGTCCGTATTGTGGAGATCAACCACGTGAAAGTGGATTTCACCGGCGAATACAGTGCCATCATCGTGATCCATCAGGATACTCCCGGTGTTGTGGCCTACATCACCAGATGCTTAAGTGAACGTAACATTAACATTGCCTTCATGCGCCTCTTCCGTGAATCCAAAGGAACCACAGCCTATACGATCGTGGAATCCGACGGTCATCTCCCGGAAGATATCGTAGAAAGCATTCACCGGAACACCAACATCCATGATGTCATGGTTGTTCAGATGTAGGGAAAAGGAGGATGTGTTTTATGGATTTCAAAAATGCCAAGGAACTTCTTGCTCTCTGCCAGAAAAAAAAGCTTCCGATTTCCGAAGTAATGCGTCAGCGTGAGATCCTTCTCGGTGAAACCACTGCTGAAATCGTGGACCAGCGCATGGACCGTGTTCTGGAGATCATGAAGGATGCTGCTTTTTCCCCCATCAAAGATCCGGTGATATCTATGGGCGGACTGATCGGCGGTGAAGCCCGAAAGCTCTGCGAATTTCATGACCTGGGAAAAAGCCTGTGCGGAAATGTTCTCGGAAAGGGTATCACCTACGCTATGGCAACCCTTGAGACCAACGCTTCCATGGGACTTATCGTTGCCTCTCCTACTGCCGGCAGTGCCGGGATCGTTCCCGGAATGATGCTTGCACTTCAGGAGGTCTACGGCTTTTCCGATAAAAAAATCCGCCAGGCACTATTTAATGCAGGCGCGATCGGCTATCTTGCCATGCGAAACGCCACAGTTGCCGGTGCTGTTGGCGGATGTCAGGCTGAGGTCGGAATCGCTTCCGCAATGGCTGCTTCTGCTGCTGTGGAACTTCTTGGCGGCACTCCGCTGCAGTGTACCTATGCGGCTTCCACCGTTCTTATGAATATGCTCGGTCTTGTATGTGACCCGGTAGGCGGCCTGGTGGAATATCCCTGCCAGAACCGTAATGCAGCCGGTGTTTCCAATGCCCTTATCGCAGCCGAAATGTCTTTGGCCGGTATCACCCAATTCATCCCTCTGGATGAGATGATCGATGCCATGTATACCGTAGGCAAAAAGCTTCCTGCAGAGCTTCGTGAAACTGCTCTCGGCGGTTGTGCAGCCACACCGTCTGCCTGTGAGAAGTGTCATCTTTGCAGCTGATCAACAGAGTATAACCCATAATAAACAGAGCCCGACTGAAATGACTCAAACAACAAAACGGAGAATTCCCGAACTTCTTTTTCCAGGAATTCTCCGTTTTCTTTTTTATAAATCCTAATTTATAATTTCATGTGTAAATATCTTTTATTTCTCCAGCACCGGGATATCTCCCACTCCATTCAGGATCAGTCTCGGTCTGTATGGGAACTTATCTACAGTTTCTCTTGTGGATACACCGGAAAGTACAAGAACTGTGTCAAGGCCTGTCTCAATACCGGCGATCACATCGGTATCCATACGGTCACCGATCATCACGGCTTCATTGGAATGTACGCCCAGGATACGAAGTCCGGTACGCATCATCAGAGGGTTTGGTTTGCCGACGTAGTATGCCTGTTTGCCTGTAGTAGCTTCGATCGGTGCTACAAATGCACGGCAGGCCGGTGCGATCCCGCCTTCGATAGGGCCTGTGATATCTGTGTTGGTTGCGATCAGCTTGGCTCCCTTGTTTACCAGGTTCATGGCACGTAAGATATGTTCATATCCGTATGTGGTAGTCTCACCTACAACCACATAGTCCGGGGAAACATCATCGATAGTGATTCCTGCATCATACAATGCATTGTAAAGGCCATGATCTCCGATCACATAAGCGCTGCACCCAGGTGCCTGGCTCTGCAGGAATTTTGCAGTTGCAAGAGCGCTGGTATAAAAATGCTCTTCCCCGACGTCCAGTCCCATGCGGAGAAGCTTCTCGCGAAGTTCTCTTGGGGAACGGCTGCTTGCATTGGTAAGAAACAGAAAACTCTTGTCTTCTCTCTGAAGCCATTCCACGAATTCCTTTACTCCGTCGAGGAGCTTGTTTCCGTGGTAGATCACGCCATCCATATCACAGATAAATCCTTTTTTGGATCTTAATGTTTCCATAAATTCCTCCCTGTCTGATGCGGATATTCGCAGTCTGGATCCGCTGCTTAATTCATTTCTTTGTATCCGATCTTCTCGATCTTATTTCGCAATTTCAGCATTCTGTAATCCAGATTTGCAATTTCTTCTGCATATTTTTTTAATTCTGCTTCAATTTCCGCATTGTCTCTTTTTTTATAATACAATTCATATTCTAACACAGACCAGTAATCCATTGCAATGGTCCGAAGCTGTATTTCCACCAGTTCTTTCTGCTCGCCTTCCGCAGAATAGATTGGAACTTTTACGATGAGATGTAGGCTTTTGTAGCCGTTTTTCTTGGGATTTCTGATATAGTCCTTGATCCGGATGATTTCGATATCTTTCTGCATTTCCAAGAATTCTGCCACCTGGTAAAGTTCATCCTCAAAAGGACAGACCACGCGGATGCCGATGAGATCTTTCAGATTTTTCCTGGCAGTCTCAAAATCCGGTTCCAGTCCTTTTTTCAGAAGTTTTGCATAAATACTCTCCGCACTTTTGATCCGGCTGGTGACCTGACTGATCACCGTACGTTTTTTCTGCCCGGAAAGTTCTGCATTGATCATCTTCAGTTTTGCCATAAGGATATCAATGGCTGCCTTGCAGCGGAGACGGTAGTCCGGATCTTTGATGTAGCTTGCAATGGCTGCTGTTTTTTCTGCTGCCAGTCTCTGAATTTCCGGTTCCACGGGATCCGAAACTCTGTCCTGCCCGGTTTTCTGAGCCGGATCATACTTTTGGGGATTTTCCTTCTCCTGTTCCTCTTTGGCCTGTGTGAATCCTTCTTTCATGGATTTCTGTTTTTTACTTATTTTTTTCTTTGATTTCTTTTTTGTCATTTTTGCCTTATCTGTTATTTTCAGTTTTCGTGTACATCTTATATATTATACCGAACACATGATATTTTTCATCAAATCAGCGTAAGGCTATTGTTAAATCTGTGGTAAAAAATCCTCCGAAAAGTCTCAGAATCCTATCTGCTGATATACCCGTGACTTCCCGAAGGATTTTTTCATACATGATTTTATTTTAACCGAATCAGGCAAATAGTGAAGCGGATCGCGAATATCCGCTTGACTAAAACAATTTACAGAAATTCCGACTGCAGCGCATCGTATCCGGTCTCGCCGGTACGGATACGGACAGCATTACGGATCTCATAGCTGAATATCTTGCCATCTCCGGGATCGCCGGTAAAGGCTGCTTTCTGTACGGCATCGATAACTTTGATCTCCCAGTCTTCCGATGATACTACAATTTCAAATTTAATCTTCGGTTTCAAAAATACATCAATCTTGGAACCTCGGACATACTCTGTATAACCACGCTGGGTTCCACATCCCATGATCTGGGTTACGGTAAAACCGTTTACCTGGATCTCATTTAACGCAGCTTTGACATCTTCCATTTTTTCTTCTCTTACAATTGCTTCTATTTTTATAAGCATACGATTTCCTCCATTTTCACACGATCATTGCTATAAAAAATCTTTCTGTCATGATCAGTCAAATCCATTGAATGACGGATATGCATTTTCTCCATGCTGGGATGCATCCAGACCAACCAGTTCTTCCTTCGGATCTACACGAAGCGGTGTAAAGATCCGCACGATTCCGATACAGATCAGCGTTCCCACAATGGCAACCGCAATGGTAATCACAATACTTAATACCTGTGCCAGAAACAGCCGGTAGTCCCCAAACACCAGGCCATCCCATTTTGCAACGGAATTAATAGAAGATTTTCCAAAAAGTCCCGTGGCGATTCCTCCCCAGATACCACCGATACCATGGCAGCCAAAAGCATCCAGCGCATCGTCAATTTTCAGTTTCTGCTTCAGCAGAATTACGGTAAAGTAACAGATCGGACTTACCAGGATTCCAATGATAAAGGATGCCCACACCGGTACAAAACCAGCCCCCGGTGTGATCGCTACCAGACCAATTACAAGACCTGTGGAGGCACCAACCAGTGTGGGTTTTCCCTCACGGATTACCTCGATCAGCATCCATGTCAGAAGTGCACAGGCAGAAGAAATACTGCTGGTCATAAAAGCATGCGCTGCAAGACCGTCTGCTTTCAGTGCACTTCCCGCATTAAAACCAAACCATCCAAACCACAGCATGGCCGACCCAAGAAATACAAAGGGAATGTTATGTGTACGATAGGTTGCCTTTGCATAGCCACGTCTCTGCCCCAGATAAATGGCAAGAACCAGTGCACTGACACCGGAACTGATGTGTACCACATTTCCACCTGCAAAATCCACAGAGCCAATGGCTGCCAGAAATCCGCCGTCTCCCCAGACCATATGTGCCATCGGATAATACACGATCAAAGACCAGATCGCCACAAAGAAAAACAGCGCCTTAAAACGCATTCTTCCAACCACAGCGCCGGTGATCAGTGCCGGTGTGATCATGGCAAACATCATCTGGAACGCTACAAATACCAGATGCGGGATCGTATCTGCATAAGGTCCCGGCTCCCAGCCAACACCATTCAGCGCAAACCATCTCAGGTCTCCGATAATCCCTCCATGGTTTCCGCCAAATGCCAGCGAATATCCAAACAATGTCCATATAACAACGGACAGCCCCATGATCGCCCCACAGGCCATCATGGTATTTACCACATTTTTTCTGCGGACCAGTCCTCCGTAGAAAAACGCAAGCCCAGGTGTCATAAAGAACACAAAGGCTGTACAGATCAGCATAAAGCCAGTATCTCCTGCATTCATCATCCATTTCCTCCTCGATTCCCTCACATTATTTCTGCAACGCAAAAAGCGCCTGGAAACTTAATTTCCAGACGCCTTTGTCATGTCAGTTAGCATAGCAGATAATTTTTCGGTTTTCAAGAGTTTTTTCTCTATTTTTCTGTTTTCTTACAGAATTACTATGTTTTATACGGATATGAGTTTTATTTTCGGCAATCTATCCGGTTATGCATAAGTGAGGCAGATATTCGTTACCTGTTCTCTTATGTATATTACTGTACTATAATCCGTACTATGCTCAGGATCAGAAGATGTGCCGGATAAAAAATATAGAAAAACCATTTCGAAAACTTCGGTGCTTTTTCAGATTTTTTTCCATTGTAGAAGTTCAGGATGATGATTCCCGACGCCACAATTCCTGCTGCAGACAGTAACGCATGTACCATTGCCGGTCCGGCTGCCATTTTTTCCGCATAGGAACCATAATTAAACAGCACAAAAAGTACAGCACCGACTCCATAAGCGGTTATCATTCTCTTCCGGTTCCCCCATCCTGCATAAAACCAGATGGTAAAAACCGGTGCCAGGATCGCCCAGTCCGAAAAAACGGACAGCAAAAGAAGCAGGATCAGCAGAGGAATCCTCCACGGACTTGCCATCATTTTTTCCTGGATCACCAGAATCATGAAGCAGATAAATAATGTAAAGATCATGTTCAATTGGGAATATCCGAAGGCCATCGTATAAGGAACCTGAGAGATTCCGGCAAAGATCAGAAGTCTTTCGCCATATTTTCTCCGGGAATGGGTATAATAAAATCCCTCCACCAGAAAATAACACATGGTAATGGCTGTAAAATACCCGATATCCACCAGAACTTCCCACAGGATCGTATTTTCCGGCAGAAGCACGTTGGCGATATGGTTCAGAAGCATGGTAAAAATCGCCAGATATTTAATGGCATCCCGGGTCAGGCCCGGCTTTTCTGTTGTTGGCATAATATTCTCCTTCTGTGCAGAAATATATCCGCGGTACACCCGGTATAAGTCCGTCCGCCTCTTCGCTTATTCTGCACAATGTAATATCTCTATCTTACACTTCCCCTGAACCCCAGGCAACTGATTTATGTGATTTTGCCAGCCCGGATACATTTTTTCCATAATATCTGCCATTCCAGACAGACATTACATTCTCTCTATTGATATTACGAAAATCCTTAAGAAAAGGACGTTGCCTTTTTTGTGATGTAAGCTTATACTGTAGGAAGCATGTTTTATTTTTCATGGCAGCATCATCCGTGAACACTGCCAGACAATGAATTCGGAAAGGAATTATCGATCATGATCCAGGATATCGCACCGCATACCTATCACAATGAATACAAGCCTGTGGCCCCGGATAAAACAAGCCACATCCTCGCCTACGACGAAGGCAAGATCCTTATGAAAAAAGACGGCGAGACCATGACTCTTCCAAGTTTTGGAGAACTGGAAGGAAAAATTGATCATCTTTATGAGAATTATATCTATCTCTTCTCTGTTGACGAAGAACATTTTTACCTGATCCCGGATCTGGATACCAGTCTTCTTCCCGGATATCAGTTTGAGATCACACGCGTACTCCGCACAGCTGAACCACAGTATCTGGCCTTCGCGGGAATTACCGGATACCAGCTTTTCCAGTGGTACAGCAAACGTCGTTTCTGCGGCTGCTGCGGTAAACCCATGGTACATGACAAGGCGGAGCGCAAGATGATCTGCCCTGCCTGCGGAAACGGAGAATATCCGGTACTTTCTCCGGCTGTGATCGTAGGAGTTACCAACGGCGACAAGCTGATACTCTCCAAATATGAAGGCCGAAACCACACCCGCTACGCCATGATCGCAGGCTTTGCGGAGATTGGTGAGACCATCGAGGAGACCGTTCACCGTGAAGTTATGGAAGAGATCGGCGTAAAGGTCAAAAATCTCCGCTACTACAAGAGCCAGCCATGGTCCTTCTCCGGAACCCTTCTGTTCGGCTTCTACTGCGACCTGGACGGCGATGATACTCTGACTGTAGACCACAGCGAACTTTCCATGGCCTCCTGGTTCAACCGGGAAGATATTCCGGATGAGGGTGACAATATCAGCCTTACCAAGGAAATGATGATGGCGTTTAAGCATGGAAAAGCCTGAATCATCCACTTATCTGATTTCATAAAAAACACCGGTCATTCATCTGTAACATGTCCTGTCCGGGTTGCCAGATCATCTCTGACATCTCAGACCCAGTACATATTTCCGATGAATGCCGGTGTTTTTATTTTCTATTTTTCTATTTTATATACGCGCCGAAGCAATCTGGCTGAGACTGTTTTATTTCTCAGCTGTCAGATGCCAGATATCTCTGTTGTACTCTTCAATAGTTCTGTCTGAAGAGAAGTATCCTGCTTTTCCGATGTTCACAAGCATCTTCTCTGCCCATGCGGTTCTGTCCTCATAATCGGACAGTGCCTGGTCTTTTACTTTCGCATAATCCTCGAAATCAAGAAGTGTCATGAACCAGTCCTTGCTTACGATCTCATGATGCAGTCTTCTTAAATGCTCCTCACTTCCAATAGAAAGAAGCTCGTTTCCTACGATAAAATCTACTGCACGACGGATGCGCTCATCTTTGTCATAGAAATCTTTTGCACAGTAATCCGCTTTCTCATAGTGCTTGATGACCTGCTCACTGGACTCACCGAAGATATAGATATTCTCCCTGCCTACCAGCTGGCTGATCTCCACGTTTGCACCATCCATGGTTCCCAGTGTTACCGCACCGTTGAGCATAAACTTCATGTTTCCGGTTCCGCTGGCCTCTTTGGATGCAAGAGAAATCTGCTCGGAGATATCGCAGGCCGGGATCAGCTTCTCTGCTGCACTTACGTTGTAGTTTTCCACCATAACAACCTTCATGTATGGAGAAACTTCCGGATCATTGTTGATAAGTTCCTGTAAGCAGAGGATCAGGTGGATAATGTCCTTTGCAATGATGTATGCAGGAGCTGCTTTTGCACCGAAGATAAAGGTTACCGGACGCTGCGGCTTCTCGCCGGCTTTGATCTTCAGGTAGCGGTCGATGATATAAAGTGCATTCAGCTGCTGACGTTTGTACTCATGGAGACGTTTGATCTGGATATCATAAACACTGTGTGTGTTGATCTCCTCGCCTGTATTGGCCTTGATAAATTCTGCACATCTCTTCTTTGCGTCCTGTTTGATCTTCAGGATATTTGCAAGAACGTCCTGATTTCCCTTAAATTCAAGCATTTTATCAAGCTCAAAGGAATCTTTGCGGAAGCCGTCGCCGATCATGGATGTGATGTACTCGGTCAGCGGATGGTTACAGTGAAGGAGCCATCTGCGGAAGGTGATTCCATTTGTCTTATTATTAAATTTCTCCGGATAAATCTCATAGAACTGATGAAGCTCTGTCTCCTTCAGGATGTCTGTATGAAGGGATGCAACACCATTGATGGAAAATCCGTAATGGATGTCCATATGTGCCATGTGGACCAGGTCATTCTTGTCGATGATGGCAAGATTTTCCTGCGGGTATTTTGCCTTGATACGCTCATCCAGTTTGCGGATGATCGGCATCAGGTGCGGAACTACTTCCTCAAGATAGGAAACCGGCCATTTCTCAAGTGCCTCTGCAAGGATGGTATGGTTGGTGTAAGCGCATACATGAGATACGATCTCGCAGGCCTCCTCAAACTCAATTCCACGCTCTGTGAGAAGGCGAATCAGCTCCGGAATTACCATACTCGGATGTGTATCGTTGATCTGAATCACTGCGTAATCTGCAAGGTCATGAAGGTTGGAGCCTTTGGCAGTCGCCTCATCCAGGATCAGCTGTGCCGCATTGCTTACCATGAAGTACTGCTGGTAAATACGAAGCTTTCTTCCGGCGTCATCGCTGTCATCCGGATACAGGAACAGAGTCAGGTTGTGAAGAAGATCTTTTTTGTCAAAAGAGATTCCCTCTCCTACAATGCTCTCATCTGCAATATCAATATCAAAGAGACGAAGCTTGATAGCCTTATTCTCATATCCTGCCACATCAATATCATACAGTGTGGATTTCAGCATAAAGCCTTTAAACGGTACGTAATAGGAAACGCCTGCGTCTGTCAGCCAGCTCTCCGGCTCGATCCACGGGTTCGGTGTCTCGAACTGAAGATGATCTTTGAACTCCTGTTTGAAAAGTCCAAGGTGATAATTAAGTCCGATTCCTTCTCCCGGAAGTCCCAGAGTTGCGATGGAATCCAGGAAGCAGGCTGCCAGACGTCCAAGACCGCCGTTTCCAAGAGATGGCTCCGGCTCGATCTCCTCGATCATGGAAAGTTCTTTGCCGTTCTCTTTGAGATATCTTGCGACTTCGTCATAAACACCGAGATTGATCAGGTTGTTGGAGAGAAGTTTTCCGATAAGGAACTCTGCAGAAATATAATAAATCTTCTTTTTTCCTTCCTGATATCCGCGGCCTTTCAGCTGCTCCTTTGTCCAGGAGAGAAGTCCGTGATAGATTTCCTCGTTTGTACAGTCTTTGACATTTTTGTTATATTTGTCTTCGAATACTTTGCTTAACGTTTCCATTTTTGATCTCCTTTCATGGATCTTTATGGGATGAAATGTGTTTTTACAAGGTTGTTTGCTTTGTTTTTGATGGTATTAGGATATCACGCATCAAGATGCAAAAATATAACAATCCTGTCATGATATGCAAGATATTTGTCAGACTGACTGTCCCATGCTCTTTCTGTACTTATGTGGGGAAATCTCATTTGCCTGCTGGAATTTCTTGATAAAATAGCTTGTACTGTTGAATCCCACGTTCATGGCAATCTCTGTCACCGGTGCGTCCGAATGGGTCAGAAGATATTTTGCCTTCTCCATACGGAAATCATTGATGTACTCCACCAGAGTTTTTCCCGTATACTGGCGAAAAAGCTTCATAAAATAATATTCACTGTAATTGGAAAGCCCGGAAAGTTCCGAAACTGTAAGATTTTCCTGATAGTGAAGGCTGATATGATCCAGAACTTCCTTCACTGCCGTAAGGCTTTTATTCTGCTCTGTACTTACCGGAATAATATAATGCCTGGTCAGCATTTCATAAAAGAAATCAAAGAACAGCATTTTCAGCTTCACATAAAAATATGGTTTCTTCTCTGTATGACAGGTATGGATCTCCAAAAAAATTTCCTTAAGCTTCTCATACCCGGAATCTCCTTCTTCTATATGATGGCAGAATTCTGCCCTGTTTTCCATCAGAGGGGATACCACACATTCCTGGCAGATATCTCCCGGCTGCCCGGCCAGAAATCCAAGTCCAAACACCACACTTTTATAATAGAGAGGATTGTTTAAATCTGTCCGCATACTGTGAAGAACCCCGCAGTTTACGATCAGAATATCCCCTTTTTTCAGTCGGATACTCTCCCGGTTCAGTCTGGCAAAACCGCTGCCTTTCTCAATATACATGATCTCCATTTCACTGTGCCAGTGATCATACAGTGCATGAAAGATCTCACAGTTTCCCGTGTACGTTTCCACCGGCAGCTCAAAGGAACCGTGAGGACTTAATTCTTTTAAATTATCATCCACTTCGGATACGTGAAGCGGATTTTTTTCGGATATGTCTGTTCCTGGCATGATTTCCTCCGTGAGTCAAGCGGATATTCGCAATCCGCTTCGCTATTTGGTTAAATTCTGTTTGGCTGCTTTTAGTCTAACGGATATTTTCAGCCATGACAATATTATATTTTCCTGTTTTATTTTTTATGACTGCCAAAAATCCACTTCCACAAACCGGAATCTTGACTTTTCCCATCCCAACTGCTATATATAATGTTTAGAATAAAACAATTTGATTTTAAAAGGAATGAAAACTGCCATGAATCCATTAAAAAAAGCTTACTGCCGTATTTTCCAGAACATCTTTAAATTTGCACTTCCCGTACTTCCTTACCGCAATCCGAAGATCATCGGAAGCGTCAGAGGTATCCCGGAAGTTCTGGAAAAAAGAGGTTATAACAACGTACTGATCATCACAGACACAGGTATCCGAAGCCTTGGCCTTACAGAACGCCTGGAGCAGACTCTGAAACGAAACTGCATTTCCTACCAGATCTATGACAAAACCGTAGCAAATCCCACGACCGTCAATGTGGACGAGGCTCTTCATATGTATCTGGACAACGACTGCCAGGCGATCATCGGCTTTGGCGGCGGTTCCAGCATGGACTGTGCAAAAGCTACCGCAGCCCGCATTGCCAAACCGCACCAGTCTCTGGCACAGATGAAGGGAATCCTGAAGGTCCACAAAAAGCTTCCTCTTCTCATCGCCATCCCCACAACTGCAGGAACCGGGAGTGAGACCACACTTGCAGCCGTGATCACCGATGCAAAGACCCGCCATAAATACGCCATCAACGATTTTCCGCTGATCCCACGGTACGCAGTTCTTGACCCGAAGGTTACCTTAAGCCTTCCGCCGTTTATCACCGCCACTACCGGAATGGACGCTCTCACTCATGCGGTAGAAGCTTATATCGGAAACTCTACCACCCCCGGCACCCGTAAAAACGCTCTGGATGCAGTCCGGCTGATCTTTGAAAATCTGGATACCGCCTACACAGACGGGCAGAATATTGAAGCAAGACGGAACATGCTCCGTGCTTCCTATTTTGCAGGCTGTGCTTTCACCAAATCCTATGTCGGATACGTTCACGCAGTTGCCCATTCCCTCGGCGGAAAATATAACGTGCCTCACGGACTTGCCAATGCCGTGATCCTGCCTATGGTGCTGGAAACTTATGGGGACAGCATTACCCATAAACTTCGCAATCTGGCCGTAGCTGCCGGTCTCTGTGACAAAAATGAAGACGATAAAACTGCCTCCCGTATGTTCATTGATGCCGTCAAAGATATGAAAAAGCGTTTTGGCATCGGAGACTATATTCCGGAAATCCAGGAAACCGACATCCCTGAACTTGCCCATTATGCCGACAAAGAAGCCAATCCTCTGTATCCGGTTCCTGTGCTGATGGATGCCAGCGAACTGGAAACCCTGTATTACAGACTGATGCCACCGGCTGGCAGCTGCTGAGTATTTTCATCCGCCATCCGTCGTCTATATCATTCACAACACTACCACTGCTTATGCCTTATTTTATATTCCGAGATATATCCTTTTCAGACAACTTCTGATATTTGGCAAAGCAGGATTTTTCAGAAAGGACCATAAATTCCATGGAAAAAGAACAGATCACCCAGCTTCTGGAAAAACAGCGCCAGTATTTCTACTCCGGCGCAACTTTAAATCTCGATTTCCGTATCAGCGCCCTGAAACGCCTCCGTGCCTCCATCCGAAAACACGAAGCACAGATCCATGCTGCTCTCCGAAAAGACCTGGGAAAAAGCAATTTCGAGAGCTATATGTGTGAAACCGGACTGGTGCTCTCCGAGATCACACATATGTTGAAAAATATCCGCTCTTACGCAAAAGAAGAAACCGTACCAACTCCGCTGGCACAGTTCCACTCCCGCAGTTTCCGCAAACCATCTCCCTATGGCGTCGTTCTCATTATGAGTCCATGGAACTATCCGTTCCTTCTCACCATTGAACCGCTGGTCGATGCCATTGCAGCCGGAAACACCGCCATCCTGAAACCAAGCGCCTACTCTCCGGCAACCAGCGAAGTGATCCGCCTTCTGATCCATGAGTGTTTTGATCCCAGATATGTATCCGTTGTTACAGGCGGCCGCGCGGAAAATACCCACCTTCTCAGCCTGCACTTTGACTACATCTTTTTCACCGGAAGCCAGGCTGTAGGAAAAGAAGTCATGAAAAAAGCCTCCGAATATCTCACCCCGGTCACACTGGAACTTGGAGGAAAAAGTCCCTGCATCGTGGATAAAACTGCTAATCTCCGCCTTGCAGCCAAACGTATCGTATTCGGCAAATTTTTAAACTGCGGCCAGACCTGCGTGGCTCCGGACTATATTTACTGCGACCCGGAGATCAAAGACGCACTGGTTGCAGAACTTCGCCGCCAGATCAGCCGCCAGTACGGCAAAGAACCTCTGAAAAACCGGGATTACGGGAAGATCATCAACGAAAAACATTTCGACCGTATCAACGGCCTGATCGATCCTGCCAAAACCGTCTGCGGTGGCGGTTCCAGCCGTGAAACACTTCAGATCGAACCAACGATCCTTGATAACGTAACTTTCGACGATCCGGTCATGCAGCAGGAGATCTTTGGACCGGTACTTCCGGTCCTCACCTACGAATCTCTGGGAAGCGCGGTAGCAAAGATCAACTCTATGGCTCATCCACTGGCCCTCTACCTCTTCACCAGCAACGAAAAAGCCTCCCGGGAAGTAACTTCCCGCTGCGGTTTCGGCGGCGGCTGTATCAACGATGTCCTCATCCATCTGGCAACCAGCAATATGGGATTCGGCGGCTTCGGTGAAAGCGGCATGGGCTCCTACCACGGCATCGACGGCTTCCGGACATTTTCGCACTATAAGAGCATCGTGGATAAGAAAACCTGGATCGATCTTCCTATGCGGTATCAGAAGTATCGGAAGGTTTATGAGAAGATGGTTCGGATGTTTATGCGATAGATACAGACAGAGGACGATGATATCTGCATCGTCCTCTTTTTTTCTCCCACCTTTTAGTATTTTTCTGAAGTAACTACAGATTACCCGCCGAAAGAAATGAACCGGTTTTTACTTTTTTTAATATAACGTTTTCAAAGCCTCGGCCCGTACATAACCCAATTGTTTTCCATCTGTAACTTCTACATATTCAGTATCTTTGTACTCCATGCTGCTACCATGACTATATAATTTTGTACCGGCTTTAAAACTTCCTGTTTTTGCAAAGAGAAGATCATAATTTCTTATATCAACATTCTGCATTACTTCGTATTTTGGATTATTTAACTCCGCAAAAGCTCCTATATTGTTATTAAAATTGTCTTTTACGGTAATCTGAAACGTAGCAACATAGATTGCAATTACAAGAAAAATTGAAATGATATTCAAAATTGCTTCTCCCTTTTTGCTTGTAATATCTGCTAGTACTTTTATCTGTCCAGGTATTAACGCAACCTCAATCAAAACAAGACCAACAATTAATGATGTAAAAAATATATTTTTCATCAGAAAGTCAAAATGTTCTATTACTATATAACTTCCTTTTGAGAGATTATCTCCCCAGGCTGCAGAATCAATCATAAATAATACATAGATAAAAATGGTCATGATCATTAAACCATTTACACAGGTTGCTATTTTGTGTGATATTGTTTTCTTCGTAAATCCGGTAAAAAATATGTAACCTCCACCAAAAAATGCGATTATGGACGTAATCATAAATAATATAGGACCTATATTACTGATGATCGTATACCCCAATCCAATTCCCAATATTGCCAGAAATATTATAAGTGCTCCCAAATCCACTATAATAAACATTTGTGTTTCCTCCCTTTCCTAATCATGTTGGTGTTTTTTGATGTGTCTGTAGATTAGCAGATGGATAGTCAGAGTCGGGGTTTACTTTTTTTGATCTTCATCCTTCTTTACTCTCACATATCTCATCAAATTCCTCAAGAGATATCGGGGTTTTATCTCTCAGTTCATTGCCATAATGACTGACTTCCACACCTTTCACTTCTTTTTCCGTATACACAAAAGTCTGTTCTTCCTTGGACCTCCATACTACACTGCCTCCATCTTCCAGTTTTCCGATCATATAAAACTGTGCCACCGTCGGATCACTGATCGCGCTCACAGAAATCTCCGTACTGGATACGATGTTAAAAATATCTCTGACTCCGTAATCATCCGGAAGTTCAACAACTATGCAGTCATCTTCCTTATCAGAAACAACAGTCCCGCTTTTTCCACATCCTGTCATCAGTGTCGCTGTAATACCCAAACATAAAATCCCTGCAAAAATCTGTGTTTTCTTCATATCTTTTTCCTCCCACCTGTTGGTATTTTTTTGAAGTGACTATAGGTTACCAGATGAGAGGAACAAGTCCGGTTTTACTTTTTTTGTGTTTTGATTAGAAAAAAATATAACTGACCCGTAATGTTTAGATTAATTCAATTGTTTTTATATTCCCCATGTTAATTGTATCAAAAAGATAGTCACCATTTTCATTAACACATTTCCAACTACGATCCAGCGGGATATCAGAAAACTCTCTCGCTGTTTGAAGTCTGCCTGCCGCAGTTCTCATCAATGCCCCGGCAGTTTCATCCAAAATATAAGCAACTCCATCTTTATAAAAAGTAATAGTTGCATAACCTTTTTCAAATGCGCTGAATATCTTTTCTTCCCTGGTATTATAAACTATAGCTTCCAGATGTGTTCCTTCCTGATTTTCTGATGAGATATTCTGTTCAACTATTAATTTTCCTTCCGAAAAATCATATCTGGTACCTTGAATTGGTTCTCCTATAATATTCCACGATGTGTCAAAAAGCGCTACATAATCTTTTTCATCATTTCCTCTTAAAGGAAGTGCAACGCAGCCATCTTCAAATACCAAATTGTCCGGTAAAGCAGCCATTCTGATTTTTTCAGCATATTCATTATCCATTACTTTAAATTCACCTGACGAAACATTATAAGAAACCAAGTGATCTCCATAGTCCTCCAATATACAATATCCCTCATTTATATAATTATCACTTCCCCAGTTCCATCCTAAATCTCCGGTTATAGCTATTTCATTCAAATTTCCCATTATATCCATTAAAATCATCTTCGATCTATAACCTGTAACATTCGGATCTTCATAATCAAATCCCAAAACCGCTGTATCTTCATAAAAGTAAACATTATCATCCGATGAAGTAGTTTTCTCTACCCATTTGTTGCCCTGTGTACAATAATACATTCGAACCCAGTTTCCATCATTGTTCAGATTTCCATAACTCCATACACCTTTTCCGCAATATGTAATTTCGTTAACAGGGTCTGTACCTTCTATGGAAAATTCTGTAATTTCATTTCCACTTTCATCATATAATTTATATACATATCCTGCACTGTCAAAATTCGAATTATATTCTTCTATCCAAATTTGTCCTCCATCATATGCTTTCGCTTTAATATTATCAGATATATCATATTTATTTATTATGTTTCCATTTAAATCAATCTGATAAACAGCATTTTCTGTTTCTATAAAAGAATATCCATTTGAAAAAGGTGAAATATTTGATATCTCAGATTCATTCACAAAAAAGAGAGCATTACCTTCCTTGTCAATACATGCATAACCCGAACCCAAGTCATCTGCATCTCCCTGTATCCATTCCACACCTTCATTAAATCTGTAAATTATCCTGACATTAAAAGATGTCTCCGCTACGTTTTCTGTATTATTTTCTGTATTAGTTACAGTATTCTCACTCGAACTGCTCTCTGTTGCTGTCTCTTCCTCTCTTTCTCCATTCTTCACATTTCTATTATTTGAGCATCCCGTTATCATAAATGCAGAGCAAATTAAAGTTATTATTATAAAACAATATTTTTTCTTGTGCATTTTCTTTCTCACCTTTCTCCATAAATATCCATCAATACAATAACTGATTTTTAGCATCAATCGTCTATATCATTTTTATTGTTCACAGTCTCTTATCTTTTTCTGCGTCCTAAAAATGTTCCAGCAAAAATAACACCACATACTCCTCCAAGGCCATAAAAAATAGTAGCTCCTCTGCTGAAATCATTCTCTCTTTTTTGATTTCCTCCTAATACTCCACTATGTATAGAATTATATTTTCCATCTACAACATAGCCCGTTGAATACGGTACTCCGTGCTGAGACTCTGCACCATAATCATATGCTTTACCCATAAAAAGGAAAAAAATCACTCCCAACATAGTTAATATTCTTACTACTTTCTTACTCATTTTGCTCTCTCCTTTTATTTCCTTTAAAATAGCCAATGGGACGGAGAAATATGGCTTGAGCACCAGAAAACACCGTCCCATTTCTGTTTTATTTCTCATCCCCAGCTTCCAAACTGATGAGTATTTTGATTTCTCATTCCTTCTCTTTGAAATGCTTCAATAGTCATTCCTTTATATCTGAGGATACCAACATCGCCAGCTGAGAGAATCATCTTATGTGCATTAAGATTTCTAAGTTTTAAACGTTCTCCATTTTCAAATTCAACAACATACCATTCAATCTCTCCAAGGCTGTATATTTTTTCCAAAATTTTAACTCTTCTTGTAATTAAAGGTTTATTATTATCCATTCTTTTCACAAAATAAACCGCTACCCATGCCAAAATTGCCATAGCTATTAATATTCCAAATAAAACTGGAAATAAAGCTATAAGATCATCCATATTATATCTGCTAACTCTAATCGTCATTTTTCCACCTCACACTCTTTCTCTTTAGAAAATATTAATATATTATTTTTATATGCAATCACGTGTTCTTCCGATTACCAGATGGGGATCTTATATCAGGATTCGGAAATTTTACAGGCGTTGTGGAATCTTTTCCGCTCCCATCAGGATCTCTGCCAGCCTGTATTCCAGACATTTCCTATTGTCGCAGATGATCTGCCGTCCCTTTTTCAGTTTGTTGCAAACACAAGGGCTTCTGCCGATGTGACAATCTTTATCCAGCCTGAAGCATGTATTTTACCATTTCTGCGAAGAGATCTGCTGGAAGAGATTTTTAATTACAATATTCCCGGAGCAGATGCTGTTATCTCTATGGCAGATGCTTTATTTATCGATAATATGCAGAGGATCAAAGATGAAAAATTCATCATATACTTTACAGAATATGGTATGACACGCTTTCTACAGGATGGATTATTCGAAGAAATCCCATCCACGTTTTACCATCCTCTGACTGTGAAACAGCGTATCCGTATCCTTCATGAAATCGCTCAGTGCTATCAGAAGGGTGCTTATCGGATCCTGAAAAAACCTTTGAATCATCTGTCTGAAAATCTTCGAATGGCTCTTTGTGGAAATACGTGTTCCCTTACCTATCAGACAAATGCCGGAGAGCATATGTGCTTTGCGATCACTGAACCGTTTATCCTTCAGATTTTTCAGGATTTCCTGACAAATATGGACCCGGATGTTTATTACACACCGGAAGAATCTGCTGCGATCATTAACCGTATGATCCGTCAATTGGAAGCAAAGTAATATATGAGGAAACAAAAAGAATGCCGGTCCAGAAAAGAAGCGATCACCGGTGAAAAGCCAATGGCCGCCAGGGAACGGACCGAAAGCAGAAATCCGATCTGTCCGTCTCCCATTCCCTTCTGTCTTAAGATCGGTACCAGAAATACCGTAGACGCCACCCATAAGATCCAGTAAAGGCTGCAGATGATCCCAAACCGCAGATTCAGCCCTGTTTCTTCTTTTTTCATATGTACAAATCCACCGTTTTACATAATCGGGCAGTGAATATAACACCTCTGTATTCGCTGCCCTTTATAAATATTTTGTATAAATTATACTATTATTCTCTGTTTTTCACAAGTTTATTGTTATATTTTCCCATCCATGCATTTTTTATCTAACAAAAAAATCTGTTCTACATGATCTCTCAGTAAAACAGATTTTTCTTCAACTATATAAATATCCATAACAGATAAATTATCTTATTGCATCCTTCATCTCTTTCACATACGCCTTCACCTTCGGCACGCAGTCTTTGCCGTAGGCTCCGCAGAGCTTCACAATAGCTGATCCAACAATAGCACCATCGGACTGATCGGCCATTTTTTTTGCCTGCTCCGGAGTGGAAATTCCGAATCCTACTGCACATGGAATGTCTTTCTGGGATTTTACCAGTTTTACCATGGCCCCGATGTCGGTTGTGATGTTGGTTCGCATTCCTGTAACTCCAAGCGAAGATACGCAGTACACAAAACCTTCTGCCTCTTTGGCGATCATGGCAATTCGTTCATGGGAGGTCGGCGCGATCAGGGAGATCAGATCCAGGCCGTACTGTTTGCAGACAGCGTCGAACTCTTCTTTTTCTTCGAACGGAACATCAGGAAGGATCAGCCCGTCCATTCCAATCTCTGCTGCTTTTTTGATAAAGCGTTCCGTTCCATAAGAAAATACTACGTTGGCATAGGTCATAAACACCATGGGAATTTTTGTATTTTTACGGATTTTTTCTACCATTGCAAAAATTTTATCTGTAGTGACTCCGCCGGACAGTGCCCGGACATTGGCTTCCTGGATCACCGGTCCCTCTGCGGTAGGGTCTGAAAACGGAATTCCAAGCTCGATCAGGTCTGCGCCTGCTTCTTCCATTGCATATACCAGCTGCTCGGTAACCTCCAGTGACGGATCTCCGCAGGTTACAAAAGGAATAAATGCCTTTCCGTTTGCAAAAGCTTCTGTAATTCTCTTATTCATGAATATCCTCCCCTCTGTAGCGGGCGATTGCCGCACAGTCTTTATCTCCACGTCCTGAAATGGTAACTACCATGATCTTGTCTTTTCCAAGTGTTGGTGCGATCTTTTTCGCATAGGCTACTGCATGAGCACTTTCAATTGCCGGAATAATTCCTTCTGTTCTGGAAAGATACTCAAATGCATCTACTGCCTCATCATCGGTTACCGGCACATATTCTGCTCTTCCGATGTCATAAAGGTGTGCATGCTCCGGTCCTACGCCCGGGTAATCCAGACCTGCGGAGATGGAGTATACCGGTGCGATCTGTCCGTACTCATCCTGGCAGAAATAGGATTTCATACCATGGAAGATTCCCAGACGGCCGGTTGCGATGGTTGCTGCAGTCTCTGCAGTATTCACACCGCGGCCTGCTGCCTCACATCCGATCAGACGGACATCTTTGTCATCAATAAAATTATAAAAAGTTCCGATGGCATTGGAGCCGCCGCCTACGCAGGCCAGGACAACATCCGGAAGTCTGCCCTCTTTTTCCAGCATCTGCTCTTTGATCTCCTTGGAAATAACTGCCTGGAAATCACGGACAATAGTCGGGAACGGGTGGGGTCCCATAACAGATCCCAGTACATAGTGGGTGTCTGCGATACGGTTTGTCCACTCACGCATAGTCTCGGAAACGGCATCTTTTAAAGTTGCGGTTCCGCTTGTGACTGCATGGACTTTCGCTCCGAGGAGACGCATTTTGTATACATTCAGGGCCTGACGCTCGGTATCCTCTTTTCCCATGAAGACTTCACATTCCATGCCCATCAGCGCTGCTGCGGTTGCAGTTGCCACGCCGTGCTGACCTGCACCGGTCTCTGCAATGACACGGGTCTTTCCCATTTTTTTTGCCAGAAGCACCTGACCTAATACATTATTGATCTTGTGTGCACCTGTGTGGTTCAGATCCTCACGTTTCAGATAGATTTTGGCTCCGCCCAGATCTTCGGTCATGTGTGCCGCATAGTAAAGACGGGAAGGTCTTCCTGCGTATTCATTGAGAAGCTCTGTGAGCTCGCGGTTGAATTCCGGGTCGTTTTTGTAATGGTTGTACGCTTCCTCAAGCTCCAGAACGGCGTTCATCAGTGTTTCCGGGATGTACTGTCCGCCATGGATGCCGAATCTTCCTTTTGACATGTTAAAAATCCTCCTTTATGTTCCTCACGGTCTGTACCGCTTTCACTATTTTATCCGGGTCTTTGTGCCCATCGGTTTCTACACTGCTGCTTAAGTCCACAGCCCAGGGATGAAGCATTTTTATGGCTGTTTCCAAATTATCACACCCAAGGCCTCCGGCCAGAAACCAGGGACGTTTTATGGACGGTACCAGGCTCCAGTCAAAGGTCTCACCGGTGCCCCCGGCTCCCTGATCCAGAAGAATGTAATCTGCTTCCGAACGGATCGCCCGCTTTACATCTTCTTCTGTTTTTATGGAAAAAGCTTTTATCAGAAGCTGGTCTGTCATAATCTTAAGCTGTCTGATATAATCTTCGTTTTCCTGTCCGTGAAGCTGTGCCAGGGAAATGGTTCCTTCGTTTAAAAGCTGTGCGGGAAGTTCCACCGGTGCATTGACGAATACGCCTACCGGCAAAATACTCTCATCCAGCTTTTCCCGGAGAGTTCGTAACTGAGCTCCTGTGACGTTTCTTCTGCTTTTTGGAAATTCTACAATGAATCCACAGAAGTCTGGTTTTGCTTCATTAACTGCCTGAATGTCCTCCAGGCGGGTAAGGCCGCAGATCTTGATCCTGGTTCTGACCGGCTTCTCCTGCTGTTTCCGATCCGCACAGCCTCTTTCCTGTCGTATGGTGTTGTTCTGTTCTGTTTTCATCTCAGTGCTCCGCCATTTAACTCTTCCAACGCCGCTTTTTTGTCCGGGCTTCTCATCAGGGTTTCACCGATCAGAACGGCGCCTACCCGGTTTCTTTCCAGGATGGCAATGTCTCCGGCATTTTTGATGCCACTCTCGGAAACAAATACCACATTGTACGGTGCCAGGTTTCGAAGACGGATGCTGTTATTCATATCAACTTTGAAGGTTTTCAGATCACGGTTATTTACACCGACGATCTTCGCTCCTGCTTTCAGTGCTCTTGCCACTTCTTCCTCATCGTGGGCTTCCACCAGTGCATCCATTCCCAGAGATTCTGCCAGCTCTCTGTATTCCAGGAGTTCCTGATCATCCAGAATGGTGCAGATCAGAAGCACTGCCGATGCGCCAAATGCTTTTGCCTGATAGATCATGTACTTATCCACCGTAAAGTCTTTCCGGAGGACCGGGATAGCCACCGTTTCCGTGATCTCACGAAGATAAGTATCACTTCCCATGAAATAAAAAGGCTCTGTAAGGCAGGAGATTGCGGATGCACCTGCTGCCTCGTATTCTTTCGCAATTTCCACATATGGAAAATCCGGTGCGATCAGCCCCTTGGAGGGGGATGCTTTTTTTACTTCACAGATGTAGGACATGCCCGGTTTTTTCAGGGATTCCAGAAAGGAAGGCTGCTGTGGTGCTTTTTCTGCCAGAGCTTTCAGCTGTTCCAGAGGAAGCTGAAGTTTTTCCTTCTGGATACGTTCTCTTGTCTTTTCTGCGATTTCTTCCAGAATGTTTTTTTCACTCATTCTTTGTTTGTCTCCTCGATATTTCAACTCTCATTCGGCAATTTCAAGGAGTCTGACAACTTAATATTTCAATTAATGGGGTTGCCGATTCCTCTCCTCCCGCCATTATCCTCAAATTTCATTGCTTAATCTGATAAATTCCTCAAGCTTCGCTGCGGCGGCTCCGCTGTCGATCAGATTTTCTGCCATCTTCACGCCGGCTTCCAGGCTCTCTGCTTTTCCTGCGATATAAAGTGCGGCACCTGCGTTCATGCATACAGCCTGACGCTTCGGGCCTTTTTCGGTTCCGTTTACAATGGCTTTTGTGATCTCTGCATTTTCTGCCGGTGTGCCACCTGCAAGTTCCTCTTTGCTGCAGCGAGTGTAACCGAACTGCTCCGGTGTGATCTCGTAGGACTGGAACCATCCATCCTTGATCTCGCATACAGAAGTCGGTGCACTCATGGAGATCTCATCCAGCTTGTCCTGTCCGAAAACAACCATTCCACGGTTCACGCCAAGTTTCATCATAACCTGCGCCAGAGGCTCTACCAGTGACTGATCGAAGACTCCCATCAGCTCCATGTTTGCACCTGCCGGGTTGCTTAATGGTCCGAGGATATTAAATACTGTACGGATTCCCAGCTCTTTTCGGATCGGTGCCACATATTTCATGGCAATGTGATAATTCTGTGCGAACAGGAAACAAATGTTGATCTTTTTCAGGATTTCGGCACTTTTTTCTGGCGGAATGGTAATCTTTACGCCAAGAGCTTCCAGAACATCTGCGGCTCCGCTCTTGGAGGATGCTGCACGGTTTCCGTGTTTTGCAACCGGAACGCCTCCTGCCGCGATCACAAGAGAAGAAGTTGTGGAAATGTTGAAGGAGTTTGCTCCGTCACCGCCGGTTCCTACAATCTCCAGGACATCCATATCGTGAAGAAGTTTGATGCAGTATGCACGCATACCTGCTGCAGATGCTGTGATCTCATCAATGGTTTCGCCTTTCATGGAAAGTGCGGTCAGGTAGGATGCCATCTGTACCGGTGTTGCCGCTCCATCCATGATCTCATTCATTACGGATTCTGCTTCGTCATATGTAAGATCTTCTTTTTTTGAAAGTTTGATGATTGCTTCTCTGATCATTCTTGTTCCCTCCTGTTCTGTAACGATCCTATCTTTTATGGATTACCATTCTCTGTCTTACAACTTCCGTACTGTCCGTTATCCGGGACAGTTTCTGTTCAATTTTACTTTTCCCTTACAACTTTCATAAAGTTTTCGATCATCGTTTTTCCATCTGGTGTCATAACCGATTCCGGATGGAACTGTAATCCGAAGATCGGATATTTTTTATGTTCCAGTGCCATCACCTCTCCGTCCTCAGATTCTGCGGTAACGACCAGTTCTTCGGGTAACGTATCCCGGAGCGCTGCCAGTGAATGATATCTGGCTGCCAGGAAAGTATCCGGCAATCCCTCAAATATCTGACTCTCACCAACTTTATGGATTTCCTTCTGCTTGCCGTGCATCAGCTCTTTTGCATAGGAGACGATACCTCCAAATGCTTCACAGATGGACTGATGCCCAAGGCAGATACCCAGGATCGGCAGCCTGTCTTTGAAATATTTTATGGATTCAATGCAGATTCCCGCATCTTCCGGACGCCCCGGGCCCGGAGAAAGGATCAGGGCTTCCGGTTTCATATCCTCCAGCTCCTGTATGGTTACTTCGTCATTTCGTACGACCCTGATATCCGGCTCCACAGAACCGATCAGCTGGTAAACATTATAGGAAAAGCTATCATAATTATCGATCAGTACTATCATTCCAGTCCCTCCTGTGCTGTTTCGATTGCCTGTACAACGGCCCTTGCTTTGTTGCAGCATTCCTGGAATTCATTTTCCGGAACACTGTCTGCCACGATCCCGGCTCCGGACCGGATGCAGATCTCGCCGTTCTTTTTATAAACCAGGCGGATGGCAATGCAGGTGTCCAGGTTTCCGGCGAAATCCAGATATCCGATGGCACCGCCGTAAATACCACGTTTGCTCTGTTCCAGCTCCTGGATGATCTGGCAGGCACGGAACTTCGGTGCTCCGGAAAGAGTTCCTGCCGGAAGGATGGCATCTACTGCATCCACTGCATCCTTGTCATCCCGGATCTGGCCGGTAACTGTGGAACCGATATGCATCACATGGGAAAAACGCTCGATGCACATATATTTTTCTACTTTTACAGTACCGATCTTACTGATCTTTCCGATATCGTTTCGTCCAAGATCCACAAGCATGTTGTGCTCGGCACGTTCTTTTTCATCGGCGAGAAGTCCTCTTTCCAGCTCCAGATCTTCTTCTTTTGTCTTGCCTCTCGGTCTGGTTCCTGCCAACGGGAAGGTGCTTAATTCCGTTCCGGTAAGCTTGGCCAGAGTTTCCGGCGAAGCTCCAGCGATCTCAATATCATCGCTGGAAAAATAAAACATATACGGAGAAGGATTCGTAGCACGAAGGACCCGGTAGGTATCAAACAGGCTTCCTTCCGCTTTTGCCCTCATGGGATTGGAAAGAACCACCTGGAAGATATCTCCTTCGTGAATGTAATGTTTGGCGGTTTCTACCATCTCACAGTATTTTTCTTTGGGGAACTGTGGTTCAATGGAGGATTTCAGTTTCAGCGACGGGAATTCCTTTTGTTTTCCGTTTCGGATCAGATCTGCCATCTCTTTTAACTTCTCTTCGGCTTTCCTGTAGGAGTTTTCCAGGTCATCAGTCATCACACCGGTGATCAGCAGTACCTTCTGTCTGTAATGATCAAAGGCAATTACCTGGTCAAAAAGCATCAGATCCATGTCGCGGAAATCCTGTACTGTCTTGTCGGTAAGCTCCAGTTTTGGCTCACTGTATTTGATATAATCGTAGGAAAAATATCCTACCAGGCCACCGGTAAATGTAGGCATATTTTCCAGCACCGGGCTTTTGTATTCTTTCAGGATCTGGCGGATAGCATCTCCCGGATGTTTCACCTGCTGTACGGTTTTTTCTTCGCTTCCGTCCTCGTGGATCTTCCGGATCTGAAGAGTTCCGTCTGTACAGGTGATCTCCATGGATGGCTCATATCCCAGGAAGGAATAGCGGCCCCATACCTCTGTCTGGCTGGCACTTTCCAGAAGATAGCAGTGTCTGCTGGCTGTGCGTAAGGTTCTCATGACTTCTACAGGTGTATAACGGTCGGAATACACCTCCCTGCATACGGGGATGCGCCGGTATTCGCCTGACTGTGCAATATTCTTGATTTTTTCTAATGTTGGATACATATACAGGCCCTCCTGAGTTCTTTTCATTCTTTTGCCGGAGAAGACGGTACGGTACTGGACATTCGCAATCCGCATTCGCTACTTGTTCATGGATTCCAATTTCTTCGAAATTAAAAAGCAAGGACATTCACAATCCGCATCCGCTACTTGCTCATGAATTCCAATTTCTTCGAAATTGGAATTCAAAAAACGCCCGTCTCCGGCAGAATCTGGTTCTGCCAGGGACGAGCGTCAAATTCAAAATCACCCGCGGTGCCACCCTGATTCACGGTTCGACCCGTGCACTTAGCGGAATACCTGCATATTCCCGGCAACTGACGTATGCCTTCACGTCACAGAATACTCGGTATCCATAATACCTTTCCCTGTGCCCTCCGCGGTCCATTTAGTAAACTGCTTCTCGGCCCGGCTCTCACCCTCCCGGACTCTCTGTGCGCGCATGAATACCTTTATCTCCGCTTCAACGGTTTAGTGGTTTACTCGATTAAATTTTTTATATAAAATAGCACAGGATTTTTAATATGTCAATACAAAAGTTGAAAAAATCGTCATTTTATTCTATAATTGTGACAGTGTGATTATCACAAAACCTACTTACGAAGGGAGTTTTACCACAAAATACCATGGCTGAAAAAAATGCAAACACCTGGCTGGATACCCCAGATCCACAGGTTTTTATCAAAAATTCCGCAAGATTTAATGATCTGATGATGATGTACCGCTGTACTGTCCGTGAGGTACGTACCAAACTGGAAGTTCTCAATGATGAATTTTCCGTAGAATATAAACGTAACCCCATCTCTTTTATCAAGACCAGAATCAAAAAACCGGAAAGTATCTACAAGAAACTGAAAAAACTGGGTTACGACTTCACTGCCGAGAATATCCAGAACCAGCTCAATGACGTAGCCGGTATCCGTGTTGTCTGTGCTTTTATTGATGATATCTACACCATTGCGGATCTCATTGCCAAACAGGACGACATCACCATCATCAAAGTAAAAGACTATATCAAAAATCCCAAACCAAACGGTTACCGCAGCTACCACATAATCGTGGAAATTCCTGTGTTCTTCTCCAAGGGAAAAACACCCATGCGTGCGGAGATCCAGATTCGTACCAATGGTATGGATTTCTGGGCTACCCTGGAACATCAGCTCAGATATAAGCAGAATATCGAAGAAATGGATGGTTACGAGGAAGTCAGCACTGAGCTTCTAAACTGCGCCCGCGCTGTCATTGATATGGATAATGAAATGCAGCGGATCAAAGATAAGATCGGACAGTTTCACGATATCTGATCCTGCCTGCGCATCGCCCGCGAACACAAAATGCCACACCATATTCCAGCTCTGTTCAACCCACTGGTTATGGTATGGCATTTTTTTATAATATGGAATTCTACAACCTCACCTGTTCTTTTTCACTGTTCTTCACACGGAATACCCTGGGTGTCATATGGTAATGTTCCTTAAATACTCTGTGAAAATAACTGTTATTCTCATATCCCACAGCAGCAATAATATCACTGATCGGAAGATCCGTCTCACACATCAGCTCCACGGCCTTGTTCAGGCGTTTTCTCTGAAGAAGTTCCTTGAAGTTAAATCCTGTGCTTTTCTTGATCATCTTGCTTAGTACATGCATGGGCAGATGAAGCCTGGTGCACAGCTCTGTCAGAGTAGCTGTCCGGTACTTCTGCTCAATATAATCCAGGGTTGTCATGGAGATCATATTTTCGTACTGATTGGGAAGGCGCATCTCCACATACTGTACGGATTCCACCAGATACATAAAGATCAGGCCCATTGTGGTCTGGTTGATCCGTTCCCGGTTTTCTTCGCCGTTTACCAGAGAATAGATGATATTTTCCAGAAGATTCTGGATCTGCAGGACCTCTGCAACCTTAAAGTGAAGATATTCGCCACGTTCCTCATCCTGACGCAGAACATTTACCAGAAAATCCGCCAGCATATTGTCATTGCCAGTCATGGAATAAGCTACATCAAAAAACTCCGGCAGCACCATGAAATTGATGGCAATATCATTCTGTCCCGCTTTCAGGATCTCATGCTTTGTAAACTGGTTGAGAAAAAGCAGCTCGCCTTTATTCACCACGACTTTTTTTCCATCGATGATATTGGTGAGTGATCCCTCACACACATACAACACCTCTACAAAATTATGCCGGTGTGCCGGAAAATACACAAAACGTGTGTGTGTACGCACAGCGATCAGCCTGCCTTCTTTCAGCATCTTACGGCTGTCCACAGTGAAATCCCGGCCGGAAGTGTAGAGATCTTTGTCTACCTCTGCTTCTCCGTCCAGGATCTTACGTTCTTCTTCGGTTATTTTTCTCAGCTGATCCAGTAAAGCCTGCTGCATGTATCCTGCTCCTTTGTCTGTCATTGTCCTGTTGCTCTCATTTTAGCACTACCTTCACGGGAGTACAACTGAAATCACCCAATGATCCTTTTTCGGCTGCACAAAAGAAAAAGGCAGAGTCCAAAGACTCCGCCATTTCCAAAGGATTTATCATATGATTAGTACAGTTTAGCCATCTCTTCGATGTTGCTTGTATCGAATTTCAGAGGTGCGCCAAGTACAACTTCTGTACCGCCGTCATCAGCGTCTGTGATTGTGTAGTCACCAAGGTCGCCAGCTGTGAACTTGTCATCTTTGGCACCTGTGATGTCACCGTTGATCAGAGCGATTGTTGTGTAAGCGCTGAGTTTTCCAAGGCCCTGCATATCCCACAGATAGAAGTATGGGCAGGAATGATCTGCATCATCACCTGTGTACTCCTGCATCTCAGACGGAAGTCCAAGACCTGTCAGTTTGCACTCAGATCCGTTATCCTGAAGATATTTAGCAGCTGCTGCGATACCAACAGTTGTCGGTGCGCAGATAACTTTCAGATCTTTGTAGTTCTGAAGAAGAGCTGCTGTCTGGTCTGTAGATTTCTGTGGCTCATCATCGCCGTATACAACGTCTACAAGCTCAAGTTTGCTGTATTTGTCATCGCCTTCCATGATGGTCTTCATTGCGTCGATCCATGCATTCTGGTTAGCGGACTGAGATGTAGCGGAAAGGATTGCGAACTGTCCCTCACCACCGGAAATATCAAGAACTGCATCCATAAGTGCCTGAGCAACTTCTTTTGTACCAGCCTGGTTTACGAAAATCTCACGGCTGTCTTTGTTCGGTGCGGAGTCGAAGGAAGATACCTTGATTCCTGCATCCATAGCTTCCTCAAGTTTAGCCTGAAGAGCGTTAACATCGTTCGCGGAGATACAGATTGCATCGAAGTCCTGAGAAATCAGGTTGTCAAGAACTTTGATCTGTGCATCAGCGGTAGCTGTCTCAGGATAAACGACCTGAACTTCGCCGCCTTCAGCCTCTACAGTCTCCTGGAAAGATTTCGCTGCGATCTCGAAGAATGCGTTACCAGCTGCTTTACCAACCAGAGCGATCTTTTTGTCTTTTGCGGAATCGCCAGCTGCTGCTTCTGTCTTAGTATCGTCTTTTTTGTCATCTGCTGCGAGAACCGGGCAAACTGTACCAAGAACCATTGCTCCACAAAGGATTGCGCTAATTACCTTTTTTTTCATTTTTGTTCCTCCCTATAAGAATATAATTTTTTATATGCTGCTGCCCCGCTACACCAATGGAGGCAGCTAACAATCATATGGGTTTCAAAATTGATATTTAGTTTTTCTTCATTGCGACTGCTTTTTTTACATCGCCGATGATGTTTGGAAGAGCTACTGCTGCTACCAGAAGTACACCGATGATCAGAAGGATTACCTGTGCGTTTACGTTCTTCTGTCCAAGACCAACTCGTAAGCATACGATGATGAATGCGGAAATGATACCACCGGCCAGGTTACCTTTACCACCTGTGGAGGAGATACCTCCGAATACTGCCATTGCGATGGCATCCATCTCGAATCCGTTACCGGTTGTTGTATTGGCACCATAAGAAGATGATACCAGGAACAGTGCACAAAGTCCAGACATAAGACCCATAACTGTGTAGATGATGAAACGGATCTTTTCAACATGAACACCAGCATAATAAGCTGCCACACGGTTTGTTCCGATCGCATAGGTACGACGTCCGAATGTGCTCTTTCCAAGGAAGATTGCAAAGAGGACACCAAGGATCAGTACCAGGAAAAGAATGTATGGAACCTGTCCGACTTTTCCACCAATGGCACGGAAACCATCTGTGTTTGTGATCGCGATACTTCCGCCGGCTCCAAGTGTTACCTCAGCGATACCACGAAAGATAATCTGTGTTGCCAGTGTTACAATCATTGGAGGAAGCTCCTTGAAACGGGTAAGGATAAATCCGTTAACCGCACCGCAGAGGGCACCAACAACCAGTGCTGTAAGTACTACTACAATGAATGGAGCGTTTGTGTTGCAGACCATGCAGCTTAAAGTTGCGGAGAGACACACGATCGCACCAACAGAAATATCAATCTCGCCTAATACCAGGATGTACGCCATCGGGAACATCATGAATACCTCTGCAAGGTAAACCGGCATCTGACGAAGAACACTCTTCAGATTATAAAATTCAGAAAATGATGCGCAGAAAATATTTACCAGGATAAAGAGAATGACCAGGATGCCTTCCCAACTGAATATGATGTGTTTCATCGGATTTTCCGGCACATTGTTAATACTTCTTCCAGATTTTCCAGCCATGATTTACATCTCCCTTCCCTTTAATGCATTTTTGTCTGCGATCCTCTGCAGGATAACATTGATCACAACTACTACCAGGATGATAACACCCTTGATCATGTTCTGCCACAGGGAGCTGATACCTACAAGTGGAAGAGCTTTTGCGATGGTTGCAAGGATGATGGAACCAAGGAATGCACCTACTACTGTTCCACGTCCACCGCTCATGCTTACACCACCGATAACGCAGGCTGCGATGACATCCATCTCACCACCGTACTGCATATCAGGCATTGCAGAAGCATAAACAGAAACCTGAAGTGCTCCGCCAAGACCTGCGAGGAATCCCATGATCACATATACAAGAAGGTTGATATTCTTTGCATTGATACCGGAAACCTGTGCTGCACTTGCATTACTTCCTACTGCGTAGATTCTTCGTCCTGTTCTTGTCCATTTCATAAAGAAGAAGAATACTACATAACAGATGATGATTACCCAGATTACTTTGTTAATTCCAAGAAATGTGGATGTTGCAAAATTTTTGAAATCACCAAGAGCTGCGGCACTTGCCCACTCACCACCGTGAGAAACAAGATATCCCATTGCTCTGTAGATGTACATAAAGCCCATGGTTGCAATGATCGGCGGAACGTTTGCTCTTGAGATCACAAGACCTACAACAAGTCCGCAGGCAATACCGATTGCCATTGCAATGATGAAAGCAAGTAATGTACTTGTGATATGTCCGTATTTCAGGAGCATACCAATGGACATACCGGAAAGTGCCAGGGTTGACATGATGGAAATATCGATTCCGCCTACCAGCATGACACACAGCATACCAAGTGACATTACCATTGTTACTGCATTATTTTTCAGCATCTCCATGAGTGACTTCGGCGTAAGGAATGACGGGCTGATCGCTGTGACAACTGCAAACAGCACGATTACGATAATTGCCAGCAGAGCCTCTCGGGAGCCTGTAATCTTCTTGATGACAGATTTCTTTTCCATTATTTAGTCCCCTTTCCAGTGCTCTTTTCCATGGACAGCTCAAGGATACCCTCCTGTGTTGCCTCTCCTCTGTTCAGTTCACCTGTCTTACGGCCGTTACACATAACGATGATACGGTCTGCCATACCCAGGATCTCCGGCATCTCGGAGGAGATCAGGATGATCGCATAGCCTTTCTTTGCCAGATCTCCCATGATCGCATAGATCTCGGCTTTCGCACCAACGTCAACACCCTTGGTAGGCTCATCCATGATAACAACCTTCATTTCCTGTGCAAGTGCCTTGGCAACTACAACCTTCTGCTGGTTACCACCTGACAGGGAGCTTGCCGGCTGGAAGATATCAACTGCCTTGGTATCTACTTCCTCAAGAAGCTTCTTGGAAATTTCTCTTTCTGTCTTCTCGTCGTTGAATCCGGATTTTGCATATTTACTGATGACCGGAAGTGTTACGTTTCTTCCAAGTCCCCAGCTCATGATCAGGCCTTCCTTCTGTCTGTCCTCAGGAAGAAGGATGATACCTTTTTCCATTGCCTCGGAAGGAGTCTTGATGTAAACCTCTTTTCCTTCAAGGAAAACTTTTCCTTCATCCGGACGGGTGATTCCGCAGACAGCTTCCACAACCTCTGTACGTCCTGCACCAACCAGACCGGTAAGACCTACGATCTCACCTGCACGTACATTGAAGGACACATCCTTGAAAAATCCTGTTCTGGAAAGATGTTCGATACGAAGCATCTCATCTCCCAGCTCAACTTCCGGTTTCGGGAACAGATCATTGATCTCACGGCCAACCATTGCCTTGATCAGATCTGCATTTGTGATTCCGTTTACATCGTAGGTTCCGATATACTGGGAATCACGGAATACGGTAACTCTGGAAGCCAGACGGTACATATCCTCAAAACGGTGAGAAATAAAGATAATGGAAACGCCATTCTCTTTCAGCTTGTCAACCAGTGTGTAAAGCTTCTCGGATTCGTTTCTGGTAAGTGCTGCTGTAGGCTCATCCAGAATGATGATCTTCGCATTTGTGGAAAGTGCCTTGGCGATCTCAACCATCTGCTGCTGCGCAACAGAAAGGGTACCCATCTCAGCGGTTGCATCGAAATCTGCATCCAGCTCTTTCAGATACTTGTTTGCCTCCTGGTTCATTTCTTTCCACTGGATCATATGATGTTTGATGATCTCATGACCCATAAAAATATTTTCAGCTACTGTAAGGTGCGGATATGATGTCGGATGCTGATATACGGCTGCGATACCTGCTTCCTGGGCATCCTTCGGACCTTTGAAGTCAACCTTCTGTCCGTTTAAGAACATCTCACCTTCTTCTGCTTTATGTACTCCGGTAATAACCTTGATAAACGTAGATTTACCAGCACCGTTCTCACCCATCAGCGCATGAACTTCGCCAGGTTTGAGCTGGAACTGTACATTATTCAGAGCTTTGACACCGGGGAATATCTTCGTAATACCTTTTAATTCAAGAACATATTCTGACACGGCTCTTTCTCCTCCCTTTCCTTTGATCTGGTTATATTCTATCATCCGGTTCCCTTGCTGATAATGGGAATATTTTTGGATAAGGGTAAAATATTCTCCTTTTCCCTGTAAAATATTACCCATAATAAAATCCGGCCTGCTCGTATTTCTGTGTATTTTATGCTATAATAGGAACGCTTGTAACAACATACTAGTATTTTTGCCGATTGGAGAATCCTATATGAAATTACTGATCGTTGATGACGAGGAACTTACACGTACCGGGCTTGTCTCATCCATTGACTGGGAGAGTCTGGGGATCACAGAAATCCTTCAGGCAGACGATGGAATGAACGGACTGGAAATGGCCAGGCTGCATAAGCCTGAGATCATTCTCTGCGATGTGCGGATGCCGCGGATGACAGGTATCGCCATGCTGGAACGTCTGGAGAAGATTCTGCCAGACTGCATTCCTATCTTCATGAGCGGTTACTCAGATAAAGAATATCTAAAAGCCGCCATCAAACTAAAAGCAATCAATTACATTGAAAAACCTTTAAATCCTGAGGAAATACGGGAAGCGATCCTGGAGGCACAGTCCCTTTATAAACAGAAACTCCGCTCTCACCGCGGCGAAGCCCTTCATTCCCTTGAAACTTCTACCAGGCTGGCACTGAAGCTTACCGTTCCTTCCACTTCCTCGAATCAGGAAATTGTGGATCTGTGCCTGGAGCTTGGAAATCCTGAACTTCTGGATTCGGGAATAAATTTTACCTCCATAATCGTAAAACTGAATAATACCGCCGAATCTTCCGGTGCGGTTCTGGAAGATATCCACCGTGAGATTGCCCGTTTCCTGGCACATTACCATCTGAAATGCCTATTTGCAGAAAAACGGGTACAGTATCTGGTATATCATATATATGGAAGTAATCCGATTTCGCCAACTACACTTTCCGCTGTGGGAAGCTATATTTCCAGGCAGTACAGTACTTGCGGAAAACATATGATTGCAGCCGGAAACACAGTAACCGATATTTCCAAAGTTTACCAGTCCTATGCCTCTGCTGTCATTCTTCTGCAGAACTGTTTTTTCTTTCCGGCAGAAACCTTTCTCACAGAAGATATCGTAAATCAGCAGCCTCCCAAACCGCCCCTTCCAGGTACTCTGCAATCCCCGGAAAGCACTTTTTCCAAATATCTTCTCTCCGGTGAGGAAGAACCTTGCGGACAGTTTCTTGAAGAACTTTTTGGCTACTATAATGGAAACCTTACTTTTATGCCCAACCAGATCCGTGATCTTTATTACCAGCTGTTCAGCATACTTTCCGCCGCTCGCAAAAAGAATCAGGTGGAATCCGGTTTCCACGAAAAACAGGATCTCATCGTAGATACTCTGGACAATGCTTTTACTTATGAAGAACTCCACGAATCTCTGAAAGAAAAAACCGCACAGTATTTTGAAGACGCAAAGAATTCCCAGCCGGAAAATTCCACAATCTTTATGATCAAAGATTACATCAGCCGGAACTACATGAATGATACCCTTTCCGTAAAAGATATCAGCAGCCATGTGTATCTTTCTGCTTCTTATGTGTGCACCTTTTTCAAAAGTGAGACCGGACAGACTCTCAATCAGTATCTGACGGAATACCGGATGGAAAAAGCCAAGCAGTTGCTTTCCGATCCCAGATACAAGATTTCTGAGATTTCTTCCAAAGTAGGATATACGGACGGAAATTATTTTGGAAAAAGTTTCAAAAAATACTCCGGCTTTTCCCCATCGGAATACCGGGAGAAAATGTCATGAGGGCCCTCTGGCGCCGCTTCAAAAACGGCTATCTGAACTTAAGACTTCAGACAAAATTTACCATTGCGCTGATCAGCATCGTGGTACTTCCTGCTTTTCTCACTGTATTTCTTTTTTATGGAAAGCTTTATAACATGGTGGTGTCCAACACCATTCGCCAGGAGCAGGATGCTTCCGCAAAAACAGCGCCACTGATCGAACGAACCATGGATACGATCCTCGCTACTACCCGGAATATTACAGGGCAGACCTTTTTTCAGGAACTGTTTTATATGCCGGTCAGTGATTCCGCCAAAGAACTGGCTTCTTCCAACCATGCCATTGATTTCAAAAATGCCATCCGCCGTCTCACTACCGATTCGATTGTGACGGATGTACGGATCTACGTGGATTTTCCGGAAGAACTGGAAACACTGGATGATGATCCAAATACAGAAAATATTCTGGCTCCTATCAGCCAGGCCAAAGGAACTTACTGGTACGGAATCTTTCAGGGTAACCGGGAAAACCAGGAAATGTTCTGTCCTTCTTTTTACCTTGGTTCCCAGGAAAAAAAGAATTACGGAGATATGGCGTATATCTGTCCTTTAAGTCTTTATTATCATTCCAATGCCTATAAAGCTTATCTGGCAGTATATTTTTCCGACAGCAAACTGAATTCCATTCTTTCCGACAATCTTTCTCTGGAAGGAAGTGTCTCCTATATTGTAAACGAACGTGATGCCATTGTTGCAACCTCGGATCAGTCCTTATCCGGAATTTACCGGCTGGATTACGACACTATCAAAGAGTCCTTCATGTCATCCAACAACTTCATTGAACGGAACATTCTGGACACAAAAGTTTATGCCGGTTTTTACAGCATTTCCAACACGGACTGGTTTATGGTTACGATCCTTCCTGCTCCGCCACTGATCCACGAAAGCAATCATCTGATGCTTCAGATTGCGTTGCTTTATGCCGGTTTTCTTGTTCTGGCCCTTATTTTTGCCAATGTACTGGCTCATTCCATTACCGGAAGACTCTCTTCGGTAATCCGGCAGATGCAGACTGTCCGCCATGGACCGCCAACTCCCATGGAAAGTCCACAGGCACATGATGAGATCGGTGATCTGATTGACACCTACAACTATATGACCAGAAAAATGTACGAACTGATGGAAAAGCAGGCAAAAGCTGCAGAAGATCTCCGAATTGCGGAGTTTAATTCCCTTCAGGCGCAGATCAATCCACATTTTCTCTATAACACCATGGACATGATCAACTGGATGGCGCTGCAGGGACAGACAGAAGAAATCAGCCATGCAGTACAGAGTCTTTCCCGTTTTTATAAACTGACGCTCAGCCGCAAAAAAGGAATTTCCACAATTGCCAGAGAGCTGGAACATGTGACAATCTATGTACAGCTCCAGAATATGCGTTACCATGACAGTATTGAACTGATCACGGATATTCCGGATGAATTGTCTGAATACCAGATCCCGAAGCTGACTCTTCAGCCGGTTGTGGAGAATTCCATTCTTCACGGAATTCTGGAAAAAGAATCAAAATCCGGAACCATTGTCATTACCGGATGGATGGAAAACGAAGACATCGTTCTTCTGATTTCCGATGACGGCGTGGGAATTCCCCCGGAAATCCTTTCAACAATTCTCTCCGGAAAGGGAAACAGCCAGTCCGGCGGCACCAACATTGCCGTTTACAACACACACCGGCGACTTCAGATTCTTTATGGAAAGGATTATGGGCTTATCTATTCCAGCAATCCCGGCGAAGGGACAGAAGTGGAGATCCGTTTTCCAGCACACAGAGAAGAGTAATTTACAGGAGGTATCCTACTTATGAATACACAACCAACAGTACTTCTATATAATTTCAATGATCCGGACCGTCTCCGGATCATCCGCCGCTATCTGAACCGTCAGAAAGTAAACGTGCGGATCGTCACCCCACCGGAGTTTCTGCATCCTCTGGGTTATCTCTTTGAACTTCCGGGATTTCAGCCCTCCACACAGTTTAATCTGGGCAAAAATTTCAGTGATGAGATGATGGTGCTGAACAATTTTTCCAGTGAGCAGATGGATGCGTTCCTGGCTTTTTTCCGGGAAGAAGCGATTCCTTCGGTTTCGTTAAAAGCCATGCTCACCCCTGTGACCCAGCACTGGTCTTCCATTCAGCTCCATGACGAACTTACAAAAGAGCATAAAATGATGCATAAGAAATAAGAAATTTTCCATCAAAAAAGGAAAGGAGACCGCATTTGCAGTCTCCTTTTTTTGAATATGTTTTAGGTTGGTTATAAGAAAGAATTTATCGTTTTTTATGGTACTGATAATTATCTTGTTACGATATCTACCGGTACGTTGAAGATTTTTGCAACTTTCAGGATTGTGTCGATGTGTCTTCCTGTAGCAGCTGCCATGTGATGTGTCGGGCCAGCCTCGCTCCAGCGATTTACAAATTCTCTTGCGCCACATGTGAAACGTGTTCTCATGTTTGTATCACCGAAGGAAAGGATCGGTCCTTCCTCGTTTACACCCTCAGCTACAACGAACTTGAAGTTTCCGTCTTTATCCTGAGTGATCGCAAGGTAGGTTACAGGGCCTGTGTATGGATAAAACTGTGTCAGGTATCCGCCGCCTGTTTTGCCGTGGAATACCGGCACGATTTTCATGGTTGGTTTCTTGTCGGAGATGTCAGCATCTCCACTTCCGGAATGTCCAATGATGCAGATGTCATCGTTGAAATCGATGGAGTACATCTCAGAAAGCTGGCCTGTACCGGAAATTGTCTTTAAGATACTCATTGCCATGGCAACTTTCATGTCACCCTCTACAGCGCATGCAGTACCCTGTTTGATCAGCATGGAGAATGCCGGGATCAGCATACTGTCAAGGACACCAGCTTTACCCTGTGCAAATCCATCGTAATGGGAAGCGATCATTCCAAGATGCTCGTCTTTTACCCACTCCTCGAAAGCAACTACGTATTTTGCCATATCCCATACTTTTTCGATTGTGCCGCCGCCCTCGATCTCAAAGGTATCAAGGATATCCTGTGCTTTTGCACGGATTGCTTCCTCGTCTGTGATATCGTCAGCGATTGCCCACATTTTCTCCCAGTCAAACTGTTTGGTGTAGAGGAACATTCTGTTATAGAGGTTTGTCTCATCAATGTAAAGATCCATCATACCTGGATATGGTCTTCCGATCTGAGCAATGTTAGTCTCACGGAATCTTCTTCTTACCTGAGCAGCTTTGCACCAGTCTTCGATCTCAGCCTGAACTGCAGGATCTCCGCCTTCTACAACACCTGTGATAACGGCATGTCTCTTGCCGGCTCTCTCAAGGTCAGCTACTGCCTCGCCTACAGCACCGCATGCATAGCCTTCACCCAGCCAGGAGGCAATGTCAGTGTGCTCATAATCCAGCGCTTTGATCTTCTGAACGTTTACAAGAACAACCGGAACATCCAGATCACGGATCGCCGGAAGCATGTTGTAGGATGTTGCGTATGTCAGCATCTGAAGAAATACAAGGTCAACATCTGCTGCACGGAACTTATCTCCTGCCACCATTGCCTGCTCTTTTGTTGTCACCATTCCGCCGTCAACGATCTCTACTGTATCCGGGATTGTTTTCTTGAATGCGTCGTACTGTGCCTCAAATTCCGGCACCAGTGACGGGAACTGCGGAAGATATGCGCCTAAAGCAATTGAAAATACACCAACTTTTGCCTTTGTGTTAACTAACATAATAAAACCTCCAATTATTTTTATTTATGCTTTGTATACTTTGATACCGAAGGACTCATGGATGGTTGTACGAGCCTCCTCGATCGTTTTAAACTCCTCGGCCTTCAGCATCTGTGCTGTGATATTACCGATTGCAGTAGCCTCACCAGGGCCTGCATGGATTTCTTTCTTTGTAGCTTTTGCAGTCAGCTCATTTAAGTATCCTGCATTGGAACCACCGCCTACGATATGGATACGGCTGTAGGTTCTTCCTGTCATCTCCTCAAGCTCTTTGGCTATCTTTGCATAGCACTCTGCAAGGCTTGTGTAGATAACGGTTGCGATCTCACCAAGAGTTTCCGGAACCTTCTGTCCTGTTCTGCGGCAGTAGTCCTGAACCTCTTTTGTCATATTCTCAGGAGAAAGGAAGCACTCATCGTTTGCATCTACTCTTGACGGGAAATCTTTTGCTTCCTCAGCCATCTCACAGATCTGAGCAAAGCTGTATGCGTCATCAAATTCATGACGTACAGACTGGATCATCCAGAGACCCATGATGTTCTTCAGGTAACGGAAACGTCCTGCGTATCCACCCTCGTTTGTGAAGTTCATCTCACAGCTCTTCTCTGAGCAGTCTGCCTCTTTTCTCTCGATTCCCATCAGAGACCATGTTCCGGAGCTGATGTAAATGAAATCGTCGTCATTTGCAGGAACAGCAAGTACTGCAGATCCTGTATCGTGGGTAGCCGGTGCTACAACCTCAAGATCAAAGCCAACTGCTTCTTTTACTGCGTCTGTTAAATGTCCGATGCTTGTACCAGGCATGATCAGCTTCTGGAAGATCTTTTTCGGATATCCCAGCATATCGATTAGTTCGTAATCCCAGTCCTTGGTTGTCGGGCAGACAAGCTGTCCTGTTGTTGCCTCTGTATATTCGCAGGTCTTCTCTCCTGTAAGAAGGAAATGGAAGTAATCCGGTACATGAAGAAGTGTCTCCGCTTGCTCCAGATACTCCGGATGTTTCTTCTTAACTGCCATCAGCTGATATACAGTGTTGAAGATTGCTTTCTGGATACCGGTTCTTGCATACAGATCTTTCAGGGAAATTGTCTTGTAAACTTCCTCGTCCATTCCCTCTGTACGATGATCACGGTAGCCTACTGTATTGCCAAGAACCTTGTCGTTCTTGTCAAGAAGCACAAAGTCAACACCCCAGGTATCAACACCCATGCTTACCGGGATCTTGCCGATCTCTTTACATTTCTTAAGACCGTTTACGATCTCGTTGAAAAGGCGGTCAAACTCCCAGCAGAGCTCTCCGTCTTTCTTAACCATGCCGTTCTCAAAACGATAGATTTCTTCCAGGATCATTTTTCCGTTTTCCATATGTCCCAGAATGTGACGTCCGCTGGATGCTCCGATATCTACTGCTAAATAATATGTTGCCATTTTTAAATCCTCCTCAATATGTAAGCTTCTGATCACTTTCATATCTGATGTTGTATTTATCATACATCAGGATCCTTCCGGTGATAAGAACCTCTTTTGTCAAAAAAAGTGTCTTTATTTGCAAATAATACAGCGATTATTTATGAACTACTGCATTATTTGTTTAAAAAATCCGCTGACTGAATCAGCCAGCGGATCTCTTATTTTTACGTTCGTGAACGCAATCCGCGTTCATTACAACTTCACGATCTGATCGATTATATGATTAGTCATAAAGGTTAGGAGCAATATCCTCGTCTTCCATATTTGTTGCATCATACCAGTAACCGTCTGTAGGAACATCCTGAAGCTCCTGGCCGTTTGCTGCTGCTGTCAGAGCGTAGATTGCATAGTATCCCATCATAAGAGGAGACTGTGTAACAGCACCGATGAATGTGCCATCTTTAACAGCTGCTTTGATGATAGAACCAGCATCGAAACCAACACCAACTACATCACCGTTTGCCGGGTCAGAACCAAGAACGTTGAGGTTAGCATTTGCTGCAAGAACACCCTCTGCGGAAACCTGGTTAGAACCGAATACTGCGATACAGTTCTCCTGGGAAAGGATTGCCTGAGCCTCTGTGGAGCAAAGCTCTACAGTTGTCTGTGCCGGAACAGCTACCTGGATAACAACGTCTGCGTCTTTAGCATCAGCATCAGCACCCTCTGCTGCGTTAACATAGAACTCGTTACCGCTTACTGCTACAGTCTTGCCATCAGCCTGAAGAAGCTCGATCATCTTGTTGATGAATCCAGTACCACGCTGCTGAATGTTCTGAGCTGTTGCATCCTGGTTAACCTCACCGATGATAACCTGTCCGTCAGCATCTTTAACAACGTCTTTAATGGAGTTGTACATATTCTCAGCTGCTACTGCACCAGCCTGTGCGTTGTCTGTACAAACCTCGCATACTACAGATCCTTCCGGAGCATCAGCGATACCTGTATCGAATGTTACAACCGGGATTCCTTTTTCTGCACATGTCTTAAGTGCATCTGTAACAGAAGATGTATCACAAGCTGCAAGTCCTAATCCAACAGGATTGGAAGCGATAGCTGTGTTGATCATGTTAACCTGGTCAGCGATATCGGACTCACTGTTCGGTCCCTGTGGTTTATAAGTAACGCCCAGCTCCTCAGATGCTTTTTTCATACCTTCCTGAGCTGCATCCCAGTATGTGGACTGGAAAGATTTAACCATCATCGGGAACTCATAAGCTTCGTTTGCTTTCAGTCCGTCGAACTGTGCGGTAGGATCCTCAGCTGCTGTGGAATCTGCGGATTCCTCTGTTGCTGCATCTTCTTTCTCCTCAGCTGCAAAAGCTGCTGTTGCGCTCATGCTTGTTACCATTGCTGCACAGAGCATTAATGCCATAACCTTTTTTGCTTTCATATAATATTTCCTCCTTAAAATATATTATATAGTTTTTTTATGTTCATACGCCATTGCTACCCCTTGGCGTTTCACATCTTTGATTATCGGATACTGTTCACATTTCTCTGTGAACAGTATCCTTGCTTATTGTACCACACTTCTTAATATTAGTGTGCTGCTTTTTTCTCTTTCAGGATATCGATCAGAACGGCTACGATCAGAACGATACCTGTGATGATCTGCTGCCAGTTTGCCTGCAGGCCGATGTATGGAAGACCTGTTTTCAGAAGCATGATGACGAAGATACCAACGAATGTACCGATTACGGAACCATATCCACCGGTAGCTGCTACACCACCAACGAATACACCACCGATAGCATCCATCTCAAGTCCGGCACCAGTACCAGGCTGTACAGTAGGTGTTACTGCTGCGTATGCGATTGCCGCAAGACCTGTAAACAGACCGCAGACAACGTATACCATTACGTGATAGAACTTTGTATTGATTCCGGAAAGGGCTGCTGCCTCTTTGTTGGAACCGATTGCAATTGTATAACGACCGAATTTTGTGTGGTTCAGGATGTACTCCATAACCAGTACCAGGATGATCATCCAGAGGAAACCAAGTGGATAACGGGAAGCGCTTCTTCCTGTACCAACTGTTACCTTGAAGATGGTATGGAACCATCCGCCCGGCTGTGTAAGTCCCGGCCAAGGTGTCGCACTGCAGAGAGATCCGGCACCACGGGTAATCATACAGGTACAAAGTGTTGCCAAAAATGGCGGCAGGTTCATAACACCGATCAGTACACCGTTCAGTGCACCGACTGCGATACCAAGAACAATACAGATCAGCATTGCCAGAGCTACCGGGCAATTGTTGTTTCTGATCAGTGTTCCGCCGATCAGTGCGTATGCTACCATACCAGTTCCGATTGACAGGTCAACACCACCAGTGATAAGCGGGAATGTAACTCCGATCGCCATAAGAAGATCGTAATATGAGAAATCCAGCATACTCAGGATCGTGGTGTACTGTCTGAATTCTTTACTCAAGCCTGAGAATATTGCACACAGGACAATGATAACGAGCAAAACAATAAATCTCTGATCACTTAAAATACTTTTTTTCTTCTTAGTCATGACTTTCCTCCTTAATTGATATTCCGTGTGGCCTTGTCCATGATGTTTTCCTGGGTTGCCTCGGAGATATCAATACATCCGGTAACTTTACCCTCACACATGATGATGATACGGTCACTCATTCGGAGAACTTCTGTCATCTCAGAAGAAATCATGATAATGGATTTGCCTTCTGCTGCCAGTTTGTTCATTAATTTGTAGATTTCGTTCTTAGCACCAACATCGATACCTCTGGTAGGCTCATCGAAAATAAGGATGTCACTGTCTCGTGTCAGCCATTTTGCGATAACTACCTTCTGCTGGTTACCACCGGAAAGGTTAACTACCAGCTGGTCTGTAGTAGGTGTCTTAGTTGCAAGTTCGTTTACATATTTCTCAGCAACTTTTTTCTCTTTTGCTTTGTTGATAAAGATACCATTGGTAAACTCTTCCATTGTTGCCAGTGTTGTATTCTCTGTTACAGATTTCTGTACAACACAGCCGTATCTTCTTCTGTCCTCTGACAGATAACCGATACCGTATTTAACAGCATCCTGCGGGCTGTTGATGGTAACTTCGTGAAGCTGACCGTCTTTACCCATAACGGAGATTTTACCACTCTGCTTCGGATCTGCTCCGAACAGTGCTCTGGCTGTCTCGGTACGTCCTGCGCCCATCAGTCCTGAGAAACCAAGGATCTCACCTTTCTTCAGTTCAAAGCTTACATCTTGAACCATCTTTCCTGCGTTCAGATGTTCAACCTTAAGAACTACCGGTGCATCTGCCGGAACTGCACTCTGCTGTTTCGGATCTTCATAAATAACACGACCAACCATCATGTTGATGATATCTTCTTTTGTACTGTCTTTTGTGATCAGAGTTCCTACATATCCACCATCTCGCATAACGGTTACACGGTCTGTGATGGTCTTGATCTCATCCATACGGTGAGAGATATATACGATACCAAGATTCTTCTTACGAAGGTCACGGATGATCTCGAACAGGTCCGCGATCTCTTTCTCTGTCAGTGCTGCGGAAGGCTCATCAAAAATGATAACCTCAGCTTTATGGGAAATTGCTTTTGCGATCTCACACATCTGCTGTTTTCCGACTGTCAGGTTTTTCATCTTTTCTTTCGGATTGATCTCAATGTTCAGATCCTGAAAAAGCTTTTTGGAATCCTCGATCATCTTTTTGTCATCAATGCGGAAACCCTTCTTCGGCTCACGTCCGATGAAGATGTTCTGAGCAACAGTAAGATCACCTACCATGTTCAGCTCCTGATGTACGATTACAACGCCGGCATCCTGTGCCTCACGTGTATTGTGGAATTCTGTTTCCTGTCCTTTGTAAACGATGGAACCTGAATCCTTCTGATAAATACCGGTAAGAACCTTCATCAGTGTTGATTTACCGGCACCATTTTCTCCCATAAGTGCATGTACTTCGCCGCGTTTTACTTCGAAATTAACGTGATCCAGAGCATGAACTCCAGGAAAGGACTTATCAATGTCCTTCATAGTTAAAATAACTTCACCCATTGTCGCATCCTCCCTCTAAGATCAGTTCTTTCTGCGTCTTGCAGAAACGTCGATATAAACTGCAACGATAACGATGATACCTGTGATGATCATCTGCTGTCCTTTACCAAGGCCAAATGCCATAATGCCCTGCTGAAGAAGAGAGATGATAAATACGCCGATTACAGTACCGCCGATGGAAGCAAGTCCACCAACCATGGATGTACCACCCATAACGCAGCCTGCAATAGCCTCGTTGTTGTACTGATCGCCATAGCCAGGCTGAACAGTTGTGTATGTAGCTACAAAGAAGAGTGCTGCAATACCTACCAGGAATCCGCAGATCACATAAGCAAGCATTTCCCATTTCTTTGTGTTAACACCGGAAAGACGGACAGCCTCTTTGTTGGAACCAAGGCAGAGGATGTAACGTCCTTGTTTTGTGTTGTAAAGAACGATACCGCAGATAACTGCCATTCCCAGGAAGATAATGATTCCTACAGGGAAGCCGTTTACGGAAACGATATTACGGAACCAGCCGTTTGCCTCACTGGCTGCCGGCCAGCTTACTGACTGTGTTTTTGTGAATACAGAAGCAATACCTTTTGCAATGTTCATGGATGCCATGGAAATAATGAATGGTGGTACTGACATGTAAGAAACCATCCAGCCATTGAAAATACCAAAGCAGAGACCGATCAGAATGCAAAGGATCATGGCAACTGCACACGGAACCTTGTAGGATGTCATGCAGTAACCGGATACCAGTGCACAGCAGAACATTACAGGTCCGATGGAGAAATCAATTCCTCCTGTAGCGATTACGAATGTAACGCCAAGTGACAAAAAGCCCAGGAAGTACACATAGTTCAAAGTAGATCTGATACTATCAACAGCCGGAAACTTGTTTCCAAGAACTACTTTAAAAACCAGGAACATAAGAATCAGAACACAGACAAGCAGTATTCTGTTCAATCCGAGCTTCTTAACGATTGGATTTTGTTTTAAGTTTTCCAATTTTTACCCTCCTCACGTTTTGCACGTATCTTGTGTTTTCTTGGTTATTATAATACCGTCAAAAATCAATAATTGTAATAGAATATCTTTCAAAAAAAGGTTAAATATTTACTGTATGGTAAATATTTAACCCTTTTCTTTGTGCATTTATGACTATTTACGGTGTAAGATCACCATATGTTTTTAACGTATTAAACGGAAAAAGCAGTTTTTCGATCTCACTGGTATACATATTGTCAGGAGTCACAAGCTGGCACCCGGAATTAATATTCTTCTTATAGTCTTCTCCACGCAGCATCTTAACAGTTTCCCGAACACCCACATACCCCATTTTAAATGCCTTCTGTACAACGATTCCCTGGAAGATTCCGTGTTCCATCAGCTGGACGGCCTCCTGTGAGCTGTCTACTCCCACCACCCTGATCCGCTTCTCTGCTTTTGCTGCCTTTACTGCTCTTGCAGCACCTACAGAGGAATATTCATTCATTCCCGCGATCATCTTGAGATCCGGATATTTTTTCATCAGCTCTTTTGTAAGCTCATAGGACTTGTCATACCGAGAATCACAGTATACCACATCTACGATATTATCCTTCAGACTGCCAAGTCCTGTCCGGAAACCTTTTTCTCTTTCAACTGCTGTAGATACACCCTTTACATGTGAAACGATCGCAATCTGATCATCCGTTCCCACAAGATCCTTCGCAAACCTGCCAAGGATCTGTCCCGCTTCCAGATTATCGGTGGCAACAGTGAGATCCTGGACTTCTTCCTGTGTATAGGAATCAATAAATGCAATATGTATTCCCTCTTCCTTTGCCTTCTTCAAAAGCTGATCTGATTCAGTGAAGCTGGACGGGGAGATCAGGATCGCATCCGGTTTTTCTTCTATCGCCCTTTCGATCAGCTTGTTCTGCCCCTCCACATCATTTTCTTCCTCAGGTGCCCATACACGGATATCCGCATTATATTCCTTTGCAGCCATCTCCGCTCCCTGGATCAGGGAAGTCCAGAAATCGTTGGTACCATCCACAACCTTTGGAATATAGATCAGCGATAATCTTCTTTCTTCTTCTGCCTGTTTATAATAGAATATTCCGGCTACAAGTCCTGCCACAAGGCAGATGACCACTCCAAAGGTCAGGAGCTTTCTGTGTTTTTTCATATTGATTCCTCCTGTATTCCCGGAATGGTGATCGTGGCAGTTGTTCCTACACCTTTTTCACTTTCATAGGTGATTCCGTAGCTTTCTCCATAATAAAGCTGCAGACGTTTCTGTACATTATAAACACCAACGCCATTGGAATGATAATTCACCTTATGCTTATCATAAATATGTTCCAGTGTTTCCTCATCCATACCTACACCATTGTCGATCACCTGAAGGACCGCATTCCCGTCCTTCATAAAGCCTTTTACCTGCAAAAGTCCTTTACTTTCTTTATATTTCAGTCCATGATAGATAGCATTTTCAATGATCGGCTGGAGAACCAGCTTGATCAGCGGGATATTTAATATAGAAGGTTCTACGTCGATCTCGAATTCCAGCTTGTCCTTGTAACGCATCTTCTGGATCGTAAGATAACCCTTGGCATACTCCACTTCCCTTGCCACAGGAACTACTTCATCCTCATTACTGATACTCTGACGAAGAAGGCGCGCCAGGGATGCTGTCATCAGAACAACCTCCTCATATTTTTTGCCTTCTGCCATCCAGATGATCGAATCCAGAGTATTGTAGAGAAAATGCGGATTGATCTGAGACTGAAGAGCCTTCAGCTCACTTTTTCTCTTTGCTTCCTGTTCCTTCACATTCTGCTCCATCAGATCCTGTATCCGATGTGTCATCACATTGAAAGACTTCGTCAGGCTACCGATCTCATTCTCCGAATCGATCTCCACATCTGCTCCGTCAAAATGCCCCTCCTGAACCCTGGACATGGAATCCCTGAGACGCTGAAGGGGATAGGTAAGACTCTTTGCCAGAAATCTTGAAAAAAGCAGCGCCACGATCATCAGAAGTGCAGATATAAGTACATAAATACTCTGCGCCTGATTACTTTTTCGCAGAAGCTCGCTGACGCTCATACAGCCCACAACGGTCCATCCGGTTTTATTGGATCTGGAAATGGAATACAGCTTTCCTCTGTTTCCCTTTCCGGTACGCACCGTATCTTCTTTTGATTCCACGATCAGGTCGATATTCTCAGTCTGCAGTTCATTGTAAAGCTGCTGCTGCTGGGGATGATAAACGATATTTCCGCTTTCATCCAGAATGAATGCGTATCCTTTTTTCCCAATGGTATTTTGATCACAGAGTTCACTGATGGCACTGTAATTCAGGTCAATAAAAAAGACTCCCTCTTTCTCACCACTGTTGGAAAAATTACGGATTCCCCTGCTTAAAGTGATCACCCACGGACGCTCTCCGCTGATGATGTGCTGTACATGGGAAGATGTAAGAAGAGGACCTTCCGGCTTCTGCAAAGCATCCAGATACCACTTCTGGGTGGAGAGCTTCAGATCCGGATTCACAGACTGCTTGCCGTCGTTGATCAGCTTCCGTCCATTGATTCCAATGATCCCAAGATTTCGGATATCACTTCGCCCGTCCAGAATAGTCTTGAACTGATTGATCAGACGCTCTCTTGTTCCATCATCCACATTGTCGCCAAAAAGATACTGCTGTACGTCTTCGTTACTGGAGATCATATATGCAATATTTTCCATATAATCAATATAGGAATCAATATTCTGATTCATCTGCTGTACGATATTCTGGGTGTAGACTGAGGAATTTTCAAAAATAGAATTGCGGGTATATCTCATGGAAACGCCTGTTATGACCAGCACTGCGCTTAAAAGCAGCACCGTCACTACCGCAAAGATCGCACTCTGGATGCTTTTGAATTTCCCTATGAGCTTTGCCGCAAAACGGATATCTCTCATTTACGCTTCTCCCTCGCATATTCTGTCGGTGTGCAGCCGGTCATTTTTTTGAAGGAGATACCAAAATAATGAGGGTCTGCAAATCCGACTTTCTCGGCAATTTCATAATTCTTCATAGTTGTATTCTCAAGAAGCTCCTTCGCCTTCTCCATACGAGTACGTATCAGAACCTCTGTAAATGTCTCTCCTGTAAGCTCCTTAAAGATCGTACTGAAATAGCTGGTACTGATATTCAGATAAGAACAGATACTGTTCAGGCTTAAATCCGGATCCATATAATTCTTCTGGATATAATCCAGGGCAAGTCTTGCCTGACGCTGACCGCTGGAGCTGTTTGCATCGGAAAGTGTCTGGAAAATTTCTCCGATATGATTCCTGACCAGTTCAACAGCACTGTCAAAAGAATTCTGCTCCGTAACCTGCTGCAGAAGTGCTTCTCTTTTGGAAAAAAGCCTGTTGTCCGGAACCATATCCTCACAGGTCTCATCTGCTGCACGGATGATCTGCTGAAGATACACGCAGGCACGACTCTTATCCACCCGCGCTTCCTTGATCTCAGAAGCGATCTGTTCCAGAATATGCTCTGCGTTTTCCTTTTTACCCGCTTTCAGAGCAGCTGCCAGCTTCTCTACATAAGCTTTAATGGAAAGATTTTTTTCCTCCGGCTGTTCTTCCATATCAATAAGAAGGCTTCCTCCAAGAAGATAACGATATTCAATAGCTTTCTCTGCAAGTTCATGGGATGCACGAAGCTCCTGCTGAGTTCTGGCCCAGCTTCCCACACCGATAGAAATATCCAGCGACATCAGTTCCTTCAGCTTATCCTGGATCGTCCTGCAGATCTCCATGATCTTGTGTTCGAACTCTCTGGTACGGTTTCCCATGAAAAGAGCACCGACCTTGTTATTTCCGGCCTGATATGCCACTCCTGCTTTTTCTTTGCTGATGATCTCATCACTGATATTAAAAAGGACAAAAGACATCAGTGCACTCTCCTGGCGTTTCTCCGCAGTAAGCTGACTGCCGTCCGAATACAGATCCAGATCAAAAACAGCCACACGATAGCATGCTGCCTCAAGATCGATTCCCAGTGCTGCAAGCTCTTCCAGACTTTCCTGCCGTGTCTTGATATTATCCACAAAGCCCTGCAGCGCTCTGGAACGGATCACAATGGCGTTTTTCTGATAATTCTCGGAAGTCTGTGTCAGACGTTCCAGCTTCTCTTTTTCTTTTCTTTGCTGGTCCACCTTCTCCTTCATTTTTCCGATAACATTTCTGAGTTCCATGGCTGTCACCGGCTTCAGCATATATTCACTGACACCATACTGGATCGCCTTCTTGGCATACTCGAATTCTCCGAATCCGCTGAAGATCACGATCACGATGTCCGGATAATTATCATGGAGAAAACGGCTCAGTTCCATACCATCCATATATGGCATAAGGATATCTGTAAGCACGATATCCACCGGATGGTTCTGTACAAATTCCGCTGCTGCTTTCCCGTTATCACAGTCTCCTACCAGCTCACAGTCCATTGCTTTCCAGTCAATATTCTCCCGGATCGCATCTCGAACAAGTATCTCATCATCTACCAGTAAAATACGATACATAATTTCTGTTGTCCCCCTCTGATCAGTTTCTGTTGTTTTTATTGCACATCCCCCCTGACAGATTCTTCCCCCCGTCTCTGTCATTTTCATTGGTAAGATTACTGTCCTTTCTGTGAACAATAACTGTTAATTCTTTTTATATGTTAACATGTTTGGTTAAAATTTACAACGGAGTTTCTTAGTCCAAATTAAATACAAAGAAATCCCGCATCCAACATATGGGATACGGGATTTTCCTGCATATTTTTATTATTTTACGATAACGCCATCCTCATCCCAGAGGTCATGCCAGTCATTTGCACCATGCCACAGGAATACCTGGCCTTTTACAAGACGGTTGCCTTTTTCCAGAGTTGCGATGGTTGTCATTTCCTCATCTGTAAGTGGATCCTCTGTGACACATTTCAGGTTGCTTGCATAGTTGTGGACAGAGAACGGAATGGAGATCTCGCCTCTCTGATGTGCCCATTTCAGAGCGATCAGAGCCGGGTGAACCCCATGTGCTTTTGCGATTGCCTGCATTTCCGGTACTTCCAGATCTGCAACATCCTCCGGGCAGATATCTCTCTCAGGTCTGCGCGGGGAACCGATCGGCATGTAACCTACCGGCTGGATGTTATGTGCTACCAGATAATCATAAAGCTCCTGCTGCTGGAAACATACGTGAAGCTCAAGCTCGCAGGTTGCAGGTTTGATCTTCATAAGTGGAAGAACTGCCTCAAGTTTCGGGATTGTCATGTTAGAAATACCGATGTAACGGATCTTTCCTTTTTCTACCAGTGCCTCGCACTGACGGTATGTATCCATGAACTCCTCAACACTGAATGGTTTGGAATCCGGATTTCTGGAATCTACATCACATCCCGGTGCATGATAGTTCGGGAATGGCCAGTGGATGTAGTACATGTCCACATAGTCACACTGAAGGTCTTTGATGCTCTTGTCACAGGCTTCCTCAACTCTTCTGTGCATGTCGTTCCACACTTTTGTCATGATGAAGAGATCTTTACGTTCTACAACACCTTCGTCAAAAGCGTCCTTGAATACCTGGCCGATCTCATGCTCGTTTCCGTAACATGCAGCACAGTCAAACATACGGTAACCACTGCGGATCGCACCTGCAACAGCTGCGGATACATCCTCTGCGGATACACGGTCGGAACCGAAGGTTCCCATTCCGACGCATGGAACCTGCTCGCCGGAAGGAAGTGTCACTTTCGGCACAATTGCCGGATTGATAACTTCTGCCATCTTTACATCTCCTTTTTTATGAAAAAATTTTTTCTTATTATAAACTTGTTTTACAGCCTCTATAATTTTTTAATCTCTATCTTCGGAAGAAGTTTCTCCATATCTTCCATTACAAAGAATCCTGTCTCCTCACGCATAGCTGCAGCTGCTGAGATCGCGCTGGCTCTGCGCAGGGTCTCTTTCAGGGAAAGTCCCTCGCTTAATCCAAGGGCGAAGCCTGCGATCATGGAATCTCCACAGCCTACCGTATTTACCGCGTCAATCTTTGGAACTATCGCACGGAAAATTCCTTCCTCCCCGACTGCCAGGGAACCATCTGCTCCAAGAGAAACCGCCACAATCTCCACACCACCGGCATGGATGGCTTTTGCAGCCTCGATGATATCGTTGATGTCGTCACAGTGCTTTCCTGTGAGCATTCGGATCTCATCGATATTGGGCTTGATCAGTGTTGGTGCTGCCTTGATTCCTTCTTCCAGAAGCTTTCCACTGGTATCCAGGATCACCGGTTTTCCAGCGTCTTTGACGATCTTCACGAGACGCTGGTATGCAGTTCCGTCAAGACCTTTCGGTACGCTTCCGGACATTGCCACAACAGAAGCGTCTTTTACAAGCTGGCGGAATTTTTTCTCAAATCCCTCAAAGTCTGCCTCTGTCAGTGTAAATCCCGGCTCCAGGAATTCAGTCTGCACGTGATTCACTTCATCCCAGATATTGATGCAGGAACGGCTCTCCGCGTCCACATGGTAAAAAGCGCTCTTGATGCCAAAAGGTTTCAGGGCATCTTCAATATAATTGCCTGCGTGGCCGCCCACAAAACCTGTGGCAACCACTTCGGCACCGTAAATGGACGCCGGCTTGGAGACATTCAGTCCCTTTCCGCCGGGAACATAGGTACATTCCCGTACCCGGTTCACTTCGCCCACTTTAAAATCATCCACTACATAACGCTTGTCAATGGCAGCGTTTAACGTTACAGTCAGGATCATATCAGTCTTCCTCATTGGAAAGAAGGATCTTTCCTTTTACAAGGCCCGGGGTCTTGAACAGCTGGAATGCTTCCTGTGCCTGGCTCATCGGGATCTTCTTGTAGATGAAGCCCGGATCAAATTTCAACTGGCCGGTTGCAAAGTAATGCGCGGTCAGATCCCACTCACGTCCCGGATATGGTGCACTGTAGGACATCCAGGAACCGGTAAGTTTGAACTCTTTACGGTTCATATTCTCCCACTGTTTCGGTGTGAAAGTAAGGTTCTCATGAGGAGTACCGATAAAGCATACATGTGCTTTGTTTGCCGCAAGCTCAAATGCCATGTGCATGGTCGGAACCTGTCCGGCTGTCTCGAATACGAAGCCGTATCCTTTGCCGCCTGTGATGGCCATAGCTTTCTCCATGTAGCCTTCTTCTTTTGTGTTGATGACTTCATCTGCGCCGAGACGTTTTGCAAGGGCAAGTCTCTCATCGCTGATATCAAAAACTACGACTTTCTTGGAGCCGAAGATCTTTGTCCACTGCATGGTAAACATACCAACGGTACCGCCGCCCAGGATTGCCACATACTCACCGCCGTGGTAATCATTCTGGAATACACCGTGGATGGCTACGGTTGCAGGCTCAAACATAGCGCCCTGCTCATATGGAACATTGTCTGCAAACGGTACGGCATTTTTCTCAGGAACTACTACATAGTCCGCATTTGCTCCCTGCTCTCTGGAACCGATGAAGCTGTAATGTTTGCAGAGGGAGTAATTACCTTTCTGGCAGTCGTCACATTTCATACATGGAAGAAGCGGTGCACCGGATACACGGTCGCCGACTTTTACCTTGGTAACGCCTTCTCCGACTTCCACTACATCACCGGAAAACTCATGTCCAAGTACGATCGGATAAAAATGTACGCCGTGGTTTAATACACGCGGGATATCAGATCCACAGATTCCGGAATATCTTACTTTGATCTTTACGTGACCCGGAGTTACCTGTGGTTCTTCCACTTCCTGGTACTGGACATCTTCATTTGCTACTACTACTGCTGCTTTCATGATTATTTTTCCTCCTCATTTCTCATCATAGGTTCAAGAGATTTATAGAGATTTAAATAGGTTTTATAGGTTTTCTCATAAACGGCCCTGTTATCCGGGTTCGGTTCATGTCTTCTTGTTTCTTTTACGGTAAGGCGGATGGCTTCATCATAATCCTGATACATTCCAACGCCAATACCTGCCAGGATGGCTGCGCCAAGGGTTGTGGCGGTATCGGAGGACGGTACTACAATCGGTTTGTCGGTAATATCGGATTTGATCTGGGTCCAGAGAAGAGAGTTGGCGGATCCACCCATTGCGCGGAGAACTTCCACATCTGCTCCTGCCTCTTTTGCCACCTCAAGGTTGTGCTTCAGGGAAAGTGCCACGCCTTCCATGCAGGCACGTACCATATGAGCCTTGGTCTTGGCAAAATCCAGTCCATAGAATACACCTTTTGCGTTCGGGTTCCAGATTGGGGAACGCTCGCCGGACATATATGGAAGAAATACCACACCGTCACTGCCTGGAGCAATTTTTTCCGCGATCTCATTGAGCTGATTCAGGGAAGACCCTTTTTCCTCAGCTACAGAGCGCTCATAATCTGCAAACTCACGTTCAAACCAGCGCATGACACCACCGCCGCCGGTTGTGCCGCCCTGAAGGAGCCACTGTCCTGGAACAACGTGATAACCAAGGATCAGTCTCGGATCTGCCTTGTACTCATCCATGCAGATACTCATTCCGCCAGCCTGTCCGCCCTGTTCCTGTGTCTCACCTGGATGGATTACTCCGGCCCCCAGTGTTCCACATGCTGCATCCAGACCACCGGCAACAACCGGTGTTCCCACAGCAAGACCGGATTCTTCTGCTGCTTTTTCTGTAACCGTTCCCACAACATGGTCACAGTCACAGATCTCCGGAAGAAATTCTACAGGGATTCCAAGTTTTTTGCACATGTCTTCATCCCAGGCTGCTTTTCTCATGTCAAAGCAATGCAGGCCGTACCCCTGTGAAACATCCTGACTCATCACACCGGTCAGTTTGTATGCAATGTAACTGTTGGACTGCAGGATCTTGTCAATCTTTTCATAAACCTCCGGGAGATTTTCTTTGTACCAGAGGATCTTTGCGGTTGTGTAGGATGGCTGAAGGGAATTGCCGGATACTTCAAAAATCTGATCTGCTCCGATCTCTTCGTTCAGTCTGTCACAGATGGACTGTGCTCTGGTATCCATCCAGATCGGGGTGTTGGTAAGAACATTTCCGTCCTTATCCATGGCGATGGCCGACCAGCTCTGGCCGTCAATACCGATACCTGCGATCTCTTCCGGCTGGATCCCGGCTTTTTCGATCACTTTTTTTACTGCCTGACAGACAGCACTCCACCATTCTTCCGGATTCTGCTCTGCCCAGCCTTCTTTCGGATAATATACCGGATAATCACCATTGGCTGCTGCCACTACGGTTCCTGACTTTTCAAAAACCGCAACCTTGCAGGCACTGGTGCCGATATCAATACCAAGTAAATATGGTTTCATTATGAATTCTCCTTCTCCTTTAGCACACGCACGGATTTCCCCATAATAATTTCCGCGCCAAGCTTCTCTGTGATCGGCTCCGTTTCTTCGCTCTCTGCCTCTCCCAGCCGTTTCAGCATAATGCTCGCCACTTCCCTGGCAATGCCCGATGTAGGCTGTGCCACGATGGTAAGCTTGGGGCTGCAGGCTCTGGCAAACTGCAGATTATCAAAACCGATCATGGAAAGCTGTTCCGGAATTTTCAGATCCAGCTCATTCATTCCGATCACCGCCCCCATGGTCATCTCATAGTTGGTAACGAATACGGCTGTCATATCCGGATTGTCCGCCACAAGTTTCTCGATTCCTCTCACGCCACCCTGAATGGTATAGTCGCCGTGATAGATCAGAGATTCCCGTACCGGAAGATTTTCTTTTTCATATGCGCTTCGGTATCCCTGGAGACGTTCCTGCGCCGTGGAAATTTCCTCCGGGCCGCCGATAATCCCGATCTTACGGTGTCCTGCCTTAAAAAAAACTCTCATGGCATCTTCGGCTGCTTTCTCATTGTCCACAAGAACACTGTCGCAGGAAAGCTCCTGTATTCTTCGGTCAATGAGTACAATGGGCTTCCCGGTTTTCTGGAATTTTTTCAGATGATTGCCTTCGGCATCCACCGGCATGCTGATGATCCCGTCCACACGTTTCCGGCTTAAAAATTCCACTGCGTCCCGCTCCAGTTTCTTATCGGTACGGCAGTCACAGACAATGGTGGCATATCCGTGACTCCTTAGCACATCCTCCATCTCTGTGATGATCTCCGCACAAAAGGTATTGTTAAGCTCCGGGATCACCACACCGATGGTCTTGGTAGCATTGGTCTTAAGTCCTCTGGCCACCTCGTTGACCTCATAGTGCAGTTCCTGGATGGCTTCCTCGATCTTTACTCTGTTTTTTTCTCTTACGTTTCCGCCATTAAAATAAGAGGAAATCGTTGCAAGCCCAAGTCCCGTCCTCCTGGCAATATCTTTCATGGTAGCTGCCATACTGATCACTCCGTTTCTGCTTTTTACTGAAATTCCTTATTCTGCCTTGCCATCGCAGCCGCAGACTTTCATACGTGCCTCAACCAGTTCTTTCACTGCCTGGATGGCTTTCTTTCCGTATGCTTTCGGGTCGATGGTGTTCTCGTTCTCTGCAAATGTCTCTTTCACTGCCTTGGAGTATGCTGCACGAAGCTCCGTTGCAAAGTTAACTTTGCAGATACCACGTTTTACGCAGTCGCTGACATCCTCATCACTGAGTCCGGATGCTCCGTGAAGAACAAGCGGGATATCTACAACTTCGCGGATCTCACTTAAACGCTCTTTGTCAAGAACCGGTGTTCCTACATAGAAGCCATGTGCGGTTCCGATGGCAACTGCCAGGGAAGTAACACCTGTGCGCTCTACGAATTCCTTTGCTTCCTGCGGATCTGTGTTGGTATCTGCCTCAGCCTCAAGGTCGTCCTCTTTACCGCCAACTTTACCAAGCTCAGCCTCACATGGGATATTCAGAGCTGCTGCTACGTCTGCAACTCTCTTGGTCTCTTTAATATTGTCCTCAAAATCCAGTTTGGAACCGTCGATCATAACAGATGTGTAACCTGCATGCATTGCCTGCATTGCAAGCTCAAAGCTGCTGCCGTGGTCAAGATGAAGGCATACCGGAACAGAAGCCTTGGCTGCCTCTGCTGCTACGATTGCTGCGTAAGTCTCAACAGTACCATATTTAATCGTAGATGGTGTTGTCTGGATCATAACCGGCGCTTTCAGCTCCTCAGCTGCCTGGATGATCGCTTTCACCATTTCCATGTTCTCTGCATTGAAAGCTCCTACCGCATATCCGCCCTTCTGTGCTTTTAACAGCATTTCTTTAGATGTAACCAGTGGCATAATCTTTTCCTCCTTGGAATTATTGTGTTTATTTTTTGTATTATTTCTGCATTTGGTTTAGAAACCGAAACGTTTCTGTTTGAGTTCATCATAACTCGCCGAAACGTTTCTGTCAACTATAAAATTTTCATCATTTACAGGAAAATATTACCTTGAAAAGAAGACCAAATACCGTTAGATTAATAATTAAAAGCAATACAAACCTGTGGCCGGGCAGGTCCGTCTGATACTACCGGCACGATTAAGTACACAATAATCTTAGGAGGATATGAATTATGTTAAAAGGAATTCCTGAAATCTTATCACCAGAATTACTGAAAGTTTTATGTGAGATGGGACACAGTGACCGTCTTGTAATCGCTGACGGAAACTTCCCTGTAGAATCCATGGGAAAAAATGCCATCACAATCCGCTGTGACGGACATGGCGTTCCGGAGATCCTGGATGCCATCCTGAAACTCTTCCCACTGGATACTTATGTAGAGCACCCGGTAAACCTGATGGAAGTAATGCCTGGTGATGATGTGGAGACACCGATCTGGGATACCTATAAAGAGATCGTTTCCAAACATGACGAGCGTGGCGAGAAAGCCATCGGAAATATCGAGCGTTTTGCATTCTATGACGAAGCAAAAACTGCATACTGCATCATCTCCACAAGTGAGAAAGCACTTTATGCCAATGTAATGCTTCAGAAAGGCGTTGTCATCAACAACGACTGATTTTTCTTCTGAACTGCCTGATATATCATATACACATATTCATCCAAAACTCCCGGTTTCCATACCTGAAAGGGCCGAAACCGGGAGTTTTATATTTTTGTGTTTATTTTATTTTTTATCTTTTTGCGGATTTTGCCACGTAACTTCCCCAGAGAACTTTTTTCTGAGAATTTCTCACTCCGGCGCGCACTGCGTAATAATAGGTGACACCTTTCTTTGCCGTCTTATCTTCAAATGAAGATTTGTTTCCTCCGGAAAGTGTTGCAATTTTCTTCCATGTACTGTTTTTTGTCTTCCGGTATACCACATAAGCTGTCGCACGTTTCTGCGGAGTCCAGCAGATTTTAAGTCCCTTGGAAGTTTTTTTCACACTGGATATCTTCTGTGTTGCAGGATAGGACAGAAGATAGTCACTTGCCTGATATCCCCCGAAAACCTTTTTTCCATCAACAATGCGATATGCACGCACAGAATAGGTATACGTTGTAATTCCCTGTACTTTGGAATCCTGATAGCTGGTCACATTGCTTTTTACTTCTGCAAGACGCTCCCAGTTTTTTCCTTTGATTTTGCGATAAACCCGGTATCCGCTGGCACCGGCGACTTTTTTCCAGGAAACCGTATTCTTCGGTCCGCTGGCTGCTGTGGCAGATGCCACTGCTTTTGCAAGTTCCGCCTTTCCGGATACCGTTGTGGAAAAATCTCCGTAAAGCGTTGTTTTTCCGGTATAGACATATGCTGCCCTGACACTATAGTCATATACGTTTCCTGTTTTTACTGTGGTATCCGTATAGCCTGGTGTATCGGATTTAATGGTTGCCAGTTTTACTTTTTTTCCACCGTTTTCTCCCCGGTAGATCACATACCGGTTACAACCGGATACTGAATCCCAGGTTATTTTTATTTTGTTGTAGGCACTGTAGGAAACCTTCAGGCCGGTGGTCTGTTTCAGCTTCACGGTAACCTTGCAGGAGGCTTTGATTCCTTTGGCATTGTTGCCACTGCAGAATATGGTTGCCGTTCCCGGATGCTTCGCTGTAATGGTTCCTGTTGCACTGACAATTGCAACATTGGTATCCGAACTCTTCCAGCTGATTCCGGAAGCTGTCATTTCTGAATTTGTAACAGTAGCTGTAAGAGTTTCCATATCTCCTACATACATTTCCATGGATGTTTTGGAGAGCTGTATTTCGGCCTCGTTATTCAGAGTTCTGGTATGTGCCTTGATTCTTGGTGTCAACGGTCTGCTGTAGATAGAAGTATCATCCCAGCTATTATCGTCCGTATAATAAATAAATCCCTGGCCTTTCAGAACGGATGCCTCGAATTTACACCATTCATAATTTGCACTTGCTTCCACGCAGTACTGCACGATACTGTTTCCTGCGTTTGTCACCACAATGGAGTACAGACTGTTCTGTCGGATCACAACTTTCGGAATCTGAACCGTCATAACTCCAGCCATGGACTGTGTACAGGAAAACGGCGTTGCATAAGCCGGTGTTCCGCTGGTGGGATCACCGGAATCCTGAAGATCGGTATACACCTGTATGGTATAGGAATTGTTGCCTGACATCGCTGCGAGAGTTACTTCTCCAAGCTGTTCCGCCTTTCCGTTACCTGCAGTGGCTTTATAAATATTCGCAACTTTTTCCCCTTCGTACAGTTTCATACTTGTAAGACCGGAGGATCCGTCATAAAAATAGTTATTGGAGTATTCCGGATTCCGTGACGCAGTAGCAGAAACCAGTTCACAGAGAGAACCATCTTCATAGGACATATAAAAATATCCGTCTTTTCCCCAGTTCGCTCCCCAGCTGTTTTTTACAATCCATGCGCCGTTGTTCTTCACATTGGAGGACGCATTGAAATTCTTTGCGGAATAATTATCATCCCATCCCACAACCGTAACCACATGATTCACATCATCGGTTTCCTCCGGATAAGAATATGCAGCTGTATTTGCATTATAATAAGCATTCTGTGCATTATACATCACAGCAACTGCCTTGTTGGCTGTCAGAAGACTTTTCAATGCGTTCACGGAGTAATCTGAAAAATATGCATTTTTCAAATATGCCACTGCATCATATTCCTTGGAGGCATCCGGAATTACTCCGGTTTTCTGGGTATGTGTGGAATCTGTTGCCAGGGGAACGTCTTCCTCCGTTGTCATTCCTGACCAGGTACTCAAAAATATGGATGCCAGGAGATCATTTCCCCCTTCATGATAGTCCACATTTCCATAATCATCGGTTCCGTAATGATGATTGACATCACCGGCAGTATTTCCCAACGGGTCATTGTTTCTGTTTGCAAAAAAATATGCCAGATGCTCCTCAGACAGATCGTAAGTGCCAGCTCCCTGTGTCAGCAAAGAGGTTTCCAGAACGGCGGCCATCGCAAATGCCCAGCACATTCCATATGGATTCTGATCTTTGACGGAGGTTACATACCCCTGCTGTGCCGCATTATAATAAGATGGATAGGAAACAGCTCTTCCCATAGGGATTTCCGAAGTATCGTTGCCAATCTCAACGGCTTTTGAATAGGCGGGCAGATTATCGAAGGGAGCCAGCTGTTCCTGCTCTTCTTCCTCTGTAAGAGGGCGTCCCTTGATATATTCGATTCCCTCTTCATCAGTTTCACTGTTTCCGTCTCCGAATGTATCATCCTGGGAATCAGAAAACTCTTCTGCTGTCCCCTCCTCGGAAAGCTCCAGATCGCTGTCCGGAGAAGGTGCTTCGATTTCGTCTGCTTCCTCTGTAATTTCCGTAACTTCACTTTCGGAAATATTCTCTTCTTCATCAGATTCCCCGGAAGATACCGCGGCAATACTTTCTTTTGTTTCTTCTGTGTCAAACTCTCCGGCCATAACCGGAACCTGGCTTCCTATAACTGCCACACTCAGAAGCAGCGGCAGTAACTTTTTTCTTATGAGCTGTAAGTACTTCACCTGATCCTCCTGGATTCTCTAACGTTTTTTAAGATGGTATCCAAAAATTCCAATTATCGCAAGTACTGTTACCACCCCGATCCACAGAAACGGACTGGAATACCAGTTTTTGTCCTCTTTAAAGGATGTTGCCGCTGTTCCATCTACAGGTTTGGATTCTTTCTGTGCGGCGTCTTCAGAAGGTACCGGTGAAATTTTTACTACCTGTTGTGTTACGGACGGTTCCTGTGTTACTGATGGAATCTGTGTCTCTGACGGAGTTTCTGTTGCTGATGAATTTTCTGTTGCCGATGGAGCCTCTGTTGCGGACGGGGTCTCTGTTGCGGACGGGGTCTCTGTTGCGGATGGGGTCTGCTGTTCTTCTGCTGTTTCTTTTCCGGCCTGGGCAAGTTCTTCATCCTTGGACGGTCTCAGCTCATCAAGCGGCACATAACCATATCCGCCTTTATATTCTGTATATCCCCAGTTTTCTCCGTTCTTCTCCGTTTCTCCTTCTATATGAAGAACCGTTCCGTCTTCTATGGTTGTTCCGTTGAGTTTTTCACTTTTTGAATCTGTTTCCGGATAGATATCCACTCCCACTCCGCCGGAATCCACCGTCATATAATAATCCGTGGTTTCCGCCGGCAGTTCCGTTTTTGCGGATTTATCTGCATATACCGAAACACTTAAACTCAAGATCAGTGCCCCGGCAGCAGCCAGCCTTATGAATCCTTTCATCATACTCCTCCATCTCCCAGTTGTGCCTCTGTGTTTTTCTGATATGCAAAATCCCCCTATATTTCTTTTCTGATTTTGATGTGAAATATAAGAGGATTTTATCATTTGTTATGTTACCTGGCCATATTTTTATGCAAGCTGTTTCTCACACATATCCAGTGCGGAAGCGATAACCGCATCCATGTCATAATATTTGTACTCACCAAGACGTCCGCCAAAGATTACTTTCGGTTCCTTCTCAGCCAGCTCTTTATACTGTGCATAGAGCTGTCCGTTCTTCTCATCATTAACCGGATAATACGGCTCATCTCCAGGTTTCCACTCGGAGCTGTACTCACGGCTGATTACTGTCTTCGGAAGATCATTGCCTTCCTCATCTTTACCGAACTCGAACCATTTATGCTCAATGATACGTGTCCACGGTGTCTCAACGTCTGTGTAGTTTACTGCTGCATTGCCCTGGAAATTCGGTTTGTCAAGAGTCTCATTCTCAAAACGGACAGAACGGTACTCCAGTGTTCCAAGTTTGTAGTCAAAGTATGCGTCAATTGCACCTGTGTAGATGACCTTCTCAGCCATTGCGTCATATTCTGCCTTCTTCTCAAGATAATCCTCGTTCAGGCGAACTTCAATGCCATCCAGAAGGTTGGCTACCATCTTCGTATAACCGCCAACCGGAATTCCCTGATAAAGAGCATTAAAATAGTTATTATCAAAAGTCAGACGAACCGGAAGTCTCTTAATGATAAAGGAAGGAAGCTCTGTGCATGGACGGCCCCACTGCTTCTCTGTGTAACCCTTAATCAGTTTCTCATAGATATCGGTTCCCACAAGACTGATTGCCTGCTCTTCCAGGTTCTTCGGTTCTGTAATTCCGGCTGCCTTACGCTGCTCCTCGATCTTATCCGCAGCTTCCTCCGGAGTTACAACTCCCCACATTTTATTGAAGGTGTACATATTAAACGGAAGGCTGTACAGCTCTCCATGATAGTTTGCAACCGGGCTGTTTGTAAAACGGTTGAACTCTGCAAACTGTGTGATATAATTCCAGACTTTCTTATTATTGGTGTGGAAAATATGTGCTCCGTATTTATGTACGTTGATTCCCTCAACCTTCTCTGTGTATACGTTTCCTGCAATATTCGGGCGTTTGTCGATCACGAGAACAGATTTGCCCGCCTTCTTCGCCTCATGAGCGAAGACAGCACCGTAGAGTCCGGCGCCTACGATAAGATAATCGTACATTTCGTTTTCTCCTTGTTATTTGATGTGATTATTCTAACACCTGTGCTGTATGTCTGGCAAGTATTCTTTTTTCACCCTTGAGGAAAGCAGACATTTACACAAAAAGATGGCAGACAACCCGGAAAGCTGTCTGCCATTATATCACTTTTTTATGTATTTACCGATTTTTAATCCTCATATCCATTCGGATTCTGGCTCTGCCATTTCCAGGAGTCTGCACACATCTCGCGGATTCCGTTCTCTGCTTTCCAGCCAAGTTCTCTCTCAGCTTTGGATGCATCGGAGTAGCAGGTTGCGATGTCTCCAGGGCGGCGTGCTTTGATCACGTATGGGATTTTAACACCTGTAGCTGCCTCGAAGTTCTTAACAATGTCGAGAACGCTGTAGCCTTTACCTGTTCCAAGGTTGTAAATGCTTAATCCGGATTTATCTTCCAGTTTCTTGAGGGCTTTTACATGGCCTTTGGCAAGGTCTACTACATGGATGTAGTCACGGACACCTGTTCCGTCCGGTGTATCGTAATCGTTTCCGAATACGCCGAGTTCTTTCAGTTTACCTACTGCAACCTGTGTGATGTATGGCATCAGGTTGTTCGGGATACCGTTCGGGTTCTCACCGATGGTTCCGCTCTTATGAGCACCGATCGGGTTGAAGTAACGAAGAAGAACTACATTCCACTCCGGATCTGCCTTCTGGATATCTGTAAGGATCTGCTCCAGCATGGATTTCGTCCAGCCATATGGGTTGGTGCACTGTCCTTTCGGGCACTCCTCTGTGATCGGGATGATTGCCGGATCTCCGTATACGGTCGCTGAGGAAGAGAAAATAATATTCTTGACATTATGTTTTCTCATCACATCCACAAGTGTCAGGGTTCCTGCGATATTATTCTCATAATATTCCCACGGTTTGGCAACGGATTCACCTACTGCTTTCAGTCCTGCGAAATGAATACAGGAGTCGATCTCTTCTTTGTCAAAAACTTCATTCATTGCGTCACGATCCAGGATGTCTGCTTTATAGAATTTCACCGGTTTGCCTGTGATCTTGGATACTCTGTCCAGAGCCTTCTCACTGGAATTACATAAATTGTCAACTACTACAACATCATATCCTGCATTCTGCAGTTCTACAACGGTATGACTTCCAATGTATCCTGCTCCACCTGTTACTAAAATTGCCATAGTTTTTCTCCTCCTCTATTGGATCTAACTGTTCCTGTTTATTTTAGCACTGTTCCACTGTTTCCACAATAGCTGAAACCCAGGTTTACTACCTGACTTTTCCCATATCTATCGAAGTTTCTCAGAAATTTCCGGTTAATCCCACAGTCCCTGCGGATAAAGTCCCTGATCTTTCAGTTTCTGGATTGCCGCAACTACTACCGGTTTGTCTTCTTTATAGGTGACTCCGTACCATTTATCCTGTGTGGTAAGAACTTTGACGGTTGCTTTCTTTTCCTTTAAAAGTTCATCCACTACAAACGGAAGGAAATATTCACATTTCAGAGGATTCTCAGGAATGCTCTTCTCAAGGAATACAGGGAAACGTTTTGCCAGCTCTTTCATAAAACCGCCGGTAAAGCCCCACATGTTCATGGATACCGGTGTATCTCCCGGAAGGCTGGTCCATGTTTTTCCGTCGTCTTCTGTGTAGGCTGCTCCGCCATCACGTTTCTCGATATGAGTTCTCTCATTGATGTCCGCAAGGTATCCGTCTGAATCTGTCTCGCAGACACCACGGGATACATAGCCATTGTCTGTCAGTGTATTCTCCAGGCGATAGCCTACCATCATATACTGGGCAGGAACGGTATCCTCCTGTGCCTGGACCAGAAAATCATATGCCATCTTAAAAGCATGTGTTCCATAATAATCATCTGCATTGATCACCACAAACGGGCCGTCAATAACTTCAGCACAGCTTAATACGGCATGTCCCGTTCCCCACGGTTTCACACGTCCTTCCGGAACCTTAAATCCTTCCGGAATATTATTCAGATCCTGATGGACATACACGATTTCCACCTTATCGCTTAAACGGTCACCGATGGCATCGCGGAAATCCTGCTCGTTTTCTTTTTTTATGATAAATATTACTTTTTTAAAGCCTGCACGTACTGCATCATAAATGGAAAAGTCCATGATGATATGACCTTCCTGATCTACAGGATCGATCTGCTTCAGTCCGCCGTAGCGGCTTCCCATTCCTGCTGCCATTACTACCAGAACCGGCTCTTTCATAATCTTGTTCCTCCTGCTATTTTAGAGATTCGGGGATTTTTCCCCTTACATAGTTCGGGCCGGTCAGATTCTCATCCGGCCGGCCTTTGAACCTCGTTTTATTATACTACACTTCCCCTGGAAATCCTACTGCTTCTTTCCATTTTATCCCGGGCCTGATCTTTTCCAGGAAAAACAATCTCCATTCTGGTTCCCTCACCCTGCTCACTTTCCACATGGATCTGTGCATGATGAAGGGTTGCTCCATGTTTTACAATGGAAAGGCCAAGCCCTGTTCCGCCAGTCTGCCTGGAATGGCTTTTGTCCACCCTGTAAAAACGCTCAAAGATCCTGCCCTGTTCACTTTTCGGAATGCCGATTCCATCGTCTACCACACAGTAAAACGGATTTCCCTTACGGTTTCCGACCATGATACGCACATGACCATTCTGTTCTGTATAGCGCACCGCATTATCCGCAATGTTAAAAAACATCTCATACAGCACATGACGGACACCCTGGATCTTCTCGGAACTTCCTGTAAGCTCCAGGGATATATTTTTCTTTTCCGCTGGATGACGGAGATTGTTCTGTACATCTTCCGCAAGCTCATAAAGGTCCACTTCCTCAAAAGGAACTTCACTGTTGCTTTCATCCAGTCTGGACAGCTGTATGATATCTGCTACCAGATTGGAAAGACGTACCGCCTCATGATAAATCCTTCCGGAAAATTCCTGGACATGATCTGCCGGAACCATTCCGTTCATCATCAGCTCCGCATATCCGGAAATGGACATCAGCGGTGTTTTCAGCTCATGGGATACATTGGCCGAAAATTCTTTCCGGATTTCTTCGGCCTCTTTCAGCTCTTTTACCTGCTGCCGGATCTGACGGTTCTGCTCATCCACCCGCACAAGAAGGGGGCGTAATTCTTCGTAGCACACATTGTTCAGCGGATGCTCCAGGTCCAGATCATTGATCGGTTTGATCAGTTCCCTGGTCTGCCTCTCGACAAACGCAAACTCCAGGATCAGGACCAGTACCATCAGGATTCCAAGAACCGCAAGGCTTGAAATCCAGGTAGAATATACAGAATCTACCGTCTTTCCTACCCTTAAGACATTCCCGTTATCCAGCCGCACCGCATAATAAAAAGTCTTTTTGGCAAATGTCTCGGAATAACGGATACTTTCACTTTTTCCGTCTTTTTCCGCTTCCATAAACTCCGGACGGTTGCTGTGATTTTCCAGTTTTTCCGGGGATGTCTGGGAATCAAAAAGTACGGTTCCGTCTTTTTGGATCAGTGTTACACGGCTGGAGGATACTGCCCGCAGTCTTTTTGAGAGAAACGTATCTCCACATTCTTCCATGCCAAGGCAGATGTACCTGGCCTCCTCGCGGACCCCATTTTGCATGTAAGTGTTGAATTTACTGTAAGTGACTACACTTGCTGCCAGAAAGGTGATCAGGACAGCAAGGACGATCATAATACTTGTATGATTCAGGATCTTTTTTTTCATAAGTGATCTCCGATCCGGTATCCGACTCCGCGCACAGTCTCGATCAGATTTCCTGCCTCCCCCAGTTTCTGCCGGAGGGTTCGCACATGTACATCCACCGTTCTTGTCTCACCGTCAAAATCATATCCCCAGACATGACACAGGATCTGATTTCTGGACATAACCAGGCCTTTATTCTCAAGAAGATACTCCAGCAGTTCAAATTCCTTTCTGGTAAGCTCTTTCAATTCGCCCTGATAGCTGACTTCATGACGGGCTACATTAACCCGGAGGTCTTTGCAGTGCAGTTCCCGCTCCTCGTTCTGTCTTGCGCAGCGCCTGAGAACTGCTTTTACCCTGGCTACAAATTCCATCATTCCAAAAGGCTTCGTGATATAATCATCCGCACCGCCCTCCAGACCTTTCACCTTATCAAATTCCGCTTCTTTGGCAGTGACCATGATCACCGGGATATCCCTGGTCCTGGTATCGCTTTTCAGCCGTTTCAGAATATTATATCCATCTTCTCCCGGGAGCATAATGTCCAGAAGGATCAGTTCCGGCAGGCTTTTTTTCATCGCTGCGTCAAACTCCACTCCTGTCTCAAACCCTTCTGCCTCGAATCCGGTTGTCTCCAGGGTATAGACAAGAAGCTCCCGGATGTTTCGTTCATCTTCCACACAGTAGATCATTCCACATCCCTCTCCGTTCGTTACACCGGCTGTTTTTTTGTCAGCCGTATTTTTATTTTTTCTGTTTTCAGTATAACTATTTTCCTTTTACTGCACAAGCCCTGGTTCTCCACACTTTTGCGGATAGCCAGGGCATATGAAAGCCGACATTTCTATCAGCCTTTTATGATTCTGTTTTTTATGCACCAGCGGTTACTGTTTTATCCTTTGCTATTTCTTCGGATAATGTTGGAAGCTGATACTGTCTGCGAATCAGCTCCAGTTCCCGGTAGAATGTTTCATCCGGGCTGTGCTTGATCTGTTTCAGATGCTGATGCGTATCAAAGGAATCTTCATGCACCTGGGTTACACAGACGCCGATGTTGGAACAGTGGTCTGCCACCCTCTCCAGGCTGGTAGTCACATCAGAAAGGATAAATCCCATTTCAATGGTACATTCTCCTGCGCGAAGTCGCTGGATATGACGGTATTTCAGCTCCTTGCTCAGCTCATCGATCACTTCTTCCAGAGGTTCGATCTCACGGGCCAGCTGTACATCCTGATTTTCGTAAACCTTATAGGCGATATCCACGATATCCTCCACCGCATGTTCCATGACACGAAGTTCCTCCAGAGCTTTTTCGGAGAACTTCAGTCCTTTTTCATGAAGCTCCTGGGCAGATTCCATAATATTCACGCCGTGATCGGAAATTCTCTCAAAATCACCGATACAGTGAAGCATAATGGAAATGCTGTGGCTGTCATGCACAGAAAGATCTTTCTGGTTCAGTTTTACAAGATAGGTTCCAAGCTCATCCTCGTAACGGTCCACCTTTTTTTCCGATTCTTCAACTGCCTTCTTTCCGTCTGCACTGAAATGCTTCAGGAGATCCAGAGCTGTAAACAGAGTTCTGTGGGAATCCTCTGCCATTTTTTTTGTGGCATTTCGGCTCTGCTCAACTGCAAATGACGGTTTCTCCAGAAAACGGCTCTCCAGGATCATGAAATCTGGATCTGCTGCCACAGCTGTCTCGGTTTCTTCTTTTTTGTCCCGGATGGTAAGACAGGCAAGTTTCTCCAGCCATTTTCCAAAAGGAAGCAGAACCAGTGTTGCTGTAACATTAAAGGCACTGTGCAGGATCGCGATTCCCGCCGGTGTTGCAGCCTGTGGCATAAATGAAAAATGCACTGCCGCATTTACCGTATAGAATACTGCCATAAAAAGCACAGTTCCGATCAGGTTAAAATACAGATGGATCATTGCCGCACGTTTGGCATTTACATTCGCACCAATGGCAGAAAGAATAGCTGTGATACAGGTTCCGATATTCTGTCCCATGATGATCGGAAGCGCTGCACTGAACGGTACCATTCCGGTAAGACAAAGTGCCTGCAGGATACCGACAGATGCGGAAGATGACTGAATGATCGCAGTAAGCACCGCACCGGCCACAACTCCCAGCAGAGGATTTGAAAATTTCACAAGCATTCCGGTAAATTCCGGTACATCTGCCAGCGGTTCAACAGCTCCGCTCATGGCACTCATTCCATACATCAGAATTGCAAATCCCACAAAAATGGTTCCCACATCTTTTTTCTTCTGGCTCTTTGTAAACATGATCAGAATTACGCCAACCAGAGCAAGAATCGGTGAAAATGATGTCGGTTTAAAAAGCCGGATAATAAAGTTATCACTCTGGATTCCGGTAAGACTTAAGATCCAGGATGTTACTGTGGTACCGATATTTGCACCCATGATAATTCCCACTACCTGGGAAAGTTTCATGATTCCCGAGTTTACAAAACCTACAACCATAACCGTGGTTGCTGATGAAGACTGGATCACAGCGGTTACACCCATTCCTAGAAGAACCGCTCTGATCGGGCTCGATGTAAGGGTTTCCAGAATACGTTCCAGTTTTCCACCTGCGACTTTCGCAAGTCCGTCTCCCATTAAGTTCATTCCATAAAGGAAAATAGCAAGGCCGCCAAGCAATGCCAGTACGCTGAAAAAGTCCATAATACTCTCCTTCACTTTCTCTTTTAGATATGTTTGATTTCCTTTTTTCTCATTTCAACGTTTTTCATGATAGCGGCCCTTTGTAAAGTTTTCCCCACCGGAATGTAAAATCTATGTAAAAAAATAAGACAAAAGACCTGATTGCAGGTCTTCTGCCTTAGATTCTTTTTCGTGATAATTCTCCGGTAATCCGGATTTTCAGAGAAGTGTCCCATATATCGGACACCGGTTTTCTGTAATTGAAGGCTTCAATCAGAATCCGCGGATCTCCTCATCCTCGGAACCTGTTTTATCGATAGACTTGATCACAAGGTAATAACTGTAATCATCATTGACCTTCACTTCGACCCGGTCACCGACGCGATGTCCCCGAAGTGCTTTTCCAATAGGGGATTCAATGCTGACACGGTTCTCCATGGAATTTCCACGGATGGAAGTGACCAGCTTGTACTTTTCCACTTCATTGTCTTCTTCAAAAAGCACTTCTACGATATCATCCATCCCCACTTCATCATCTCTGGAATCATCGGATACAATGGATGCCGTCTTCAGCATTCTCTCCAGATAACGGATACGGCTCTCGTTCTGGTTCTTATGTTTCTTGGCTGCATAGTACTCAAAGTTCTCACTTAAATCTCCCTGGGCACGTGCTTCCTTAACTGCCTCAATGGCTTCCTTACGGACTACCAGTTTACGGTGTTCGATCTCCTGCTCTATTTTTTCAACATCCTTGCGGGTAAGCTGTTCTCTCATTCTTCTGGCATCTCCTTTTCTTTACAGCATTCAGGCTGATCCTGCATCTGTTCTACACTTCCTGCAGTCCTGTGTCACGGATACAGAATTTCCCGAAAGGTTACCGGAAATACCATAGCAGATACGCCTCACTTTGTCAAACAGCGCAGGCCTGTTCTTCTTCTCTGTGCTGATGCACCCGCTGTTCAATATAACCTGCCATATGTTCCTTGGGAATATCCAGTAGCATGGAAAATTCAGAATAGAGATGATCCTCTGCCAGTTTCAGATACCGTTCATCTGTAGCGGTTGTTTTTTTGCCATGAGATAATCTGGCCTGTTTGCGAATATAGATTGTCTTGATGATCCGGAGAAGATCTCTGCATTCGCAGGTGCGGATACATTTTTTGTAGCTGTCTTCCCTGAATTTTTCGTTCTCAATACTCAGTGTCTCTATGGAAGGAATTTCGTCGATCAGTTTCTCTGCTTCTTCTTTCGTGATGATTCCACGGAGAACCTGTTTCCCGCCTTCCACCGGTGTAAAAATCTTTCCTTCCGTCTCCCCTCCCGGCCTTAATATATAATAAAGTCTCTCCGAGGAGGAACCGTCCATCTTCATTGTAGTAACTCCCGTCACCTGGCAGATTCCGGTACGGCCATACACAACATATTCGCCTGTTTCAAACATTTTTCCACATCCTTTCATTTTTTGCTTTTTCTTCTGTTATCGTGGCGTCTTATTGTGCTCTGTGAGCATTTCAATGTCCTTGAATTGCTCTAATGAAAACTCCCTGCCAGGGTATATATCCGGACAGGGAGTTTCTCACTGAGGATTCTATCCTTATTTTACTACTTTTCCCATTTATTTGCAAAAGAATTCAAAAAGCTTTTTTATTTTTGTGAAATATGCTCATAATAGAAAGTTTATACTTTTTGTGCAGTTTTTACAGCCTGTAGCCGATATTTTTCCGAAAATAAAAGACTGTACACCTTTTTATTTCCCGGTGTACAGTCCGTTCTTTCTGGTATCTGTTATAATTCTTCTTTTTTCTTTCTTCCCAGACGGATATCTTCCATATGAGACTTTAATTCCGGGGTCATGCTGTCAAAGAGGTATGTTTTGCTACTGTCTCGGCGTTCCTGCCATTCTTCCCTCATCTGCTGCTTTGCGGAGGCAATCTCCTCTTTAAAACCGCGGGCTGAGATTCTGGCAGCTCCCTGGCCCATGATGATGATCTGTTCCAGGCCATCGGATGTGGCAACTGTCACATTATGTTTGCGTCCAATTTTATGGACAGTACGCTCAATATACTGGTCTGCGGTCTCTGCTTCTCTGGTATAAACCACATGGATGTTATGGTACTGGAAGGTTTCCTCCGGATGGCCTTCCACACGGTAAGCATCAAATACCAGGATCAGGATACAGCCTTTGATGCCCTGATAATCACTTAATATGTCCATTAAACGGGTCTGGGCCGCATGAAAATCAGCCTGGGCAAGATCTCTTAAATCTTCCCATGCAAAAATAATGTTGCATCCATCTACCAGAAGATAGTCGTCTCTGTGGATGGCAGGATTGCTGTTTCTCCAGGCACCCTGACTGGTTTTCCCCGGAAGTTCTGAAGATTGAGAGCGTTTTCCACTGTTTCCGTAAAAGCTGCTGCCGCTTTCCAGATTTCCGAAGCTTCTGCTGTTGCTGTTATATTTCTTCGATTTCACAGGACCGAAAGTTTTCTCAAAGATTGCCTTCAGCTCTTTCTCCTCTTCGTAGCTTCCATACATCGAAGTATATTTCCCACGGGAGGTTTTTCCTGTCCCATAACTGGTACTGTGTGTATCTTTTCCCTGCACGGAATATCCTCTTCCGGAAGCTTCCGCAGTTCCCGTACTGCTGTCACCGGAATCATCATACGCATCGTCCCAGTCCTGGATCTCTGCACCGTCCAGATGCATATATTCCTCTACCTCATACCACGGAACCACAAAACCTGCTCCGTGAGCACAGAATACAGATCCCGTAGGATTCTCAAGATCTCTCTCGGAATCATAGCCGATCTCCTGGACGATCTGCTCCTGATCCTGGCATGGTTCATAGCCTTTCAGCGTACAGGTGAGATGGCCTTTTCCTCTTGTGTAGGAAATTACCTGGCTCTGATAATCCCGCATTTTTGCAACCGGTGCACTGCCTGTGATCACAGCCAGTTCTCCCTCTGTCTCCGGTCCCTGGAAGTTTCCCTGCATCCGCTGGATATCGGTCATGGCACGGCCCACATTTTCGGCCGGAAGTTCCAGACGGAAGCTGTAGTATGGTTCCAGAAGAATGGTTTTCGCTTTTTTGAGGCCCTGACGCACTGCACGGTAAGTTGCCTGACGGAAGTCTCCGCCTTCCGTGTGTTTCTGATGTGCCCGTCCGGTAAGAAGAGTGATCTGCATATCGGTGATCGGTGATCCTGTAAGTACACCAAGATGCTCTTTTTCTTCCAGATGGGTGAGGATCAGGCGCTGCCAGTTCCGGTCCAGCTGGTCTTCACTTGCCGCTGTAAAAAACTGCAGCCCGCTTCCTCTTTCTCCCGGTTCCAGAAGAAGATGCACTTCCGCATAATGGCGCAGTGGTTCAAAATGTCCTACGCCTTCCACCGGTGCGGCAATGGTTTCCTTATATACAATATTTCCGGTTCCAAACTCCACAGCCACATGGAAGCGTTCCCAGATGAGATGTTTCAGAATCTCAATCTGCACCTCCCCCATCAGCATGGCATGGATTTCCCCCAACTGCTCATCCCACATAATGTGAAGCTGCGGTTCTTCCTCTTCCAGCTCTTTCAGGCTTTTCAGCATCTTGTGGGCATCGCAGCCCTCCGGAAGGATGATCTGATAATTCAGTACCGGCTCCAGAACCGGCATGACAGACTCTCTTTCAATGCCCAGTCCTTCTCCCGGATAGGTCTCAGTCAGACCTGTAACCGCGCAGACGGTTCCTGCCTCCGCTTCTTTGAGCATCTCAAACTTCGCACCGGAATAAATGCGGATCTGATCCACTTTTTCCTCCCAGATCTCTTCTTCCGGAATTCCTTTTCTCCCTGCATTGGTAAGCGTTTCTTTTACTTTCAGGCTGCCGCCTGTGATCTTCATGTAAGTCAAGCGGTTACCCTGATCATCCCTGGCGATCTTGAAAATTTTTGCACCGAATTCAGATGGGCAAACAGGCGCTGCCATATAGGTTTCCATACCGTGAATGAATGCATCTACGCCTTCCATTTTCAGAGCTGAGCCAAAGAAACAGGGGAAAAGCTTCCGCTCCAGGATCAGCTTTACCACAGCTTTCTTTTTGATAATCCCTGTTTCAAGAAAGTTTTCCAGAAGATTTTCATCACATACGGCGATATTTTCCAGAAAATCATCGGTTCCGTTGATATAGTCGCTTTTTTTGCTGTCTGCAAAACGTCCATCATGATCCATCTGCTTTTCCACTCCGGATTCATTTTCAGGCTCACCGGAAGTTTTCCCGAAGTTATCCACCTGCTGCATGGCTTTCCCGGATTCTTCTGCACCGTGGCACTCCAGTTCTCCACCAAAATCCACACAGTTTCCACTTAATTTCTTCTTCAGCTCCTGAAGAAGCCCCTCTCTGTCTGTTCCGTCCTGATCCATTTTGTTCACAAAAAGAAATGTGGGGATCTTATACTGTTCAAGAAGTCTCCACAGTGTCTGGGTATGGCCCTGCACACCATCCGCTCCGTTGATCACCAGAATCGCATAATCCAACACCTGCAGTGTGCGCTCCATTTCCGCAGAAAAATCCACATGCCCTGGAGTATCCAGAAGCGTCACATTAAACGCTCCCATAGAAAAAACTGCCTGCTTGGAAAAAATGGTAATGCCTCGTTCCCGTTCCAGTTCATACGTATCCAGATATGCGTCTTTATGATCCACACGTCCGATCTTCCGGATCCTTCCGCATTTAAAAAGCAGGCCTTCCGATAAAGTTGTCTTTCCTGCATCTACGTGAGCCAGCACACCCAGGCTTATTTGTTTCTGTTCTTGTATCTTCTGAGGTTTTTCACCCATGAAATACCCCTTTCTTTTCTATCGTAATTACATCATCAGAAAATCTTTGTCGTCCACTTGCTCATATCCCATACTTCATTTACCACATCCTGATAAAATTCCGGCTCATGGCAGATGAGAAGGATACTTCCGCGGTATTCCCGGAGAGCTTTTTTCAGCTCGTCTTTTGCATCCACATCCAGATGGTTGGTGGGCTCATCCAGAAGCAGGATATTGGTATCACGGTTCACCAGTTTGCAGAGACGGACCTTTGCCTGCTCACCACCGCTTAAGACACGGACCTGGCTTTCGATGTGTTTGGTTGTAAGGCCGCATTTTGCCAGTGCGGAACGTACCTCATACTGGGAAAATGACGGGAATTCCTGCCACAGTTCTTCGATACAGGTGGTCTTGTTCTCGCCTTTTACTTCCTGCTCAAAATATCCAATTTCGAGATTTTCTCCCTGCTCCACACTTCCGGAGATCGGTTTGTTCAGGCCAAGAAGGCTTCGTAACAGTGTCGTTTTACCGATACCATTGGTTCCTACCAGGGCAATCTTCTGTCCACGCTCCATGGTAAAATTCAGCGGTTTGGAAAGTGGTTCATCATATCCGATGACCAGATCATGTGTTTCAAAAAGCATCTTGCCCGGTGTGCGTCCATAGCGGAAGTTAAACTCCGGCTTCGGCTTCTCTGCTGCCAGCTCGATCACATCCATCTTGTCCAGTTTCTTCTGGCGGGACATGGCCATATTTCTTGTAGAAACACGTGCCTTGTTTCTTGCTACGAAGTCTTTCAGCTCACTGATCTCCTGCTGCTGTTTTCGGTAGGCAGCCTCCAGCTGTGCCTTCTTAACCACATAGACTTCCTGGAAATGGTCGTAGTCTCCTACGTAACGGTTCAGTTCCTGATTTTCCATGTGATAGATGATATTAACTACAGAATTCAGGAACGGAATATCGTGTGAAATGAGGATAAAGGCGTTTTCATAATCCAGAAGATATCTTTTCAGCCATGCAATGTGTTCCTCATCCAGATAGTTGGTTGGCTCATCCAGAAGCAGGATGTCCGGCTTCTCAAGAAGCAGTTTGGCAAGGAGTACCTTGGTTCTCTGGCCTCCGCTTAAGTCTGTAACATCACGGTCCAGTCCCAGATCCAGAAGTCCCAGTGCCCGGGCAACTTCCTCTACTTTTGCATCAATGGCGTAAAAATCATGAAGTGTCAGTTCGTCCTGGATGGTTCCGAGTTCTTCCATCAGTGCATCCATCTCGTCAGGATCTGCAGTTCCCAGTTTGTCGCAGATCTCGTTCATACGCTCTTCTTTTTTCAGAAGGGGATCAAAAGCAGATTTCAGCACCTGGCCAATGGTCATGCCTTTTTCCAGCACTGCATGCTGATCCAGATAGCCTGCGTGGACATTTTTTGCCCATTCTACTTTTCCTTCATCTGGCATCAGCTTTCCGGTTACGATGCTCATAAATGTGGACTTTCCTTCGCCGTTGGCGCCTACAAGTCCAATGTGTTCTCCCTTCAGAAGACGGAAAGACACGTCTTCAAAAATCGCTCTGTCTCCAAATCCGTGAGTCAGGTGTTCTACATTTAAAATACTCATTTGTTATATTCCTTTATTGTTGTGATTTTTGTATTATATTTGTTTTCCTTTATGCTGCCATCCCGATGGGATCCCTGTTTGCAGGATTCCTTTTTGATGGAGCGGATTTTTCGATGCTATAGTATTATACTTGATATTCTTCTCTGCTGTAAAGCCAAATCTCCGCATCCTCTGTGTTCTCTGGTCTGTCTGTACCTTTTCTCATGAAAATCCCTCACTGACCAGAAAACTCCCCCTGTATAATAATCTTTTTTCCTTGCCAGTTATCACAAAATCGCTTATTCTTATGACAGATAAAAAATCTCATATACATCATATACAAAGGAGGAACGATTTTTATGGCAAAGATCGATCATGCAGCGATCCGTACTTCTTCTTATGAAGATGCACAGAAATTTTTTGAAGATGTTTTTGACATGCATATGTGGCGGGAGATCGGGGAAAAAACAGAGCGCAAATGCTGGTTCCGGGAAGGTATCCAGCTCTGTGAAGTTTCTGCCATCAACACAGATGCAGAGAACGGATATGACCACATTTCCATTGCCGTTGATTCTGTGGAAAAAACAATGGAAAAGATCAAAGCTTATCCGGTAAAGCCGATCAATGACCACTGGTTTTCTCTTCCGGATGGAACAAGGATCGAGCTGAAACTGCTGGCTAACTGGAAGGTTAACGACTGATATAGCACGTTAAATCAATATATGGGAGCACTGAAACCAGCTTTCCTTGCCTACAGCGTAACTATCTATGGCATAAAAAAAGATCAGATGAGAATGATTTCATTCAACATTCATTCTCACCTGATCTTTTTTATAACTTTATTTTTTACATACTGATGATTCCAAGCACGTTTGCAATGGAACTTAACAGTACAATGATCAGGCAGACAGGTGCCAGATACTTAATAAAAAACTTGTACAGCCCTTTTCTGCGGAATTTCGAAGACTGCTCGATCTCCGCTGCAATCCTGTCATATCCCACAACACGTGTTACCAGGAAACAGGTGGCAAGTGCTGCCAGCGGCATCATCACGGAGTTTGTCATAAAGTCAAAGAAATCCAGGAAATTCATTCCGAAAATCTTCAGGAAATCCAGCACTCCATATCCCATGGAAGATGCAGTACCGATCACAAGCATGATCACAGCCATCAGGATACAGCATTTCGCCCGGCCCCAGTGAAGCTCATCCATAAAGGTAGATACACTTGTCTCCATCAGAGAAACCGCACTGGTAAGTGCCGCAAGAAGGACCAGCACGAAAAAGAGGATTCCTGCGCCGGTTCCTACTCCCATGGTTGCAAAAACCTTCGGCAGTGTGATAAACATCAGCGATGGCCCCGCCTGCAGAGTCTCCGGATTTCCGCCGGAAAAAGCAAACACAGCCGGAATGATCATAAGTCCTGCAAGGATGGCAATCCCTGTGTCAAAGATTTCCACCTGTGTGGTAGACTGTTCCATATCCAGTTTCTTATGCATATAGGAACCATAGGTATATAAGATACCCATTGCAATAGAAAGCGAATAAAACATCTGACCCATGGCTGTCACAACTGTCATCCAGGAAAAATTCTTAAAGTTCGGAATCAGGAAATATTTTACTCCTTCCATAGCTCCTGGCCGTGTCATTGAATAAATGGCAACAATCACAGCCAGAACTACCAGAACCGGCATCATGATCTTTGACATAAGTTCTACGCCATTTTTTACGCCGCCAAGGATGATGGCAAATACCAGCACTGCAAACACCAGAAACCAGGCTTCCACCTGCCAGGAATCCGCAATAAAACTTCCAAAATAACCATCTTCGGAAACCTTCTGCACATTTCCTCTTAAATACTCCACCAGATACTTGATAACCCATCCACCGATGGTGCTGTAATACGGCACGATCAGCATCGGGATCACGGCGTTCAGCCATCCACCGATCTTAAACGGTGCGCTCTTTCCAAAATGTTCAAATGCTCCGACCGGACTCTTACGCGTCATTCTTCCCAGCGCTGTCTCCGACATGATCAGCACATATCCAAATGACACGGTCAGCAGGATATAAACCAGCAGGAACATTCCTCCGCCGTACTTCGCCGCCAGGTAAGGAAAACGCCAGATATTTCCCAAACCTACCGCAGATCCGGCAACAGCCAGCACATAACCGATCTTCCCGGAAAAACGTCCCCGCTGATGATGGCTGTGACCGGATTTTTTCACTTCACTCATCCATAAAACCCTCCTTAAATTCCTGTGTAAAAAAAACTCCCACAGGATCGCGCCTATGGGAAGTCCGTATGATAATATAGTATCAAAAAATGGGGGAAATGTCAAAAGAAAGGATAATGTCCTTTTCTTACATAAAAAACCCCAGAAACCATAGGTTCCCAGGGTCTGATGTTCTGATATTCGATATGTCGGTCTGATTATCGTTTGGAGAACTGCGGAGCCTGTAAAATAAAGCTTTTACAGCGTTTTGTGTGCTACATGTGTGTTACGAAAGAACATTTTTTAACACTTTGGAAAACGCATTTTCTTCTATAATAAGTGGTCTTTTTTATTTTTTCTTTATCCTTGCGGCATTAACCCGGCTTCATGCAATACAACTATAAAGGGCCTCCCCCAGCTTATTTATAATTATATCTTTACTCTTCCCGTCCGTATTGTTCTATGATATAATACTTTTGTTGTCCATCCGAAACCCGGCAACGGGAGGAGGTGAGTTCATATGGAAATCGTCATTTCTTTCCTTGTCTCCTGCACGGCAAGCATAGTCGCCTATTATGTTTGCAAATGGCTAGACGGCGGCAAGTAGGACAGCACTAACCTAGTAGTTTCTTGTCTACTATAATCAAACAAGAAGAAGCCCCCAGTATTGGCAGTACTGAGGGCTTCATTCTTTTTGTCCACATGGACTCGTCATTTCTTTTCGCCTATTGGCATTATATCATATGCGATTTTTCTTTGCAATATACTCAATATACTTTTTTAAGGTGTTTCTGCTTATATGATATTTATTCATCAAGTCTATTTGTCTTATGCTACGATCTGTAAGAAACTTCTCTATATCCTTTTGAAGCTCCGGTGTCATCTTATCCAGCTGTCCGGTTTTACGTCCACTTTTCTTTGAGCTTGCTTTTATTCCATCAGTAATCCTTTTTACTGTAATCTCTCGCTCTTTTTCAGCCCGATCCAATTCCGTTACCAATAACAACCGGATAACAAATTCCAGCGTCATGCCACCTATAATATTTTCTTCTTTCATTTTATCCGCCGAGTTTTGCATCGACTTAATGTATTCAGTATTAAGTGTTGGATTATCAATAAATACCATTTCTACGCCTTTATTAAGCAATTCCATATACTTTTTATATCCGTTATCACGTTCTCTGGTAAAACGGCATACATCTTTAAATATAATAGTATCGCCCATCTGTACATCAGATTCCAGTTCTTTCCATGCTTTACGATCAAAAGACTTACCGCTTGCATCATCTTTGTAGATTCTTCTATCAGTGATTTCTGCATTATTTTCTTTTTGCCAACGCTCAATAGCTTGCTCTTGTCGTGTAAATTTCTGTTTTCCTCTTTCTTCTTTGGTACTGATTCTCATATAAGCAAACACTTTACACATACTATCTTTCCCTTTCGAAGCATCATTTAAACTTAAGTTATTTTGATACCACTATCATACTGTCATAATAACTATTTGTCAATTTATTTTGACACTTTTATGCAAAACTTATTGTTGTTGTGTTTAAATGACACTTCGGGGATTTACTCACAACTTAAGATGTAAAACCATCTGGAAAATATAGTATCTTTCTTTCTACTGGTACTGCGTAATTATCCGGATTCTCACCTGCTGCCACCGCCGCCGATCTCATATCTTCAACTTGCTTTACTACTTCTTCCCGGCTTTCTCCTGTAATTTCCATCATATCCTCAATGGAGAAATATTCATGTTCACCTGTAACATGAGCTAATACCATTCTCACTCCATTGTAAGCGACACTAACTGAAAACCCCTGATTCATAATACCGTCTTTCAAAAGTTTCTCTATTTCCTCTCTGGCAAAACCGTATTTCTCATATGTTCCTACTAAATTGTCTACTGCTGTTTTAAATGTCATTTTATCAATCCTCTCTTTCTGAAAACCGTTACAAGAAACCGTGTATCTGTTAAAGCTCCGGTCTTTCCATCTCCGGAAGCTCCAGCGCGGCCTTATGTCTTTCTGCGATCTCTGCTGCTGTCTGTGTTGGTTTATTGTATTGTTTGGTCTCTGTCGCTTCTTCAAAACTATAAGAATCTTTATAGCCCAGCCAGTTCTTCATTAAGAAAATTCCGGAAGCAGGATTTATTTTCCCTCTCAGTACGGCCTGTTCCATAAAAGAAGCGATAAAGGCTTTTGCTTTTATAATGATCTCCTGACGCTCTTGCGTACAGTTAATACCATTGTTCCAATTAAACAGCGTCGTTCTTGTAATACACAGAGACATACACAAACTTTCAATACCTGGTCTGTTTCCCGTATTCTGGCAAAACTGGAAATACTGATCTATCCTTTCTGTCAGTTCTTGATCTGTTTTCGGTTTTCCCTTGCTATTGAGCTGTCTCAAATTCTCGATTGTTTCTGATACAAAATCCGGTTCTAAATCTCCCAGTTGGGCAGCAGGATAGTTGCTTTTACTATTGGCCATAATAAATAATTCCTTTCTTTTTTAATCGTTAATGTTTCGTCGGTAAGTCTGCTCTATTTCCTTGCAGACGTCCAATAATAATCTCTCTGCAAACGCTTCTAACGGACTTTCTTTGTACTTCTTATAAATCGTATCGGCATCCTGTGTTAAAGCGTTCCAGAAACTATCTGATGCAGTTGGCTCTATATATTTGCCATGCAGCCGCCAGATGTCCGCATATAAATTAAAATAAGGTGTATCCTTAATTTGCATAACCCTGTCTTCTCCTTCTGTAGTAAGAATGTATCTTTTTATGACACCCGGGGCACAATGACACCAGATCATTATAAATATCTTCATTTCCTAAGCGTTGGTATGTAATATGATGCACCTGTAATCCATTTTTACACTTTGCCTCCGGTCTGCCACACATAGCGCAACAATGTCCATCTATATCAAGCCGCTGCTGTCTTTTGGCATCCCATTCATGGCTACGCATATATTTTTTATACTGTTCTGTCATACACAATCCTTTCTAAAACGACGTTACAAGAAACCGTATAGCCTAAAAACATTGAATTTATAGGCTTTTTCAGTAAATGTGCAAAATGTGCAAATAGAATGTAAATATCTATAAGAGTGTTTTTTTAACCTTCACATACTAAATGCACAAACTGCACATTTTAATAAAATTAAGAAAATGGTGTATCAAAATTCCCATTAACAGGATGAAAAGTTTCATCTACAAAAGAATAACCTTTAATAACATTCTTGACGGTTTTTCCTGTAACGGTTCCTGTTTTACTCAATAGGTTCTTTGTTTTTAATTCTTCGTAAAAAGATGTTCGTCCATCAATTCCCAATCCGCAATCATTGCACCACTGGGAGTATTTTTCATAAACATCCTTGGCCGCTAAATTCTGATCTGATTTTTCAAGACACTCTGAAATGAATTTTCCAATCTTATCTGAGTCCTCGCTATACTCATGCGTAGCAATCTGCACAGCTGTAGGCGGCTCTAATCCTTCTTTACGGTATGATGAAAGTCCCTGTATGCACCAATTCAAAATACCGTCGATTTCCTGCTGCAACTGTTCCTTTAAATGTTTGTTTTGCTCTTTCTCCGTGAAATGGCGTTCAAATGGCACAACCTTTACACGATTACTGCTGAACACAGTTTTATCATTGATAACAGGTAAATAGTTGCTGTTCAATATTAATTTGAATTTAGGTCTAAATTGAAATTCATTTTCGTGCAAAAATCTAGCAGTAATCGTATCTCGTCCGGTCAGTGTCTTCACAAGTGAAGAATCAAATAACATTCGCCGTGGTGGTTCAGATGCTACTACAAGCCTTGTCCCTGCCAGTTTTGCTATATCTGGTGATGCTGTCCGGCTGTCCTTATTTGCCTTGATTGCTAATGATTCTGGAGAAATGGTAGTTGCGTAATCTCCCAAAAGATACAGCAATATTTCTGTGATTGTAGACTTTCCGTTTCTGGTAGTAGCTCCAAAAAATATGTAAAATTCTTCTTCGCTTGTATCGCCTGTTAAGAACCTGCCAGACATCTTTTGGAGATATTTTATCTTTGCCGTATCACCCTGCATGATTTCATTAACTGTCCTTTCCCACAAAGTACAAGTGGCAGCAGGATTGTAATTTGCATTACATATTTTCGATAAAAGCAAGTCTGCACTATGTTCTAATGCTTTCGGCTGATCACCAGATAAATCAAGGACACTATTCTTGCAGTTCAAGAGAAAATCATCTTTATCCAGTTCGGTATTTTCAAAGAAATTAAGGTCTTTTGCATCGGTAATCATTACATTTCTATTTCTATAATTCATCATCCCGGCGGCATACTTGATATACGATTGTCTCTTATCATCTGGCAAGGATGCCGTTACAGAATAACGTACAAGTACGTCTGCAAGCGTTTTAGCATTTCTTTTGGCTCTCATGCCCTCTGTATCGGCAGTCCATCGCGTCTTGTCGTAGTACATCCAATCCTTTTTAGTTGGATTATATCGGCTGATATTCTTAAATATAGTCGCAAACAGATCAGCACTGCCTCTGTCATTCATCTGAAAACGTTCTGCTGCTCTAAGTGCATTAAGCTGCTCTAAGATATATTTAGGGCTGTCAGCCGCTGTCGCTGCACGGTTTTTTTGTAACGTTGTTCCATTTATTAATGCTTCAAATTCTTCCTTGCTATGTCCTGCTTCAAAATAATCGGTTGTATCTGCTTTAGGTACATCTGGCATCGGCACAATTACTTTTCTGCTTTTCGCAATGCCCTTTAAATCATCATAAATTCTCTGAGCTACTGTCTTGCCCGGCTCGTCATTATCTGCAAGAATAATTACATTTGCATCTCTCAGAAGCTCTGCAAAATCAGACTGCCAGTCATTCACTCCGCCATAAGTAAAAGCCGTATAGCCTTGTTTTTGGAGCGTAATAGTGTCTTTTTCGCCCTCTACTATAAACACAGGCTTATTCTCTCTAATAGCCTTTTTAATAGCTTCCAGACTGCCGTAAATGGCTTTTAATTGCTTTCTGGACTGTCCTTTGAGCCCATAAGAAAAACGGTTGTTCTCGAGAATTCCGAATAACATTTTCTTGCCTTGCAATCTTATTTTTGTAAATAAATATGAACCATCGTTACAAGAAACGTAGTCATAGGTTGCTTCAATCTTCCGATGTTCACGGCTTTCTACATAATGTTTCCAGTCTGTTCCTTGACTTTCTGGCTTATAAAAAAGGTCTTGTTTTTCAAGTCCTGCTGCCATTAAAATGTCATTAAGTTGACAACCTGCATGACAATGTATTAATGTACATTTTCTGCCTTTAGATACTGTCAAAGATGCTTGTTTGTCTGGATGAGAAGGACAACGGCATTGTGCGCTGTCCCCATGTCGCCTTACGATCTGGAAGTGTTGCAGATTCTCTTCATAAATTTCTATGTCTGTCACCACTTCACCCCCTCAAGTTTTCGCCTTATTCCGTCCAAACGCTCATTCAATACTTGTATTCGCCCTTCTGCATAATGCCAGTAGTCCATATCCCGTGCCTGCTCCTGTTGTCGTTTCCAAAACTCCAAATGAATCTCCATGTCATATTGTTCGCATTCAAGCCTGTTTTTTTTCGTAGAGGTCATTCTGCATCACCTGCCTTGTAACCAGTAAGCTGTTTGAACGGCTCCGCGTAAATCAGATAAGAATATTGATTTGAACCCGGTCGCTTATACGCGACTCCCCACGGAACTTGATTTTGCCTAAGAAGTAGTCGTATCGTCTGAGCATCCATCTTCAAGACCTTAGCAGCAGTTGCGATTGAAATTCTGCCATTTATCATTCAATCACCTGCTCTCCTGCAATCTCGTCTATAATCCGAATGATTTCTTGTTTTCTCTCTTCTGAAAATTCATGTCGGAGCATCCTAGAAAAACCGCTGTCACTTGTACCCAATTCTTCTGCAACTCTCCATAATCGAACGCCTTTTGAACTGGCGTATTTTTTTAGCTCTTTATTCATCGTAAACTCCTTTCAAATTATTCTTCTTGTTGTTGACATATTCAGTGTATCATGATAAACTATGCAATATAATGTACAGTTAAAAGTTTTTTAGTATGTTTTTTGGAGGTTACTACGCATGATTTTGCATAGTTTTAAAGAATCATTTAAAAAAGCGAGAAAACTCAAGAATCTAACACAAGAGTCTTTTTGTACTACATATAAAAAAGAAACAGGGACGTCCATAGATATAAAAACCGTTCGGAATTGGGAGCAAGGACGTTCTACACCTCGTATTAATGATTTAATACAGCTCGCTGATTTTTTTGGAGTATCTGTAGACTACCTTTTAGGCAGATCAGATTGTACATCTGTAGATAATGAACAAATTAGAAAACGAATCGGATTGAATGATGATGCAATAAAAGCATTAGAAACAGCTGTTAAAGAATCAGCTACAGAAAAAAACTTTTTTGATTCAACGCAAGAAGAACAAAACACCCTAACGCTCATAGATACTTTAAATATTATGTTTAAATATTCCATGCTTATCCACATTGTCAAAAGTTTCAGGAACTATTTAACCACTGAATATATTGTACCTGTTCAATATGAATCTTCACAAAACAAATTCGTTTATTCCGACAGTGATTTTTCTAAATTAAACCAAGGTAATCTCAAAGAATTCCCGCAAGAATATTTTATACATCTTGCACGAACTCCTGAGCACCCAGAAGACAACATTTCATTTCTTCTATCGGAGAAAAATCTGGAATCAATGTTTCTTCAACAAATAGAAGAAGAGTTATCTACTATTAAACAAATTTACAAAGAAGAAAAGGAACGGTGATGTTATTTGAAATTACCTAACGGTTTCGGCTCAGTTTATAAACTCTCCGGTAAACGTAGATGCCCCTACCGGGCTATCGTTACAGACAGATGGACGCTTGATCCGGTAACTCATAAATCAAAGCAAATCAGAAAAACAATTGGCTATTATGAGACTAAAGCGGATGCACTGGCAGCACTTGCCGACTACAATAAATCACCATATGACTTGGAAGCATCAAAAATAACGTTACAAGAAACGTATGATAGATGGTCAGAAGAACATTTTCCTACTGTTTCCGCTTCTAATGTCAAAGGCTACAAAGCAGCTTTCCTATTATGCGAGCCAATAGCCAATAAAAGAATGGTTGACATTAAACTAGACGACCTACAATATATTGCCGACAGCTCTGGCAAAAACGAACCAACCTTAAAGAAATTCAAGATCTTAATGAATGCTATCTTTAAGTATGCAGTAATTCACGACATCATACCGCCAGATATGAATAAGGTTTCTTATCTGAACATCAAAAAAGCAGGCAATCCCGATCGGCGCGATCGTATGCCATTCAGTACCGCCGATGAATAATCCGGGGTGAAATCCATCACCTGTCCGGCGTATGGAAATCAATGTTCC
>OGQG01000045.1_pt1 | contig 112760 bp, 142 predicted proteins | sample 1553201 | NCBI WGS metagenome assembly OGQG01 (sample SAMEA2579925, study PRJEB22360) | human gut metagenome | biome: human gut; feature: human-associated habitat; material: faeces | place: Denmark | collected 2008/2010
AAAATACCCCCATATAGGACTTTTATATTTCATTGTCCTATATGAGGGTAGCATATCAGATTCTCCGAGGCTTTTTCTACATTATAATTCTACCTTCTATTATGCTCAAAAGCGCACACGTGTTAAAATTCTCTCTTCTCCATCACCCGCATAGAGATTATCATATGCAAATGTACGTACAGAAGGAAGTGCTGTATCTTCCTTCAATTCCCCATGCATGATTCTTTCTTTAATCTGTCCCATGATCTGTTCATAGATGGGCTGCATGGATGAGTGGTTGATGATTATGTTCATAACGTTATTCCTCCGTTGTTAACAGTGTAGAACTGTTGTCAACTGTTATATTCTGTTTATCAGTGTTTATGGTAAGTACTCACGGTTACGTCCTCCGTTTCATTCGTCATATCTTACGCATTCGATACACACAGAATAAAAAGCAACCAGGTCTTTCTGTGCATTCACAGTCATGGCTGGAGTTACACAGAAAGATCTGGTTGCTTTTTATGTAGATTCGGGTATCCAAAGTGATGAATTAAACACCAAGTACTACATCTATCGCATGATCAATTACCTCATCCAATTTCTCCTCATCTGCCTCCGGCATAAGCGTAGCAGAATCTTCATCGGAAATAAGCTCCACAAGACTTCCAAAGTCCTCTTTATATTTACTCTTACAAATTGCATAGAATACTACTCCAAGCAGACTCCATGCCACAACCATTCCCCATTCAGGGAGGATTAAGTTACCGCCGGATCCCGGAATGCAGTACATACACACCATGAATCCAGACATCAGAACCGCCATAGTTCCTACAAATTTGTAATGCTTTACTTTATACGGTCTTGGCATATCCGGTTCTTTTTTTCTCAGGATTAAAAATGATAAAGATACCATGCAGTAGGCCATACAGCAGCCAAAGTTTCCTGCATCACAGATCCAAACCATCATAACTCTTCCTGCAAATGGAGCCAGCATCGTAAGCACTCCGATCAGTATCAGTGCATTGATCGGTGTCTTATGTTTTGGATGCAGTTTTGAAAACATTTTTGGTATCATATAAGACTCTGCCATGGAATACATTGCACGTGATCCTCCGATCATAAACGAATTCCATGATGTAATAATTCCACACATTCCTCCAACAATAATTACCTTTGCCATAACAGATGTACGGAATGCCACAGCCATCGCATCTGCTGTTACAAGTCCGGTTCCTTTCTGTGATGCTGCAATTGCTCCGGAATCCAGAACCATACCTACAGCCAGAATAACGAACGAATAAAATATAACGGCGAGGATGACCGAAAGAATCAGCATTTTTCCGATCTTTTTCGGTGGAACATTGATTTCTTCCGATGCCTGCGGAATTACGTCAAATCCGATGAAATAAAATGGCGAAAGCACTGCTACACCAAGAACAGCTTTTACATTCGATACTCCGGTTGTTCCGGCAAATATCTGACCGTCCAGATTATCAACTGTTCCGTTGAGTACAGATGCAATGATCAGCAGGATTCCTGCGCCACCTATAATTACCGTTAAGATTGTCTGTAAGATCGCAGCTGTCTTCGCTCCCATAATATTAATGACCATGATCAGAAATGCTACTACGATCGCAACGATCAGCCAGGATGCATAGATATCAAACCCTGCTACTGTATAAAGGTATCCCTTTAAGAATCCAGGACACAGATATGTAATGATCGTTGGAAATGCACATGCTTCAAAACATGTAACACCGACATATCCAAGAATGATCGCCCATGTACACACGAATGAACCAACCGGACCCATTGCCCTGTGACTGAAGACATGTTCCCCTCCACACTGTGGCATAGCCGCCGTAAGCTCTGCATAAGTAAGACCTACGAAAAATATCATAACACCACCGATTGCAAATCCAAGTGCCGCGCCAACGACACCACCTTTTTCAATCCATCCTCCGGTCGATACAACCCAGCCCCATCCGATCATTGCACCAAATGCAATCACAAGAATGTCCCAGGCACTGAATACCTTGTCAAAATCTGATTTTTTCTTATTCATATAATCAACTCCTTACTGTTTTTCTACTTGTTTTGCAAGTGTCTCAATTAATCGGGCTGTTCCATCTACTCCCAGCAGACTACTGTCAATTAAGATATCTCTGTTATGTCGGTCTCCTCGGTTACTTCCGGTTAATGCCATGTGACGCTTATGGTACCTTTTATCCGTTTCAAGAATAATCTGTTTTGCTTCTTTCTCTGAAACCTTATGACTTTCCATTACATTTTTTATCCTTACTTCATCCGGCGAATAGATAAAGACTCTTAAAATCGGCTTATGTTCTTTTAGAATATAATCTGCGGAACGACCGATAATCACACAGGATTCTCTGTCCGACAACTTGCGGATAATCGTTTTCTGTACATGAATCGCACGTTTTGTAAGATCTGCGTATTGTGAAAACTCTCCTCGTTCCTCTCCTTCTGCACCTTTTCCAACAATTGTTACGCCTTCTTCGACCTTTTCCATGATTTCTCCGGGGATTCCAACTTCATGAATAATTGCATCTACTATATTTCTGTCATAAAACTGAAATCCCAGGTCTTCTGCTATTTTCCTTCCAATCTGATTTCCCTTTGCTCCATATTCGCATCCAATTGTAATTACCAAATGTGACATTGTCTCATCCCTTCTTCCATATATCTGATACTATCCTGTAAAAGATCACATTTTGTCATTTTTCATATCTATAACATACCCAGAACCTGCCATCGACAGCTCCTTGCGAATGCATGGGAGCAAAAAAGCGAAGTGACTCACTATCCTGTAAGCCTCTTCGCTTTCTATATCCCAAAGTATGCAAGAAAAGTTGCCATTGGCAAATTCTCTATGTCTATCTATTTAATTATCTTTTACAACACTATCACTGTACCACTGTAAATCATTTATGTCAACACATTTTTCAATCAGTGATTACTTTTTCTACCGTTACTCCTCTTCCTTCTCCCTGATCTGCACTTCCCACTCATGCAGTTTTCTGGCTGCCTCCGGATTCTGTTTTTCCAGGCGCTTTTCCAGTCTTTCCCGGCTCTTCTTCAAATGTTCTACAATTTCCGGATGATGTAATAACAGCTGTTGTTCGATCTTTCGTCTTCTCTTTTCAATCAACTGAAGGATCACTTTTCTGTCTCCTCTTAAATTCTCCGGAAGTTCATCCAAATGCATTTCCATTCGTCTTAAAATCTCATCTTCATCCAAAACGCCCAGCGAATGCCAGTTTTTGAGTTTCTCTTCGAACCCTACGTCTGCAAGTCTTTCCAGATCCGGAAGTTTGTGAATCTGTTCCATGACCTGGTGTACTTTCTTCTCCATTTCTTCAACCGCATCATCTCCAAATGCCCAGGCAAATTCTTCCAGCGTATTTTCCTCTTCTGCCGGAACCATCGCCTCATGTACCGCATGAACAGCCGCCGGTATCTCCAGCTGCCAAGGCATCCAGACCAAAGGGTCCCGCGCTTTATCTGCACCGGCGGTTGTTCCCATTGACGGAATGCCGGCATCCTGTAGCGCTGCAAGAATCGTTCTTCTAACCTTTCCTTCTTCAATCAGATGCCCGATCCCAAGTTTTCTCATCTGTTCATTCACATTTTCGGAATGTTCTGTAATGTAGAACTTTATTCCTTTCCTTTCAAAATTCTCTGCCATCATCTCCAGGCGATCTGCCGCCGTAATATCAATGCTGTTGATTGCTGCCGCATCTACGATCACAACCTTAGTATCTTCCTTAATACTGTTCTCAATATCTGTCTGGAAGACTTTTATATTTGCAAAGAACAGATTCTCGCTGAAACGGTATATCACTGTATGCCGGATCGGATATGCATTGCGGTTTCTCTTCAGATCATAATAGGCTTCTTTTCCAGGAATCATTCCCCGTAATGATCTCGGTGGATTTGTCGCTCGAAGCACTACCGCCACAAAGGACAGCAAAAGTCCGATTACCACACCATAGATAGTTCCAAAAACCAGCACGCTTACACATGCCGCCACAAAGATATAAAATTCATTACGGCTCACTCTGAACAGGCGTACTGCCAGATGCAGTTCTACTACATTCATCAGTGCAGAAATTACAATGGCTGTAAGGACCGGAACCGGCAGATAGCCGATAAACCCGGTTGCGCCAAGAAGAACCAGGGCCATTGTAATTGCTGCCACAACAGACACTGCCTGTGTCTTTCCTTCATACTGCTCATTCATAGATGTTCTGGATATACTTCCGTTCACCGGACAGCACCCTACACATGCCGCCGCGATATTTCCCATCGCACAGGCAAGGATTTCCTGATTCTCATCGATCTTATATCCGTTCTTCATTGCGAAATTATTCTCTGACAAAAGTGTCTCCGCCATTACAACTGCCGCGATCATCAAACTTCTTCCCAAAGCCTGTCTCAGATCAATTCCCACAAACCGGAAATGGACCAGTTTCGGAAGTCCTTTTCCCACCGCATCAAGAAGGACCACACCATATTCATCTACATGGAATATTCTGGTTGCCGCCACTCCGGCTGCCATGATAACAATTGCCATTGGAAATTTCGGTATCATTTTTCCTGCCACACGAAGCAATATCAGCGCACCTGCACCAAGTATCACTGACAACCAGTTAATCTCTTTACCGGTCTGTGCAATATGTCTGATAAGTTCCGGAAGTTCCCCGGATCCGGCTTTCCCGCCTAATATCTTCGGGATCTGCATTAAAATGATCGTAAGCGCAATCCCACTGATAAATCCGCCCATAACCGGTGTTGATATAAAGTCCACGATTCTTCCTGCTTTCAAAAAGTAAAACAACAATAGCCATATTCCCGTAAGAAGTGCGATCACAGGCACATACTGTATTGCCTCTTTACTTCCGTTTTCTATTCCAAGCGACACAAGTGCTGCCCCAACAATCGCTGCCGGTGCCGCATCCACCCCAAAGATAAACTGCCTGGACGTTGAAAATAATGCAAAGAACAGAATCGGGAACACCGAACCATATAGTCCATATACTGCCGGAAGTCCCGCAATCTGTGCATATCCCATTGAAATAGGAATGGACACCGCAGCCATAATAATCCCCGAAAAGATATCCTTGGGAAGATATTCTTTTTTATAATCTTTCAGTGTTGAAAATAATAAATCCTTCATACATCAAACCCTTTCACCTGATTATTCTTTCTATACTTTACACGCATTTTCAAAAAGAGGCAAGGTTCTGAGAAAATTCTCAGTTCCCTGCCTCTTCTATAATATCTTCGTTTTATATCCGTTTCACCGGATGTCCGCCCTGATACTTTTTCTGGTATCTGGTATTAGCAGATCTTGCAAATCCATCCTTCCGGAGCTTCAATATGTCCCATCTGGATTCCTGTTAATGTCTCATACAGTTTCTTTGTAACAGGTCCCATCTCTTCCATTCCGCTTGGGAAGCAGATCTCTTTGCCGTGGTCAACGATCTTTCCTACAGGAGAGATAACTGCTGCTGTACCGCAAAGTCCACACTCTGCAAAATCACCAAGTTCATCTAAGTAAACTTCTCTTTCTTCTACTTCCAGTCCAAGATAATGCTCTGCAACATACATCAGAGAACGTCTTGTAATAGATGGAAGAATGGTAGATGATTTTGGTGTTACAACTTTGTTATCTTTTGTTACAAAGATGAAGTTAGCTCCACCAGTCTCTTCTACTTTCGTTCTTGTTGCTGCATCCAGATACATGTTCTCATCGTATCCTTCTTCATGTGCTGTTACGATTGCATGAAGGCTCATTGCATAGTTCAGTCCGGCTTTTACATGACCTGTTCCATGCGGTGCTGCACGGTCAAAATCAGAAACTTTAATAGTAATTGGTTTTGCTCCACCTTTGAAGTATGGTCCAACTGGTGTAGCAAATACACGGAACTGATATTCTTCTGCAGGTTTTACACCGATAACGGCACTGGAACCGAACATATATGGTCTTACATATAATGTTGCTCCTGATCCGTATGGCGGTACATAAGCTGCATTTGCTTTTACAACCTGTTTGATTGCATCTACAAATCTATCTTCCGGGAATACAGGCATTTCAAGTCTTGCTGCTGAATTTGCCATTCTTGCTGCATTCAGATCCGGGCGGAATGTTACGATATGACCATCTTCTGTGGTATACGCTTTCATTCCTTCAAAACATGTCTGTGCATACTGAAGTACGCCTGCACATTCGCTAATTGTAATCTGATCATCGGAGGTAAGTGTACCTTCATCCCATGCTCCATTTTTAAAATTGGAAACATATCTCTTGTCTGTCTTCATATAGCCAAATCCAATGTTTGACCAGTCAATATTTTTCTTCTCCATTTTGACTCCTCCGTCCTTTTAACAACTGTTTGATTTATCATCTTGTCCTATTATAATACTACTGTTTTCAAAATTCAAGAGTGCACTCTGTTTTTTTATTATACATTTTAATTTTCGATTTATTTCGACCATGAATCTCTATCTTTCCATCATGCTGATCGATTCGATACCAACACTTCCTCCGCGCACAACTTCGATACTTTCAAACTCTTCTTTCATCAGTTTGATAACTGCATCATTCTTGGTCGCCGTCTGAACAAATTCCATGAGAACACTGTCTTTCCCATAGTCAATCACCTTCGCCTTGAACGTCTCTGCGATCTGGAAGCATTCCACTTTATCATCTTTCGTGCATTTACGTACTTTTACATATAAGATTTCTTTCATACGTACAAAGACATCCGTAAAATCAATTACTTTGATCACTTCAACCAGACGGTTCAGCTGCTTTTTGATCTGTTCAAATGTCTCATCATCGCTGACTGTCGCGATCGTCATTCTGGATACAGTCGGATCTTCTGTCGTACCAACAGTCAGACTGTCCAGATTGTAAGATTTTCCGGAAAACAGACCGGAAATCTTTGACAGAACTCCCACCTGGTTCTCTACATATAATGAAATCCAGCGCTTTTTCATACCATTATTATTCATTATTTTATCTCCTTTCGTCTCTTATTCTTAACAATCCATGATCAGGTCTTCCAGTGTTCCACCTGGTTTTACCATCGGATACACCAGATCCTCCGGATCAATGTCGAACTCAAGGATATATGGGGTCTTTGTACTCTTCATTGCCTCTCTGAATGCAGGTTCGATATCTTCTTTCTTTGTAATATGAATTCCTTTTGCGCCATAGCTGTCAGCCAGCTTCATGAAATCCGGTGTATACGTCGGACACTCTACCTCTCCGCATTTTCCCCTGCAGGCTGCTCCGGAACGAAGACAGGTCATCGAATAACGCTTTCCATAGAACAATTTCTGCCACTGGCGTACCATACCCAGATTATTATTATTGAAGATACAACTGATGATCGGGAGTTCTTCAAGCACCGCTGTAGCGAGCTCCTGACTGTTCATCTGAAATCCTCCGTCTCCCGAAATTGAAATAACAGGCACATCCGGATTACCAATCTTCGCACCGATAGCTCCCGGCATACCATATCCCATAGTTCCAAGACCGCCGGACATCAGAAGTTTTTTCTTTTCCGTGATCTCGATAAACTGTGCCGTAAACATCTGATGCTGTCCAACATCTGTTACAATAATTGCCTCATCAAAGATACGGTTGATTGTTTCTATCACATCCTGTGGTGTCATGATTGGTTTCTTCTTCATCATCAGTGGATGTTCCTCTTTCCACTCTTTGATCGTCGCAAGCCACTTCTTCGTCTCACACTCAGATACATATTCCAGCATTTTTGATACTGCCTCTTTTGCATCTGCCACGATAGGTACATCTACCTGTACGTTTTTTGAAATTGCAGCTGTATCAATATCAATATGTACAATCTGTGCATTTGGTGCAAATGAATGAAGCTTTCCGGTAATTCTGTCATTGAATCTGGTTCCTATCGAGAATAACAGATCACACTCATTTACCGCCATATTACACGCATATGCGCCATGCATTCCAAGATTACCAATATATAAAGGATGTGTCGTCGGAATCGCTCCACGTCCCATAACAGTTGTGACTACCGGAACGTTCGTCATGTCAACCAGTTTTGTAAATTCTTCATTGGCATGTGCGATATTAACGCCTCCTCCGGCAAGGAATAATGGTTTCTTTGCTTTTGAAAGCATCTTGATCGCACGTTTTAACTGTCCTACATGAACATGTGTATTCGGTTTATATCCCCGGATATTTACCTCCTTCGGATATTCGGCATTTCCAAGTTCACCCATCACATCTTTTGGAAGATCGATCAGTACCGGGCCCGGCCTTCCTGTTCTTGCAATATAAAAAGCTTCTTTAATAATACGTCCCAGATCTTCTCTGTTTCTTACTGTTACACCATACTTTGTGATACTTCTGGTAATTCCTACGATATCAACTTCCTGAAATGCATCATTACCGATCAGGTGTCTGGATACCTGACCTGTAAAGCATACAAGCGGTACACTGTCGTAATATGCTGTTGCAAGTCCTGTTACAAGATTCGTTGCTCCAGGTCCGCTCGTAACAAGACATACACCTACTTTTCCCGTTGATCTTGCATAAGCATCTGCTTCATGCACCAATGCCACTTCCTGCCTTGGAAGGATCACCTTTGTATAATCCTGTTTATAAAGTTCGTCACTGATGTCAATTGTACAGGCTCCCGGATAACCGAATATTGTATCCACCTGCTCTTCACTCAGTGCTTTTACCAGTAATTTATTGCCACTGATCTTCTTCATATACTACCTCCTTGAAATCTGATCATTTTCATACCGGATATAATAAAAAAACACCCCAAGCTGTCAGCTCAGGGCGAATATTACATCCGTGTTACCACCTAAATTCAGAAATTACTTTCTGCTCTCTGTTCAGTACAGGAACGTTTCCCTTATCCTGGTTTCACTTTCCGATACTGCCTCCCTGATAACGCTGGGACTGCGTTGAAGTCTACTCAGATATTCTTACACTTTATCTATATCCTTTCGGTTCACAGCTCAAAGGCTACTTCCATAAATCCTTCACGAAGACTTGCACCTTCCATCTTCTCTCTTTGCTTCGGGAATCTATGTACTCCTCCTTGTCATAGCATTCACTGAATATTTATAAAATATTATATGTGATATTCTACAATATTGTCAACTCTTTTCATTTCGTTAATTTCTTGTCATGCTTTTTTTACCATAATCTGTCAAATTTTTCATCCTTTCCACAAATTTAAGTGTATTTTTCAAAAAAATTTGTGATTTTTTCCATTTTTTTCAAAAATCATATGGCAAATATTTGCAAAAAATTATACAATATATTCATAAGCAATAAGGAGGATATATTATGAAACAAAATAATATGTTAGCGATGATATTGGCCGGCGGTAGAGGCTCACGTCTTCACGAACTGACAAATAAAGTTGCAAAACCAGCTGTTTCTTATGGTGGAAAATACAGAATCATTGATTTTCCACTCAGTAACTGTGCCAACAGCGGCATCAATGTTGTAGGAGTATTAACCCAGTATGAATCCATTCTGTTAAACAGTTATGTTGCTGCAGGCAGACGCTGGGGATTAGACGCAAAAGAAAGTGGTGTTTTTGTTCTTCCACCACGTGAGAAAGCAGATGCCAATCTGGATGTATACAGAGGTACTGCTGACGCAATCTCACAGAATATCGACTTTATCGATACATACTCACCGGAATATCTTCTGGTACTTTCCGGAGATCATATCTACAAGATGAATTATGATAAGATGTTGCAGGAACATAAAGATAACGGAGCAGATGCAACAATTGCAGTTATCGAAGTTCCGATGAAAGAAGCAAGCCGTTTCGGTATCATGAATACAGATGATGAGAACCGTATCATAGAATTTGAAGAAAAACCAGAACATCCAAAGAGTAATCTTGCATCTATGGGAATCTATATCTTCAACTGGAAACTGTTACGCAAAAAACTGGTTGCCGATATGAAAGATCCTGATTCCAACCATGATTTTGGAAAAGATATCATACCAACTCTTCTGAATGACGGAAAAAAATTATATGCATACAAATTCAAAGGATACTGGAAAGATGTAGGAACGATTGATTCTCTCTGGGAAGCCAACATGGATCTGCTCAGTAAGAACAACGAGCTGGATCTGAACGATCCTACCTGGAAAATTTACACAGAGGATGCTACTGCTCTTCCTCAGTATATCGGACCGGATGCTGAAATTAACCATGCATTCGTCAATCAGGGCTGCGTAATCGAAGGTGAAATTACAAATTCCGTACTTTTCACAGGTGCAAAAGTAGGAAAAGGCGCTAAGATTATCAACAGTGTACTGATGCCTGGTGTAGTAGTAGATGAAAATGCTGTCGTTACACGTGCACTGGTTGCTGATAATGTTAAAATTGGTGCAGGCGCTGTTGTCGGCGACGCAAAGAGCGAACATATCGAGCTCATTTCCAAACGTGTAAAGGGGGTAGAATAATATGGCTAAAGCATTTGGAATCGTAAACTTTGCCGGAAATCACATCAGAGTGGAAGGCATGCAGGAATATCGTCCGGTAGGTGCATTCTCTTTCCTTGGACGTTATCGTGTTATTGACTTCCCTATCTCAAATATGAGTAACAGTGGTATCGACCACATTCAGGTCTATATCCGCAGAAATCCACAGTCTTTGACTGCGCATCTTGGAACAGGACGCCACTACAATATCAACTCAAAGAGCGGTAATCTTCAGATTCTCTATTCCGGTCTCGGAATGAACATGAGTCTGTATAACAATGACATTGCTTCTTATATTGAAAACCTGGAATATATCGAACAAGAACTGGCCGAATATGTTGTTATTGCACCAAGTTACATGGTCTACACACAGGATTACAAGAAACTGTTAAATGATCATATCGAATCCGGTGCTGATATTACATTACTGTATCATTCTGTAGATACTGCAAAAGAATATTTCCTGAACTGTTACGCATTGAACCTGAACAAGCAGAAAGGAGTTCTTTCTCTGGAACAGAATCACGGAAATGCAAAGAATAAAAATATCTTCATGGATACTTATGTTATGAAGAAAGATCTGTTCATCGAACTGATCCACAAAGCAAAAAAGACTTCTTCTGTATACACTTTATTAGATATCGTGAATGCATCCTGTGATGAACTCGATATCCGCGGTGTTTCTCACAAAGGTTATTTCGCTGCAATCTCTGATTTCAAGAGTTATTATGATTCAAACCTTTCTCTGACAGATATTAAAACTGCTCAGAATCTGTTTGATCCAAACTGGCCAATCTACACAAGAACAAATGATTCCTGCCCGACACAGTATTTTGAAACAGGAAATGCTAAAAATTCTGTTGTATCAAACGGATGTCTGATTGAAGGTTCTCTGGAACATTCTGTTGTAGGACGTGGATGTATCATCAAAAAAGGTGCTGTTATTAAGAACTGCGTAGTTCTTTCTGGCGCATACATCGGTGAGAATGTACATATTGAAAATCAGGTTGTTGACAAACACGCCAAGATCACACATGTAAAAGAGCTTACATCTTCCGAGGATCGTCCTGGATATGTAAGAAGAAATGATACACTGTAGAACGTACAGCATAAAAAATGCGGGAAGATGAAATCAATCATCTTCCCACTTTTTATAATACCATAGTATGGAAACAACGTTGGCATCGGCAGGCTCTTTGGCATTTTACCGGATTACTTCCCGTGCGATTTTTTGCCAGGAAATCCTGCTGACATCACATTCTTTTGTATCTTTTTCCTCAATTGCTTCCCGTAAAGCTTCTGCAAGTCTGCTTTCAAATGCCGGTAATTCTTCCTCCAGCGGTTCATCCGTTCCTTTCATCCCCGGAGGTAACACGTACCGGATATCTGCGTCCGGGACCATATCAGCAAGCCACTCGGCAATTCCTTCCAATTTCGTCATCACTACCCTGTCACCACAGGCCAGACTCTCAATCACAGTCAACGGAAGGCCCTCATACATAGACGGAAGCACAAAAATATCACAGTCATTGTATAGCTCTGCAAGCCTTGATTGCGTTACACATCCAGCAAACACTACCGGATATCTGCATCCATCTGCCAGTTCTTTAATCTCTTCATATTCAACGAGGTTTCCGGCACCTCCGGCAAGAATAAGTTGTATTTTTTCTTTTTCATAATCCAGAAGATTCAATGCTCTCAGAAGACTTTTTACACCTTTCTTCTGTGTAATCTTCCCCGCAAAAATCATACGGATTTTTCCGTCTTTCCTGCTTAATTTTATGCCTGTCTTTTTAAAGACCTCACTGTTATATCCGGTTCCTATCACAGTCATCTGTTTTTCTGATACCGGATATATTTTTTTTATTTTTTCTTTCTGCGCTTCCTGAAGTGCAAATATCCTGTCAAGTTTCGGAATCTCCTGCCTGATAAAATTTCTTTCAAATAAAATACTCTCCATCTGTCTCAGATCCGTATTATGGCAAAATCCATATACTTTTTTAGCAGGATAATGTGCTCTTATCAACGCCGTCAGGTAATACAAATGATGGCATAAGATAATATCCGGATTTTCTTTTTCTATTGCTTCATCCAGAACTTCAAGAAATGCAGCTTTAAATTGTCCGGCCATCTCTTCTGTCATATCCCGATATCTTGTACTGGTATAAGGCATCTCATCCGACATTCCTACTACCGGATACGGAAGCTTTTCTGACGAAAAATATACCGGATATACCGTTACCCCTTCCGGCATATCCACCCGATCCTCTCTTGTGACGCCCGCCACCACGGCCTGCGAAACACCCATCTTGGCCAGAGATCTCACCACCTCGGTCAGATAGACGCCGCTTCCCGTACTGCATGGCTTCTGCGCCGTGACACTAAGCACTCTCATTTTCGATCTGTTATCTCCTCTCGTAGATTGTAAACACATATTCCAGATCAAAATAAGTCTGCTCGTCACTGATCTTCGTCATCTCCCACTCCGGATCCTCATCCAGATTCGGGAAATATGTATCTGCATCATATGCATGGTCTATTTTTGTAATATATGCTTTTGTACAATACGGAAGCAACTGGCGGTAAATACTCTCTCCACCGATCACAAATATATCTTCCGAATCATATTTTTTCAGTTCATCCAACATCTCTTCTATGGTATGTACAATGACTGTATCTTTTACTTTATAGTTCTTGTCTGTTGTAAGTACTACATTCACACGATTCTTAAGCGGCTGTCCGCCCGGAAAGCTTTCCAGTGTCTTTCTTCCCATCGCTACAACTTTCCCTTTCGTTGTCTCTCTGAAAAACTTCATATCCTGCGGAATACTCACCAGTAACTTATTTTCTTTTCCTATTGCCCAGTTTGAATCTACTGCAACGATCAAATTCATAATCTACATCTCCTCTTTACGTATGATATATTCTTATCTCTGACTGCCACCGGCTAATAATATTTCTTCTACACTGCCACCGGAATATTCTTAATCTGATCATGTGTCTGATAATCGATCAATTTTACATCATCTCTTGTAAACTGATAAAAGTCTTTGACCTCCGGATTCAGCCAGAACTTCGGTGCCGGAAGCGGCTTGCGGCTGATCAGTTCCTCTATCATCGGCACATGTCTGTCGTAAATATGTGCATCTGCGATCACATGTACGAACTCTCCGACTTCCATATCACATACCTGCGCCAGCATATGGATCAATACGGCATACTGACATACATTCCAGTTATTTGCCGCAAGAACATCATTCGATCTCTGATTCAGGATTGCATTCAATGTCAGTTTATCATGTCCCGGTTTCTTGGTTACATTAAATGTCATACTGTATGCACACGGATAGAGATTCATCTCATGCAGATCTTCATGCACATAAATATTCGTCATGATTCTTCTGCTGTATGGATTATTCTTAAGGTCATAGATTACACGGTCCACCTGATCAAACATGCCTTCTTTATACTGGTGCTTTACGCCCATCTGATATCCATAAGCCTTTCCGATCGAACCGTTTTCATCCGCCCAACTGTCCCAGATATGACTGTGAAGATCATTGATATTATTCGATTTCTGCTGCCAGATCCACAAAAGCTCATCCGTACAGCTTTTGATTGCTGTTCTTCGAAGTGTCAGTGCCGGAAATTCTTTCGACAGATCATACCTGTTCACAACTCCGAATTTCTTGATCGTATATGCCGGTGTTCCATCTTCCCATACCGGTCTTACTTTTTCGCCTCTGGTATCGGTACCGTTATCGATAATGTCACGGCACATATTGATAAATACTTTGTCTGCATAACTCATTTTTTGTTTCTCCTGTCCTTTCCTGTTCTCTTTACGGATCACTGATATTATAAAGAACCCGGTCCAGCATCTTTTCCAATGCCGCGATTTCCTTTTTACTCATCCCGATCGTCAGCCTCCGATCTATCTTCTTCCGGTAATTGTCCATCTTTTTCTGAATATCATATGCTTTTTCCGTCGGGTAAATGTTCTTGCATCTTTTGTCCTGATTACTTGGAACTGCCAGAATGAATCCTTTTTCATCTAACCTTTTTAAGATTCCCGTTACCGTCGGATTCTTAAGACTTAACGCCTTTTCAATGTCTTTCTGATTCACAAACTCCTTACTGCTGCCAAGAAGATAATCCAGCACTGCGCACTGCGATGATGTGATCCCTATCCCCCGAAGCAGGTTATTGAATTCCTTTTCATAAATATTATTGATCTGTTTGAACATAAATCCAACGGGTAATCGTTCTTTCATCCCTTGTATTCTCCCATTTCCCTGTAATACCGTCATCAGTCCGGGTATTCATAAATACCCGGACTATTTCAATTTATTTTACCATATTCCAACAGGCTATGCAATCTTATCCATCGCGCGAATCTCTTTTACAGCGAATCCAATTGCGACAATTCCCGCTGCCGCATCTGCGATCGGTCCCGCATACATCACCCCGTCAATTCCCATAAAAATCGGGAATATAAGTATCAGCGGAAGTAAAAAGATTACCTGTCTTGTAAGCGACACTACAATACCCAGCTTCGCTTTACCAATTGATGTAAAGAATCCGGATGACATTGGCTGGATTCCATTAACAAATGTCATAAACATAAAAATCCTGAAATATCTTGCCGCAAATTCATAATATTCTTTGCTTCCCGTACCAAAGATACTCACAAGCTGCGTCGGGAAAAACTGGAAACACAAGAAGAACACAATTCCAACCGTCATAGCAACGCGGAATGCTTTCCAATAAGTGCGTTTTACTCTGTCATACGATCCCGCTCCATAATTATATCCCCAGATTGGCTGACATCCCTGGGAAATCCCGATCGCAATAGCCATGAACACCATATTTACCTTTGAGATAACGCCCACACACGCCAGTGGAATATCTGTTCCATATACAGAAGCCGCACCATAATAGCGCAGTGTATTATTCATTGTAATCTGTACCACAGCCATGGCAATCTGATTGATACAGGAAGCCATTCCCAATGACAGGATCATTTTCAGGAGATGGCCTCTCGGACGGAACATCTCTTTTTTCAGCTCCATTTTACGAAATCTTCCAAAATATACAATTACCATAATTCCGGATACGATCTGTCCGATCACGGTCGCCCACGCAGCGCCTTTAATCCCCCAGTGGAATCCAAAGATAAACAGCGGATCTAACACCGTATTAATAATTGCCCCTGTCAGCATACAAGTCATAGAGTACGTAGGACTTCTGTCCGCGCGGATCAGATGATTCCCTCCGGTTGTCAAAATCAGGAACGGAATTCCAAATGCCGTAATTCCTGTATAATCCTGTGCATATGGCAGGATCTTTGCCGTCACACCGAAAAGATGCAGCAGAGGATCCAGGAACACCAGTACCACTGCTGCAATGATCACACCACAGATCACCAGCATGGAAAGCCCGGTCCCCGCAATCCTGCTTGCTTTCTCATGATCTCCCGCTCCGGAACACAGATTAAAATTCGACGCACTTCCGATTCCAAGAAGAAGTGCTGTTGCCGTACAGATAATCGACACAGGAAATGCAATATTAGTCGCTGCATTTCCCAGAAGTCCGACTCCCTGTCCGATAAAGATCTGATCTACAATATTATATAATGAGCTCACCAACATACTGATAATTGCCGGAATTGCGAATTTCGCGATCAGTTTTCCCTCGCTTTCTGTTGCCAGAGGATTCACTTTTTTCTGTTCTTTCAACTTTCTTTCACTCCTTATTTTCTCACCAATTATTCATGGATTCTTATTTAATTTTCACCATACGGCGATTATAAAAGACGGAGCTTGTTACGGCCTCCGTCCTCTGAAAATATTCTGCTATTTATTATTTAATATTCACGGATCACGGTTCCAATCTCCCGTGTCGTATCCATATCCACCAGATGAGCCAGTGCATCTTCCAGATGCTTTTCTTTTACTGCTTCTGTAACGATAACAAGCTCTGCTGCATCATTTTCTTTTGTCTTCTGAATCACTCTTGCAATACTTACTTTATGCACTCCGAATACACTTGCAATTGCAGCAAGTACACCTGGTTTATTATCCACCAGCATACGGATATAGAACTTGTTCTTTACTTCTTTAAAGTTCTTTACCGGTGTCTCACGATAACAGGTACAACTGATTCTTCCTGTACAATGGTATTGTATATCACGGATTACATCGATCACATCACCCATGATCGCACTGGCCGTCGGGAGTTCCCCTGCTCCTCTTCCGTAGAACATCGTATCACCGGCAGCATCAGAGCGGACAAATACTGCATTAAACGAATCTCTCACGGATGCAAGCGGATGTTCCTTCGGAATCATCATCGGATGAACAGCAACCTCAATTCCTTCTTCCGTATTATGTGCAACACCGAGTAATTTAATCACATCACCGAATTCTTCTGCGTATTCCACATCTTTCGCAGTAATTTTTGTAATTCCTTCTGTATATACATCATCGAATGTAACTCTGGAATGAAATGCAATCGATGCCATGATCGCTACCTTACGTCCTGCATCCAGTCCTTCAATATCGGCCGTCGGATCTGCCTCTGCATAACCAAGCTCTGTTGCCAGTGCCAGTGCATCGTCAAAATCCATCCCTTCTTCGATCATCTTGGTCAGAATAAAGTTCGTCGTACCATTGACAATACCGATAACTTCCTGAATCTCATTCGCCGCCAGACACTGCTTCAGCGGACGGATAATCGGGATTGCTCCTGCCACAGCTGCCTCAAATAAGAAATCCACTCCACTTTCTTCTGCCGCCTCCAAAAGTTCGTGTCCATGTGTCGCTACCAGATCTTTGTTCGCTGTCACGACATTCTTTCCTGCATGCAGTGCTTCCAGAATCATAGTTCTTGCAGGTTCGATACCACCCATCACTTCGATTACGATTTCTATCTCATCATCATTCATGATATCTTCCCACTTATCGGTTAAAAGAGACTGGTCTACACCCTCTCTCTTCTTATTTATGTTATGTACCAGTATCTTCTGAATTTCAAGACCTGCACCGGCTTTCAATGCCATTTCATTCTTCTGGCGTTCCACAAGTTTATACACCCCACTGCCGACCGTTCCAAGTCCCAGAAGACCTGCTTTTACTACTCTTTCCTGATTCATCTTCTCACATCCTCGTTTTTTGTTCACTCTCTTTTCGTTTTCGTATCTACAGATATTCTGCCAGCGACAGATTCTGCAGCTTTATTTATACAGACTTTAGTATAGCATAGTGCTACATATAATTTCAATCCGATTCTTCCCATGCTCGGAAATTAGTACAGTTTAATCTCCTTTCTGCACAGTAACAAATCCGCACCCTCATAATTGATCAGCACAAAAAAAGACGTTACAAATAGTCAATTCAGAGCGACAGACGGGACTCGAACCCGCGACCTCCACCTTGGCAAGGTGGCGTACTACCAACTGTACTACTATCGCACATCAAGTATGTTTTATTATTTTGTGTTCATCAGAACGATATTCAGTATAACGTATATATATGGTATTGTCAACTGCTTTTTTTAATTTTTTGAATTTTTCTTTTAATTTGAAAACTCCGACAACTTTTCCTGCATGCTTTGGCAAGTGGCAGCTCCTTACGAACGCATAGTGATAAAAAAGGTGCGGGAGCAACCTTCTCTTTGGTTTTCCCGCATCTTTTACTTTATATAGCTTTTACTTTATTCTTTGTCTTCTGCCTTTTTCTCTTCTTTTGCTATAACCGCAATTCCGAGTTCCTCCAGCTGTTTTGCATCTACATGTCCCGGTGCTTCTGTCATAAGATCAGATGCATCTTTTACTTTAGGGAATGCAATTACATCACGGATGCTGTCCTGTTTTGCCATCAGCATAACCAGACGATCCAGACCATATGCAAGTCCTGCGTGCGGCGGCACTCCATACTTGAATGCTGTCAGAAGGAATCCAAACTGCTCCTGTGCCTGCTCTTCTGTAAATCCAAGCACTTCAAACATCTTGCTCTGGATATTCTGATCAAAGATTCTGACACTTCCTCCACCAATCTCGTTACCATTCAATACGATATCGTATGCTTTTGCACGGACTCTTCCCGGATCACTGTCAATATACTGAAGATCTTCTTCCATTGGCATTGTAAATGGATGGTGCATAGCTGTATAACGGTTCTGCTCTTCGCTCCACTCAAGAAGTGGGAATTCTGTTACCCACAAGAATTTGTATTCATTCTTGTCAAGAAGTTCCATCTGACGTGCGAGTTCCAGACGAAGTGCTCCCAGCGTATCCCATACAACTTTATTCTTATCTGCAGCAAATAATAACAAGTCTCCGTTCTCTCCGCCCATCGCTTCGATCAGAGCTTTCATTTCATCATCTGTCATGAATTTGGCAAATGAGGATTTCACTGTTCCGTCTTCATGAATTGCAATATACGCAAGTCCCTTTGCACCATAATCTTTTGCAAAATCAACCAGTTTATCAATCTTCTTACGAGCCATTCCGCCCTGTCCTTTGGCGTTGATACCACGAACTGTTCCACCATTTTCGATCGCATTTTTGAACACTACAAATTCACAGTCTTTTACAACATCTGTTACGTTTGTCAGTTCCATACCAAAACGGATATCCGGCTTATCTGAACCAAAGCGGTCCATTGCTTCCTGCCATGTCATTCTCTGGATTGGAAGAGATACTTCCACGCCCAGTACTTCTTTGAATAATTTGGCAAGCAGTCTTTCATTTACTTCGATTACATCATCGACATCCACGAAAGATAACTCCATATCGATCTGTGTGAATTCCGGTTGACGGTCTGCACGTAAATCTTCGTCACGGAAGCATTTTGCGATCTGGAAATATCTGTCATATCCTGAACACATCAATAACTGTTTGAATAACTGTGGTGACTGTGGCAGCGCATAGAACTGTCCCTGCTGGATACGGCTAGGTACGAGGTAATCTCTTGCTCCTTCCGGTGTACTTTTGATCAGAACCGGTGTCTCAATCTCAAGAAATCCTTCTTCCGCAAGGAACTGACGTGTCAGAGTTGCAACCTTGCTTCTCATCATCAGATTGCGCTGCAGATCCGGTCTTCTAAGATCCAGGTATCTGTATTTCAGACGTACTTCTTCTTTTGTTTTAGAATTCTCTTCGATGTGGAACGGCGGTGTCTCTGATTCAGAAAGAATACGAAGTTCTTCCGGAATCACCTCTATCTCTCCTGTTGCAAGATGATCATTCACTGCACCGGAACGTTTTGCTACTGTTCCTACGATTGCTACTACATATTCTGCACGAAGCTTAGCTGCCTTTTCGATCAGTGCCGCTTCGCATTTTCCTTCTTCGAATACCACCTGGATAATACCTGAACGGTCTCTGACATCTACGAATACCAGACCGCCCTTATTACGGTTCTTCTGTACCCATCCCATAATGGTAACTTTCTCTCCTACATTGGCTGCAGATAATTCTGCACATCTGTGGGTTCTTTTTAACCCTTTCATTGATTCTGCCATGTTTCTTTATCTCCTTTTCCGACGTCCTTACGCCGTAATTTATTGTTTCCTATATATCTTATAAATTTTCCACGGAATCTGCATAACAGTCCACGATTTCTGTATAACCGTCTTCAGTAAGCTGTTCTTTCTGGAACTTTTTATTCTTCTTCATGTTGACGATCAGGACCTGTTTTCCTGCCTGACGGTCTGCCTTTGCAAGTGACATAACCTTTAAAAGCCCTTCTTTTGTCATCTTCTTCTCTAACAGATATGCTTTCTTCTCTTTTACAGTCGGAACTTCATATCCATTTTCCAGAAGCAGCATGACGATTCGTTCGAATCCGATTGAGAATCCACATGCAGGTGTATCCTGCCCGGTGAATTTACCGATCATCTTATCATAACGGCCGCCTCCGGCTACAGATCCGCCGAAATCATCCATCGTCACTTCAAAGATCGTTCCTGTATAGTAAGACTGTCCTCTTACAAGTGTCGGATCGAATTTGATATTGAATTCGCATTCTTTTGCGGTCTCAACACTGGAAATGATCATTTCCATACTGTCTGCTGTCTCTTCACTTAAGCAGTCGCCCAGTTTTTCTTTCAAGAAACGGATACCTGTTACATCTGGTGCTACATCCTTAAATAACTGAAGATAAGTCTCTACATTTTCCTTTACATATCCCATCTCTTCTAATTCTTTTGCAACACCTTCTGCACCGATCTTGTCCATCTTATCCAGAATGATGAAGACTTCATCATAATCATCCTCACGGAAACCACTGTAAGCAGCCATTGCTTTCAGGATATTACGGTCATTGATACATACCGTAAAGTTCTGGAAGCTTAATTTGCCAAGCATAGCTGTCGTTGCAAGGATCAGTTCGATCTCTGCGAGATTTCCTGGCTCTCCTAAGATATCAATATCACACTGCATGAACTGTCTGAAACGTCCTTTCTGCGGACGGTCTGCTCTCCATACATTACCAATCTGCAATGCCTTAAAAGGTGCCGGCAATTCATTCGAATGGTTTGCATAATATCTGGCAAGCGGTACGGTAAGATCATAACGCAATCCTCCGTCTACCAGATCGTTTTCTTCTTTTGCTGTATCGATCTTCAGTTTTTCTCCTCTTTTTAAGATCTTGAAGATCAGTTTCTCGTTGTCTCCGCCCTGTTTGCTGCACAGGTTCTCGATATGTTCCACACATGGTGTCTCGATGGAACAGAATCCGTATGTCTTATACGTCTCTTTGATCAGTCCGATCAGGTAATCACGGATCTCCATCTCACGTGGGAGCATGTCTTTCATACCGGTAACCGGTTTCTTCTTTAATGCCATAACCATTCTCCTTTGCGTTCTATCATTTCGTCGATCCTGTCGATGTAGGCATCTACCGCCTTGACATTCTCCTGACGGATCAGACGCGTCATTTTCTTCTTTTTACTGCCCGGCATAGGAATCGGATCCTTCAATACAATCTTTGTCGATGCTCCGGCTCCTGCGGCAATAATAGATTGTTTTTCTTCCATAATAAGTATATTGTATATTCCGGCTTTGTCAACCTTTGCATACCCAACATTTTCAAAATTCCCCGCAATATTCTTCTGTCTGTACAGATAATACGGGAAAAGATCCATCTCTTTTGCTGCCTTTGCAGCCCTCTCGATCATGCCGGAAAGGATCTCATGCGTCTCTTTCGCATCCCGGTTCAAATCCTCCATCTCCATTCTGGCTGCTCTTTTGATCGCCAGTGAATGCACTGTCAGACTGTCCGGATGCATCTGTGCGATCTGTGCCAATGTATCTTCCATGTCAGAAATATCTTCTCCCGGAAGTCCTGCGATGATATCCATATTGATATTATCGAATCCAGTCTTTCTGGCCAGTGCATAGGCTTCTTTTATCTCTTCTACGGTATGTTTTCTTCCAATCACATCCAGCGTCTTCTGCTGCATACTCTGTGGATTAATGGAAATTCTTGTAATGTCATGATTCTTTATGACTTTCAACTTCTCTTCTGTAATGCTGTCCGGTCTTCCGGCTTCCACTGTATATTCCAGCAGGTATTCTCTCGAAAACTTCTCATCGATCCAGCTCATCAGCCGTTCCAGCTGCTCTGCCGTCAGCGTTGTCGGCGTACCTCCGCCGATGTAGATCGTATTTAATTTTTTGTTTTTCGAGCGTTCTGCGATAAATTCCAGCTCTTTGCAAAGTGCATCCACATATGCATCCACTTTTTCTTTCCAGCGATCCAGTGGTCCGGAACTGAAAGAACAGTAAGAACAGACCGATGGACAGAACGGGATTCCAACATACAGGCTATATCCGTTCTCGTAATCCAGTTCTTTTAAAATTTTCTGTTCTCTTTCGGCAATCTCCCATGCAAGAGCTGCTTTTTCTCCTCTCACTCTCGCACTTTTCCATGCCCAGTTAATATAATCTTCTTTTTTCCATCCGGCTTCCAGTTTCTGCATAGCAAGCTTGGTCGGGCGCACTCCCGTAAGCACTCCCCACGCAAGCGGCTCTCCTGTAATCCTTTCCAGCTGATCATACAGGCTCAGATCAATCTGCCGTTTTCTTTCTTTTTTCTGGCTCTCCTTCTCTGAATCTTCCTGTATCTTCCCTGTGCTTTCATCCCGACCTGCTGTGTCAGTAATTTCCACGGTGTTCTCAAATCCCACGGAAATTTCACGATCATCCGGCAAATGTACCATTACATAATTAGAGGCTTTTTCATCCGTCTTACAGGATACTTCCTGTGACGGATAAAAAGCCTTTAATATATGATACGCATTATAAGTATAAGACTCGCTTTTACATATAATCTGAATCATTCTATTTCTCCATTCCGTTTTCTTTCACTGTCTTTTCTTATCGTTCATTATACAAATGGATTATGACGCTTTTCATAACCAATCGTCGTCTCTTCCATATGCCCCGGATATACATGCGTCTCTTCCGGTAATATCAAAAGCTTTTCTTTTACAGAACGGACCAGTGCTGATGCACTTCCACCTGGGAAGTCCGAACGTCCGACGGATGTACGGAACAATGTATCACCGCTAAAAAGAACATCTTCCTGTTCCATATAATAGCAGCATCCGCCCGGTGTATGTCCCGGTGTATGGATCACACGGAACTGAAAGCCTGCAATTTGAAGCTGCTGTCCGTCTCTGACCGGAACCGCATCCGCGAACTGATATCCTCCGCGCATATAACCAGAAGACAGATTGCTTTCACCGTCCATCATCATCGGTAGATCTGCTTCTTCCACATATACTGGAACTTTTATATCTTCCATCACATCGGAAAGTCCCATAATATGGTCAAAATGTGCATGTGTCAGAAGTACAGCCTTCAGCTTCAGTCCCTGCTCTTTCACGGCATTCTTTAATTTTGCCGGATATGCTCCCGGGTCAACCATGACCGTATCCTTTGTCTCTTCATTGATCACCAGATAACAATTGGTACCGATCATTCCCACTACGTATTTTTCTATCTTCATACTTTTAGCCTGTTGCCCTTTCTATATCTATGATTCCGGAAAGCTGCTGCAGCTTCTTCACAATGCGCTCCAATTCTTCACGGCCGTGAACGATGAATCCCATCTCGATCGTTGCCGTTCCCTTCTTACTGGTACGGACATTCATAGATTTGACATCTACGTTTCCCTCAGTGAAGATTCGGGATATCTCCATCAGAAGTCCCTGCTGGTCATTCGCATACATCTTGATCTCTGCAAGATACTGACCGCCGGATTTTTCCGTCACTTCGGTCTCCCACTCTGCAGGAATCAGTCTTGCACGTTCCGATTCGGACAGGTGGATCATATTGATACAGTCCGTTCGGTGAATGGAAAGTCCTCTTCCACGTGTAACAAATCCGACGATCTCATCTCCCGGTACCGGGTTACAGCATCTGGAGAAACGGACTGCCATATCATCAATTCCCTTGACAACAATGCCACTCTTTGACTTGGCAATGTGTACTTTATTCTTCGCTGCTTCTGCCACTCTCTCCAGAACAACTTCATCGGTAATTGCCTGTCTGTGATCTTTTCCATATTCTTCAGCAAGACGATTCACGACCTGGCCTTCTTTTAAGCCGCCATGTCCGATTGCCGCCAATACAGAATCCCAGTCTTTGAATCCGTATTTTTTCTGAACAATCTCCTGATATTTCGGCTGGATGATATTTGCAACATTGATACTTTTCGCTCTGCAGTACGTCGCAATCATATCCTTACCGCGGATGATATTGCTTTCCTTGAACTCTTTCTTGAACCACTGGTTGATCTTATTCTTTGCCTGGGTACTCTTTACAATATTCAGCCAGTCACGGCTTGGTCCCTTGGAATTCTGGGATGTCAGGATCTCGATTCTGTCGCCATTCTGAATCTTATAATCAATGTTAACAAGTTTTCCGTTGACTCTGGCTCCTACCATCTTGTTACCGACCGCACTGTGGATCGCATAAGCAAAATCGATCGGAGTTGAACCATTCGGCAGGTTCTTTACATCTCCCTGCGGAGTAAAGCAATAGACATCCTCTGCAAACAGATCCAGATCTCCTTTGATCAGGTTCAGGAATTCTCTGTTATCCGACATGTCTCTCTGCCACTCCAGGATCTGACGCAGCCAGCTTAACTTCTCTTCCTCCTGTGCCTCCACACTCTTCTTACCGTCATTGGATTCTTTATACTTCCAGTGTGCAGCGATACCATATTCAGCTGTCTTATGCATCTCTTCTGTACGGATCTGGATCTCGAACGGCTGTCCGACCGAACTCATCAGTGTCGTATGCAGTGACTGGTACATATTCGGCTTCGGCATAGCAATATAGTCTTTAAAACGTCCCGGAATCGGCGTATACATCTCATGGATCACACCCAGCGCCGCATAACAGTCTTTTACAGATTCTACTATGATACGCACAGCAAACAGATCATAGATCTGGTCAACCGTCTTATCCTGATTCACCATCTTCTTATAGATACTGAAGAAATGTTTGACACGTCCGTTGACCTCTGCTTTGATATTCGCATTCTTCATATGTGTCGATACTTCTTCTACGATCTGCTCTACGAATTCTTCCCTCTCTGTCTTTCTTGCATTGATCTGGTTCACCAGGTCATAGAACACCTCCGGCTGGGAATACTTAAGTGCCAGGTCATCCAGTTCCGTCTTGATCTTAGATATACCAAGACGCTGTGCGATCGGCGCATAGATGTCCATCGTCTCTTTCGCTTTTTCTTTCTGCTTTGCCGGCGTCATGAACTGCAAGGTACGCATATTATGCAGACGGTCTGCCAGTTTGATAATGATCACACGGATATCCTTCGCCATGGCAAGGAACATCTTACGCAGGTTTTCTGCCTGTACCTCCAGTTTATCCGATGAATAAGAGAGTCTTCCCAGTTTGGTAACTCCATCTACCAGAAGTGCTACCTCATCTCCAAATTCCCTCCGGATATCTTCTTCCGTAAACTTTGTATCTTCTACCACATCATGCAGCATACCTGCCGCAATCGTCTCTTTATCCATCTCCAGATCAGCCAGAATGATCGCTACCCACAAAGGATGGATGATATATGGTTCTCCGGATTTCCTGCGCTGATCTCCATGCGCCTTTACCGCCAGCTTATAAGCCTTTTCAATCATAGAAACATCTGTGGACGGATGATACTTTCGGATACGGGCAATTAACATGTCATATAACCGGTTCGGGTCCTCATAATCTTCCTGAGATTTTACCGCATGCCCGTCTACAACTGCAAGCCCTTTCGTGTGATCTTCTGTCAGTGCTTCCGGTGCGATCCGGTTGTCCAGTGATTCATAGGTTGTCTTATCAGACATATTAACGCCTCCTTCCCTTGATTTCTCTCTTTTTATTTTCCAGGATATGTGATCACAGCGTCCACATCATATCCTTCTAATCTTTCTCTTCCTTTTAACCCGGCAAGTTCCATCAGAAATACTGCTTTTACCACTTCTCCGCCGAGGCTTTCGATCATCTTCACCATAGCCTCGTTGGTTCCGCCTGTAGCAATCAGGTCATCAATAATAACCACTTTCTGCCCCGGCTTGATTGCATCTTTGTGCATCTCGATCGTGGCTGTGCCATACTCCAGTTCATATTCAACAGAAACCGTCTCGCATGGGAGTTTTCCTTTTTTTCTGATTGGGATAAATGGCTTGTGCAGATTATATGCGATCGGTACACCAAAGATAAATCCTCTTGATTCCGGTCCTACAACCACATCAAAATCCACGTCTTTTAATTTTTCCTGCATCAGGTCTATCGCCAGATGTAATCCATCTGCATCCTGAAGGATGCTTGTTACGTCTCTGAATATAATTCCCGGTTCCGGAAAATCCGGAATACTTCTTACATACTCTTCTATCGGTTTCATGATACTCTCTCCATTTCTGTCTAAAATACAACTTTAAGTATACCATTACTCGTTCTGATTTTCAATCTATGGTTTTCACCCTGCAACGAGAAAAACCAGCTTAACGGTAATGTGTGATCACAATCTGCGCTGTTCTCTTTCCCATATATTCATTGATATCAGGATAATAAGTCACCGCAATTTTTATATGACCGCCTCTGCCTTGTAAAAGAGCATCCACCTCCATGCGCCCGTAGGTCTCTTCCATATTCTTTAAGAATCCTTCCATATTCTGGAACAGCATGGCTTCTATGACACTTCCGTTTGCATCCTGTGCCTTTATCTTCAGTACATTTCTGTTCTTTCCAAGTATTCTCGCTCCCAGAAGCGTCACTCCGCGTGCGGCAAATATCGGCTTTGTATTCCCTTTTCCGAATGGTTCCAGAAGTTCCAGCTCTTTCACCAGTTCTTCCGTCACACAAAGGAACGGCATCTCCATATCAATCGTGACTTTTTCTTTCATTTCTTCTTCCGTCAGGGTGCAGTTCTCATTCAGTCTTCTCCGGAATTCTGCGATATTCTCTTTTTCCAGAGAAAGTCCTGCTGCCAGCCGGTGTCCGCCAAACTTCGTCAGGATATCTTTGCATTTATTCAGTTCCTCATACATATGATATCCGTCGATCGACCGTCCGGATCCTTTCGCACCATCCTCTGCATCCGTCAGTACGAATACCGGTTTGTAATAGCATTCCCTTATTCTTCCCGCAACAATCCCCGCAAGACTTTCATGACAATCCGGCAGATAGATGACCAGTACCCTGTCGTCGGATAAATCTGTCGTCTCCACCTGTTCTTTCGCAAGCTTTACTGCTTCTTCGGTCATATCCTTTCTGCTGTCATTTAATGCTTTTAAATCACCCGCAAGAATATCCGCTTCTTTCTGTGTACGCACCCGCAGAAGTTTCAGTGCCCGCTTTGCTGTATCCAGCCTCCCGCTTGCGTTGATACAGGGGCCCAGAACAAACCCTATATGATAAGAATTCAGACTTTCTTTATCAATTCCTGTACATTCTATCAGTGCTTTCAGTCCCGGATTCTTCGTTCGCTTAAGCATCTGCAGTCCTTCTTTGACAAAGATCCGGTTCTCATCCTCCAGATCCATCACGTCACCGACCGTTGCGATTGCAACATTTTCAATCAGATCATCCAGATCAGTGGAATCTTTCCCCATGCTTTCCCACAACGCCTCCATCAGTTTATATGCAACCGCCGCGCCACAGAGTCCCTTGAACGGATATACACAGTCCTTCTGCTTCGGATCGATCACTGCATCCGCTGGTGGAAGTCTGTATATCTTTTCTCCGTCTATTTCATCGAACGGGATCTCATGATGATCCGTTACGATGATCGTCATGCCCAGTTCTTTGCCATATGCAATCTCATTTGCTGCTGCGATTCCATTATCACAGGTAATGATCGTATCGATTCCGGCATCGTAAGCCCGGTCGATCAGATGCCGATTCAGACCATATCCGTCACCTATGCGGTCCGGAATATCACTGTCCACATATGCCCCGAGACGTTCCAGCCCCTCCAGCAAAATATACGTCGCATTCACACCATCAATATCATAATCTCCGATCACCCGGATTTTCTTCTCCTCTGCAATCTTTTCTTTCAAAATGTCAATCGCCTTATCCGCATCTTTCATCAGCATCCCATCATACAGATCACTGATCGTTCCATTCAGATAACGTTCGATTGCCTCTTCTCCGATCACATCCCTGTTGCGGATCAGGCATGCCAGTCTCGGACTAATCTGATATTTCTTTCCTATCGCTTCAAAATCTGCACCTTTGCGCAGCAGAACCCATCGTTCCATTTATCTTTATCCCCTTTGTATCTGTCCGTCAGAATATTATGTTTCTATTTTAAAAAAAGCAGTTATGCCCTGTCAATAGGCATAACTGCTTCCCGGATCATTTTATGATCTATTTTTTCTTTGGCTGTGCTTTTTTGCCGACTTTCGTCTTCATTACATACCACAGTGCTCCTGTAACACATACAGAAGAATATCCACCGCAGACGATACCTACCATCAGAGGTGCTGCAAACTCACGAATAGAACTTACACCCATAATAAACAGTACCGCAACCATGATAAATGTTGTCAGTGAAGTATAAATACTTCTTGTCAGTGTCTGTGTAATACACTTATTTACAAGTTCTGACAGATCTGTATTTCTCTTCATAAGCGGAAGTTCCTCACGGATACGGTCAAAGATTACGATCGTCGCGTTGATCGAATAACCTACAATCGTCAGCATACAAGCAATAAATGTACCTCCGACTGAGATTCTGGATACTGCATAGAATGCCAGTACAACCAGTACATCATGTAATAATGCCAGCACCGCACTTGTAGCAAAACGTACATCTTTGAAACGGAACCAGATATAAAGCAACATGAAAATTGTTGCTACGATCACTGCGATCACTGCATCCTGACGCATCTCATTACTGATCGTTGAACTGATATTTTCCGCTGTGATATCAGATTCTTTTACACCAAAATTATCTTCCAGTGCCTTATTTACCTTCTCACGTTCAGACAAACTTAAAGTTACTGTCTTGATGACTACCTGTTTTGTTCCGGATACTTTCTGTGTCTGGATATTATGATCTCCTGTCACTTTTTCTACAACAGGAACGATCTCTTTATCAATCTCATCGATTGAATAATCTTTGTCAAACTTCACATTCATAGATGTTCCGCCCTTGAAATCCAGACTGTAAGCCAATGCCCCGTTACCCTGGGCAGAATGTACTCCCATAACCACGAATCCTGCAAGGATCATTGCAATAGAAATACTGAAGAACACTTTCTTCTTGCCAAGGAAGTTGATTGGCTTTCTTTCTTTCATCTTATGGTAATACAGACTCTCTTTTCGAATTCCGATTCCATAGAACGCAAACACGATCATACGTGTAATCACCAGTGCTGTAAACATTGATACCACAATACCGATTGCCAGAGTCTGCGCAAATCCTTTGACTGTTCCGGAACCTTTAAACCACAGAACCGCAGCCGCGATCAGTGTTGTCACATTACCGTCAACAATTGCTGACATAGCTTTCTGGAATCCTGATTTTAAGGATACTTTTACACTTCTTCCTCTTGCCATCTCTTCACGTACACGGGCAAAGATGATAACATTCGCATCTACTGCCATACCAATACTTAAAATGATACCGGCAATACCCGGAAGGGTCAGCGTTACATCAAACGCATTCAATATTACAAGTACGATCTCTGTATAGATGACCAGCGCAAGGCTTGATGCCAGTCCCGGAAGTCTGTATACAAAGATCATGAACAGGAATACAAGGATCAGACCAATAATACCGGCTTTTAAACTTGTATTCAATGCCTGTTCTCCAAGCTGTGCTCCTACTACATTGGAACGCAGCTCTTCAAGCTGAAGTTTCAGTCCACCGATACGGATCGTAGATGCCAGATTATCTGCTTCTTCATAAGTGAAGTCGCCTGTAATATAGGCCTGTCCACCTGTGATCTCAGACCGTACGACCGGACTTGAGATTGTCTCACCATCATAGATGATCGCAATCTGTTTTCCGATATTTTCTTTCGTTGCCGTTGCAAATTTGCTGGTACCTGATTTGGTCAGATTCAACTCTACAGAATATTCTTTATTCCCCATGTTATCCTGACCGGTTTTCGCAGACGCACTCTTAACATCTGTTCCCGTAAGAACTGTTTCTCCATCCGCTGTCTGGAATGAAAGGGAACCTGGTTTTCCAAGTTCATCCAGAATCTTATTGGCATCTGTAACACCAGGGATCTCAATGTTAATACGGTCATTTCCTTCCTGGTATACACTTGCTTCTGTACTGTACTGTTCTACACGCTTTTGCAGTTTGTAGATCGTATCGCTCATCTCTTCTTTGGTCGGATTCTTATCTTTTACCTGATAGGTAATACTTACACCACCGGCAAGATCCAGACCAAGTTTGATGTTTTTCATCGCACCGGACTTAGATTTGCCAATTCCTGTGATCACAGTAAATCCAAGTCCGACGATGAGAATTACAGCCAGAAGCAGACTCAGTATGCTTTTTGACTTCTTCATCGTTCTCTTACACATCCTCTCGAAATATTATTCTTCATCTGCAAGTGCTGCCTTCATCATGATCGCACACTCTACACGTTTTCTTTGCATCTCACAGCCGATCTCATAAGTATCATGGATCGTACCATGGAAATTATAAGAGTTTGCCATGCATCCGCCGCTACAGTAGAATTTTGCAAAGCAGTTTCTGCATTTATCTTTGGAATACACATTGCAGCTTCTGAAATCGTCAGCAATCTCCGGCTTCACGATTCCATCATCCACATTACCCATCAGGAAATCATCCTGTCCGACAAACTGATGGCATGGATAGAGGTCTCCCCATGGTGTAACAGCCAGATACTCTGTTCCGGATCCACAACCGGATAAACGTTTTGCCACACATGGTCCACCATTTAAATCTATCATAAAATGGAAGAAATTGAAGCCTTTTCCTTCTTTCTCGCGTTCGATCATCATCTTGGCGAGCTTATCATATTCTTCCCTGATCTTAGGAAGATCTTCCTCCCTGATCGCATACGGATCACTTTCATCTCCAACAACCGGTTCAATCGACATCTGTTTGAATCCGAGGTCTGCAAAATGCATGATATCATTGGAGAAATCCAGATTATTTCTTGTAAATGTGCCACGAATGTAATATTTTTCCTGATTTCTGCTTTCTGCAAGTTTCTGGAACTTCGGAACGATCAGATCATAACTTCCTTTTCCATTTCTAAACGGACGCATCTGATCATTGATCTCTTTACGTCCATCCAGGCTCAACACTACATTGTCCATTTCTTTATTTACAAATTCCTGAATTTCATCATTTAACAGCACTCCGTTCGTTGTGATTGTAAAACGGAAATGCTTATTATGTATCTTCTCCTGCTCTCTTCCGTAAGCTACCAGATCTTTTACCACCTGCCAGTTCATCAGAGGCTCCCCGCCGAAGAAATCTACTTCCAGATTACGGCGGTTGCCAGAATTCTTGATCAGGAAGTCCAGCGCTTTCTTACCGACTTCATAGCTCATAAGTGCTCGTCTTCCATGATATTCCCCTTCTTCTGCAAAACAGTATTTGCAAGCAAGGTTACAGTCGTGTGCAATATGCAGGCACAGTGCCTTTACAACTGTCTTTCTCTTCTTTACTTCTTCGATCATGCATTCATATGTATCTTTTACAAATAACTGACCGCCTTCTGTCAGTTCGATCACGTCTGATAATGCATCTTCAATGTCGGATGTTTCATATTTGTTTCCAAGTGTCTGTAAAAGCTTTTCTTTTACATCCGCTTCTTTTAACGATTCGGCAGTTGGTTCTGTTTCTGACTTGTTCACTTCCGCGATCACGTCATAACAGACATCATCTACCACATGTACAGATCCGCTGTACACGTCCATAACGATATTATATCCATTATTACGGTACTGATGAATCATATCCTTTGGTACCCCTTTCTCATTTTTCTTATTTCATATCGGGAATTTCCCGTTATCTTTCTACCCGTCAAAAACCATATGTTGTCAAATAATCAAAAAACAATTCCGCAGACAACTAAAAAAGGTCCACCGGACCTTTTCGTCACATGCATGGCAACAAGAAACAGCGGACCCTAAAGACCGCTGTCCCAAGTATCCCATATCTTTTTAAATTATTTGCTCTGTTCGCAAGTCTGGTTTCCTACTGTACAGGATGTCTTACATGCTGACTGGCATGATGTCTGGCATTCGCCGCATCCGCTTTTTTTCAGATTGCTGTTCATAGGTTTATTCAATGATTTTACATGTTTCATGTTCGTATCCCTCCTTACTATTGCTTAACTTACGTTATTATAACATTTCGACATAGGTTTCGCAATCTTTTTCTTAGGATATCATTCCGCCTGCCATACCACCTCCCGCACACAGCGCAAATGTCATCAGAATCTCTGTTCCACTTCCGTGAAATGTACGATAGATTCCCCATGTAATCAGTAACAGAAATGCGAAGTACAGAATCCCAAGTACAATTCCCCAAAAGAAACGTCTGATCTTTGCAAGTTTACCCGCCACAAGTCCACCGGCAAATGTAGAGAGCAGATAGACCGCTGTGATCCCTGCTGTCACAGCTTCTTCCGTAAGTTCGAATTTATACAGCGCCATTGCCAGTATCATCAAAAGAATTCCGGTCACTACATATGCTGCCAGAAGAGATTTCAGTATCCACATGATCCACACTTCATTTTGTCCCTTTTTTCCCATGCTTTCCCTCCTCATCTATCACAGATTATGAAGGAAGCATCTGATTTATGCGCTTATTTTTGTTTACAATCGTCCTATTGTTCCATCTGTTTGCCCAGAACCTTTGCCGTATATTCCGCAAGACAAAGCTCTGTATCTTTGAATCTGTCCGTACGTTCCTGATTCAGCAGAAAAACCGCACCGATCACATCACCTGCACACAGAATCGGACTGATCACCTCCTGTTTATAAGGTTCTGATACACTCACGATCGGTACATATCTTTTTTCCCCGGCTTTGGCATTCCGTGTTTTTCGTTCTTTCAGAAATTCTCCAAGCTCTCCCGTAATATCTTCATCCTGAATCTCTTTCTTTCCATTTCCCGCTGCTGCCACTACCTGATCCATATCACAGATCCCCACCAGGCATTCCAGAACCTGCGACAGACTTTCCGCATACTGCTTTGCAAATGCAGACAGTTCCCCGATCGGTGAATATTTCTTCAGAATAATCTCACCTTCTCTGTCTGTAAATATCTCCAGCGGATCGCCTTCCCTGATCCTCAGTGTCCTTCTGATCTCTTTTGGCACGACCACACGCCCCAGATCATCGATTCTTCTTACGATTCCTGTTGCCTTCATAGCATTTATCTTCCTCCTGATTTTTCTGTTTTTTCCATATTTTCTAACATATGGCTAGTATGCTGAAAACAGCAAGGAATTATTCATGCAGATATTAGACTGGATATTTTTTCAATAGTTTTGTATAATAGTTGGAAGAAAATATTAGGAGGAATGAATCATGAGTAAAATTGATGAAGTACGTGCTGATATGGTCAAAGCCATGAAAGCCAAAGACAAAGACACAAAGGAAACTTTATCCATGCTGCTTGCAGCTCTTAAGAATAAAGCAATCGACAAACGCGAAGACCTGACACCGGAAGAAGAGACTCAGGTAATCTTAAAAGAGATCAAGCAGACAAAAGAGACCCTGGATATGACTCCTGCAGATCGTACAGAGATCATCGAAGAATGCAACAAGCGTCTGGCTGTTCTGGAACAGTATGCTCCTAAGATGATGGATGAAGCAGAGATCAAAGAAGTCGTTGCTTCTGTTCTTGCAGAGATGGGACTGGATGCTCCTACCGCAAAGGATAAAGGCAAGATCATGAAGAACCTGATGCCTAAAGTAAAGGGAAAAGCTGACGGCAAGCTCGTCAACGAGATCGTATCTACTTTCATGAAATAAAATCTTCAAGAGCTGCCGCTGGCAGCTCTTCTTGTATACTATGGTATCTACAGAACCGCCACCTGCTGCTTCTTCCGAACACATAGTGATCACAAAATAATGGGCAGCACCCGATGGATGCTGCCCATTATTTTAATCCTCTTAGTTACCAGAAGTACTGTTTGTTCCGGTTGTACTTGTGTCTTTGGCTTTCACACTCAGTTTTGTAAAGCTAATCTTATTCCAGCTACCTTTATGGACTGTAATCTTTTCTTCTTTTTTCCATTTCTTTAATACTTTTTTATAGTATTTATCCTGTTTGTCTGTGATCATGGACTGTTTCTTAGTCTCTGTAGCCGTTTTATCATTGAGGCTTGTAACTTTTGCCACATAGCATGCAGTGTCACCTTCGATCACATCCGTCGTCTCGCCTTCTCCTAATTTGTCTGCTGCTTTTACGACTTCCTTAGACGGACTTACTGAATCCGAATCAAACGTGGCATCTTTGGCTTCTGTTCCCTGTTCCGTTGCATACGCAGCAAAATCTTCTGCTGTCTTTGCACCTTTGGCAAATGCCTCTGCCGTCTCTTTGGTTTTTTTCTTTTCCGCTTCGGATACTGTAGTATCTGATGAGCTTGAAGAATCAGATGTTGTACTATAATCAAATTCTACATACTGCATATGCTTCTGTGTCGCTTCTTCATCCGTTACTTTCACATTCGCATCTGCTACAATTGCCGCACGCATTTTCTGTTCGATCGCCATCAGTGTCATGACACGTTTTACATTTTCCTTAGAACCGGACACCTTGTCTTTTTTCTTCTGTGAATTGGCTTTGTCAAATTCTTTTGCTGCATCATTGATTGCTTTTTTATCGGCCTTTGTAAGCTTCACATCATAATCTTTCATATGTTCTTCCAGAAGAGCCATATTCTTCAGATCATCCAGAAGTGTCTTCTTGATAGACTCTTCATATGTCTTGCCGTCTGATGCATTTCTGCTCCACATATCATCACCGCCGAGATAGCTTGCAAAGTATGTTTCGTACTGAGCCTGTGTATATCTTGCATAGAAATTTGCAACACCTGCCGTAATCTCTTCATCCCCTGCTTTTACGACTACTGCATCGTCCTTCAGTGATCCACATCCGATAAGTGATGCTGCCATAATTCCTGCCAGTACTAATATTAATGCTCTTTTTTTCATTTATCCTAACCTGCCTTTATTTGCTTAATGGGTCAATTATACCGCTTTTTTCTTCGCCTATCAATCTTTTCAACCCATTTAACACATTTTTTGTACTTTCCAATGCGTCTGTCTGCTTCTCTTTCAGATTCCTTCTCTTCTTCTCATAGATAAAGCATGGCTGCACCCCATCCGCTTTGAACGTCAGCTCGCCACGAAAATCTTCAATCAGCTTCGGAATCCGCTCCGGATGTACTTTTGCTTTTTCATACATGGTAAATGTGTAAACCTCGCCTTTCTGCTCGACCGCCGTTACATACAACTGATGTGCCTGTGCCTTCAGAGCCGCTACTTCCAGAAGCTTTTCTACTTTCTTCGGAATATCTCCGAAACGGTCGATCAGTTCTTCTGTCATATCTTCCATCTCTTCTCTGTTCTCGATTGCAGCGATCCGTTTATAAACATCCAGTTTCTGATATTCATTCGGAATATACGAAGCCGGAATAAATGCATCCACATTCAGATCCATCGTCGTTGTAAATGTCTCCTCTTCTTCCATCTCGCCTTTCAGCTGCTTCACCGCCTCGTTCAGCATCTTACAGTAAAGGTCATATCCGACTGCTTCCATATGTCCATGCTGTTCTGCTCCTAGAAGATTGCCTGCTCCGCGGATCTCAAGATCCCGCATTGCGATCTTGAATCCCGAACCAAGATCCGTAAACTCGCGGATGGCCGCCAGTCTCTTTTCAGCCACTTCTTTTAACATCTTGTCTCTCCGGTATAGAAGGAATGCATATGCCATGCGGTTAGAGCGTCCGACACGCCCACGCAGCTGATAAAGCTGTGAAAGGCCGAGACGATCCGCATCGTGGATGATCATCGTATTCGCATTGGAAATATCCAGTCCGGTCTCTATGATCGTTGTAGATACCAGTACATCAATCTCACCATTAATGAAATCATACATAATCCGTTCCAGTTCGTGTTCCCGCATCTGTCCGTGTGCATAGGCAACCGTCAGATCCGGCACCAGTTTCTGCACATGTCCTGCCACTTCATCAATATCTTCCACGCGGTTGTAGACATAATATACCTGTCCCTGTCTTGCGCATTCCCGTTCAATTGCCTCACGTACCATCTCATCGTTATATTCCATGACATACGTCTGGATCGGCATACGGTCGTTCGGCGCTTCTTCCAGCACACTCATGTCACGGATTCCGATCAGGCTCATATGAAGGGTTCTCGGGATCGGAGTTGCCGTAAGCGTCAGTACATCTACATTTTCCTTTAATTTCTTGATCTTCTCTTTGTGCTGTACTCCGAATCTCTGCTCTTCATCAATGATCAGAAGCCCGAGATCCTTGAATTTCATATCTTCACTTAACACTCGGTGTGTTCCGATGATAATATCTACCAGCCCCTTTTTCGCATCCTCGACTGTCTTCTTCTGCTGCGCCGGCGTGCGGAATCTGCACATCAGATCGATCCGCACCGGAAAGTCTTTCATACGCTGCACGAACGTCCGGTAATGCTGCTGTGCAAGGATTGTTGTCGGAACCAGATAGACCACCTGTTTACTCTCCTGTACTGCTTTGAATGCCGCACGGATCGCAACTTCTGTTTTTCCGAATCCGACATCGCCACAGACCAGACGGTCCATGATCTTGTGGCTTTCCATATCTTTTTTCACAGCCTCAATCGCCATCATCTGGTCTTCTGTCTCTTCAAACGGGAACATCTCTTCAAATTCCCGCTGCCAGACAGTATCTTCTCCATAGACATAACCATCCTGTTCCTGTCTCGCCGCATACAGCTTCACCAGATCCCTTGCAATCTCTTTTACCGCACCGCGCACCTTTGTCTTGGTCCGGTTCCATTCCTGCGTCCCTAACTTGTTCAGTTTCGGTTTCTTGGCATCGGCACTTGCATATTTCTGGATCAGATCCAGCTGCGTTGCCGGGATATAAAGATTTCCGCCCTGTGCATACGAAATCTTCATATAATCCTTCGAAATCTTGTCTACGACGATCTTCTCGATCCCCTGATAGACCCCGACACCATGATTCTCATGGACCACATAGTCTCCCGGTTTCAGTTCCGAAAAGCTCTGGATCTTACGGCCTTCATATGTCTTTCTCTTTTTCTTCTTTTTCCGTTTGCCGAAAATGTCCGACTCTGCGATCACAGTGAATTTGAGCATCGGATATTCATAACCTTCTGCGATATATCCGTATGCCGTCATGATCTCTCCCGGCTTCACTTCCCGGTCCAGATCTTCACTGTAATAACTGCTCAGATTATAATCTCTTAAATCTTCCGCCAGACGCTTCGCACGGGTCCTGGAACCTGACAACAGAATTACCCTGTATCCATTTCTTTTTAACCGTTTCAGATCCTGTGTCAGCATTTCAAAACTGTTATTATACGGATTCACACTTTTCGCCTGGATCTCATAAGACTCTCTCACTTCCAGTCCTTTGCATTTCATCCCCAGTGCACAGAATCCGATACTACTGTAACAATTGATCTTTTTCAGGATCTCAGTGACCGGAAAGATTTTTGCTTCTTCCTCTTCCAAATCATATCCGCTTTCCAGACGTTTCTTCTGTGCTTCCATGAATTCATCTTCAATATTCTGTCCACGCTCCACAAGACGTACCGGTTCATCCAGAAAAAGAATCGTATCCTCCGGTGGAAAATAATCCAGAAACGAGACACCCTTCTCACCATTCTGTGGGAATTCTACCGCCGGATAGATTACAATATCCATCAGATTTTCGATCGACCGCTGGCTCTCCACATCAAACGTACGGATGGAATCCACCTCATCTCCCCAGAGTTCGATACGCACCGGAAGTTCTTCCGTCAGCGGATAGATATCCAGGATTCCTCCACGTACCGCAAACTGTCCAGGTCCTTCCACCTGCACTTCCCGGTCGTAACCTATAACCGAAAGCTTCTCTGCCATCTCATCCAATTTGAGAATGCTGTCATTTTGTATCTTAAGTACTTTTTCCGCAATACTTTCCTTCGGTGCCAGATGATCCATGAAGCCGTCCAGGCTTGTCACAACCGTTACCGGTTCACCCGAAAGCACTGCCTGGATTCCTTCCATTCTCTGCTTTACCAGTTCTTTACTTCGGATATCTGCCTGATAGAAGAGAAAATCTTTCGCCGGATACAGATACGTATTACTGTCCAGGAAACGGTATTCTTCATAGATTTGTTTTGCTTTTGTCTCACTGGAACAGGCGATGACTTTATATTTACAGCCATCGCCAAGTGCATACATCATATGAGATTTCTGGGAATTCACACATCCGCACACACGGATCATTCCCACATCTTTTTTCTTATTCTTGCAGAGTTCTTCAAACTCTGCCAGTTCTTTTAACGGCCCGATTAAGCCCTGCATCTTTTATGCCTCCTTAGGCTTTACTTTCCTGTTATACTGATTCATGGCAGCCTCGATCTCTCCATTTAAGATCATTCCTACCGCATGGTCTGCGCGGTCATAACCTTCTTCCATCAATTCACGGTCTTCTTTTGAAAAATGTCCCAGCACATAATCCGCCAGGTCATATTTCTTCGGCTTCTCACCTACCCCGATCTTGATTCTCGGAAATACATCCGTTCCCAGATTGGCAATGATATTCTTGATTCCGTTATGCCCTCCGGCACTTCCTTTTTTACGGATCCTTAGCTGTCCCACATCCAGACTGATATCATCATAGATCACCAGAAGTTCATGTTCTTCATCGATCTTATAATAATTGACCAGTTCTCTTAAGCTTTCCCCGCTGAGATTCATGTAAGTCTGCGGTTTTACCAGAAGCACTTTCTGACCCTCAATGATTCCCTTTCCGACCAGCGCTCTTCCTTTTCTTCCATCTACAGAAATATTATATCTGTCCGCCAGCATATCTATGACATCAAATCCTACATTGTGTCTGGTTCCTTCATACTGAAGTGTAGGATTCCCAAGTCCTGCAATAATAAACATAATTCTTCACCTTCCATTTCTTTTACCATTCTACAAGAACCTTTTCCATTTGTCACGGAAAAATTAAATGAATAATCCTTCCACTTTTTTCATACATTATAGAAAATAAAACAATCTTTGAAATAAAATACCAGGAGGTCTCGCTATGAGTTCCAAAACCAAAATTGTTGTACTTCACATGAAGGAAATCATCTATACCGTTATTTTTGCAGTATTAGCCATTGTTCTGATCCTGCTTTTGATATTCATGTTCCGTCCCGGACACCATTCCGGATCCAATGATAAGAAGATCTACACTCCCGGAATCTACACTTCCGATATTACGTTGAATAATACTGCTTTAGAAGTTGAGGTCACAGTGGATGAAACGCATATCAATTCAATCCGTTTTACGAATCTGAATGATTCCATCACAACCATGTACCCTTTTATCGAACCGGCGATTGAAGATATTGCCGAACAGGTCTATAAAAAACAGTCTCTTGAGAATATACAGTATTCTTCCGATACTCCTTATACTTCCCAGTTGATTGTTCAGGCCATTGAAAACGCACTAAAAAAAGCCGAAACTACAAAGTAGTCGCGGCTTTTTCTTTTGCTCTCTTTTGTTCTTGTTCTGATCTTAACCCTCAACGATAAGATAACGTCCATCTGGAAGTGCAAATACTTCCGATGCCTCTTCGATCTCTTCATCAGACATTCCGCTGATATCCATTCCCTCCTGATCCAGGAATTCTTTAACTTCTTCAATGCTGTCTACGATAGAAGCCATACAATCCTCCAGAAAAGCCTCAGCCTCTTCTAAAGTCTCAGCAACTGGTTCGTCAAACAGCTGTCCCTGGTTCAGGATAAAGGTCTTCAGACATTCTTCATCATATTCGTACATACATCTCAACCTCCCTTATCGTAATATTACACAAACTGCAACAGTTCTTCCGGTCTTTCGATCAGATGATCTGCTCCCGCAGTTTCTAACGTTTTCCTGTCCCGGAATCCCCACAGCACACCTATTGTCTTAAGGCCTGCATTCTTTCCGGTTGCCGCATCGACTTCCGAATCTCCGATATACAGACATTCTTCTTTCGATACCTGCATCTGCTCCATCAGATACCAGACTCCGTCCGGTTCTGGTTTTCTGCGGATGCCGTCTTTTTGTCCCTGTGCATAGTCAAAAATGTTATCTCCAAAGATTTCTTTTACAACCTTTACCGTCTGACGGTCCGGCTTATTCGAAAGGACTGCCAGATGGATTCCTCTGTCTTTCAATGCTTTTAACATCTCCGGAATCCCCTCGTAAAGTGTTACATGATATGTACAATTCTGATCAAATATACGTCCGTAAATTTTCATTCCTTCTTCAATTCTTGAAGCCTTAGGATCCCCCGACACTTTCAGAGATTCTTCGATCAGAACTCTTGCTCCGTTTCCGACAAACATTCTGCACTGATCCTTTGTGATCTGGGAGAGCCCCATCTCCTTCAGTGTCAGATTCACAGAATATGTCATAGATTCCAATGTATTTGTTAATGTTCCATCTAGGTCAAATATACAAGCTTTCATTATACAAATCCCTCCTGCAAATATCATAGTATGAGACTGTCAAAAATGCAATACTAAAAAAATCTATCAGACTTTTTTGTCATATACATGACACACAAAGCGATACGCCAGCCCTTAGATAAGGTACTGGCGCATTGTTTTCAACGCATTCTTTTCAAGTCTGCTCACCTGAGCCTGTGATATCTGTATTTCATCTGCAACCTCCATCTGTGTTTTTCCCTGAAAAAACCGAAGCTTTATAATATACCGTTCCCTCTCTCCCAGATGTTTCATTGCTTCTTCCAATGATAAATCTTCTATCCACTTTTCTTCTTTATTCGTCTGATCACTTAACTGATCCATTACATAGAGTGCATCTCCTCCATCATTGTACACCGGTTCCTGAAGGCTCATAGGTACCTGGATTGCATCCAGTGCAAATACAATATCTTCTTTGGATATTCCGATCTCCTCAGCGATTTCCTGTACTGTAGGCTCTTTCTGATTCTTCTTCATATAGTTTTCCTTAGCATAAATTGCCTTGTATGCAGTGTCTCTGAGTGACCGGCTGACTCTTATGGAATTATTATCTCTCATGTACCTTCTGATTTCTCCGATAATCATAGGGATGATGGTTGGAACACGAGAAAGCACCTATTAATATATGCTAAAATGTATGTCTATGTCATCACCTGTTATGACTACCTTTTCAACACACTCTTTTAGCACCTTGTTTTTCTCGGAATCCGTCAGTGTATCCCACACGTTGGACATCTCTTTTATTTTCTCTATCTTCTTTCCCCGTCCGGCTTTCTCCCGGATGTCTTCTGCCTTTAGCTCTTCCTGTAGATTTTTCAGTGTTTTTTCTTCTGTCTGTATAACATCAACAAGCGTATCTGTACCGGAGTTACCGCTTGCATACAATGTATATAGGCGTTTCAGTTTTGCTTCGCTTAGTGATATCTCTTTTTCTATCATCTTCCGAGTGCTTTCAGATTCATTCTCTTTTTCTTCGACATTAACGATGAATCGTTTAAAACAGTCCTCTACTTCTTTTTCCACCACATCTGCCCGCACCTTTTTATTCTTGCAAGGGTTCCCTGTCTTAGATATATGCTCTTTTTCCTTGTACTGTGAGTAGCATACTATCTTGGTGTACTTTCCCCACTTCTGCATCCGCATTTTAGTACCGCATTTTCCGCAATAACACAACCCGGTAAGCATATGCTTGTTGCTTACATAAGCATTTGTGGATCTCTTTTTTATCTCTTCTTGTACTTCATAGAATAGTTTTTCGTCTATGATCGGTTCATGCAAGCCTTGGTATGTTTTCCCTTTATATTGTATTTTACCTACATAGGCTATTCTCCTAATAATATTCGATACAAGCTTCTCCGAATGCATCCCGAGAATTCTTTGAATCCTGTCACACGAATACCCATCCCGGAACATTTGAAAGATAGCTTTTACCTTTTCCGCTTCTTCCGGGATGATATGTAATATCCCATCGTTCCTGTCGTACCTATATCCGTAAGGTATCGTACCGCCACCCATCCACAGTCCACGCTTTACACGTTCCACCATCCCGGCTCTTGTACGCATATAGATAACCTCACGCTCATACTGCCCCATGACCGCATTAACGCCCAACATCACACGATCCATCGGTGTCTCATTCCGCAAATCCTCTGTAGCTGATACTACCTCTACATTGTATTTCGGCAAAAGCTTACTCACAAGCGTAAGAGTATCTACAACATCACGGCTCATTCTGTCAAGCTTATAGATGTATACTGCCTGTATTTCTCCGGCTTCTGCATCCTCCAGAAGTTTCTGTATGTTTGGCCTTTGGATATTGCTCCCGGAATATCCCCCATCCACATACCATCTGGCTATCTTCACGCCCCTTTTCTTGGCAAGTTCCTTTATCTTGTCTTCTTGGACATCAAGACCATACTTTTCGGTCTGTGCTTCTGTAGACACTCTCATATAACCTACATTTAATTTTTTCATGTCAATTCTCCTTTCAATTAAAAAAGAATTGACCAAGATTCTATCAAGGTCAATTCTAAAATATCACTTATTTTTTGTCAACTTTTCTGAAAGAATCCTTTTTACCGCCTTGTTATGGATTTCATAATTCGAAAGTTCTTCTTTTGTCACCTGTTTGCCGTTCACATAGATTCTTACCATCCGCATCACTCCTTTTCGGTAGTATTCCCGTGCTTGTGTTTTTTTATTCCGAATAGCCTTTCTGCCATCTTTCCATCGTCATGTTCTCCCCAAAGTATCCACCTATACATTTCATCCAAGACTTTCCTCCGATACCCCTGAAAGTCTTTTCGTGCAATCGGGATCCAGTAACGCTTGCTTATATAGTCGTATCCTATTCCCGTGATAAGCGAGAAGAACAATATGCCCGACAAGTCATTATTCGCATTTTGACACCATTTCAGTAATTCAAGCTGATCGTTTCCACGCATCCTCTGGCATTCGTTCAACATCTTTTTTTCATCTTCTTCGCTTATGTAGTAGATGTCTTTATGTGCCCCTCTCAGATATTTGTCTCTTACTCCGGCCATTAATCAATCCCTTCCTTTTCGCATATCCTAATACATCACTTTTGACCAAATAGTAGTTTTTCTTTCTTTTTACCGTCTTCTCCTTTGTTTTTTCTTCCAATGCATTCATCATTAAGCGCATCCTCTAATATCATTTTCTTTACTCATAGCTGTCAACTACCTCCAACTTTTTCAGATCCTCGATAAGCCACGGCTCTTCGTCTGACCATTTGACCATTGGGAGGTCGATGTCAACCATTCGCAAACTTTTGCTTTTTTCGAATCCAACAACTTTCCAATAATCAAACACCTTGAATGGCTTGCTGATATAGACATATAAACTGCCATCCTTATCTCTTGCTATATAACGCACATTCGCATTGATATAATCTAAAAACGCTCTATCCCTCTTGCTAATCACCGGATTTTCGATGTGTTCGGATTCAAGCCATGCTTTCATTTTTCCTTTGCATCTACTTATGCCGCTCTCTCCGAACAAACAATGTTCACAAATTATTTCACTGCAACCCTTTAATTCTCCTGTTCGTTCATTAACAGCACCATATTTGCAAGCAATCTCAATAATCTCTTTTGCATACTTCTCTTTATTCTTCATCTCTTTCACCCTCTCTACCAGCAACCCATGTCGTGTCTATCACCAATTGCATTCGGATTTATCATGTATGATCGTTTTAATTCCGATTCATCCAATTGGTGTTTTAATCGACTTACTTTTTTCTTTAGTTCTATGTTTTCATTTAGTACTGCCATGAGCTTACAGTTATCACGTTGTTCACATTTTGTGTCTTCGGAGTAACTTTCGCACATTAGACATAACTCTTTTTCAGTCATCTCTTCCACCTCGCTTTCTTCTCAATCCCATTCACTTTTCAACATATCTGCTTTAATCAGTTCATAGATTATATCCAATGCGGTTCTATTGTCCCTATATCGGCAGTTCGCATTCTTATGTATCCGTGGATCATCTTTATTCCAATCATTTACGGCAAAACATACATCACTGACAAACAGCATCTTGCATCCTCTTGCAATACAGAGATAATAGCACTCTGATTCTTTTAGAGTCCCTTTACATCTTTTAAATCCGTACTTCTCAAATTCTCTGGCTTTTACTTTTGGTTTTAGCATCTATTTTCACTCTCCCTTGTAAGGTTCCGGCAACGGCATCCACGCTATTACATCCAAAATTCGCCATCCATCCGTGAAATTAATTCCATTCCAAAAAGCTCTAAATGGATATACTTTGTCTTGGTCGCTACTTCCGTATTTTGTCGTTACCAAATACACTTCAAGACATTTTCCATCAAACGCCGGATTTTCTTTCGGCTCTTCCGGTAGTCGCTCGCTGCATGGAATCCATTTCATTTGCTGTCCTCTTAAAAGTGTATCTTTTAATTCCTTTTTGGATATTATTTTTAGTAAAATGTTGCAACAAAAAGGTGTTATTGTCTGAAAAATAAACTCTTCTTCCGTTTCTCGTACTTTTGTTGCATAATCAACTGTAATTTTTTCTATGTCTGCATTTTTGATCTCTTTATTCACTTTTCTACACCTCTCTTTAGCTCTTTTATCTTTTCGTCATATTCTTTAGCTGGAACGATTATGGCGCACAATCTAACATCGTTTCTATCCACGCCGTGATTTTTGAAATGGCAATCTCTTTTTAGATTTACATACTTATCGCCGACACAATATGCAAAATCTATCAGGCAGAGCGGGTTCTCTCCTATTATGTAAGTCTCGATAATAACTCCGTCCCCATAACCTCTTAAATATTCATAATATGCCCATAGAGGTTTGCTTTTGTCTTTTTCAGATACGATCTCGCCAGTGCTTCTGTCTACCCAGTACATTTATTCCACATCTTCATCTGCCGGGAATTGAAAAATATTTTCCTCCGCAAACGTTTTTAAAAGTTGTTCTATTTCATCTGTTTTCCGAAAACTCATAGCCATAGTGAGTGAGTTCATTCCGTGGTTTCTTATTTTGCACCATGCGTACCTGTTTCTGCACATTTCCATAGCCTTGATCGCTTTTTCTTCGGTGGAATAGCTTGCAAAACTGCCATATACGTTATCTAGCGTCCATACAGATATTATTGTCCCTTTTCTTTCCAAATCTGCATTTTCGTAAGTGACATCAATCGTTCCATCTTGACTAATTATTCTCATTGTCTTCATCCTCCTTTACATAATCCGGGCATTCTTCCATGTATTCATCAGTTCCATGATGCTTCCGGTTCGGCTTCGACCTCGACATCATCATCGTACATCTCCATAATATCTGTGATATCACAGAACGCTCGATCTAACCGCATCATGAAAATGTCAAATTCATCTATGGATCTTAATGAATTGATATCAAGTTCGCTTTTGAATCTCATGATACAGAATCTATTGCTTTTCGATTCGTACAAATGAATTACCTTTGTCAGTTTCTCATCCTCTTCGCATTTGAAAACCAAATCACAAAATCTTCCTCCGAATATGTTATCTCTTATATGCACATCTACTTCTGCCGTCACGTTCTGATATCGTGGTTCATCATCTGTGTAGACTTCAAGGTCAGATGTATCAAGATTCTTGCTGACATATTCCTTGTATTTCTCGAATACATCTTCCAAGCTGATTACATCTTTGTCCGGCTCTGTCATAAGGCTCTTGAAGTTTCCTAAGATTTCTTTGTTGTCAATTAGGTTTGTGCTGTTAATGATTTCTGTAAGAACTGTATCAAGTTTTACTGTATATTCGTCAAGATTTACTCTTTCGATTGTCGGTGTCATTACTTCTTTTACTTTTTCATCGATAACCTTTTTTGCATCACCATTCCATTTGAACTGTTCTTCGATACTGCTTTTCAGCGCTTTAGTCACGGCATCAGACACAAGCTCTTCAACTGTTCCGTCATTCAATTTATCTGTTACTGCTTTCACTATTCTTTCTTCAAATGTACTCATAATTCGTTCCTTTCTCCCTGGCCATCTATTCATCTTTATCTTCAAGTGCCATCTCACTGAATCTCTTCAAAACATCTGGAATATTCATTCTCTCAATTGTTTCTTTCGCAAGATTCTCTTTCAATTTCTGTTCCAGTGACTTCACAAGACTTTCTTCCACTTCTCTTTTTGCAGTAGCAATCATATTTTCTACTTTTGTGCCAAGTTCTTTTTCCAAATATTGTCTCGTAATAAGATCGGCAGCCGATAATTTTCTGTCACTAGAAAAACTTGCAATGCATCCATCTCTATCGTATCTCTTTTCTGTAAGGAACAATTCAAACCTTTCTCCTACATACTCGGACAGAGGTTTATACGTTACCTCTTCACTCCAAGTGTTCTTCTTTTCCGGAATAATAATCTTTCCAATCTTCTCCTCACACACATTCGCAACGAACTGGTCTACGGTTGCCTGTATCGTTCCTTCTGCTTCAAGAATCTTTTCTGCGATTTTATCATCAACTGCTTCCACAGCTTCTGTTGTTGCTTTTTTTAGAAGTGCATCCTTAATACCACTAACAACTTGCTCCTTGATTTCTTCATCAATTGTATATCCGTCTTCTACATCCACCCAGTCCAATTCTACCTCAATATTAAATTTCGCCATTATAATCCTTCCTTTCTCCTTAAAAATGAGTAAAAAAATACCAACCACCGAATACTGATGGTTGGTAGATGAAATTATGCTTCTTTATACTGTTTCAAATCTGATTCGCTTAGTTTTTCAAAAACAAATCCGCAATCAAGACATATATACCTTTGCGTTTCAACCGACATTATATTTGCAGGTTCTGTACAGGTTACATTCCCTTGCACACTTACTTTTTCTGGAATTCGTTTTGTTAAGGCTGTACTTCCACTAATTCTTTCGGTATTTTCGCTTTTACAAAATGGACATTTCATTGGCATTTTCCTCCCCGTATATTTGATACGAAAATTATACCATTCCAACCATCAATATTCAATTGTCAAGGTGCTTTCATGATTTTTCTCCACGTTTACAAATATCTAAAGCACAATGCATACATCTTTTGCTCCCAGTCACACCGAGATAAAAGCTCGTCAAAATCCTTTTCCGGCATGAACTTTATCCCGTAATGCAATCTGAATATGAATTTATATAATTCTTCAAACATTGCTACTCCTTGTATTTCTTCAAAATCTCTGTAATTGCTTTCATGTGATATGCCATGTTTTGGATATCTTCATCTTTAATCGAACCAAGACCGTATTTCCTGTCAAAGTCCTCAAACGCACGTCTTCTATCTTTAATTTGTTTAAACATGATAGCTAATTCATTCTCTTTTTCCGCATTTTCATCATACTCATAAAAAATCTCATTCTTATCATGTTCTCCGAATTGATCTGTCTCAATCTTTGTCCGTTTCGGAGTAATTCTTGTAATTTTTGCCGGAGTAATTAACTGGTGTCGGAATGATGATTTCCATCCGCAGCTCACCCCTCTTGCAACTCCTACCACATCCCCGACTTTCAATGTGTCTTTATCTATCTTTTTCAATTCAATGTGCATAATTAATCTCTCCAATCAAATGCTTTTCCACATTTAGGGCAATAATATATATCTGTCCCATCAAGTACTCCCGGTTTATGTGTTGTTGTAAATCTTCTTTTGCACTGCGGGCATTCCCACAGTGAACAAGTATCGCTCCTGTTATGTAGAAATATCGGTTTTTCTGGAATTTGTTTTCTAAGTGCCATATCTACCTCGCTTGAATCGAATTGAATTTTATTTACTACTGCATCTGGTCTTTTAGCCATATTTTTCACCTTTTACGCAAATCTTAATTTTTCTGCAATTGCTTCAATCACATTTACAGTGACTCCATTTCCGGCTTGCTTGTATAACTGGCTATCCGAATTTACGAACTGTGCTTTTTCAAAATAATCGTCCGTCCAACCTTGTAGTCGGAAACATTCTTTTGGTGTTAGTCTTCGGATTGCTATGTAGCACTGATATTTTTCATACCAGACAGCATATACAGTCAGTTCTTCGGATACCTGTACAAAAATTCCTTGATTACAACTTGTGTCGAGTGTGTTGGCGATTTCTTGTCCTACTCTTCCTCTTCTGGTTTTGCTCCCCGGAACAGATAAATTTACGCTATCTACACCTACTCTGCACTCTGAATAACCCTGTTTTGTTGCTTCGGCTACCTTAACTGCAAGTTGGTTATCTTTTTGAACAGTAGATAATGTATTCACTACCCCATCATCTCTGACTTCACTTTCGAGGAATTCATGTCTGGAGATTTTGATGTTTCCAGTTTCATAATCTTTGCGTATTTCTTTTCCGCAATCACTACGAACATTCCGTAGCACTCCGAGCGGATCTATTCCTACTCCATGTCTATCCTGTCCAGTAAGTGTAAACATCGGCTCACCATCTTCTTTGAATCTCCGTCCATTCTGTCTTTTTTCTGCTCGATCAGGCGTAAGGATCGGAATTGCAATGCCGCTATTTTCATGGATGTTTGAGCATCCTTTATAGTATCTTGCGAGAATCGTTCTGCTCACATCCGTTGTCACTGGCTTTCCCTGATACGCTAAATCTATAAAGCACGGTAATGCTACATGATGTCCTCTTCCGCCTCCCTGTGCCGTATCCAGCGTTTCTGTAATGCCGTTCTGGTCAAATACCTGTGTGTTTCTTCTATATCCATCTTTATGGCCAATTATTTGAACACGATTTTCTCCGTCTGCTCTTTCGACAGGAAATACTTTTGCTGTACTTCTCCCTCTAAGATGTCCGATAATGAAACACCTTTCTCTGTTTTGTGGCACTCCGAAATCTTTGGAGTTGAGCACTTGCCATTCTGCATCATACCCCCCCTGCTCCATTTCAATGAGCAATCTGGCGAAATCCCATCCTCCATTAACACTAAGCAAATTCTTAACGTTCTCAATGAAAAGGTAAGTGGGTTTATCTTCTTCTTTGAGCTGTCCGATAAGGTACATAACTCTGAAAAACAAGCTTGAACGGTTTCCTTGAAATCCAAGTTGTTTTCCTGCAACTGAGATGTCTTGGCATGGGAATCCGAAACACCAACAGTCTGCTTTCGGAATATCATCGGCACACACTCTTCTAACGTCATTTGCGTACCATTCTCCGTTTCTGTATTCATCTTTTAAAATCTCCTTCTGCCTTTTCTTCTGTGGTAATTCATCCAGCCTCTTTCTTTGTTCGTCCGTCAGAAGATGCATGGAAATATAACTTGCTGTAGCGAACTTATCAAACTCGCAAAAACCAACGCATTCATGTCCGGCAAGTTCCATTCCTCTTCTAAAACCACCTATTCCGGCGAACCAGTCTATAAATTTCACTCTCACATCCCCCAATCCTGTCTTGAGCTATCATTCCCAGCTACTCCTTTACCCGGCAGATTTCTTCGTACACTGTAAAGAATTTTCCCTCGTGCTCCTTACAGTATTCTTCCAAAATCCTTTTCATTGTCATCTTGAATGTTTCATCTTTTACTTCCGTGACATCTTCCTCGTACACGCATCTTCTCCCGGAGTCTGCATCTTCAATCACTCGAACAATGCAAGCAAACTCAACCTCTTTCTTCTCATGGTCTTTCTTCCACTGTTTGAGGACTTTAACAATCTCTTCTGGATGTTTTGCTCTGAATTCGGCACATTCCAAATGTGAATCTCCCCTTAACTTATCAATAGGGCATTCCCTACACATCAAACTCATGCATATTTCTCCCTGTAATCTAATCGCTTCTTCCGCACTCATTTCTTCTACTGGTTCAAGCATTTCATCTGTGAAATTATATGGTGTTTCAAGTACTTCATAATATCCACCATAATTAACTCTTGCGATTGTAATTTCCATTCCTTTAAATTTATTCATTTCAAAATTGAATGTAATACCGCCATAATACTCCTCGCATTTCAAGTCACTTCTTACTTTTACCTTATCTCCAACCTTATATTGCACTTTCTATCCCTCCTAAGTCGAAACTTTCGTTTCTTCTTTTTCTCTTTCTTTTTTCTTAACCACTCCGCAAGATATTCCTCTTGCTCTTTGTCTTCCAGTTCCTGTCGTGTCAATTCATTACCTCCTCAACTTTGGATACAAAGATATTAGATTTTAAGATACAAACTGGGCGCACCCCGCTACTGAAGTCGTAGTAATTGTCGCTGACGCCACCGGACGGAGAAACAACCGCTACTGAATACTCCCATCCTCTTTCTTTCGTACTCCAAGGTGTGCAAGTCCAGTACCAATCCGGCAGTTCCTTGTTGACTAATAATTCATTGTATTTACGTCCCTCATCGAATGTTACTGGTCTTACCTTTGTCAGAAGCTTTCCAAAAACTTCCTGACCATCAACTGTTACTAATCCTGCTTCATTTTCACAAATATTGTCTTCTCCGAACTCAGCGACAAATTCATTGAGAATTTCGCTCTCGCACAGTTCTCTTAATGACGATTTCTTGTAATCCGTACAATCATCATCAAATTTCACATCTTCACGATATAAGTCTTCTGTGATAACTGCAGTGGAATTTTCTTTCTGTTCCAGTACAATGAATCTTCCGATTCCTGTATCAAATTTCCCACCAACCGGGATATCTTTCAGCATCACTTTGTTTTTCTGGTCTTCTTTCTCGATAGCTGCTACTAATTTCTTTGCTAATTCCAATACATTACTTTTGCTCATTTTTACTCCTCCTGTTTCTTTCTCCAATATTCATACGGATCCGCATAATGTGGTTTCCGTTTATAATCCTCAATAGCCTGTTCCTGTCTTGTCACAAAGTCACCTCCGAACAGCGTTCTTTTTGCTACGTCTTACTATTCTCCGCTTTTTCTTTGTTTCTCCTGGTAATTCAGCTTTAGCACTCGACCATCCACAGTCTGCCAAAGGGCAGATAAAACAGTTTGGATAAGTGCATCCATCCGGTTTTGCCATGTTTTTCCTCCTATGTAATAAGTTTTCTAGCCAGATCATTCATGTCATAGTTCCGGCCATCGAAATTGTTGAACCCTTTCTTCTCCTGTCCGCTGTCTTCATACTGTCCCTCAGACACTTTTGTAAAGTTGTTCGGTAACACAAACCAGTCAAATGTTATCTTCCAGTTTTTCACTTTTCCTTGTAAGTACTTGCTTTTCTTCACGTTATCCACAGCTTGTAGCACTTCTTCCAATCCGTTGCTTTCTAATCTTGCTTGCAAGTTCTGATATCTCTTAGAGGTCTTTTCTATCTTCTTTACAGGTTTTATCCCGTAGCTTCCCAAATCGTTCCAAGCTTTTATGACAGCTTCAACGGATCCATCGTCTTTCTCCGGCTTTTCTTTCTGCCTTATCGGCTTATCTTTTTTTTCATTCTTCTGTTCGGTCTGGTATCTTGCGTAGTTATTCACCGTGTATACGGTATATCGGTTGGTACTTTTGCATGTGATTTCCCCCGTCTTTTCCAGGTGCTTTAATGCTGTCTTTACCTTGCTTTCGCTCATTCCTGTTCCTTTTGCCAATTTGTCTATCGATGCAACAAATGATCCTTTTTTTATCTCTTCGCCACGATAGCTTGCGTCTTTCCAATTCGCTTTTAATAGCATATGCAAGAACAGATGGCATGTATTTACGTCTGTATACCAGTCCCAGTCCAGTATCTTTCTGCTAAGTTTTATGTAATTCTCGCTCACACCTCTTCAATATCCACCTCAATTCTCGGATTTTTCTTATCAACATAGAATTCATCCGTGAATCCAACTATGTTTTTCCATCCATCGTCCTGTAAGACTTTGGTATCTACTAATGCATCTTGGATACACTTTCGCCCAAATGCGCTCACATTATCCAAATCCCGTCTCTTGTCCGGCTCATACCATCGGTAGTGCATCCGTACTTTTCTTGTTATTCGCAATCTTCCGAATTGCTCATATATAGCTTGCATCACACGGGATTCATTATCTTTCTTCATATCCGCTCCCTTGTACCTGTTGGTATTCAGTGCCCGGATATAATCATTCATGTTGTTCATTTTGCCTTTCACCATCAAAATGTAATGCATTGTAATCCCTACCTATCTTTTTCCAACTCTCAAACGTCTGCTTCATGCAGAGCCGTTTATACTGGATCGCTCTGGCTCTATGTAATTCTTTCCCAATGTATTCATGGAATGCTTTTTCATCTACCGGATCACCCGGAATCGGTCTAAATACGCCATCTCCAATATTCACAATACAGTCACCATTGTTATTCGCATGCTCTATCATTCTTCGAAAGATTCTATCAACATTCATGTTGCACGGACGTTGTATTGCGTTTCTATGTCCATCCGGTATTCGGATAAAATAGCTTTCTGCCGTCTCTCTATTCTTTCCCACCGCTTTTCTCCTTTCTGCCGGAGTGTGGCTTCTCCGGCCGTGATACAATATCTTGTGCTGTGCATATCGAATCGGGTGAGATGATATGCGTTAGAACCTGTTAATAGTTCCTGTGCCACATGAATCTATATTTATTTAGTTACAACCTGTTCTTTCCGAACACCTGTATGAACTCTTCTCTTGTCCCGTAATGTTCTTCAAAATATCTCTGTGCCATCTGCTTAAGTTTTAAGTCCAACCCACTGTTTGGGTTCCCGTGTACGCTTTCGGGCGTAAATTCGTGTAAATGCGGTGCTATCGGTATCACAAATCCGTATTCTTCCGATTTTTTTCTGTACGGGCCATAGAAAATGTGGTGCCTGTGGCAGTTTGGACTCCCTGTAAAGTAGCAGTGCTCCATATCGTCAGTGAATACACTTTTAAGTCTTTTCGCCAATCTTCACACCCCATCTTTCTTTCATTTCGCTGATTTGGTTCGGTGTCATAGTCTCTATTCCAAGTTCTTTCGCTTCGTACACAGTCCCGTCAATCAGTTTTGACATTTCATCGGTATCGTAAGTATGCGAACCTCGCATTACCAGATTCACCCGGAATACTTTTCCTTTCTGATTAGTGTTTGTCCTCGATGTGGGTTGCAGATGAACAAATTCCACATTGTATGCATCTATGTCATCGTCCAATGGGAGCGGAACTAATGCACCGTTAATGGTTTCATACTGTCCGTATTCCGCTATTAACTTATTCTTTATGTACACCTTGCTGTTCCCGGTCACATCTGCAATCTTTCCAACCAGTACATGAAAGTAAGAGTTTGCATCGAGACTTCTTTTTTTCTTGTATGCCTTAATTGTTATTGCAATCTGCTTACCTCTAAAGTTCTCAAATGCCTGTCTTGCGTCTTCATTTAGCGTCAGACTGGCTTTTTGCTTATTGGTGGCAAAATCCACCGCTAAGCTATCAAAAGTCCCTGTATAGTCCATTTACACACCAAACATCTTTCTGGCTTCATCTTGGTTATCCCGGAACCACCCGTACTGCTGTTGTGTCAGATCTTCAATCTTCTGTGCACTGTATCCGGCTATAGCCTTTACTTCATCAATTTTGTTTTTTTCAAATATCTTCCGAAGTTCTTTTATCTGCCCTTGTGTAATCTTTCCATCATTGGCTTTCTGTTCTTTCTTTCCACCGCTCTTTTTATCGGCTCCCGTCTGCTTTGCATATTCGTTCGCATCCGGGTCTTTAGCATCATCCAGAAGAAACAGTGCGTTCATTGCGTATTTTCTCGCATAGCTTGATGCTGATCCCGTCACTTGCGATTCATCCATCTTTGGTTTTGTCTCTGGCTCCCTTGCATATCCAGGAACAGAGATTCTTTTACCTGTTTTGCAATCTGTAAATACCGCAACAGCTTTTACATACACTCTTCCGGCTATCTCCGTTATCTCGTCATGTATGGTCAACAACACGTTGTACTCTCTGCTATATTTTTTGAACTCTTCCAAGATGCTTTCTGCGCTTCTGTAAGCGTAATTTCCAAAATCATTGTATTTGTCTTTCGGGACATTCATTTTTGTTTGGATTTCTGAAAGCTTTTCTTCAATGTCGAGTTCTCGCTTGTCCTGTTCTTTCTTCTCTTCTGCCATTACACATCTTTTCTTTCAAAGTAGACGCCGAGAGAAGTTAATGCCATCTCAATTTCTTCCAGTTCAGCATCCGTAGCCTTAACCGTAAATACTACTGTCTTCGAATCTTCCGTGGTAAGTTCCGCTGCTTTCACTTCGTCCACCGTCTTAATTTTATCGATGGCTTTCTGTTCCGCTTCTGCCTTAAGTCTTTCCTCTTCACGGATTCTGGCACGCTCTTCTTCTCTTACCCTCTCACGTTCTCTTTCGAGTTCACGATCACGTCTTTCCTGTTCCTCTTTCTCTTTTCTCCGTAAGATTTCCGCTTTTTCCTGTTCGTAGCGGTTAATCATCTGGATAGCAAGAGCAAGGTTGTTGTTCTCCATGTACAGGTTCAACGCCTTTTCCTCTTTTTCGGACTTCATGGCCTTAATGGTTGCAATATCCTGTCTGGTCTGCATAACCTTTAAGTTTATCTCTTCACGGATAGATTTCATTGTGGTGGATGCATTTATCCACTTCTCACCGTAGATTTTTTCCAACGGCATGTAATCATGCAGTTCTTCTTCCACCAGTTCGTTGTACAGGTTCTGGATTTCTGCTTTTTTCTCTTCTACACGTTTTGCTTCGAACTCTTTCACCTGTCCGTCAATCAGCGCGATAGGTCTATCAATCACTCCGATCAGCTCTTTCACCTTGCCCTCGAACACTTCATAAGGCTTCATGTACTCTTTCTTCACTTCAACCTTGCGGTCGTTCACTGCCTTTCTCAGCTTTCTGAGGTCTGCCAAATCACCTTTGGCTTTCTGCTTATCCTCTTCTGCAAACTGCTTTGTCTCATACACTGCCATCTCTGTTTCAAGAGATTTCTTAATGTCCTCAAAGTTTCCGGTGATAACCCCCATCGTCTGGTTTACAGTTAATTCTAATTTCTGCATTTCGTTTACCTCCTAAAGTACTTTCACGATTGTTTTGCACTTGTTTTTTTCTGCCACTTTGTCGGCAAGCTTATGCACATAAGCCTTGTCCATATCTGTTTCATAGGCATATGCCCCGATACGGTATTCCAAGTCCGGTTTGCAGATCATCCATATCTCTGCCATCTTCTTTCCCTCCTGTGATCTCTTTCACGCATTCTTCGCATAGCACCTGTCCGTCAAATGTGTATAAGCTTTCACAACTGTATACAGGTCTTCCACAGCATGTGCAGTATTCCTGTTTTTCTTCTTCCGGCTCCGGCGGTGTGGTCTTCCAATGGTCATAGCCTTTAATGCTTTCCATCTTCATCCCACCCCATTAGTTTTAAAATCATGCCTCGCTCAACATAGTTGTTTTTGCAGACATATCTTTTCAGCATGTCCAGTTTCGCTTTCTGGTAAGCATATTCCTCAACAACTTCTCCGTAATCTTCGACAACGTCTGCTACCACATCCATTACGCTCTGTAAGCTGTCTTTTTCCGCTTCTCCCATGTTCAAATCCCCTTTCATGTGTTATAATTTTCTTGAATGTTTTTCTGAGTGCTTGACTGGATTTTATCCATCGGCACTCTTTTTTTATACACATCCGGCTATCATAACCGCCAATGCGTATAGCGTTATCACGAGTGCTATCCTGTAGTAGTTAAGCTTGTCTTCCATGCTCTCTACCTCCTACCCGATCATAAGTATCAGCATTGCGATGAATGTGACGAACCATAAGCAACGCCAAAAGATTAATTTTCTTTTCAACTTGCGGATGATCTCTGTTGCCATTGTCATGTGTGCTTTTCCTCCTGTTCCTCAGATTTGCGAATCACAGGAGAATGTGTTATAATCAACCTGTATTCGCTAAGCGTTCTTTAGCGGTACACCGCCCTGTCTGGTATGCCAGTACCAGCGGGGCACTTTTTATGTCCCTTTTATCGTCAGACTAATTTCGTCTGACATATATCTATATTCTTTTTATTCTTATTCTTCTTTATATTCTTCTATTGTTGTTAACTGGCTTGCGAATTGATTGTTAATTGATTGTTATGTGGCTTGCTAACCGTTTTCACTTGACAAGCGGTTTTGCCTTATTTTTCAAGGGTTTTAGCTTGTCATTTGCTTGTCAACTGGCTTGTCAAAATTTTCGATTTTTTGAAAATTTCTTTAATTTTGGCTTGTCAATTGATTGTTATCTGAGTGTCGTTTGGCTTGCGACCAGTTACCGTTTTGCCCTTATTTTTCAAGGGTTGTGGCTTGCTAAGCGGCTTGCGATTTGACCAAAAATCAACTACCATTTTCGCATTTACCTTTCCAATAATTTGAATACATTGAAAAATAAATATTTTCAGGCTTTTTTACTGCCTTTTTGTCTTACAACGTTGCCGGATGTTTATGAAGTTTCTTCCAGCTCGAATCTGCCTTTGCCTGTAGCACGGTTCTGCCTTAACGCATTTGAAATTGTGCAAGGTGTAATTTTGAAATATTTAGCTGCTTCTCTGATGGAAGGAAATGTCTTTCCGGATTCCAAATGCCTTACAGGCTTCCTGTGACTATATCCGTAATCTTTAGGGGTATATCCATTCTCTAAAATTTCGCTAATTCTCTTTTCTGCATATCGTTCTCCATTTGATCGAATCCAATATTTTATAAGTGCACGGTCAACCCCTATTTTTCTTGCCCATACAGTTTCTGGAAGTGTTTCACCATTGACAGAAATTTTAATTGTATTTCTTCGGTTGTTTATGTTTTCTTCTCTCGATATCCATCTGCAATTATCCGGCGTATAATCTCCGTCATTATCTTTCCTGTCGAGATCAAGTCCTTTTGAATATCCATTAGACAAACTCCAACTTAAAAATGGCTCAAATTCTTCCCATTCTTCGCATACTTTTATCCCACGCTCTCCGTAGTTTTTGTAAGCTTTACAATTAGGATTTTTGCAACGTTGCTTCATAGATTTCCACGCCCAATAAATATTTTTGTTCTCACTTCTTAACGACATTACTTCCTCCAATAACATTTTTGACTATTGATGTAACTCCGATGATTATTGCCACCGTTGATTGATCTAGCTTTCTTTTCATCTTTGCCACCACTCTCCTTGTCTTTTCTTCTGGATTCTCCTATACTGTTTATACAGGCACTGCCATGCCGAGTAATCCAGAAAGGAGTTTCAATTATGGTATTAAGTACTAATGCAGAAAATTTCTTAAAATACCTTTTGGATATTTACAGAGACACGAAAGAAAATAAGTTTTATTATTTCTCTTACATGGATTTCCCTAATCATGATTCTGCAATAGAGGAATTAGTCGATAATCACTGCATCCATAAAACAAATAGCATCAATGGATGTATCAAAATCTCAGAAGATATTCTTCTTTAATCATTTCCCTGAGTGTCCTTGCTATCAGCCATTTCAGCAACTTCACTCAGGGTTTTTCTTTTACTGTTTACTGATTCCACAAACTGTTCAAACGTAATACCATCATCAAAAGAAAATTCTTGAATATTGATTCTCATTTCTACGGTCGGACACAACTCTCCGCTTTCATTTCTTGCGTGATAGTTCAAGTCTTCTATGCCATTTGTGATGTATTTACCATCAATGAAAACGTTTGTGCTCTTTCCTATCTGCACCAATGCAAATTTAGGATTCATGTTGTAACCTCCTTTAATCAAACTTTGATCTGGCAGACATCAGCTCAGCCAGAGCTTTTGTCATTTCTGCCAATTCCTGACTTTCATAAATAGATGCAGCACGTGCTGTTTCTTTCTGCAAAAAGTCGCACAATTCTTCAATGGTTTTATCTACTTTTAAAAGTTTATCCTGTTCCATGTTGTCACCTCCCTGTATTCATTATTTCTGCTATTAAAGCAAATATTGAAAGCCATAGTGGAAAATATGGGTGCCTTTTTCTAAATGGAATGTGGCATATTTGGGCTGAAATTACAGGAATATCAGAAATCCTTTTCTTCTCTTTCCTTGCATTCCAGTAAAAGAAATATCCCTCTTTTAGATGTTGCAAATTATCCATATCACTTTTATCTTGATTCTTGTGAATGCAAATTCTTACAACCCATCGTGGCTTGAATAATTTCATTTTTGTTATCACCCCTTTTTGTGTTATAATTTTTCAAATACTAAAGAAAAGAGGTTGTATAATGCGCGCAATTTTTAATTTCATGCAAGAATTATTCACAAGAGAAAATGTAACTTTTGCTATCGCAGTTTTTGGTGCTGTCGGTACTGCCCGGAGCATATTCCAATCCAGAAAGAAAGTAGAATTTATTCCGTTGGGATATACGCTAAATGAAGACCATGATTTGATTGTCCATTTCGAAATTATCAATCATTCCACCACTGCTATTTCCATCGTGAACATCTCTTATATTTACGATGGCGAACATTATTCGTGTTCAAAAGAACGTGCTATTGCCGAGTCAATTTATCACGAACGTATGCACGTACCTTGTCTGAAAGACTTTTATACACAACCTTTTCCTCTACAACTGGTGGGTCGTGGTGGCACTTCGGAATATATTCGGTTTGAACTTCCGCCAGAAATTCATCCAGATTTTTCCAAACCTCAGACTTTTCAAGCGTCTGCCAATCGCGGAAAGGTAACCGAAATGAAACTTTCGCTATCTGATCCGTCATCATCCAGTTTACGTAAACATCATATTCCGACTTCAATCCGTTTGTTCTTTCGAAAATAGTTTCTACACAATTACCGCTCACTTTCTGGGATATTGGCTTTCCATTGCCTAATGGACTGTATTCCACGCTATCACCTCCCTGTATTTAATTGCAAAATCCTATATTTTAGGATTCTCTGTCCACAAAAATAAAGTCCATAGGAATACCAGAAAGTTCACTGATGGTCCTTAACTGACTTAAATCCGGCTCCGTTTTACCCAACTCCCAGTTAGTTACAGTCGCCGGAGAAACGCCCACTTTCTCAGCAAATTCTCTTTGTTTCAGCTTAGCATTAACTCTACATGCTGCTATGGAAATCCTCGGAACTTTGTAAGTCTCTACCATTTAGGTTCCTCCTTTCTTTATCTTATGCCTGTATTATAATCCTATTTTTTCGTATTGTCAATATAATAATTTAATTTTTTAGGATTCTTGTTGAATTTTTTTAGGATTCTGTGATACTATAATAAACGTAGAGAGGAGGTGTTAACATGACCGAGGAGGAACAGAGAAAAATCTTCGCAAAGAACCTAAACTACTACATTTCCAATAGTGGAAAGCAACAAAAGGAAGTTGCTGAAGCGTTAGGATTCCCCCAAACAACTTTTAATACTTGGTGCACTGGCAAGATAATGCCGAAAATGGGAAAGGTACAGGCAATAGCTGATTACTTTAAGATTTTAAAATCCGACTTGATTGACGATAAATCATTCAGGGAACCATCAGAAGAATTTCTTGAGATTGTAGCAAAATTAGGCGCAGACGATGAACAGTTTCAGAAAATTATAATTGATTATTATCACATGAGCACAGACAAGAAAAAAGTTTTTTGCGAGTTTTTCAATACTTTCGTTTCTGGCAACTAAAAAAAGAAAAGGAGACATTAAGTCTCCTTTTCTTTTTCTTCTCTATAGCACGCTTTAGCAAAATAAAATACCAGTTTTAAATATTTTTCGCTTGTCATTGCGGTTACTGCTTCAAGAATCCGCTTTTTGTAATATTCTTGCTGTTTCTTTTCACCCACATAAATCCCTCCAATATCCCGACACCTCATTCCAGTAGCGATTACCTACATTGTAGAACATATGTTTGCTATCTGTCAATGTTTTCACTGATAGCATCTTTTACAATAAGATAGATGTACCGCATTAAGCGAGGGTCACGGATGCCTTTTATCATCCGCTTGATTTCGTTTTCATAAGTATCAGTCCATGTTTTGCTGCTCTTGCTGTTCATTTCGTCCTTTCCCATTAGATTACCTCCTATCAATGGCTTGACAAGTGCCATTTTTATTTTATAATTATACATGTAATATTTATATAGATTATAACTCGAAACTATAGTCAAGATGTTGGCTAAAATATCGTATTTTTCTTATTAAAAAGAATGAAAAATAGCCAAGATATTAGCCTTTTCGACAGGATGTGACATAATGTTAACAAAAGAGGAAATGTTGAATAACTTTGCACATAACATCGAAGAAGAGCGGAAAAGCCTTGATTTTACGCAAGTTCTCTTTTCTAAGATGCTGGGTGTGTCTGTGTCCACATACAAAAACATCATTTCACGGAAGACTAATAATCTTGACGTTTTCTTAGCACTAAGGTTGTCGGAACTAACGCACAAACCTATCCCTGATCTCTTAGGGTGTTCTTCTAAGGAATACGAGGTATTGGGAAAGTACAGGCAATTGACCGACAGGCAACGTGCGTATATTCTTGGTAAGATGGACTATGAACTCTCTATGAAAGTGCTGGAAACGGATCCAGAAAACATGTTGGATGTTCTATGCCCCACTGGTGAGATGGCTGACGGTATGATATTGGATTCCTCACACGAAGAACGGATATACTGCCCGGAATACATAAAAAAGTACGGTGAGACGTTACATTGTGGTATAAAGATAACGAGCAACCACTTGCTCCCTGTATATGTAAAGGGTGATATCATTTGCATATCCAAAAGAGTACCAAGAAACGGTGATACCGTGATTATTATACACAAAGAAACAGGACGTGCGTATATAAGGCGGTATGTACAGAGAAGTAAGACAAAGTTAGTCCCGATCAACGGCTTCGGTGATGTCATAGAAGTTGATCCAAATAGTTTTGAAGACATGGAACAATGGGTAAGGTTTGGAGTTGTGATTGCGGTATTAAGAAGATAGCATACTATGTATGCGGAGGTACTTATATGCAGAACAAAAAGGTCTTGGAATTAGATAGCTTTTTCGGGAAACTTGTTGCTTGTGATGAATATGTAGAAATTATTCCTATGTATGTAACAGATTCTCGAAAACAAGGGAGAAAATTCTATTATCAAAACATTAGCGGTATAACATGCAAAGAACCAAGTGTTTGGTGGGGGCCTGGATATATACAATTTATAATTCCGGGAGAACAGGCCAAGCAAATAAAATGGATGGACAAAGGATGGAAGAAGACGGTTAAAAACGATCCAAATTCTTTACTTCTTTCGGTTGTAGGAAAAGATTACAAAAAAAGATATAAAGAATTTATGGATTTTCTAAACAAAAAGATAAGCGACAAACCAGAATCTACCGCAGAAGTTGCAAATGATCTAAATCAGCTAAAAGCATTAAAAGAACTTCTTGACTGTGGAGCAATCACTAAGCAAGAATTCGAAGAAAAGAAAAGAAAAATACTTAATAGAATATAATCATAGCATACTATATACTTCTTAAAAAGATAATAAGGAGCTGTTAAAATGCGTCCGAGCCAATACCATTACATAAAACGTGCTGTAACAAGAACTGCGTACAATCGGAAGATGCAAAAGAAACGTGCTAAAAAGCACAAGAAAGAACTTAGGAAGAAAAAAAGGAAAGAAAGGCTCTATACTTTTCAAAAGAATTCAGAGAAAGCTTCTGTACAACATGATTCTCCTGGATTTAAAATTACAATGCTTGTATTGGGCGAAATTTTCTTTGGAATATTAACACTCTTTCAGACGATTAATCTTTTCGCAAACTGGACAAGGTGCGTGAAAGAAAATGGTATAATTAGTACTATATTCTTATTCATAATAAATATAGCATTTTTTGGCGGGTTAACATATCTATTCTCATATTTGATAAAAAAAGACAAGAAAAAAGACACTGACACTTTGCAATTTGATAATTGTATATATCATCTTGCAAAAGAAAAATCTCTAACCGATCGTGCCAATGCTGTTCTTGAACATGAGTACAAAACTCTTGTCGAAGACTTAAACAAATTGGACGTCGAAAGAAAAACTGTTTCAGAAAAAGAAATTAAGATAGATAATACAGAGATTCCATCTGAACGAATTAGCAAAAGGAAGAATCAGAATGATGTTCAAAAAACATCAATTTCCAAAAAACATTTTGAGTTCAAATATGCAGTTGTTGAAAATCCAGATCCTTACTTAAAAGAAGCATCAGAACTATTTATCAAAAACGGGAAAGCTTCTGTTGGAATGTTACAAAGAACTTATAAAATTGGTTTTTATCGTGCGGATCGCATTTTGAAACAGCTTGAAAAAATGGGAATTGTCAGTTCTGAGTTCGGGACACATCCAAGAGAAGTTCTTGCATCACCAGAAGATATAGATGCAGCTTTTTCAAATACAACTTTCCGAACGTTTTCCACAGAAGAGAAAGTTAAAAGAGAAGAGAATGAACGCATAAAGGATTTTTCTACTGCTTTCGCTGCTTTGTGTGTTGCAAATTGCGAACTGGACAAAGAGCAAAATTATACAGACGATGTAACAGGTGGAAATGTAAAATATAACGAAAAACGATTTGACAATCTTACGAATGATTCTGTCATAAGTCAAATTGTATCGGATGAAAAAATCAAGGAAGTTTCCGATAAAATCATACATGCATATAGTGAAATTGGATTAATGGTTATGATAGACGGTGTATTATGCACAAACCAATATGTTGTTTTAAAATTAAAACCGATGCATGGGACCAGGATAAATGACATAATTTCCATTCAAAGCTCTATTGAAAGCGTAGTTGGAATGAAATCACTAATGAATGTCATGTACAAAAAAGGATATATCGGAATTCTGCTCCCAATCTATCATTTTATAGAAAAAGAAAAAATCCCCACTACTGGCGAGTAATCAGCAGTGGGGATTTTTAGTATTGTATGCAAAGTGTAATGCTCTTATTTTATTTTACGATGCCGGATAAGAGCCAGTAGGTCGTGATAAGTCCTACTTTTCTATCCGGTGTAAGTCCTCTGTTCCTCTGGAATACTTCTACACACTTCCCGAGGTAGTCTGTCCATCCCTCATTGTAAGACAGCTTTGTAAAGCCATATACGTCTCTGAGGGTACGTCTAAGCCATCTGATAGCTGTGATACAGTTGTGTGTCTGTCCCGCCCACAAGATATGCTTTTTAGCAAAATCCTGTGATTTGGTGCCGAATTTGTTATCTTCAGATAATTCTCCAGTGTCAAATCCTATGTTCATAGCTTTCTGCCATGCCCCTACACGGGTGTTTTCCAGGTAATATCTCTTGTCACCTTTCCAAGATTCATCTGTCGGTTTTGCTGTTGTGGTAGGTTTCTGCGCTGGTTTTGCAGTACCACCAAGGTTCTTATACACATAGTTCACATCCACATAACCTGGAATGCCTGGAATAGAACCCTTTGACGTGTACTGCCACATGTCGATTCCGTCTACTCCGGCGGACTTAGAGCCGTAAGATGCAATCCACAGAGAATATCCCCATGTCTGACCGATATAGTTCTTGTACCAAGATGTAGATGCATAGATTCCGGCTTTATATCCATGTGCCACCATTGCGTCACAAAATGCTTTTGCATTGGCTTTTGCAACGCCCTGTGTTCCCGGCTGTTCGCTGTCAAAATATACAGGCCATGCCGGAGAATGCCCTTTCAGAAGTCTTAATGCATGGTTGATTTCTCCCTGTACCGCACCTGTAGTCTTTGCGTAAGAATACAGATATACACCGTAAGGGATGCCAAGACGCTCACATTCAGATACATTCCTCAGCCATTTTTTATCATCCTGTCCGGTCTGATCTTGTCCATATCCGCATCTAAGGATAGCTCCTACAATGCCGGATGCTTTTACTTTCGTCCAGTCGATGTTCCCGTTATGTTCAGAAACATCGACTACCCTATTCAATATATCCCTCCTGTTTTAAATATTCTTTCGTTTTCTCAATCTCTGATGCATGATCTTTCACAAACTTTTCTGCATCTGCTTTTTCCATGCCGTAGTGTTCTGCCAATTCGTCTACAGTGTAACCGCAGGCACAGCTTTTGACTACTTCGCAAATGGTTTCTTCACTCATTTTTTTCATAATTACTTATTTTCCTTTCTATAAGATACTATAATTATGGAAAAAGTTCAGAAAAATATCGTTCCCGTATTTTTTTGAATTAAATAAAAATATACCGAATATTAAGGATGGATCCATAATAAAAACACTAGCTGCTAACAATGATTCTGTAGCTGTGTTTACCGATGATGATGTCAATAAAATGTTCGGAACGTCCGGTTCTACAAACGAAAATACCACAGTTGTTTTTTTCGATGCGGATTCTAACGCAACTCGATCAATACACCTTGACGGAACATCGTATCTTAGTAACAAATGGTATGCTACATACTCAAAAATGTTCTCAGACTCAACAGCCGTTCGGATTAACTATATCATTGTACGTACATAATTATTTGTAAACAAATACAGCTACTGTTAATATATGCCCGTTTACATATCCACTACCATACGCCAATATGTTTACGTTTCCTTGGGAATCAACTTGATCCGATATTACAGCATTAGTCTGTGTATATGGTTGCTGAGTCTTAGCCAGAAGTGTGAGTTGTGGAAAGCATCCAGAAAACTGCTCACCAACATATGCTTTTCCTTTCATACATTTTGCATTGCTATAAGTCAAGGAGGCTGTCTTACTGTAAAAACGAGGTATGTTTTTATTTAACTCACTAGCATATTCCACGATAGTTTGATTGTTTAGTTCTGTAAATCTCCAAGTAGATGCAATTCTTTTTTTAATGGAATCAAACAGAACTCCTAGCTTCGCTCTGCTTGTTATTGGAGTAGAATCTTCTACGATAATATCATCCGTATCGTTCAATTCTGTGACTTGCGGAAGATCTTTTATGTATTTTCCATATATTTTCTGCGCTTTTAAATTTTCATTAGCCATTTGCATCATCCTCCTTTGCTACTGCTAACGTTTGTGTGGCCATGCTTTCAAGTTCTGAAATTCTTCGTTCAAGTTCATAGATATCGTCTTCTGTAAGTAATTTTTTTAAATTTACTCCATTATGCCAATAAGGTTGTGAAAGACTTTGAATAACAATATTTGCATTAATATCACCAACTTTTAATTTTACTGAAACGCCAGATTCTTCGCTTTCTGTAGTTGCTTCAAACAAATTATAACTTGATTCATTTATTTCCCTTTTTAGGTTTCCCGTCATATTCCCTCCGGCTGTCGGGACATAAGGTTGTCCGGATCCGGAGAAAACTTCATTTGCCGGAAAGTTAACATCTGTTTCTCCGTTTACTTTCCTTTCACATCCACCGATCGTTACAGTTCTTTCTGCTCCCCATCGTTCTGTAGTGATTCCCTCTGTTCCGTCAAATTCCGTTCCATTAATTTTAATGCTATTCTTCAAACTTGAAGCTTTTATGTTCGATAATTCAATCGTAAGCGTCTCTCTACCATCTGTAGTTCCATTCCCGGTCGCATCTCCTGTTATAGATACCAAAAACGGAGTAGCAAGCTTTATGGCTTGTTCTACTGTCATTAAAGTTTTCAGCATTCCGATAGTTAGTTGTAAATCTTCGGTTTTGGTGTGGAGCAAGACAGTATAGTCATCCGAAAGGCTATCCGCTTTATTTAATTCTTCTATATATACATCTGCCATTTTATCACCTACTTACTATTGCGTCCGACAAATCATCTACCAGCGCCTCTACTTTTTTCACAAGATTATCATACTCTGTTTTCTTTACATATATTTCATCACTTTTCTGTGAAGAATATACAGTTGACGTACTGGTCTGTGTATCATCGATTCCGACCTTTCCGGCTATGATTTGGTTAGCCTTGTCGATAGCTTCATTCGCTGTCTTTGACGCTTCTCTTGCGTCTTCGATAGCCTGTTTAATATTCGCCAAGTCTTGCTCAAAATCTTCTCTTGTAGCCAACGTCTTAAATGTTCCGGCCGAAAAACAGATAAATACTTTTTGGTTTTCGGGCGCTTCGTCTATAGTAACTGCAAATTCTCCGGGGAGCATCTTGTTTGCATCGAAATCTTTTAATTGTCCCCTACGCATTTGAATTGCCATATATATTCTCCTTTCTATCCAGGAATCCACTGTACAAGCGAAACTCCGGATGGCGGTTGTATTGGTTCCTGTCCTCCACCGCTACCTGAATCTCCACCGGCAGTATAACGTAGTACATAATTCCATCCTCTCGAATAATTATAATATCTGCACACCCATATCTCTGTTCCCGTCTGATCCCCGGCTTCTGGATGTCCTCTTGTAGATGATGCTTGCACCATCTGACCACCACCGATGTACATTGCAGTGTGATATTTAACATTTAGCAGTACATCCCCTCTTTGCATTCCAGCACCAGTGGCTCTGTTGCAGCTTGCCGTTACATCCGTGAATCCGCAAGCACGAAAAACATTGTACATATTCCCCGTATAAGTAGCTCCATTTGATTTTACCGGAACTCCGGCTTGTTGCCATGCAGATATGACGAGTGAGGAGCAATCATAGTCTGGATTACCCCAGCGATTCGCTTGACTGTATCCATGCCTATTGTCATTGGCTATTCTGATAGCCCACTGAACCGCACTTTCTGTTTTTGTCATATACCTATCTCCTTAAAATGTCGTACCGCTTGCTGTTCTTCCACCAATCAAGTTTCCATTTTTAAATTTCAAATAACTTCCATCACTGAATACGGCCGTTCCAGTTTTTGCCGTATCACCGTTAATGTTTATTTTTTTTGCAGAAATAAGAAGTGTACCATCTGTACCTATTTGTGTTCCATTGGCCCCATGAAGTTGCGCATATCCACCATTTACTCTTACATAATCTCCATATCCATCTCTTACTTCTATTCCTCCGCTTGCCGAAGAAACGTGCCCTTCATATTCTCCTCCGGATGAATACATATCTATCATTGCGTTATGGATGTCTAGTTTTCTTCCACTAGAATCTTCGGATACATAATGTCCTTTTGCATACACACCTTGATTATTCCATCTCCCTATTTCATTTCCGTCTGAATCTTGCATCGAAAGTACACCATTTTGGTTGTTATAGCCACCAAGTGTCAATGTTCCAGAATGTATCCAATCGCAGTTAATACCTACAGCGGAAAGTACATTAACTACTGCATTACCATTAGAATCCAACCCGGCGTTCCATGTCTTACCGCCATCTGTAGACACTGCAAATGCATCACCAACCATTTTCCAGATAATGTTCGAATCTTCCAACCGTTCTTTGTTGTGGAGATAAAATATAACTGATTTATCTTCTTTGATTTTTTCGGTCTTAAAAAATCCCATCCCCTGTGTCATTAAAGCTGTAAGGGACTGAACGGCTTCATCATATTTACTGATTTTTTTTTCGGTAATTTCAGAAGATTTTTGAATAGCTTTGGTTTCTGCGCTTACATATTTACTACTGTTTCTCACAGAATTTTCAGCCGAGCATTTAAGTTGAGTAAATCCAAGGAAGTTAAATGTAATGTCTGTAAGAATCGTCCTGTTCGTCTTTCCGGCACGATCAATCACATAGGCAAGATCCATAAACTCTGCCAAAGGATAAGATAAATGTTCACCAGAAAAATTCATAAATGTTAATCCTACAAGCTTTGCCCCCACTGTATTTACGAGAAGATTTTTATCTTTAATAAGTGAATTTTCTATTGACAAAATGTACCCATCAGTGCCGTAAGTATATGTGTTTCCATTATCCGTTGTTTGCACGCCTGTAATCTTTATGTTTTCAACTCCTGTTGTTAACCCGATCTTCCACTGTGTTAAAAAGTGGAAATTATCAGCCAACTCAAATGTTCCATCATCGGCATTGTTTCCACTTGCGTAGTAAGTAGTGGCATCGGAAAGAATATATCCGTTTGCCTCTTCCGTATCTACCGAATGAACGCCTAATGTACGTCCGTCTCTGAGCCGGAATCCATCATGTTGCTTTGATATTAAGTGATAAGGATTTCTTTGTTGGCGCTCTACCGAACGATACATAATCCCGTAAGAATCATCCGTTAAAAGTTCTAATCCATTGTCAAAATAGCCACCGTCCATGTTGGAACCGCTTGTGTACAACTCTTTGTTCCAGTCAAGATCATCGTAAAAAAATTCATTAATATCATCACCAAAACTTCCACCGTCCATATCGGAATATGTCACATACTTTTCAGTGATGATGTCTGTCTCAAATTGACCGCCGTCATAGTTTTGTCTTGGATCATCGAACCACCCACCGTCAAGATCGGTCATTCCATCAAAAAGTGTCATGTCGTAATCTGTAATCTGTAAATGATTGTCTTCATTCATCCATGCATTTCCACCAGCGATCATTGATATTAATCCAACAACCTGTCTGTGAGTAGTGTTTGTCGGTGCTTCTTTTACGGTTATATCTTCTCCGTTAAAATGCACTGTGTCTAACTGTACTCCGCACGTTCTGCAAGAATCTATCAATATTTCAGACAGTTTGAGGGGGTATTTTAAATGTGTCGTGTAATCACGATCAAGCTTATATGCATCATCGTAAGCAGAAAAGCTTACGGTATCACCATAGCTTTCCGGGTCAATTACGGTATAAGTGCCACTTTTTATAGTCAGATCACCTATATCCGTGCTAATTGACTTATACAATGTTATCTTTGCGCCGAGAAAGCTATGAACTCTATATCTGTCATCTGCGTTGTACAGTTTTACTGTGATTTTTCTGGACACAACATTACCGAGTGGCAAGCTTTGTGTACCAGCTCCATCAACAATGTTGTTGCCAGATATTAAAAATTCGGATCGGCCAAGATTTAGCACTGTGCCATCCAAGAAAGTAACCCTTGCAGATGGATACCAGTCACTACGTCCGTATATAGCTTTCTTATATGCATTGCTAATGTGTATCATAGTGGATTCACCCCGATTATGTTAAAACTAAGGGATTTGTACTTTTCTTCTCCCTCTTTTAATGTCCCGATATCTACACTTCCTTGTGTGACGTAAAACGGTGCTTCTCTCCATCTTCCGTAATACACGGAAAAATAATATAGTTGCACCTGTCTCTGATTTATAATCATCTGTAACAGACTTGACATTTCTGATATACTTATGTCGCTACCCTCATAAGCGTAAGATTCTACCGTGAACATCGGTTCATTGCACATAACGCCACTCATTAATCGCTCTGTTCCCTCTGTAGAGGTAGTGGCAAAACTGAATTTGAATGTGTCTGGCTGATGAATAGTCCGACCATTAATCTTAATCACTTGCTGTGCCATTTTACCTACCTCCCGAGTTCGAATACATTCTGTCCATTGGACATCTGCATTTCTTTTGCTGTATTAATAAGCTGTTCAAGTACCGTTCTGCTGTCCAGATTTACCACAAGTTTTATCATTCCTGTACCTTTACCGCTTTCTTCACTTACGATTTTTCTTAACAGATTTTCCGGCATCTCCAAGTTGTTTCCCTTTGTCTGGTCACCAAGAACCGCTAAAAACGGATTTCCGGCCGGAATAACTGCCCCTTGTGCAAGATATGGAATTCTGGTGTAATTTGCATGGGAAAGATTAATTCCCTTCCCGCCGATACCTGGAACCCAATCCGGTACTTTAATGTGATTCAGTCCGTCTACCAATCCATTAATTGCATTAATAATTGCTTGATTCAATCCATTAAATAGGGCGATAACCATATTTACAGGTGCTTTAAATATTGAGTAGATTAAATTAGCAGCTCCACGGAGTATGTTTAGTATTCCTTTTAGAGCCATATCTACATTCCCTGAAAATACTCCTTTTAAAAATGTGACAAACCCAGAGCATATCTGTTTAATGCTGTTAAAAATCCCTTTAAAGCTGTTAAGAAAAACTTCCACTACATCTCCAAATACTCCGAATTGAGCGTGCCAGTCAGTGGCAAATACTCCTTTTATCCAGTCTATAAGTTTTGCCATTGTATCTTTAAGCTGATCCCAGTGAGTGATAATTAATACAATAGCTGCAACAGCTAACGCAATGGCAATAGGTATTACATTTGAAGCAACTGCAAATCCATCGAAAGCCGTAACGATCATAGAAATTGCTCCAGATAATCCCCCAGCACCAGTGAATACGCCTATAAGGCTTGTAATGGCATCTTTTATTCCAAGTACAAGAGGTGATATCTTCGATGATGCAAAGGCTCCAAGCAGTGCAGCTCCAATGGCATCAACAATCCACTGATGCTCTCCGAGAAAATCAAACAAATCCGCAAGTAGATTAATAAGGAACGGAAGACCGCTCTCTATCAGCCATGTAAGCATCGGCAATATAATGTTTGTATACACTCTTTCTAAGAAACTTCCGATAGCTTCTATCAGCGGTGACATAGATTCAAACAGATTCTTAATCGAATTAAGTAACGGGTAAAAGTTCAATGATCCCGCCCACTGAGCCGTATCCCACACAAGACGATTGATGATATCAAGTACCTTTTGGAATGCATCTGCTATAGCCTGTATAATGGCCGTTCCTACGGCGTTTTTATTCCAAGCTATATCTAATTGCCTTGCAATGTTTCCGATCGTTGTAAGCAATCCCTGTGCGATCTGTAAAATGGTAGACAGCATCTGTGTGCCTGTACCATTCGTCCAGACTTCCAACATACTACTGCCGACACTCTTTGCCAGTGCTCCAAGCTCCGATAATGCATACTTAGCAGCATCAATTGTGTTCTTTCCCTCACGTTCCCACGCTTCTTTAAATGGTTGGAATATCTGCCCCAGTACATCCTTGATTTTTTCAAAAATCGGCGGTGCATCTATTGGAACTTCTTCAAACATTTTGCTGATCGGTGTTCCGTTTACATCGGATCCAGACGGTGTTGTGTCGGTATTCTTATTTGTTGTGTACCGATTAATTTCATCGAGCGGTGACAGGTAGTCTTTCGCTGCTTTTGTGGCTTTCTTCGTAGACTTGGCGGTCTTGTCCAGACTGGCAGCATAATTTTTTTGTACTGCCAGTGCCTTTGTGTATGTTTTATTCCCGGCAAGATACCCGAAAAACATCCCTACATAAGTTATGGCTGTGCTGATAAGGTCAATGAATCGTGACAGTATCGGTGTCACAACTTCCAGAATCGGACTGAAAGCTGTAGCAAATGCATTTTGCAATCTGATAAGGCTCCCCCACAAAGTAGATATATTTGCGTTTGTGGTTTTGGAATATTGAGCAAGATTATTGAATCCACCTATTATTCCTTGTGTAAGAGCACTAAGAATTCGAAAAACACTGCTAAACAATACAGACATCGTAAGCATTCTTCCAATACTCATTCTTGCTGATCCGGCTGATTTACTAGCGTCTTTAAATGACCTACTCAGTTTTGAATTGGAATTTGCAGTTTTGTTATTTGCACTGTTTACTCCAAAAAGTTTTTCTTTCAAGGAAACCAAACCAGTACCGTAACTTGCAAGTTTGCTTTTAATGCCAGAATACGATGTATTTAATCGGTTTTGCATATCCGCAAGTCTTCTTTCTGCGGTCGCAAGTCTTTCCATGTCTGCCTGTGCTTCTTTAGTGTTCACGCCAGTCGAAAAAGCTTTTCCAGACACTTCCAGATCAACAAGCTCCGACCTTGCGTATTTAATAGTGTTCGCAAGTTCATCTATGTCGTACTGCATTTTGTTATATGTAGAAGTGTTCTTTTTTCCTCCGTTTGCTATAAAGCGTTCCTGTGATGCTGTAAGCTGATTGAGTTTTGCTTCTGCTTTTGAAATTTGGTCGGATATTTCCTTGTATTCCGTGGTTGGGATGCGCTGATTTGCATAGGATGCTACCTTTTGCCGTAACGATTCTACCTTTTGTTCTTGTGCGCTGTATTCGTTATTCAGTTTTGCAAAAGCATCTATTTGCTTATTGATGGCGTTTTTTGCAGACGCTCCCAAATTATCTACCCTGTCTGCTGCTCTTCGTAATCCGGCTTCAATTTCTTGTGTGCCCGCCTTTACGCCATCAGTTCTGATTTTTGTGTTAATAACAATACTTCCATCTTCTGTCATGTATTGTCCTTTCTACCGCTAAATATTTGCGGTCAGCGGGCATCTCCACATGATACCCGGTTAATTATTTACGAGTCCGAATACTCTTCTTAATTCTTCTTTTTCTTCTTTGCTTCGCTCTGGTGTCGCTTTAAGGTCAACAAGTTCTTTGTTGCTAGAATAGAATTCTTTTTCCCAACTATCCAATTTCTTCCCTTTCGAGACTTTTTCACGAATGTTAGTGATAGTGCTGAAAAGTGATTCTCCAATCTCCATAAAAAGTCCCATGAACGTCCACCAATGCAAGTACTCTTTCTCACGAATATCCTCATGCGCCACTTTATTAATGGCCGGAATCAGAATCTTTGCATCTTTTTTCCAATCCATAAGTTGCGGTTTTTTCTTATCTCCCTTAAATCCGCAGTCGATAAACTCTTTCGCCGTCTTTAAAGCTTCTTCCCAGTCTTCCGTTGGAAGATTATCAAAGTCTTCGTAGAATATAGCCAGAATCGTTGTGTATATCTCCAAGTTTTTTTCTTCCTCTGACATTCCGTCCACTATGTCGGGATCATTAATAGCACAAAGAATATCTAACACGGCTCTGTAATCTGAGCGTATTCGATATTCTTTGCCGTTTACTTTAACAGATTTGGGGAGTTTCCAGACATCCATTAGTTGTGGTACTTGGCCACATACTTATTTACACGGCGCTGTACCTTCGTTACGTTTGTGTTCAATTTTGTTTCAATGACTTTTGCAACACTGTCAATTACAATTTCGAGAAAAATTCTTCCATCATCCATTGGCGAAAACGGTCCGAGAACCCGGAAAAACGCTTTTTCTGCGTCTCCATTAATCAGATAAGACATTTTCTCTGCAATTTCCTTTTCTGCTTTTCTGGCAACTTCAATGCTGTCATCTTCCGGCATCTTGTAATTTTTCCAAAATCGAACGACTTCTTCGTATCTGTCAACAATGTTAGTGTCAGTCGGTGCGAACACTATATTTCCAAGAGTTTCACCAAACTGGTTTTTGATCGGAATTTTGACTCGGCCATCATTTATCTTAATAACCAGTTCGCTATCATTTCTTTTTTTTGGTAACTTGTTGCTCATATTATTCCTCCTGTTAATAAAGCGTTACAGTACTTCTTTTCCTGTAGAAAGACTATGTGGAATTGCTCCGGCTGTAAATTCTGGATTGCCAGAAGCAAGCGAAGTAGCACTTACATATCCCTCTGTTCTCTTACCGTCAGAAGATACTTTAAACGGAATGTTTACGCCAGATGTATCTCCACCATAAGACTGAGGTTTTACCATAACCTCTTCAACATATGCAAGGTGGTTTTCCGCACTTGTATCTTCCACAAGGACTTCCAGCATAAGTGTTTTGCAGTCCGCTCCTTTCAATCGTTTCATTGCAATATCCCTAATTTTCGGATACAGCTTTTTGTCCGGGTTTGCATAGTATGTATCTGCATCCATAGACGGTTCATATCCATTATCTGTTGTTTTTGTCTGACCAAGAATGTTCTTCTTTGTCTCTGTATCCGGGTTCAGATCAACCGACATATCGTCAATGTCATCACCAAGGATTTCCCACGTAGCACTTGCTACTGTCTGTTTGAAACTATAGTCCAGATAATGCGCGAGTGCTTCTCTACTAAGATTTCCCATATTATAGTCCTTTCTACCGTTAACTTTTTACGGTCAGCGAACATCTCCAATTGATGTCCGGTTAATTAGTTCTTATGAATACATTTCTGTATTTAAGAGACATACTAATCACCCAGTCTTGCACATTGTTTTCGTAAGTTTTGTCAAGGTATGATGGTGTGATTCTTGTAATCTCTTCTATTTTTCGTTCTTCTGTAAGTGTTGGGTAAGATGTAAGCCTATGCTTTTCGCCATCAATCACGACTGTTTGTCGTTCCAGCCATTTACCTACACTATCAAGAAATTCCTTGATATCCGCTTTCATATTCGGAGAATCACGGGATGTCCTGTACACGATATAAAATGGGTAGTTGCAAAGCTGATTCACCTTACCTGTTACCGATTTTTTCTCCTGTGCAATCACCGCACCGGATACCGGATAGAATGCCATTCCGTCATCTTCTTTGAGTGTGGAGAATTTAAACACTTCTCCGGTTTCCAATCCCGGATACTGATTCAGCAAATCTTTAAGTGCATTTGTTACAATGTCGTATCCGTCAACATCGTATTTCACTGTTTTTTTATTATCCACCGCCTGCACGTTTCTTCACTCCTTTTACCCATGTATCACCAAATTCATCTTTAGCAGCATCAAACCAATGGTCTGTTGCAAAAGGATTTGGCACTTTCGAAAACTGGATATCACGGTCTGTCACGACCTTTTTTGCTTTTGGTCTCGCCCAAGGTGAACCTGTTTCCTGGTCTACCATGACTTTTCCCATGTACAAAAATCTTGCGTAAGGACCATATCCGGCATAAACCTTTCCACTACCTTTCAAAGCTTCGTTCTGCGTATTGGTTGTATCAATCAGCATCCCGTCTCTTTGTGGAATATACTTTTTTGTGCCTGTCCATACTTGTTCATCCAGCCAAAGTTGAGCATCTTGGAATTGTTTTTCAAATCTGTCAAGGCTAACGTTCACTTTGATGTCAGCTTCAACTATCGAAATATTTGGAAAGTGAAACATTCTGCTACGTGCCATTTACTTTCCCCCTATCTCAAAATGTGGGATAAGTGTGTATGTTCCGACATTGGTGATTAAGAATACATTGTCGTGATTTTTGTTCATATAATCATAAAAGCCACCATCTCTCCGGCTCTGATAGTCTTCGCCTGCTATCATCTTTTCATCATGTTCGCCCTCAATGAAAAAGTCACCGCTTGCAAATGTGACGGTATGTCCAAGCGTATCGTTAATTTGCTTCGCCCATTTTTTAGGCTCAAGATACTTTTTGCCAGCTACTACTTTTTCATCGGATGCCATGTGATACAGAACATGGAGCGTTGCCGTGTCAGCCGTATCAAGTCCTGTCTTTTCGATGTTTGCGGATTTATCAACAATGAGTTGAACACCTTTAATTACGGTAGGATACCAAAATATTTCATCCTTTTGATTCACATATTTGTTGAATACAGTTATAGTTTTGCTATACATTGGTATCACCTCTCGTTAATAAAACTTCTTATCGCATTTTTCACACTTCCATATGTGCCTTGTTTCTTTTATCCCGTTTCCGATATCTTCCAGATACGTTCCGACATGGATTTTCTTTTTGTGTTTGCAAAATAATCTTTTAATAATTCTCATTGTTCAAATCCCTCTATATAGCAAGTACACTCCGTTATCATCGGTAACGTTAAAAAGATAGCTAACCGCTGCTTCGAGAAGTATTCTTTTCTCTTCTTGCAAATTGGTAGCTGCTACGGTATACCGATTGCTCTGGCTGTTCCCGTTAGCGTAAGATATGCTTTCATTTCCAGAAGAAATAGAAGAGACGGTCTTATTTACGACCGTCCCATCTTCTCTCTGTATGGTTCCTATGGCATCCATAGAAGCTTTTTTAGATTGATCTATCTTATACATTTCATCAGCTACTGCACATACAGCTTTTTGAACTTTTGTTTCTGCTCGCTCATTTTCTGGAAGTCCATCGACAAGACGATCCATCGTGTAGTTGTCTACGCAGTCACTGGCTCGCTCTACATATTCACGAAATTCGCTTTCTGGAATTGTTTTTCCGAAAAATTTTTTTGTATAAAACTTATAATCTGTGTACGCCATAGTGCTTCACCTAATTTTCCTGTTTACTAGAATTTGATCTAGCTTTAGTTTTTCCAACTGAAATTTCTTTATATTTTTGTGGATTGTTCTCCATCAACTGAGCACTCGTTTCATGCCCAGTTGATAAAATTCTTCCTGTTTCCAAATCTTCAAACCGTCTCATGCTTACTCACCTTTCTTGTTTTTGAAGATAAGGTCTGGCATTACAGATTTTGTTCCGTAATGGTAGAAGAGTTCGATACCGTACGCTTCTGAAAGAGGAATCTTCTCAGCACTGTATGGTGTGGATTTAACAGGCTGTGCGATAGCTCCATCCACCATCACGATCACATCAACGTCTGTCGGCATGTGCACGCATGAGAATGTTTTTACGCCATGATAAGCGTAGAACTCTTCGTCAGCCACGCCAACGACCGGCACTGTAACTTTGTCCAGATATGTGCGGATTTTTCCGTAGAATTTCGGTGTACAGATCATGTTCATCATAGAACGAGGTACTCCGTCCACATATTCATTCTTGGTAGTTTCGCACTGCTGAATCATGGTTTCAGCCTGTTCCTCAATAGCTGTAATACCTGTCAGATCAACTTCTGTCGCATCTGTTCCGGCAACTTTGAAGAACTCAGTGTCGAGTTCTGCGATCATTCTGAGCGCATGGTTTGCTGTTCTTTTTGCAATAAGTCCCTCTACTCCGAGAAGAGATACGTCTTTCTGTTCAACCTCTTCTACAATTTCCTTATCTACATTAATCGGAATCGTAACCGGCTTTCCTTTTACTCCATCACCTTTAGCTGCACCTCTGGCAGTTCCGTAATTCTTAGATGTCGCATTTGCGAATCGTTTTGCTTCTACGGTTCCGGCTGACGGATCACCGGAAAGTTCGGTATTCTTCATTTTTCCAGAAATAGTGTTCTTCTGGACGTTTTCAATGACCTTTCCGTACTCTTCTGCAAGAAGCATTTTTCCGGTTGTGTCAAGTAACATATTTAACGATGTAATTCTTGTTGTTTCTGCCATTTTTGTTCTCCTTTAATTCTTTAAGGTCAACGGCTATCTCCTATTGATAGTCGGTTCACAGTATGGTTTTACCAAACAGTTCCAGGAACAAACGGCTCTGCTTTCTGTTCACTTTCACCTTTTTCTGTAGGTGTAGTGAATACTGGTGGTGTCTTACCATCAGCCACGAAAGCATCTTTCTGAGATTCTTTCAATTCTTTCATGTAATCATCAAGACCAAGAATCTTTTCGCCCTCACGTTTCAGGCCTTTATCCTTAATCATGTTGATAATGCCAGTCTTGGCAAAATCAGAACTGAATTTTTCGCCCGCAAGAGCCTTTGTCAGAACGTCATTGAAGTCTCTTTCTTCAATCTTCTGGTTGTACTCTTTTTCACTGGCATCAAGCTTGTCTTTCCATTCTTTTTCTGCATTCTCAGCTTTCGTCTTCCACTCATCACGTTCTCTTGTGATCGCATCGAAGTCTTTACCTTCGAACCCGTCCAAAGTCTCTTTCGCTGTTTCATACTGTGTTTTAAAGTTGTCACGTTCCTGTGTCAGAGTTTCTACTTTTCGTGTCTGCTTATCATAGTCAGATACGCTTTTGTAATTCTCTTTCACTGCATCTTCGATTGTCTTTTTCTGCTCATCTGTAATTTCAAGACCAGCATCCTTGATAATCTGAATAATATTTTTCATGTTGCATATCCTCCTCAACGTCTCTTATTAACCGCTTCGTCTGCGGTAGGGATTCAGACAGATGAACCTCTGTCGGGGTAATCGGGATACACGGAATCGAACCGTGGACATAAGTCTTTTTTCAAAGAGATGATTGTGACTTTTGTTCTACCATTGAACTATATCCCGTTAGTGGTTGGTGCAAGTGTTCCCTCTATACAGTTCCAACCACTGTTACGGCTATTTGACGGTCAATCTGCATATTGTTCCGTAACTAACTCTATACAGAAAAAGGATAGCCGGACATGAATCCAAGCACCATACTGTGCACTATCCTTTGCGGGATGAAAATTTATCATATTATATCTTTAGGAGGTAACATAAGATGACGGTTCCCTAAGTCCGCAACCTTAGGGGAAAGCCTAACGGGCGTTTGACCGCCCTTTAATCAGCATTCCGCTATTAGGCTTTATTGAAAGGAGGTGTATCAAGTAAGAAAAGAAAATGTCCTATGTGATTCACCGTATATATCGTAACATTAATATATATTGTACTCCGTACCCATGTTTTTACATTTCCGCAAGCTTCTTGATTTGCCTTTGAATTTCTTTCCGTTCTTCCGCAAAATCTGAATCCATCACCATAGAGGAAAGCATGTCGTACACTTCTACCATAAGTTTTCCGACACTTTCCATCAGTTTGTCTCTATGTGCCTGATCTCCGTTCTGCTGATACATCTCTTTCGCCATAATGTACTGGTCATATAGTGCATCAATGTTTTTGTCGTACTTTCCGTTACTGTACTTCTTGATAAGGTTTTCCGATGCATCCGCAATCATCCCTGGTACGCTTTCACATTCCAAAGATTTCATATTACATAATGTAGATGTAATCATGTACATTGCCTGTAAGTTAGACATATTTAAGTCTTTCTTTGCAGATGCTTTCTCACGTTCAAGCTGTTCTTCCAAAATCTTTTTGATCTCGCTCATTTATTACACCTCGATTCCTTTCATTTTCTTTTTGTATTTGTCGTGAATCTCCGATTGAATTTCTGTGATGTATACCATGTCGTATCCGGTAGATATGAGGTCGTTAATCATACATTCTACAGTTTTTAATTCTTCGCTTACATCCTCTACCAAACATTCCACAAACATAGCATCAGCCACATGACCGTTTTCTCTTAGCGTGTGTGCGTACTGTTCGTACACTTCCTTTGTTTCGGATTCCCAATTGTGGTACTCGACAAATCCATCTTCTACGGCTTTCTGCTTTGTGCTTTTCCCAACGCTTAAACGTTTGGCCGTTCGCCACGCATCCGGGATAACATTTACTTTTCCATCAAATTCATCATCAATAAGCTGATTGTGATGGCTTATAAAATATCGGCACACTTTCCTACGTTCCAAGCTTTCCGCAATGTGCTGGTACTCATGCATCCGCTTAAAGCCTTTTAAGCCAAGGAAATCAAAGTAGTCCGCAAACTGCCCGTGCATCATGACCGCTCCGATAAACCGTTCATTGATTTCGGCAAAGATTTCTTTCGGAGTTTTAACATCTAGGTTGCTTTTAAAATCAATCATAGAAACTCACCCCTTTTCTATGAGAGCTTTTTAATGATGATATTCGCATCCTTAACCAATGTGTCAACTGTGCCAACGTTGCCAACCGATATAGTGACGCTACTTCCGGCCGGAACTGCAATCAATGTAGTTGCCCCGACATTCTGATACACATTTGCCGTTGCTACTGTATAGTCCATTTCCGTACCAGAAACCGGTTCCCCGTTCTGTTTGATAGATAACGCTACCGCTCCTATTGCAGATGCCGTAACGTTTCCGTTAAACTCAACTTCGACCGCCATTGGCAGATTTCCACGGTTTGTGATTTCAAAAAGTCCACTGCCGTTGTCATGTGAAAGCCATCCTGTGTTACAAGCACATCTACGGCTTTTCACTCTTGTTTCCGTAAATAATACATTCTGATTTGTTGCTACTGTCTGAGCGTTTTTAGCAATAGAATTTAACATATTTTTTCTCCTTTCTTAAAAAAGAGAGCAAGCGCATGCCTACTCTCTTTGATGTTCGCAAGACTACTTTTTTGTAGATATGGATTCTTCCAACATGCTTATGATTTTGTTTTGGTTTTCAATTATTTTTAAAAAATACTTACTGTCTTGCTCGTGCAAGTGTTTTTCGATGTCGGAATTACTTGCCTGTGATAGATCACTGTTAAAATTCGCTATCTGTAAAGCAACTCCGTACACTGTCAGAAAGTCAAGTAGTGATATATCATTCACTTACATCACATTCCCACTTGCACAGCAACCATTACCAAATGCGTTATACGCAAAATATGGACTGCAAGACATATAAGCCGGTTTTGGTGTCGGTCTCACTGCATCAATAATGTTATTGGTCTGTGATACCTGTGAGATCTGCCAGTATGCTGTCTGCAAATCTCTGTCACGATCAGCAAGCTTATCTCTCAAGTTCTGAATAGTGTTATCCTGGATTAACTGGCGTGTAGCCTGTCCATCTGCCAAGATTTTTTCTTCGATATCACAGCAACACTGTGCCATCTGTGCCTGCATGTTCTGTGCCTGTAATGCTGCATCATATCTACTCTGTAAGATTTCTTTCTGTGTGTTACAGCAACACTGAGCCTGCTGAGCCTGTAAGTTCTGCAAGCCGAGCTGTGTGGTATAGCGGTTCTCTAATACGTCTCTCTGTGTCTCGCAAGCTGTGTTAGACACATTCTGATTTGTGTTAAAGATATCTCTTTTCACAAATTCGTCAGAGATAAAAGCGTCCTGTGCTCCGTTGTTGTTTCCCCATCCGTTACCGCAAAACAGGAAAGCAAGAATGATAATCCAGAACCATCCACCGTCACCCCACATATTTCCATCGTTGTTTCTTGTGACTGCTGCTACATCGGCAGCACTAAGTGTGTTTAATCCCTCGTTCATGTTGGTTCTCCTTTTCTTTTATTTATCAAGACGTGTGCACTCCGTCCGGATATCACTTTATTTTATTAATAATGTCGTTTGGATTCATGCCATTTTGCTGGCACATCTCCATAAATACATCTTTCGGGTTTCTTCCTTGGCACATATCCATAGCCTTTTTGATGTTCGGGTTGCTCTGCGCCATATTCTGCAACATTGCTCCGGGATTCTGCGTGTTCTGCACCATCCCCATCATTTTTTGAATCATTCCGAATGGACTGTTGCCACCCGGCATACCGCCCATCATTCCCATTAACGGATTACTCATGCGTCAGCTCCCCTTTCTGTTCTTCCGGCTGAGGTTTCAATGTATCCAGTAATTTGTTGAATTCTTCTCTTGTTACGTACTTAGCGTCCATGTTTTCCACTACAGGTTGTGGGTTGTTCGCCTGTACCTCATGGAATTCAAAAGCCTTAAACGTAACACTTCCCACACCGTCAACAGATTTAACGTAGAAATACGGTGCATTGTTATCCATCATCCAAGCCGTTGTTCCCGGCTGTACAATCTGATTTCTTGCCCCGTCAATCCCGGCCACCTGTATCCAGTTCACGTTCGGTTGTGCCTGTGCCTTGTATTGCTGTTGAGCCTGTGATAAGTTGTCTATCCGTTGTCGTAATGCCATCTGGTCTTGCATATAAGCATCCTGTGGCATGTACGGTGTATATGACATATATGGATTCATACTCATACCTCCTGTAAATTAGCATTTGTTGTTCTCTATGCTTTCATTTTACGCATAAAAAAGAGACCTTAACAGTTCGTTAAAGTCTCTAAAAAGTATCACTTATTATTTTGTGCTTTCGGTATCATTCTGCAAATACCCAATCTTCCGCAAGCATATCTGTCTGAGACGGTGTCCACGGCACTTTATTTTTAGGCGCATAAGGATTTTCTGTCTGTAATCCAGTAGTGTTGATATATATGAACGAATGCGTCATATAATTGAATGCTTCAATAGTTGTTCTTGCTGTAACTCTGTCGTATTCTTTCACTTCTTCACTTAGTTCAGAATACGGAATCATATCCGGGTGATCTGTAACTCCCTGTTTTTTCTTTTCTTCCCACCATGCGTTATGCACTGCTTCTGCAATAGTTTCAAGATTGACTTCTGGCGAATACATTTCCAGATAGATTCCTTTACCATTCCAACCTTTACGAGCTACCTTAAGTCCTCTTTTCAGATAACGGATAGCATCTCCAAATCCAAATGTTGACTGACCACCGAGAATACCGCAATTTTCTTCATCAGCAACCATCCAATCGTCTCTCTGTGTGTGCATGAAAGTATATTCTACTCTCTGCGTTTCACGGATATCAAGAACATCTCCCTGTCCTTTGTCGGAATCCTTTGGTCTGCAATGAATCATAATCGTCTGCTTATCATTATCCCAACACCAGTAACCATTCCATCCAGGCAATTTTACTTTCGCACCCTGTTTCATTAATTCAAACGCTTCTTTAAAAATCATAATTATTCCTCCACTAACTCAAATCTGTACTTCTGCTTCACATCCGGGTATTTCTTCCGGTCTACTTCGCTTACAAACATCCCATAAGGTCTGCACCATACGCCACCAGAACATTCATACACTACCTTGAACTGTCCCGGCATTTCGCTATCCTGTGCAATATACAGGACTTTTACTGTCTCGCCCTTAAAGTGCCTGTACACCTGTCCGGGTTCAACTTTTCTATTGCTCACTGTCGGAGGTTCGTCATTGAAATACTTCTCGCATTCTGCCAAATCACAGTTCTCTCTCATGAGTGGATGCTTTTCATCCAGCTTCTTAATCTCTGCTTTCTGTACGTGAATGTGCTGTCCTACAAGTGGAAATCCACAGCCGTAAAGCATTTTCGCCTTAATGTGGTGTGGCTCAAGTCTGCCTGTCGGGTCTATGAGATATCCACTTATTTTAAAAATCTTAGGAATCATAGAATCACCTCTCCAATCTTATAATCGTGTGAAATTCTTTTTCAGATAAGGCACTTTCAGTCACGAGCCAAAGGCTATCGTCAGCAATATTCCTAGAAACATATACTTTGAATAAAAGTCCAGAAACAATAACATTTTGGCATTTATTTGTCATTGACAAACCATCAAGACTTTTTTTAGGGACAGCAAACGACAGTTTATATGTACTTTCTGCCCCGGTTAAGAGTTTTTGATAGTCCATGTGCTCAGAAATAATTGTTTCCCCGGTAGAATAAAATTTAATATTCCACCCGATACGGTTTTTTAGATCAATCATTGCATCTGCCGTCATGTTCGGCGTTTCATCGACTACCGTTTCCTCTGCCGGATACATTTCCCAATCCTCGGCAAGCATATCTTCTTGTGTTGGTGTCCAGTTTGGCTGAAAGCTTCCTTTTCTTGTGTAACTCATAATGCAGTCCGAAAAACATTCTTCTTCTGGTAGAATTGCAAGAAACGTATTCGTTGTTAAACCTTTGTTTTTTCCAATAAAAATAAACTGTTTTCTCCCATTAAAAAAGTTTTCTTTCCATACATTGCGTGTAACTTTCTTTCCTTTTTTCATGCATTTTATGGCTTCTCCGAAGTTCATACCTTTATCCCCTTTCAATCATATAATCATCCATTTGTACCTGTAATTTTGTTGTGCTCTTCTTCAGATATCGGTTTTGCTCCAACTAAGCAAAATGTATTAGTTTCAGTTCTTGGTCCGTAATATGCTTTGAAATCTATTTTTTCTGTATGGACATTTGTAAAGTGCTCAAAAGGTTTTACAAATTCAGCAGTTTCAAAAACAGGAATATGCGCTGTATGTCCATGCTTATATTTGTTTCGTCCTTTTTCGTCAATAATACAGCCAGCGTTAAAACTTATTTCGCCAAACCCAAGTACGCCTGATACTTCTTGACCAGTTGCTTCGATGTGCGCTTTACAAGGTTTTACATCTTCAAGCCACATACCTATACCACCCTTTCAATCTTATCATTCACTCTTCTACTCAATCTTTTGACCGTAGACACACTCACATTCATTTCTTCCGCACAGTCCTCTAAAGGCATAGCTTTAGCACGGAGCCGGAACAGTTTCAATTCATCCGATGTGAAGTTGCATTCTAACTCAAAATAGTCAAGTTCTGGTCGTGTAAAAGAGTATATTTTCATAATTCCTTTGGTTTCTTGTCCGTCATAGCATTTACAAGCTCTTCCCGAGTTTTTTTTAAACCCTCAATGTTATTCCCTGTGATTTTGTTTTCGATCAAATTAAACATACTTCTCATTAATAGATTCATATCATCCCTCGTATTCCTTATGTTTTTATAATCGTTATCAAGTTTCTGATTAATCCCTGTGATAGATGTTTCAATGTTCGTTATTCGCTTTTCAATCTGTTCTATACGGTTGTCCTGTTTTTCTTTTGGTGCTTTCCATGATTTGTACCACCCGGAAAGCACCGCAACAGCACCACCGACAACAGATATAGCACCGCATATAGCAAGTATCTGTGTTATTAGTTCCATATTCACTTTTCCTTTGAATTGATATATCTCTGTGCTGCTTTTGCTGATTTCACAGCCTGTGACCTATCCCACTGTGCTACCCGTAGACGTTCCGAATATTCTTTAAGACCATTATCTTTGCAGAACTCACGGTATTGCTTATTCTGCCGTCTGAGTACCGCTGATTTGCGGTCATACATCTGTTGCAATTCGAATTTAAGTTTATCGTCTCCGCTTGCATCTATAGCAGTCTGCAAATTCTGAATCTCTCTCTTGCTGTTGCGGATGCGTCTTTCCATAAGCCGTTGCTTTTTCGCACGCTCTTCCGCTTTTATATTGTCTTCGCTCGACAGGTTAATATCTGCATACGGATTGTTTTCACCGTCACCGGACCCGAAAGAGTGTCGGCAGTTCACGCCACACAACCCTGTCACCGTTCCGTAGCCTGTCGATGTTCGGAAGTCCGGGAATCTCTTGTCTTTGCCTGTCCGGGAATAGAATTTTCCTTGCCACCCAAAGTGGTTCGTTGGATTGTTACCGCCATCACCAATTCGTGCTCCTACATGTGCAGATACTAAGATGGTATCCCATTCCAATTCTTCCATTCGTTTTAGCGAGATTTCTCCGGCACACTGGCTTATCCCTGTGCGGACAGTCATCATTGTGGCTGATTCAATGCTCATTTCTCTACCGGACGGATACGATACTTTAACGCCTTGCTTTACAATCCTGTCAACAGCATTTCTGACAGCTTGTGTGTATGATACGGCACCGCTCGACGTCATGCGGTAAGCATTGTCCACCTCTTTCAGAAACAACTTCTGTGCTTCATCTGCCGTTGTTCGTGTAAGGTTTCTCCATTCTCCACACGTAGCGTTATAATCTCTTTCCAGTATTCTGAGCAATGCCGGAGATTGCAACAAGGGCGTAGGTGATAGTCCTACCGCCCTATATATCGCATCGTCTCTCTCGATAGCTTTTATACCAGCTTCTTCAAATGCGCTTTTCAGCTCGCTCTCTTGCTTCTTCGTTTTGTCAGCAATCTCTTTTTGTATGTCTTCCAATAAGTAGCCGGATTCTTGTAGCACCTGTATCTGCCACCTGTCTGTAGCCGTAAGCAGATAATCTTCCCCACGACCTATACGCACCATTATGCGCTCAACGATCATGTCCATGATGTTTTTATGCATGTCCGATGTTATCTTTTCCGCACCCTCGGTCACATGAAAGAGATATTCCGGCGTAAGCATTACTTATCCTTTCCATCGGGAATTATTGTAACCAAAAGAAGGAAAACGCAAATAACAATAATATTAACCGTACTTGTTGCCATCTTTATTCGTCCTTTCCAATCTGCTTAATAATCTGATTAACGTATGTACTCAGTCCGGCTACCATGATGCCTTGTACTATAGACGTGAACAGTGCCATAAAAACGTTTTTCATGCTGTCCAAATCGCAAGTTGCTGTTACATACATTCCGCAAATAATAATTCCAATACCTCCGAGAGAGAGTGGAATGTCTTTATCCTTAATTCTCTTTGAATTTTTCATCCATTTCCCAAGAAAATACAAGGCAAAAGAAACCACCATTAACTCCGGCTTTACATAACTAATAATCTGTTCCATTTTTTAGTCCTCCTTTACAGACATTATCATTTATCTTTCGGATTGACGTGTCCCCTTATACCTCTTTCCATCCATACACGCCCGGTTCCCAGACGTTGTTATCTGCCGTGCTAATCCATGTCTTGCCATTGTGTGTAACTTTATCGCCCTTGGCATATGGATTCGTGCTGTCTGGTTGTTCCCATTCTGGCACTGTACTACTATCTGGAATAAGCACCTTAGCGAATAAGGACGGCGCATCCGGCGGTGTCCATGTATCTTGGCTTGTGTGTGCGGTAAGTACCTTATAGATAGTACCATCGTATTCCAACCGCTTACCGACTGCATATGCCTTACCAGACTGCCATTTCTCCACAAAGTCTGGATACTTCAATATCTGTTCATCGGTCATGTTGGCGGTTTGGTTTTCCAACAACTTCCGCAACTGCTCTGCTTGTTCTCTTGTCACTGTACCACCCCCATTATGATATTGAGTGCTTCTTCTGCACTTAAGTCTGGCTCTGGATAAACTGGGTCATCCACAAGTTTCCACACCTGCCTAATCGCATTCTCTTCCTCTTCCCAACTGGATTCCCAGTGCTTGCCCTCTGTTACCTCAATAGGCGTATCTGTGTACACCACCTGTTTATATCCTAACTGTTCCAGTTCTTCCGGCAATGGATTGTTGATAGTCTTGCCATCAAGCACAATCGTTTTGGGTGCACTGCGCAAGAATCCGTTTTGTAATTTTGCATACATTTTTTAATCACCTCGCTTTCTTTATTTTTATATAATCTCCATCAAAGCAAGCGGCGACAAAACCTCCATGCGCTACATTAGCGTTGCTTCCAACACCAACATATAGTATTCCGTCTGATGGGATAACAATCTCGATGCTTCCAGATTCTGCAAGCCGATTTGGAGTATATAACAAGTACGCTCCACCGCATCTACGCATATCATAGATGTATTTACCCACCGTTCTTACATTGCTCCATTCGATATAATACCGTTCTCCTTGTTTCACATCGAATACAATAGCCGGACACCGCTTGCCGTACCATTCTCCAGTATCGGTTAGGTAAGCTTCATAGAGCCATTCGCTTGTTTCTTCTTCCTTACTTCCTAATGTTCTCCGTCTTAACATATCAGCTCACACTCCAATTCTGGCTCGTCAGCAAGCCCTCTAAGATTGACACCTCATATACCTTGTTACTCTCGACCGAAAAGTTACCGATATTTACACCGGCTGGATGTACTACTCGTGTTGCCGTTGCACCACTTTTAAAAATAAAATGCACCTCTCCTGTGCCCTCTCCAATGGTATATGTTAATGATGTCATTTCTGGAAAGATATAGAGCTTGTTAGGCTCTAAGGTTACCGTGGTATCTGTAGCAAGTTTTTCTATTCTTTCGATACCACCTGTCTCTATGGTGATTGCAATTGCTTCACTTCCATCATAGATGTGTGCTTTACCGCCATACGTGATTGTCAGAGCTTGTGGATTTGGAAGTTTTGTTGGCACTGTGGGGATTGTTGGGATTGTTGGCTTTCCTTTTAAGTCTTCATAATTACCAGAGAAATCACTCTTGTCATTCCAACTCTGTTTTTCTGCATCTGTAACGATACGGTGTTCTGCATCATCCTGTAGATCGGACAGCTTTTTCGGGATTTCCGTTGTGTCCGGCAGTGCTCCTACTTCTTCTGCTGTATATGTCGGCTTTTCGCTTTGCAACGCCCATTCCGCAAGTTCTGGCTTTCCACGTAAATCTCTATATTCTCCTGAAAAGTCACTCTTTGCGTTCCAAGCTTGTTTCTCTTCCTTTGTCACAGTTTCGTGTTCATCGTCCGCTGTCAGTTCTGAAAGTTTCGATGGAATCACGGTCGTACTCGGCAGTGCTCCGACTTCTTCTGCGGTATAAGTAGGTTTCTCTTCCTCTTTTGCCCATGCTGGTACCGTTGGATCCGTCTCTTCTATAGGATTCTTTTCCAGATAGCTTTTTACAGATTTCTCTATCTGCTCTTCAGAGATAGGTTCTTTCTCCAATGTGTCTACTCTGGATATAAGGTCGAGAATGACATCGGCGTGAGTCTCTTCAATCTCTGTATCCGTGTCTATCGTCTCTTTGGTCTTTCCAGTAGCCGGGCTGGTTCTGAACACTTCTACTTTATCTTTGTTTTTCGCTTCTACCGCAAAATATATAGATGTATCCTCGTTTGCGTCAAAGATGTGTTGCTTTAACTCCCACGAAAAAGTTATATTCTCCCCGTCTACATTAACGTCTTTTACGGTATATTTGCCTGGCAATCCTTTCGCAGTATAGTAATTTACGAAAATGTAGCAGTCAGACAAGTCGACATTATCTCCTACGATTTTCGGACATTTGAAATGTTTTCTTTCAATATTGCCCTCTCCGTACACTCCAAAAAGTTGTTCGCTTTTGGGGATTGTAATTTTTCTTGTTGATGGATCTATGATAAGATATTCCATTTTGGTTCACCTCTTTCCTATTCTTCGTACAATCCACTGTCCGGCTTATTCTGTTCCTGTGCTTCTTCAATCATTGCTTTCGCTTCTTGTTCTGTCATTCCCTCGAATTTCACAAAATACATCCATGCTGGAACCTTGCCCTGTAAAACATAGTTCCACCACCGTGCACGATCATCCTCTAAGTTATATACAAGGTCTTCAAAATCGCATGCTGTTTGGTAGTTCGTTGCCGGGATAGTTCCGTTTGCTGTGCCGACTGCATATAAGATATAGATGATTCTGTGCAGTACTCCATCATGGTTCTTTCCGTCCAAAATGTTTCGGAATGCCTGGATGGTATGCAGTGTACGCCTATCGTCAGATTCTACCTGTGTTGCTGTCTGTATGCCCTGATTCTGATCGAAAGAGAAATATCCGTTTGAGAATCCGCATTTATATCCAATGATGGACAGCATGAAGTTTATCCCCGCCACACGCTCAGTTACTAATAACGTTGGAACGTGCTCTTTGATGTTGTCTTCATTCGCTCCCATTTCGATGCCTTTGATAAATCTTGGCAATTCAATAGAGTGTTTGTCTGCATATTCAATAGCTGTCTGCGGTACGTAAGTAATATGCCTACTATCTTCTGTTTCATCCCCCATCATGTTTAATGCAATGTCGAGCCATCTCAATTCCTCAATGCATTCCGAAAATGCCGGGACAGTCAGTGGAGATTCCTTGTCAATCGCATTTGCATAAGGATTGCGCCAGTAGACGAACAGTGGATATTCTAATCCATGCACGTACACTTCCGGCTCAATGTCTTTCCATTCATCTACCCTGTCAAGCGTAATCTCTGTACCGATCATATCTTTGTTGTCCGATTTAAAAGCCTTACTGGATATATGGTATACACGTTCCAGTCCGACATCCTCAAATCTGTGATACTCTGCTTTTGTGTAGTATTTGTCATTTTTTTTGAGGTATGAGAAAAAGATAGCTGCTAACGCATCCCCGTCCGTGTTGGTGTCTGTAATCAGAAAGTAATCCGGATCCAAAAACTCCACATCGTCACCATTGCTCTTGACCATCATTCCGCAGGTCGCACAGCTTTCCTCTTGTTTCTCCTGTAAGGTGTTCATTACGCTATCAAATCTCTTTTGCAGTTCATCGTTTCCTGTAATCTGTATATCTGCATTGAACAGTGTGAGGTTCGCTATCTCACGGCAAATCACGTTTGAAAACCTTGTCGGCTTTATCCTCCCGGTACACCAATACGGAATACCAGATCGCATGTCTTTATACTTCGACAGGGCAGTGTCCATATAAGATGACCGCCCTGTTTCTATTCCGAATATTTTTTTTACATCGTTTGTTTTAAACACTTTATCCCACACCGCCTTTATCTTGTCTATAATTCCCATCTACTCACCTTTTCCTACGCACTCTGTCCACGTCTCATAGATATCGGACTAGTAGCATATCTCAATGCATCAATCCAGTGGTCGTTCCCGTCCGGATAATCTGCTATTACTTCGCCATTGCCGTCTCGCTCATGCTCATACTCTATAACCTCTTTGTAAAGTCTTGGTGTCCGTCTTGGGTCAATGACCAATGTACGGCATTGCAACCACTCAAACGTATACTTCCGGCTACCCGGTGTCACGATTGCTTTACGTGCCGGAAGTCCGGCATCTCGAAAGTCAACAATGCTCTCTTCTTCATCCACTCCACAGTAGATAGCGCAATCATCATATCCCTTTTCTTTTATCTGTCGTGCCATCTCGCTGTTCCTTATTTTGCAACCGCCCAATTCATCCAGTGCGTATACTTTCTGTTGATTTGGAACATAAGCAACACGCAAAAACGCTTTCGGATCCGGGAACCATCCCCAGTCCTCGCCCTGGTAGATAGATTGCATCCTACTTATCTCTTCATCTGTAATCTCTCTAATCTCCAACAGCTCAAAGATATTTGTGCCAAGTCCTACAGGGATTCCAAGATATTCATGCTCATAAGCTCTCGGGTTGGTTTTTTTCAGATACTCAGCATCATCAATGAATTGTTGCCCTAACCATTCTACCGGAACAGATCTATAATCGCTCTTATGCCTTAAGCTGTCCGCTCTCGGCTCTGCTACGTACTTATTCGCCCAGTTGCTGTTGCTGATCGGTGGATTGAACGATTTAAAAACAACGAATTTTTCGCCACCACGGAGAACAGACTGTTGTGTCATTCGTACCTCTTCCATTCCGGCAAATTCGTCCAATTCCTCAAACCATAAGTACTTAAAATATCCTTTGCTAATCTTTATAGATTTCGTCTTTTTTGCCTTATCCAATCCACGGAAGATTATCTTCTGTCCTGTCGGCTTATACACATACTGCATAGGACTTAAGCTTGATGTCCATTCGTCCGATGCTCCAAGCGCATCTATTCCCCATGCGATTTGTTCAAATACCGATTCTCTTAGTGTATTCCCAACTTTTCGGAATACAACCGCATTTGAGTGTATGCCATTCACTGCGTCTTGCATCATTCCAAGTGGTATCTCTGTACCGACAAACGAAGATTTAGTCGAACCTCGGCCACCGGACAAATCATAATACGTATGTTTTCCATCTATGATGTCCCAATGTACGCCGTAAAAAGCCGGAGCTATCACATCTGTAAGCTTAATCTCCCCCATCTGCGCCCTCCGGTTTCGGAATGTTATTTATGATTGTGATTCCACCAGTATCTTTTTCTTCTCCATCGGCTTTCTCATACCAACGCATGAGTTCACGCCCGGCAGACAGGCGGTCGGATATAGTAGCGTCGAGGTCGAACTGGTCTTTTACTTCTCCACGCATGACGGAAGAAAAGAACCGGATCACTTCTTCGAGGTCTGCTGTCTTTTCGTTCTGGATCTCTTTCATTCGTTCAGCAATATAGGCTTTTACGTTGGTATTTGTTAGTAATTTACTCGCATTCGTTCTAGCCGTTATATCTTTTTTTGCACTTTTGTATATTTCTTTGTACGCTCTTGTTCCGTTCAGATCTGTCAGATATTCATCGCAAAACGCTTTCTGTTTCGGAGTGAGTTCTTTTCCTTTTGGCATCTACCCACCCTCTTCCATATATCCATCCATGCTACTCACCGCCCTTGCCTGTTCTACACAGTCTCTTTCTTAGGTTACTGTATCTGTCTGTAATGACATCCAGTGCAATGTTAAGTGCTTGTATCGTTCCATTCTGTCTGTTGTGTTCTTCTACCAGTCTCTTATTCTTTTCAATAAGTTCCTGTACTTCGCACAGTGCCCGTTCTCCGACAGCCTTTGCGTCTTCTACCTCTTTTTGCAAATACTCATTCTTTTCTTTCAACATTTCGTTTTCTTCTTTGAGTTCGTTTGCTCTTCTCATAATCGGAGCAATGTCGCTCTCTGGTATTACATCTGCCGGAATTATCGTCTTTTCTCCAATCATTCTTTCACCGCCCTCCATATATCATTTAAACAATTTACAATCTCTATCTGCGATGCTGTTCGGAGAATTTCATAATCATAATATTTCCATTCCCCGTTTTTCTTTTGCTCTAATACTCTGGTAGATAGGATGTACATGGTGATAAGTCTATTTTGCTCCACGGAATAAAACTGACTTGTCCCCATCTTTATAACTAATCCTTTTTGTAGTATTGCTTTCTGTAACTTCTTGGCAATGCTATTTAGATTTGCCATACACTCACCTACCTTTTCCACATACAAAAAATAGCACCTCCCACGATAATTACATCTTACCGTCAGAAGTGCTATTTCATTGTCCCCGTTATTTAGTTTTATTTCTATTTTGATACTTATATTTTACCATAAAATGCACATTTTTTCAATGTTTGGTTGCTCTATGTTCATTTCTTTGATATTGACTTTTTATCTTTTTAAGATTAATATATATCTATCAGCAATCTTTGTTGATTCTCACGGTTCCATGATTTTCGTGAGTGTCGTTCCAGTCAATGGCGGAACGTTGAGTTGAAAGATGTTAGAATTTAAGAAGAAATTCAGAATTTAGGTATGGCTTTTAGCTATGCCTTTTTTCTTTCATATTGTTCTAGAATTTCGTTCAATTCGCTCATTTTTCCCCTTTATGCAATTTCAATTACTTCTGCTTCTTCAACAATTACTTCGTTTTCGTCATTCCCATAAGAGTAAGAGTCCCCACCGATTATTACAATGTTGTTTCCATCGTAGATGGATGATTCTTCAATAGCTCTTTCGATTATCTCTTTTGCTTCTTCTGCATCATCAGTGTCAATCAGTTCAAACATTGCGTATCCACATACGCCGTCCATTTCCTCTGGTTCTTCTGTGTCATATGAACTACACTCATATTCTTCATTCCACTCAAAGCTGTTTCTGCAAATGTCACCAATTTTATATTCTTCATCCGGACAACAATGGCGAATTGCTACCACGCTATAATCATTTTCCTTAATTGTTTCTAAGATTTTTTCTACATTCATCATTGTTCTTACCTCCTATAATATGCTCCTCTCTTAACTGTCTTTATAGTGGTGTCCACTAGTCAAGTAAAAAATAAAAGATTTCAATTATTTTCAAAATCTTTTTCTCTTAATCTATATATTTACATTTCCGTCTCCCGTCTTTATTTTTCTTAATCATATAATAGAATCTTGGTCTTTTCTTCCTTTTCTCCACTTCCTACCGCTGTTGGTACTGCATAAGTGGAAAATTTTACCTCTAATTCTGTATTAAAATTATTGATTGCTTTAATAAGGCCAATACAGCCAATCTGGAACAGATCATCCGGATTCTCTCCACTTGCACTGAACCTCCTTATTACACTTAAGACAAGTCTTAGATTACCTTTGATATATTCTTCTTTCGCTTCCTGATCTCCCGCTTTAATACGCACAAACAAAGCTTCCTTCTCCTTTTCATTCAGGATCGGAAGCTTTGCTGTATTCACACCACATATTTCTACTTTTCCCTGTGCCATTGCGAACCTCCTGTCAGAATCTTCTCTATCAGTTTCTAGTAAAATGATTCTCCATATCGCACAGGCTTATGCGGATTCTTATGAAATTAAAAAAACTTTTACTCCTTGACATCCGGTCTGACGTCGGTTATCTGTCCCATTTGTCTGCCAGATTTTGGATCTGTGTTTCAAATTTTGCCATATCTTTATTGGCAATTCCTTCGTTCTTATATACTACATTTAACAGACGTTTGGCTGCTGCCACCAGACGGTTAAATGCAGATGCACTTTTAATCTTATTCGGCTTTTCTTCTGCCTTCTTCGGAATCTTCTGACCAATGGTAATGATCTCATTTGTCGCAAGATCTACGGAACCTCCGGAATACGGTGCAAATGCCGGGCAGCCAAATTGCTCTTCTACAAGCGCAGCAAAATGATCCGTCACTGTATCCTCACCATGTACAACCATCACACGGTCCGGTACCTTTTCAAATCCTGCGAGCCAGTCTAACAGTCCATTCATATCTGCATGTCCGCTGATTCCCCTTAACACTTCTATCTTTGCGTTGACCGTGATGTTCTCACCAAATAATTTCACACTCTGTGCACCTTCGATCAGCTTTCTTCCAAGCGTTCCCACTGCCTGATATCCAACAAAACAGATGGTACATTCCGGCCGCCACAGATTATGTTTCAAGTGATGCCTGATACGTCCGGCCTCACACATACCGGATGCAGACAGGATTACTTTAGGTTTCGTATCAAAATTAATCTGTCTGGATTCATCACTGGTAATCGTTGTCTTGAGTCCCTGGAACAACAGTGGGTTAATTCCCTGATTGACAAGCGCCATTGCGTCTTCATCAAAGCATCCTTTGACATTTTTATTAAACACATTGGTCGCTTCAATTGCCAGCGGACTGTCTACATACACTTCAAATCCCGGGAATTCCGGAAGCAGATTCTTTTCTTTTATCTCTCTGATAAAATACAGGATTTCCTGCGTACGTCCTACCGCAAACGATGGGATTACTACATTGCCTCCTTTTTGGAATGTTTCCCGTAAAATTCTTGTAAATTCGCCGACATAATCCGGAATATCCTCTCCATGTGTCCGGTCTCCATATGTAGATTCAATCACTACATAATCTGCTTCTTTTACCAGCTGCGGATCTTTGATGATCGGTTGATTCTTGTTACCCACATCTCCGGAAAATACGATCTTTTTAGAAACTTCTCCTTCTGTTACCCACACTTCAATACTTGCGGATCCCAGAAGATGCCCTACATCATTAAATCTGACTTCTATTCCGTCACACAATGTAATCTTCTGACCGTAATCCACAGGTGCCAGAAGCTTGGTCGCCGCATCTGCATCTGCAACCGTATAAATCGGTTCGTATTCCGGTTCCCCACTTCGTCTTGCCTTCCGGTTTCTCCATTCCGCCTCAAATTCCTGAATATGGGCACTGTCACGCAACATGATATCGCACAAATCTGCCGTTGCAAATGTTGTAATGATCTCTCCGGAAAATCCCTTTTTAACCAATAACGGAATATTTCCCGAATGATCGATATGTGCATGTGTCAGAAGAATGTAATCTACCTCTCCCGGTGTAACAGGAAGTTCCTGATTCTCATAAAGATCCGGTCCTTGTTCCATTCCACAGTCAATCAGAATATTCTTTCCACACGCTTCAAGAAGATGGCAGCTTCCAGTCACTTCATGGGCTGCTCCAAAAAAGCTAAGTCTCATATGACCAACCCCTTTTTTCTTTTTATTGTATCATATTTTCATGAATACTTCACCATCTCCCGACGCAATCTTTGCATAATCTTTTTCTCCAGTCTGGATATATAGGACTGGGAAATCCCCAGCATATCCGCTACTTCTTTCTGAGTCTTTTCTTCTCCATCCTCCGTTCCAAGTCCAAATCTCATTCTTATGATCATCTGCTCTCTTCCAGACAGACGTCCAATAGCTCTGATGAGCACCTTCTTTTCTGCTTCATTCTCTAAATCCTTATAAATCGCATCTTCTTCCGTCCCCAGGATATCTGATAACAACAGCTCATTACCATCCCAGTCTACATTCAGCGGTTCATCTATCGATACTTCCATTCTCGTTTTATTATTTCTCCGCAAATACATTAATATCTCATTTTCAATACATCTGGATGCATAGGTTGCAAGTTTGATATTTTTATCAGGATTAAATGTATTAATTGCTTTTATAAGACCAATCGTTCCTATGGATATCAGATCCTCTACCCCCACTCCTGTATTGTCAAATTTCTTTGCTATATATACCACCAGGCGCAAATTATGTTCAATCAGTATTTTCCTTGCATTTTCATCTTTTTCTGTCCCAAGGTCTTTGATTGCTTTCTTTTCTGCCGCCGCCTCTAAAGGTGCAGGCAGAATATCCGATCCGCCTATGTAATGAATGTCTTTTCTGTCCACAAAAAAGAGTGTCTTCAAATCCGGAATTACTTTCAATTTAAACTGATGTGGAACTGCTACTTTTATCACCATTTTTCTTTCCTCCTGCCAATATATCTGGATTTATGATCATCTGATAATTTTCTGACCCTAATTCTTCTTCACATACCGCCACTAATGGATGTTCTACATTTATCCTGTATCCATTCCGTATGATCTGTATCTTATCCATGCGAAATGCAGGCATAACTCCCTCTTTTTTCCCGATGGAATGATATGGAATATATCTGAATCGTTCCGGTTGCTTTCCTTCTGTCAATCTCTTTACAGATGCCTGATCCATAACACTGACCGGATCTTTACTCACTGTATCCTTCAATGTATTTCCTGTATCTATAAGGGCTCTCAGTCTACAATTTCGTTCTCCGAAAAACACCACCACTTCACAGTAACGATTTCCTTTCTCCGAAAACAATAAAATGATCTTCCAGATTCCCAACACCACATAATAACTGATGACTGCCAATGCAAAGAATACACTTCCCTGCCGCAGATACTGTCCCGCAAACTGTAATACTCCCCCTAAAAGAAAAGACTCTATATATAAAATTACCCATCCTCTGAACAATTCCCGGCCCCATTTTAATCCCAGACCGGTTCTTAGCATCAATACATTAATGACGCCATGAAATACTATAAATTTCGCCCAAGTTGTCTTACACGGCCATATCACAACAACACAGGTCAATACTGCTCCCAGTACGCCTCCCGCTATTATGCGGCCATATCTCACCGGACATGCCAATGCCTTCTTTAGTAAAGCCAAAAGAATTGTATCCATCGTAAAGTTCATCAAAAAGAACACATCTACATATAATTCATAGTACACATCAGGCCTTCTTTCTCTTTCCGTGCACAGAAATAGATTTGTTGTTTCAAACAAGTATCATTATATAGATTTTATAGAAAGGATTTTGTCATATGATGTATGATATGCCGGTTTTCGTTCGACTGCTTTCGTAAACAAAAGAGCATTTAAGAAAGAAAAGAAGAAAAAAAGAAAGAACTGTGCACATTTCAAATTCATGTGCATCAGTTCTTCTGTCTTTTTTAAGTAATATAACTCTTTATGTGATTGTTATTTTTTAAAGAAATCCGGAATTTTGATTGACTGCTCTTTCACTTTACTTGTCGGTGTTCTTGGTGTATCCAATGTAGGAGTTGTTCCACCAATCGGTCTTCTTGCAGTTGTTCCACCATTTTCTCTCTGTGTTGTTGTTCCAAAATCAAGTCTTGGTGAAACCGGACGTTCAGCCTGCTGTGTACGTACAGTCTGCTGCTGCGTATACATCGTATTATTCTGACGTGTCGGTCTTTCATATGCGGATGCATGTCCCTGCTGACCATGTGGCATAGCCGAAGATCTGCCCTGATTCTCCAGTCTTGATTTTAACTTTGAAGCACTTCCTCCAACATTGTGAAGTCCTGTAGCAATTACAGTGATTGTTGCTTCATCTGCTCTGGAATCATCGTACATAGCACCAAAGATGATATTTGCATCTTCTCCTGCAAGTTCCTGTACATATTCTGCCGCATCAGCTGCATCCATAAGTGTGATATCTCCGGATACATTGATGATAACATGTGATGCTCCTGCAATCGTTGTCTCCAGAAGAGGACTGGCAACCGCCTGTTTCACAGCCTCCAGAGCCTTATCATCACCGCGTCCCTGACCGATACCGATATGGGCAATACCTTTATCTGTCATAACAGTCTGTACATCTGCGAAGTCAAGGTTGATCAGTGAAGGTACATTGATCAGGTCTGTGATTCCCTGAATACCCTGCTGTAATACTTCGTCAGCTTTCTTTAAAGCTTCCGGCATTGTTGTGCGTCTGTCAACAATCTCCAGCAGTTTATCATTTGGAATTACGATCAGCGTATCCACACTTTCTTTTAATTTTTCAATTCCCGCAAGGGCATTGTTCATACGTGTCTTAGACTCAAAACGGAACGGTTTTGTTACAACACCTACGGTTAATGCTCCCTGTTCTTTTGCAATACGTGCAATCACTGGTGTAGCACCTGTTCCGGTACCACCGCCCATACCGCATGTTACGAATACCATGTCGGCACCTTTCAGTGCTGCTGATATTTCTTCTGCACTTTCTTCTGCTGCTTTCTCACCGATCTCCGGTCTTGCACCGGCTCCCAGACCTTTGGTAATCTTATCACCGATCTGCATCAGTGTCGGAGCTTTACACAGCTGAAGTGCCTGTTTATCTGTATTGACCGCTATAAATTCAACACCGGCAATCTGCTCATCAATCATTCGGTTTACCGCGTTATTACCGCCTCCACCTACTCCAACAACAATAATCTTTGCCGCTGCTTCTGATTCGTTTGTTTTAATTTCTAGCAAGGGTTTCTCCTCCTTTGTTATCCTTATTATATATTATACATCCCATTGATAGAGCAAGTGAGATGAACTCAGTTTGCTATATATAGTATATAATATAGACTTTCGTATAAAATATCAATAGAATTTCTCTAATTTTCTTAATTTTCTTGTGAAATATCTTCCATTTCAAATGTAATCGTAGTGTTATTCTCAGAATACGACTCCAAATGCAAAATTCCCGTTTTATCTCCCAGCTTTTTTAAGATTGGTCTGATCTGAGCGATCTGTTCTGCGGATACTTGATTTCCAAGGCATGCTCTTACGTTTCCAAAATCCATATAGATCTGCTGATCCTTTACATATATCTTTTCCGGGTATATTCCATACCTCTGGCTTTCCCCACATGCTTCTACTATTTCGGAAAATTTCGTCTGATTTGTCGTTTTAATCTGGCTGTACAGTTTATTTTTCTTTATTTTTAATCCACTGACAACCGGTATCTTGCTGTCTTTCACTTCAGTTTCATTTACTACAAGCTCAGTTTGATCAAAATAACTGTATTTTTTTCCCGATTTCACACAGCCTACCCTTGTCTTTTCTTTTACGGTAATTTTTAGTGTCCATGGATTTTTCATACTGACTTTCAATGTATCCAGGCACTCCGGCTTCTTTCCTTGGCCCAACGAATACTTTGCCAGTACATACAGGGAATTCTTCGACAGTTTATCATTCTGTACACATTCAACTATTTCCTGACTGTCACAGTATTCATTACCGCTTACTTCCACTTCCTGAATATAGAATAGCAAAACAGTTCCAAGGATTATAATGGCAGGCGCCCATATCAAAAAAATCAAGGCATATGCATGATGTTTTTTCTTTTTATCTTTTCTTTTCTTTTTTGTACCTTCTCTTTTCTGATTCTGGTTTCCCATATATCATTCATACTTCCTTTCATTCTTGTGTCTCATCCACATGTATATTATTTTACCAAAGATGACACATTCAGCACAAGCCCCATTTCAAAAAGCAGGAACATAACCGAAGTTCCTCCATAACTGATAAACGGAAGTGTTATTCCTGTATTCGGGATCGTATTCGTCACCACCGCAATGTTCAGGATTACCTGTATCATCATATGTGCCATTGCCCCGGATGCAATCAATGCACCCTCCAGATCCGGTGCATGTGAAGCTATCACAAAAAAACGCCAGATTAAGATTAAAAATAATAATAATACAAAAGATGCGCCTACCAGACCTAATTCCTCACATATGATAGAAAAAATCATATCATTCTGGGCTTCCGGCACAAATCCCAATTTCTGAATACTGCTTCCAAATCCTTTTCCAAACAATCCTCCCGAACCAATTGCATACAGACCTTGCAATGTCTGATAACCCTTTTCATAATTTTCCGGATGCCGCCATATCTGCAGACGTTCCAGACGATAACTTTCCATTGCAAGAAATATTCCCATAAATGCACAGCCAAGAAATATCATCCATGCAAACTGACCATATTTTGGGCTTGCAACAAATACCAATACTACGGCTATTCCAAGAATAATGATTGCTGTACTTAGATTACTTGCCCCTACCAGTCCTACAACCGGCAGAACACTTACAACTATTTTACAGACCGTTGTAAATTTCCCCATGCTTTTTACATTTCGCATAATCACGTACGTCAAAAACAATATAACCGCAACTTTTGCAAATTCCGACGGTTGAAAAGAAAACGGACCCAAAGATAACCATCTTTTGGATCCGTTATATTCATCACCAACCAGAAGAACCGCAATACCCAGCAGAACAGATACCAGATACCCCGGTACTGACCATTTTTTCCAGACATGATAATCCACTCTGGCGATGATCCACATACCTGCTATTCCAAGAAGCGTTGCAAATATCTGTTTTTTCAGATAGTAAAACGAATCCTGAAATTTGAGTTTCCCATTATATGCACTTGTGCTGTAAAGAATCACAAGCCCTGTTACAATAATAATCCCCAGTACGATGACCAGAGCATAATCATACGCTCTTTGTTTCGATCGTTCCAAGCCATCCTCTCCTTATAAGGAATTTACAATTTCTTTGAACTTCTCTCCACGTACTTCATAACTCGGGAACATATCCCAGCTTGCACATGCAGGTGAAAGCAGAACTGCCTCTCCTGACTCTGCAATTTTTGCTGCAGTAAGAACTGCTTCCTCAAATGAATCTACAAACATATAGTCTTTAAATCCACATTTTTCTGCATCTGCTGCTATCTTCTCTTTTGTATCCCCAAGAAGGATCAGTTTTTTTACTTTACCGTCAAAACTGTTAATCCATTCTGTATACTCAGATCCTTTATCATATCCTCCACCGATCAATACTGTCGGGCGCTTCATTGCCTGAATTGCCTTGATCGCCGCATCCGGATTTGTTCCCTTTGAATCATTGTAATATGTAACACCTTTTTTCTCTGTTACATATTCAATACGATGCTCTACTCCTTTAAATGCCTTGACGCTTTCACGTATCACATCTACCGGCACTCCATAAACTGCTGCCATTGCACATGCTGCCATAACATTCTCATGATTATGCGTTCCCAGGATCTGCAATTCATCCACATGACAGATTGTTTCTTTTACTCTGCCATAATTGTAAATAATATTGCCTTCCTCGAGATAGATTCCCTCTTCTAGTTTACGCTGACTGCTGAAATATAGAACATTTGCTTTGATTTCTTCTCCAAATTCTCTTGTAAGCCTGTCCTCATAATTTAAAATGCAATAATCATCTTCTGTCTGATTCTTTGCAATATTTTTCTTTGCATTGACATATGCTTCCATCGTATGATGGCGATTCAGATGATCCGGTGTGAAATTCAGGATTGCACTTACTCTCGGTCTGAAATCCACAATGCTCTCCAGCTGGAAACTGCTCATCTCGGCAACTGTGATTGTATTGTCTGTCATCTTCTCAACTGCTGTTGTATATGGTGTTCCAATATTTCCCACAACGAAGACATCTTCCTGATAGTTCTTCATAATCTCTCCCAGAAGTGTCGTTGTGGTTGTTTTACCATTTGTACCGGTAATTGCAAGGACATCACCTTTACCGAACTGATATGCAAGCTCGACTTCTCCAATTACCGTAATTCCCTGCTCACGCATTTTTTCAATCACAGGAAGATCCGTCGGCACACCCGGACTTAATACTGTCATATCAAGCTTTTCCAGAACTTCTTCCGGAAAATCTCCGATCACGATCTTGGCACTGCTGTCTTCTCCAAGTTGTTTTTTTATCTTTTCCTCTGTCAGTTTCTGGTTTCCATCGTACATTATTACTTCTGCACCATGTCTTTCAAGAATCTGTCCTGCTCCGATTCCACTGATTCCAAGACCAAACACAAGTACTTTCTTACCTTTTACTTCCATGATATCCTCCTACATAGCCATCAGAGCGATCAGACATAAGATTGCTGTAATAATAGAAAATACTGCAACAACTCTCGTCTCTGACCATCCGCACAGCTCAAAATGATGATGTATCGGCGCCATTTTGAATATTCTCTTACCGCCGGTCTTTTTAAAATATGTTACCTGGATCATAACCGATAATACTTCTATCAGATAGATAAATCCAACAATAATAATAAAGATTGGCATCTGAAGCATGTATGCCGCTGAAGCAACAAATCCTCCAAGTGCCAGCGAACCTGTATCTCCCATAAATACACTGGCTGGATATACATTAAACAGCAGGAACCCAAGAAGTGCTCCTACAACCGCACAGGTAATTGGCTCAATTCCACTTTTGGTACCGATCGCAACCACCGTGAAAAATGTTGCTACAAGTACGGTAACACTTGATGCCAGACCATCCAGACCATCTGTAAAGTTTACACCGTTAACAGTTCCAATTACAACAAAGAACATCAATGGAATCGCAACCCATCCGATATCCAGATATTTTCCACCTGTAAATGGAATCAGCATCGTAAGCGAAACTCCTGCAAATTTAACCATATAAAATGCAAAGATCGCAGTCACTACGATTTGAAGAGCCATCTTCTGCTTTGGATATAAGCCGTCAGAACGTTTCATCACAACTTTCAGATAATCATCCAGGAATCCGATCAGTCCAAAACCAAGTGTCAGAAACAGAATCGGAATAATCTTTGGATAACGACCAATATAAATAACTGAAGTAATCACAACAGCCAGCAGGATCATTACTCCTCCCATTGTCGGAGTTCCCGTCTTCTTAAGATGAGACTGTACACCGTCCTCTCTCTCCGTCTGGTCCATCTTCAGTCTTCTAAGTACTGGTATTACAAGAGGACCAAGAATCACACTTAATACAAATGAAATCAATACTGGAATAAACACTTTATAATCCATAATCCACCTCTTTAATTCTTTTGTTATTCAGTTAATCTCTAACTTTACCTAGTATACTGCATTTCCTACTGTTTTTCAATGCCAAGATACGGCAATATATTTTCAAAAATTTTTCCGATCACCGGTGCCGCAATGGTTCCTCCGTAATAGACTCCCTGTGGATTATATATTACACACATTCCAAGGATCTGCGGATCATCTGCCGGTGCAAATCCTACAAAAGATGATATATATTTGTTGGCACTTCTTGGAAGTGTCTGGGAAGTTGCCGTCTTTCCCCCGATCCTGTATCCTTCTACATATGCATTCTTTCCGGACCCTTCTGCCACTACACTCTCCAGAAGTTCCCGCATTGTCTGTGATGTTTTTTCAGACACAATATGCTTTTTTGCATTATATCGAAATGTTTTCACTTTTTTTCCTTCCGCACTCAATACTTCCATTCCAAAATGCGGAGTCACCCTTCTTCCTCCATTAACCAGTGCACTCACCGTCGTTGCAAGCTGGATCGGTGTAATCTGAAATGACTGTCCGAAACTGATCGTCGCAAGTTCAACCTGCCCTACATTTTCTTTTTTATGCATAATCGTTCCTGCTTCTCCCGGTATATCTACCCCGGTCAGGTCCATCAGCCCAAACTGTCTGAAATAATCAAAAAAACGATCCACTCCTATCCTTAATCCTACTTCAATAAATACCGGATTACATGAATTTTGTATCCCCTGTACAAAATTTTCCGCCCCATGTCCCCCAACTTTATGGCAGCGGATCCGCCTGTCTTCCACAACTTTATACCCCGGACAGCTAAACTGATCTGTAAGATGCACTGCTCCTTCTTCCAGTCCTGCCGATGCCGTAATAATTTTAAATGTACTTCCCGGTTCATAGGTATCATTAATACAGCCATTTCTCCACATCTGATTTAATGCATCCTGTCTCTGTTCATCCGTCAGGTTTTCACCTGTCTCTTCATTATTCAGCATAAACGGCTGATTCAGATCAAATTCCGGAACGTTCACCATTGCATAGATTTCTCCGTTCTGTGGATTCATAAGTATAATTCCCACTTTGTCAGCCTGCTTCTCCGTTCTCACTTTTTCAGCCATCTGTAGTGCATACTTCTGCATCGTATAATCCAGGCTGATCCTCAACGTATTTCCTGCTTCCGGTTCCAGTCTGTCCTCTGCCACACCATCCAGTTCAATCCCCCTGGCATCCGTTGTTGTCAGAATCTTTCCGTTTATCCCCTTCAGGTACTTTTCATATTTTACTTCCAGTCCTACAATTCCCTGATTATCCCCTCCTGTAAATCCCAGCACCTTAGATGCCAGCTCATTATACGGATAATAACGTTTAAAGTCCTCATCTACCTTCACACCGGCCAGGCCAAGATTTCTGATTTTGTCTCCTGTTCTTTTATCTACATTGGACCGGATCCTTTCTATCGATGAAATCTTTTCTACTTTTTTTCTAACCTGGTCTGCATCCATTTCCAGAAACTCTGACAATTTTTCGATTACTTTTTCAGGATTTTCAATCTGGCTGTGGATCACAGAAATCGTACATACCGTCCGATTGGTTGCAAGTACGGTTCCATTTCTGTCAATGATCTCACCTCTTGCTGCCTTAATATCCCGTTCCCTTTCATGCAGATCTTCTGCTTTCTGCTGATAGTACTCTGCATCAAATACCATCAGATATACCAGTCTTCCGATCAGATACAGAATCAGGATAAACGCCGCCAGAAAAACAACCAGAATTTTCTTTTTATGAAACGTTTTATTTTTCATAACAAAAATCCCCATAAAAATTTTCATAATAATATATGAAAACTTTTATGGGGTTATGAACATATAACTTACTGTTGTGCTGTCTGAGTCGTCTGTGTATCTGTATTGGAAGCACTATCCGTTTTCTTCTCTATACCAAGATACGGGAAAATATCAGTCATGATCTGTGACGCAAGCTGTGTTGCATACCCACTGTTAGCCTGAACAGCCGAATTCGGCTCGTCAATAACTACATACACCATAACCTGCGGATTCTCCTGTGGTGCATATCCGATAAATGAAACCAGGTATTTTCCATTACCACGAGGAAGTTTTTCGGCCGTACCGGTCTTACCGCCAACTGCATATCCTTCTACTGCGGCACTTGCTCCGGTTCCTTCTTCTACTACACCCAGCATATAATCTTTGATAATATCACTTGTTTCTTTTGAAATCGTCTTCTTTACCAGTACTGGATCCTTATTTTCTGTAACGTTTCCATTATCATCCTGAATCTGTTTTACTACATGTGGTTCATAATAGTTACCACCATTGATCAGAGAAGAGAATGACGCCGCCATCTGAGTCATCGTGACATTAAAGTTCTGACCAAATGCGTTCGTCGCAAGACTGGCCGGATCCATCGTCGCCGGTGTATATAACAGCCCGCTGGTTTCTCCTTCTCCTGGCAGATCGATTCCTGTATATTCGCCAAATCCGAACAGCCTCTGATATCTGCAGAATTCCTCGGTTCCTATACTTGCACCAATCTGCATTAACGCCACATTACATGAATTTTCCAGAGCCTGCTTCAAAGTCTCCGGTCCATGTCCGGAACGGTTGCTGCAATGAATATCATGATCTCCGACGTGCATGACACCGCCACAGACATAATTTTCATTTCCTGTAAGAACCCCCGTCTCAAGTCCCGCGGAAATTGTAAATGGTTTGAATGTCGAACCCGGCTCATACGTATTGCTGACACAATAGTTATTCCAGAGATCATTCAGTGTATCCAGTTTTTCCTGATCCGTCATTTTCTTCAGCTGTTCTTCTGTATAATATTTTGTCAGATCTCTCGGATTGTTCAGATCGTAATTCGGATATGATGCTTCCGCCAGTATCTCACCATTCTGGGGATTCATAACGATCACACCGGTATTCTTACTTCCTTCACCCTGTGTTGCTTCATTTTTATGCTCTTCATTAAATTCAAGTATATGTTGTTCTACAATACTCTGAAGCTGAAGGTCGATCGTTGAGACAACCGTACTTCCATTATCTGGTTCTTTTACCGTTCTTTCATATCCCGAATCTTCATCCAGATATCCATACTCTCTTCCATCCGTACCATTTAAAATCGAATTATAAGAAGCCTCTATTCCGTTGCTTCCTACATTTCCATTTGTTGTAAATCCGATCACGTCACTTGCCAGTGTCTTATATGGATATTTTCTCGTATAATCTTCTTCCATCCAGACTCCCTGTACGTTAGGATTTTTATCAGTGTCAGATGTAATCTTCTCAAACTTCTGATATGCTTCGTAATTTACTCCCTTTTTCAGTACAAGATATCTGCTGTTCGGATTCTTTTTGATCTGCTTTCTTACATCTTTTTTCTTTAAATCAAAACATTTTGATAAGGCTTTTATCGTCGGATTGATATACTTTTTATTACTGGTAATTGTCTTGGCATCTACTACTACATTATATACTCTTTCGCTCGTTGCAAGTTTTGTGCCATTTCTGTCTACGATATCTCCACGCTTAAATGGAATCGTACGATTATTATACTGCTGCTGATCTAATACAACCTTCGTATATTTTTCGCCCTTCGAAGCATTAATATACGTAATCCACCCTATCAAGAAAACAAAAGCTAGTATAATCGCTCCAAAGAGCATTACTAGCTTTTTCTGCATAAGGCCTGAAATTTTTTTCTTAAAGAAATTTGTCTTCTTTCTTGCCATAATCCCACCTATTTCTTATTCTTGTCTGACTGAGCAAGCACACCATTTTCCGGGATATTCTCATACTGTTTCACATAATCAGACGCCGGATTATCATATTCCACGATCTGATCTGGTGTGGCATATGTCATTCCCAACTGATTAATTGCTTTTTCTCGGATCTCATCCAGATTTACGGAATCTACGACCGCATTATACTTTGTCGTATTCTCCTCTTTCAGATCTGCAAGCTCTTCCTGCAATGCAGTTACATTCTTTGAATGCTTTGTTAATTCAGACTGTAATCGTACATAATTAACGCACAATAGCAACACAATTGTTGCTGCAATTGTAAGGAACACTACGTACGCTGCATTCATATGAAGTGCACGATTTCTATTTTTCTGTACCTGTCTGCTTACTTTTTTTCTTCTTTTTACGGATGATCGGTTCTTTTTTGGTTCATATTCCGGTTTTGCAACTACATTGCCATACATATAAGCCTGTCCCGCTTTCGAACGCGCAGAACTATATCCGCCGGACTGGCGTCTATCGCTTGCATAACTTTCTCTTGCTGCCATTTACGCCACTCCTTTCTAATTGTTCATATATCCTGTCCTATCTCTAACGGCGCTCAAATATTCTGAGCTTTGCACTTTTAGAACGGCTGTTATATTCTAATTCTTCCTCACTTGGAAGAATCGGCTTTCTGGTAACAACACACCCTTTGGAAACTTTTCCACATACGCACACAGGAAAATCCGGAGGGCACGTACATGGATTTTCATTTTTCTTAAATGCACTCTTTACAATCCGGTCTTCCAGCGAATGGAATGTGATAATACACAACCTTCCACCAGGGTTCAATATTTCAATCATGTCATCCAGAGAATTTTTTAATACGTCCAATTCCCTGTTTAATTCAATTCGAATAGCCTGGAACGTCCTTTTTGCAGGATGCCCAGACTTTTTCTGATATTTCATTGGTATCGAGGCTCTGATAATCTCTGTCAACTGCCCCGTAGTCTCGATAGGATTTGTACCACGTGCTGCTACGATATGTTTGGCAATGTTCTTTGCAAACTTATCCTCCCCGTAGTCCCTGATCACACGGTATAAATCCATCTCAGAGTAGTCATTGACGATGTCTCTGGCTGTCATCTTCTGACGTCTGTCCATTCTCATATCCAGAGGTGCATCTTCACGATAAGAAAATCCTCGTTCTGCCGTATCTAACTGATAAGATGATACGCCCAGATCAAGAACAATTCCATCGACCTTGTCAATTCCCAGTTCATGAAGCTTTGACTTCATATCACAATAATTGCTTCGGATTATTGTGACTTTCTCCCCGAAGTCTTTTAATCGGACACTGGCAGCTTCTATTGCCGCCTCATCCTGGTCTATTCCTATAATACTCCCTTTTTCACCAAGGCGTCTGCATACTTCATATGCATGTCCGCCTCCACCAAGCGTTCCATCTACATAGATGCCATCCGGCTTGATGTTTAATCCTTCAATTGTCTCATTCAGTAATACTGATTTGTGTTCGAATCCCATATCTTCTCCCTCTAGATACTGAATCCGCTTTCTTCCATATCAGATGCAATATCTTCAATGTTAAGTTCCACTTCAGCATTCTTTTCATCCCATCTTGCCTTATCCCAGATCTCAGCACGCTTCCCCATGCCTATGAATACAACTTCCTTATCCAGATGTGCAAATGTACGAAGTACAGAAGGGATTAGAGTTCTGCCTTGCTTATCAAGGTCACCGTCCGCTGCGCTTCCCTGAAAGAAATACGCAAACGCACGTGCTTTTTTATCAGTGGTGGTTGGTAATGCGTTAAGTTTTTCTTCAAAAGCGGTCCATTCTGCTTCCGGGTATACATACAGACAATTCTCCATTCCCTTCGTAATGACGAAATGCTCCCCTAAATCGTCACGAAACTTAGCCGGAATGATCAGACGCCCTTTGGCATCAATATTATGACTGTACTCTCCTTTCAACATAGGACTCTCCTTTTTCCAATGGTATAACACCGGACTTCGCTTTCAGAGCTACGTTTTTAGCTTTCATCCTGCAGCATCCACTTTTCTACCACTTTGTTCCACTTTTCACCACTTTCTACCACTTGAACCCATTGTAAACTACTTTTTTGCTGTTTTCAACCCTTTTTAAGAAATTAAGATAATTTTAAGGCAAAAAAATAGTGAACAGAAAATGCTTCTGTTCACTTATTCTTTCTAGATTTATTTTATACTATTCAGCTGTTGTGTCACTATTTCCAGCTAATGACTGGCTCAAAGTTGTCATTGCCGAATAATCAACCGTTACCTTTTCCGTCGGCTTTTTCGACTCATATATATTATGTACAGAATAGCCTGCACATCCGATCAAAGCAACTGCTATTACACATACTGCACATCTTCTGATAATGTTCTGAACCTTTTCTTTCTTCATGTTCTTTTTACGGTTTTTCTTTTCATCTTTATATCTGTCTACTTTAGCCTGGCTCATAGTTTTTTGCTCCTTTTCCAATCAATGTATTCATTCTATCATATCTGATAAAATTATACAACTACAATCACTCCGCCATCAGCCGCATACATACTACTGATTCCTGCCGTATCCAGAATAATAACATCTTTAAACGATGCACGTTCAAGAAGCATATCTCTTACAGCCTTTGCTCTTTCCTCACAATTGCAATGTGAAATCGCTAAAATCTTTTCCTGTGTATTCTTCATATTGGCTGCTACTTCATCCACCATCTTAGCCAGTCCCTTTTTTATTCCTCTTGCCTGCGAAAGCTGCTGTATACTGCCTTCCGGAGTTGAACCCATAACCGGTTTAATATTAAGTGCCGTTGCGACAACAGCCTTTAGTCCTTTCAATCTTCCATTTTTCTTAAGCGTATCAAGTGTTTCCAGTACAAAATATGTGTGTTGCTCTTCAATATAAGATTCAACTGTTTCGATCACTTCCTGAAAACTCATGCCCTTTTCTTCACATTCTGCTATCTTCAGACCGATCAATGTCTCACCTACGGATGCCGATCTTGAGTTAAACACGTAAATGTCTTTCTCTCCATACTCTTCTTCATACAGATTCTTTCCTAAAACAGCACTATTATATGATCCACTAAGTTCTGCCGACAATGTCACTGCATATACATGTTCCGCATCGCAATGATATTCTTCCATATATCTTTCCGGTGACGGACATGATGATTTCGGACATTCACCCGATGCTTTTACTCTTCTTAAAAAGTCCGCCTGGTCAAAACTCTCATCATCAACAATATGATGTCCATCTACATCGATCTGCAGAGACGCCGTCTCAAAATGGCCCGACTTCTTCATTTCTTCTGTTAATTCTCCACAACTATCTATGATAACTTTGTAACTCATGTTCTTCCTCCTAATGTGACCTTACATGAGTGTTTTATATAATTGATACAAAAACTCTTTTTCGGTCGCTTATTTCTATTAGAAGTAGTTTTAAATACTACATTATTCATCATAGCATATTTACACAAGAAAAGAAAGTCTTTTATTCCGCAATTTTTATCCTTGCTGAAACCCCCAGTGCCAGTCCCATCTCAGCCATCAAAAACAACACCGAAGTTCCTCCGTAACTGATAAACGGAAGTGTAATTCCCGTTGTCGGGATACAGTTAATTACTACCATTACATTTAATATTACCTGCAATGCAATATGTGCAAATATTCCGGTTACGATCAATGATCCGTAAAGATCCGGCGCATTCTGTGCAATAAACAAAAGTCTGTACAATAACATACCGAACAATATCAGAACCATAATTGCACCAAACACTCCAAGTTCCTCACATATAATAGAAAGGATCATATCATTCTGTACTTCCGGAATGATCATTTTCTGTGCACTGTTTCCTAGACCTTTACCAAAAAAGCCACCAGATCCTATCGCATACAATGCCTGCATGATCTGATATCCACCTTCCGACGCATATTTTTCCGGATTCAGCCATACAAGAATACGGCGCAGACGGAAGCTTCCGCTCGTTTCCATCATTGTTCCCAGAATTCTTGCACCGGCAATCGCAAGAACAATTCCCACACCTGCTATGCCGACAAATATCTTCGTCTTCGGATGTACTACAAATATCGTGATACAGGTTATTCCCATCACGATAATCGCTGTACTCAAATTGTCTGTGATCAGATAAACAACTGCCGCCGAAAATCCTCCCCATGCCAGTACTCTTATTACTCCCCTCCAGGGTTTAATCTCCTTACCCATCGTACAGATCAGTGCCGGAATAAATAATATAACAGCAATTTTGGCTATTTCTGCAGGTTGAAGCTGCTGTCCAAATGGAAGTTTGATCCACCTTTTTGCGCCATTTACTTCCTTTCCCAGTGGTGTCTTTACTAAAAACATCATAAAAATAGAAAAGAAATAAAATAACTTCGATTTATTTATGTACCAATGGTAGTCAATCTTACTTACCAGCCACATTCCTATAAAACCAACAATGCAAAATAATAATTGTCTTTTAAAATAAAACAGACTGTCCCCATTCTGTTTCATCATTGCGCTATAAGAACTTGTACTATATAGCATAACCAATCCAAAACATACAAGACAAATCAGTATTGCCAGCAGACTATAATCAAAGTAAACAATTCCACTCCTTTTCTTTTTCCTTGTCATTTCCACATTTTTGTGCTCTTTATTAACTTCTTTTACCATATTTCTACTCTCCAATCGTATCTATTATACTCAGATACGTTCTTAAAAACAACTGTCTGATTCACAACTTTCATTAATTTTCATACAATATTATTGCATAACATTAACGAAAGGAGTATTTTAAATGCCAAATTATCGTTATAATACACCTGATTATATGCGCCAGAACAATTCTAACGGATGTCATGTAGGCGGGAGCCGAACAATGCCGGCTTCTGTATCGCCATCCACTCCTTCCAGATCGTGCTGCAATATTCATGAACACGACAAATTAAGCGGGCTCCCAATTGCTATGGCCTATGTTCCGTGGCAGGAATGGCGTTCTCTTTATGAAGTCGAAAAAGGATTCCGATGTGGAACTATTTTTGCGGAATTAAATCTCCCATTCTGTTGGAAAGGTGGTGCGGCCAGATGAACGAAAACCGACCTTGTAAAAAAGAGCTCCTGGAATGGATAAATATTGTCAGTTTTGCTGTAGACGATGTAAAATTATTTCTCGACACTCACCCAAATTGTACCGAAGCACTGGAATTTTTTGATGAATTTAAAAAGCAACGCGTGCAGGCCTTAAAAGAATATGCCAAATATTACGGTCCTCTCACGCTTGATACGGCAACTACACAGATGGATTATTGGAAATGGATTAATGATCCGTGGCCATGGCAGGAAGGGGGATGCTAATTTATGTGGAATTATGAGAAACGATTACAATATCCTGTTAAGATTACTCAGACTAACCCGAAAATTGCCCAGATTATCCTTACTCAATTCGGTGGACCGGATGGAGAACTCGCTGCATCTATGAGATATCTGGCCCAGAGATATACTATGCCTTATAAGGAAGTTACCGGAATTCTTACGGATATAGGCACCGAAGAACTGGCTCACCTTGAAATCATCTGTGCCATTGTGCATCAGCTTACCCGTAATCTTACACCAGAACAAATTGAAAAATCCGGCTTCGACAAATATTATGTAGACCACACACTCGCACTCTGGCCTCAGGCTGCCAGCGGAACTCCTTGGAGTGCTACAACATTCCAGTCCAAAGGTGATCCGATTACAGATCTGCATGAAGATATGGCTGCAGAACAAAAAGCCCGCACTACGTATGATAATATTCTGCGTCTGGTAAAAGATCCTGAAGTCTGCGATCCAATCCGCTTCCTCCGTGAACGTGAAATTGTTCATTATCAGCGTTTCGGTGAAAGTCTGAGAATTGTTCAAGATAAACTTGACAGTAAGAACTTCTACGCATTCAATCCTGAATTCGATCGTAAGCCTTGCTGTAACTAAGTCTGCTATATCCAAAACTTGCCATCGGCAACTTTTCTTGTATACTTTGGTATCTAAAGAAGCAATCAACATGTGGCTATTGTTGATTGCTTCTTACTACTTGACTAAAAAAAGAAAATTATAAATCTTAATATTATTTTAATTCATAAATTATATTTATATAACAAAAAACAACCAACATATCGTTGATTGTTTCTTATCTTTCATATACTTTCAAAACTGCATACAAGAAATATTTCTTTCATCCTACCTATCACCTTGCTTGGTCATGCCCTCGACCGATTAGTATCAGTCAGCTCCATACATTACTGTACTTCCACCTCTGACCTATCTACCTCGTCGTCTTCAAGGGGTCTTACTACTTACGTAGGGATATCTCATCTTGAGGGGGGCTTCACGCTTAGATGCCTTCAGCGTTTATCCCGTCCCGGCTTGGCTACTCTGCCATGCATTTGGTATGCAACAGATACACCAGCGGCCAGTCCATCCCGGTCCTCTCGTACTAAGGACAGCTC